>Ga0116126_1002482_pt1 | contig 10491 bp, 10 predicted proteins | sample June2015DPH_16_5_FD_89730 | JGI IMG/M metagenome (GOLD analysis project Ga0116126, IMG submission 89730) | Peatland microbial communities from SPRUCE experiment site at the Marcell Experimental Forest, Minnesota, USA - June2015DPH_16_40 | ecosystem: Environmental > Terrestrial > Soil > Wetlands... | reverse complement strand
TGAACTGTGCTGACCCGCTGAACTGTGCTGACCCGCTGAACTGTGCTGACCGGCTGAGCACGGAGCAGGTCCCGTCACCCTGGTGACGGGACCTGCCGGCCGTCGAGGTCCCTATCAGCGCAGCCGCGTCCACCGGGGCCCGACCGCATACCAGGCGCGCTCCCAGCCAGCGAGCCGACGGCGGTCAAGGAGCAGCCGGCCGCCCGCGCCCGCCAGGAACAGCACCAGTGCCAGGACGGCGGGCGCGGTGGCTGCCGCCACCGCCGCGCGCTGCATGACCTGCGCGCGTGTCAGCGGCGCGTCCGTCAGCCGACCGGCTGAATCTTCCCACACCGGCAGGCGGCTGCCTGCCTGCAGCGACAGCTGCGTGGCCACCGTCCCGGTCCGCCGGGATCCGGCCGGGGTCGTCCAGCGCACCGGCACCAGGGTCATCCCCCAGCCGTAGTACGGCCCGACTTCTGTGGGCGCGTCTTCTGTGGGCGCGTCCTGCACGACGGTGGCAGTGACCTGATGCCAGGACCGCTGCGTGCGCTGCTGACGCAAGGCCGAGGCGTCTGCCAGCCGGCCGGCCACGATCGCGGCAATGGGAGCGCCGATCACGAACAGCGCGACCAGGATGGTCAGGAGCCACTTCTCGGCATGGTCAGAGGGCCTGCGCAGCGGGTTCTTGTCCCAGCCGAGCTGCCGGGACAGCCATCGCATCCGTTTTCTCATCGGCACACACCTCCGCCGCGGCCGGGACCCTTTCCCACGATCCCGGAGCGCCGCCCGTGCTCAGCAGGGACGATGCGCCCGCATCCGAAGGACCTTAGGCCCCCGTCAGGCGGTAGGAAGCTCCTCGCCGGGGCTGGCCAGGCAGCCTGCGCCGGTCGTGCCGGGAATCATCCGGAAACCGGTCACGAGGTCCGCGGAGATCGAGATCACCTCGTCCATGTCCCCGTCGATCCAGGGCCGCAGCGCTTCCCGGTAGCCCGCCGCCAGCATCTCGCTGCCGACCTTCCTGGCCCGGCCGACGACGACGACGCTCCAGCCCAGGCGGCTGGCTGAGTCAATCTGGTCGGCCTGGTAGGCCACGACCGCGCCGGCCCCATCCACTGCCGAGCTGACCGGGGCACCCAGGCTGGCCCTGATGATGACCTGATCACCCGCCACCAGGTGATTGACCGGCCTGATGGCCGGCAGCGCACGATGGCTGAACACGATCCGCCCGAACGGGACGCTGCCGAGCAGCCGCAGGGACTCGTCCCTGGTCAGCTCGGCGAGCCCGCGAGGCTGCGTCATCGGATCCTCCTCGGCGCGATGTCCCTGTCCCTGCGCTCGGGATGTGCCGTCCAGTCCAGGGCACGACGCGGCGCCGCAGGTACGGACTTAGGTCCTGTCCTGCGCGGCAGGAAGCCCCTAGCCAGGCGCAATCACCCAGAATGGCTAATGCGCCGCCCGGTGATACGGGCCGGGTCGATCCGGATGAAGTGCTCTTTCCTGCCGCCTGGCCATGGCTCGACCCCGGCCTCACGGGCCCCGGCCTGCTCTTCCTCGGAGTCCAGGTGATGGGCAGGCCCCTGAATCAGGACGCTCCAGCCCTCGCGTGCCGCCTTGTCGAACTCGTCGATCTCGAAGGCGACCCTGAACTCGGCGTTCGCGATCCCGGTGCGCAGATCCTCGCCGGTCAGGCTGTCCTGAGCCGTGCGGAACAGCACGGCGCCGTCCACCACCATGTAGTTGACCGGCAGGACTGTCAGGTCATAGCGGCCGGAGTAGGCGATCCGGCCGATGCCGCCTGGCGAGATCAGCCGCAGGCACTCAGCTTCATCGAGTTCTTCCAGGACGGGCTCAGGATCTCTGGCCAATGCTCTCGCTCCTCACCAGGTTCAGTCTCCGGCTATCCGCTACCGGCTGGTAACGGAGACACTAGCGGCATGACCACCTCACAATGAGCACACCGCGACCGGCGCGCGGCCGCCAGGGTCTAACGGCCCGGCACGGCAGCTGACATGCCCCGGCCTACCCAGGCAGGATGAGGTAATGCAGTATCCGGCCGCGAGACGAATCGCGACCAGGAAGGCTCGGGGGCGATGGACAACCAGCACGACGCGGGACCGCCGGATGGCAGCCGGCTGCTAGCCGCTCCGGCACTGGACCAGCTGCTCGGTGCGCTGCACGCGGCGGGCTACCGCATCATCGGGCCGGTGCTGCGGGACGACGCCATCACTCTCGGCGAGCTTGACTCAGCCGGCGACCTGCCCTTCGGCTGGGGCGTCACGCTGGAACCCGGCGGCTACGTGCTGAGGAAGCGGGATGACCAGGCCGCATTCGGCCATTCAGCGGGCCCCCAGTCGTGGAAGCAGTTCCTGCACCCGCCGCGACAGCGAATGTGGAGCGCCAGCCGCCGCGGCAGCGGGTTCGAGGTCGACGCCGAGGACGCTGAGCCGGCGGCCAGGCTGGCGTTCTTCGGGGTCCGGCCGTGCGACCTGAGAGCCATCCAGATTCAGGACCAGGTGCTCGGCGGGGGCGCGCACCCGGGCTCCCGTTACGCGACGCGCCGCAGCTCGGTGTTCATCGTGGCGGTCAACTGCACCGAGCCCGGCGAGACCTGCTTCTGCACCTCGATGGGGACCGGGCCGCAGGCCGGACCCGGCTATGACCTGCTGCTGACCGAACTGGCCGGCGACGGCCGGCATGATTTCGTGGTGCAGGCTGGGTCCGCGGCCGGGGAGGCCATGCTCGCCGGGGTTCCGCTCCGGCCCGCCGATGCCGCCTCGCTCCGGCGAGCCAGCGACGGCGTGGCCGATGCCGCCGCGCGGATGGGCCGGTCGATGCCGCAGGCCGGGATCCGCGAGCTGCTGGCATCCAGCCTCGACGCCGCCCGCTGGGAAGACGTCGCGGCCCGCTGCATTAGCTGCGGGAACTGCACCATGGCCTGTCCCACCTGCTTCTGCGCGAATATCGACGACGTCACCGACCTGAGCGGTGATCATGCCGAGCGCTGGCAGAGCTGGGCATCGTGCTTCGACCTCGACTTCTCCCAGCTGCACGGCGGGCCGGTGCGGTCGTCGGCGAGCAGCAGGTACCGCCAGTGGCTCACGCATAAGCTGGGCACCTGGCATGATCAGTTCGGCTCCTCGGGCTGCGTGGGCTGCGGACGGTGCATCGTCTGGTGCCCGGTCGGCATCGATCTGACAGAGGAGGTGGCCGCATTGCGGGCGGAAGCGGCAGCGACGGCCGGCCAGGCGGGGGCGCGAGCGGAAGGCGCGGCGCAGTGACCGGGGTCGCGCCAGCCGAGCTGGCCGGGCACGCGTTCCTGCGCGGGCTGACCGCGCAGCAGGCGGCCAGGCTGGCTGAGGTGGCCACGGCGATCGCGGTTCCGGCCGGGCACCGGTTCTTCCATGAAGGCGGCCAGGCCACCCGGTTCTGGCTGATCCGGACCGGCCAGGTGGCCCTGGACCTGCAGGTACCCGGCCGTCCCCGGCTGATCGTGGAAACGCTCGGGCCCGGTGACGAGCTGGGCCTGTCGTGGCTGTCGGAATCGATGCAGTGGCAGCTCGGCGCCGCCGCGCAGGTGCCCACGACGGCCTTCGAGCTCGACGGTCCAGCCGTGCGCGGCCTGTGCGAGCGGGACTGCGAACTGGGCTGGGAGCTCGCCCGGCGGATGCTCACGGTGGCATCCGGCCGGCTGCAGGCCGCCCGGATCCGGCTTGTCGATCTCTACAGCAGCCCGGTCCATGGGCCAGGGAGCCCGCGGTGACGATCGCGGAGTTCCCGGTGCCCTACCGGATCGCCCGGCGGCGTTACGAAACGCACGACACCGTGACCCTGACCCTCGAGCCGGCCGGCCAGGCCATCGCCGAGCACCGGGCCGGCCAGTTCACCATGCTGTCCGCCTTCGGCGTCGGCGAGGTGCCGATCTCCATCAGCGGCAGGCCCGGCCGGACGGCCCTGGCCCACACCATCCGGTCCGCGGGGGCGGTGACCCGGGCCCTGTGCTCGGCCGCGCAAGGAACTCTCGTCGGCGTGCGCGGTCCGTACGGCACCGACTGGGGGATCCCGGCCAGCGCCAGCGCCAGCGCCAGTGCCGGTGCCCCGGCCAGCGCCAGCGCCAGTGCCAGTGCCCCGGCCAGTGCCAGTGTCCCGGCCAGCGCCAGTGCCCCGGCGGGCACGGGCGAGGACCTGCTCCTGGTGGCCGGAGGCATCGGGCTGGCACCCCTGCGTCCCGCCCTGCTCGCGGCACTGGACCAGCGCCGCGGCTACCGGCGGGTCATCATGCTGATCGGCGCGCGCTCCCCCGCCGAGCTGGTCTTCGCCGCCGAGTTCAGCGACTGGCGCGATCGCGGCGCCGAGGTCGAGATCATCGTCGACCACGGCGGTGAGCGGTGGCCGGGCCATGTCGGCGTGGTCACGCAGCTCATCGGCCGGGCGCGACTCGACCCGGCCCGGACAACCGCGCTGGTCTGCGGCCCGGAAGTGATGATGCGGATAACCGCGCGGGCACTGCTGGGCGCCGGGATGACCGCCGACCGCATCCGCATCTCGCTCGAGCGGAACATGCAGTGCGGCACGGCCGAGTGCGGGCACTGCCAGCTCGGCCCGCTGCTGGTCTGCCGGGACGGGCCAGTGGTCAGCTATCAGCGCGCCGAGCCGCTGCTCGCCGCCAGGGAGCTGTGAGATGCCAGCACAGAACGAGCCAGCACAGAACGAGCCAGCACAGAACGAGCCAGCAGGGAACGAGCCAGCAGGGAACAGGACGAGGCCCAGGCTCGCGGTCTGGAAGCTGGCATCCTGCGACGGATGCCAGCTCACCGTGCTGGACTGCCAGGACGAGCTGCTGGCCCTGGCCGCCGAGGTGGAGATCGCGCATTTCGCCGAGGCGTCCAGCGCCGAAGCGGCCGGGCCCTACGACGTGTCGCTGGTCGAGGGATCAGTCACGACCCCGGAAGATGCCCGGCGGATCCGCGAGATCCGCGCCCAGTCCGCAACGCTGGTCACGATCGGCGCCTGCGCGACCGCCGGCGGCATCCAGGCGCTGCGGAACTTCGCGGACGTGGCTGAGTTCACCTCGGCGGTCTACGCGCGGCCTGAGTACATCGAGACGCTCGCCACCTCGACCCCGGTGGCCAGCCATGTCAGCGTCGACTTCGAGCTGCGCGGCTGCCCGATCGACAAGCTTCAGCTGGGCGAGCTGCTCGCCGCGCTGCTCGCCGGGCGCCGCCCGCGGATTCCCGCGCATAGCGTGTGCCACGAGTGCAAGCGCCGGGGCACCACGTGCATCATGGTGGCGCATCAGACGCCCTGCCTCGGCCCGGTGACGCAGGCGGGCTGCGGCGCGATCTGCCCGGCGTCCGGCCGCGGCTGCTACGGCTGTTACGGCCCGGCGGCCGGGACGAGCCCGATTGCCCTGATCCCGGGGCTCCGGCAGCTGGGCATGACCGAGACGGACGTGAACCGCGTGTTCCTGACGTTCAATGCCGGCAGCGCTGAGTTCGCCGCAGCGGCCGGCAGCGTCAGTCCTGACCGGGAGGAGCCGGGACGATAGCGGCGGATGCGGCCAGCTCCTGCCCGGCGGTCATGAGCTCCCTGGCCGGGCGGCGGGGCGCGGCCGGGGTGGTATTCGCGCGGCCGAGCTTCAGCAGCATCTGCGGCGCCCCGGTGAGCCGCAGCCGGGCCCGGATCTGCGCGCGGAACCGCGGCGACTCCAGCGGCTGGGTGTTCAGGCTGGCGAATACCCACCGGGTGGCCGCGTGCAGCAGCAGCCGGTGCAGCGCCTGGCCGGCCGCTATCCAGTCAGCCGCAGTGTCGCTCGCCGTGACCAGCACGGCCGTGGCCGGCGAGAGCTGACCGTCAGGATCTTCCCGGCCAGCCCAGGCGCTCTCCCGGACGCTCTCGCTGGCCTGAGGGCCGCCCGGCCTCATCCACCGCTGCCGGTCGGCACTGACGGCCACGCTGCCGCGCTGCTCATCGGCGGCTGCGCTCACCAGCCTGGCCAGCTCCCTGAGCTGGTCGCGGTGTTCCACCAGGATCAGCTCAGCGCGCTCGGCGACCGCATCCTCGCACAGGGCCGCCAGCAGCCGGGGCGAGACAAGGCCCGGCGCGAAGCGCCCGTCGTGGGTATGGCGGTGCGGGACCGCCGCGAGCAGGTCCCATTCCTGCCGGGTGGTCGCCGCGCGGCCGGCCGGCCGGACCCGCGCCACCAGGAAGAGCTGCGCGGGCCGGGCGGGCGTGGCGGGCGCGGCCAGCCGGGCGGTCCCGGCGGCGTCCGGGAGCACCGTCACATGTGCCGCGTAGCCGAGCTTGCGCAGGCCGAGCCGCAGCCCGAACAGCGCGGCCCCGCAGCTGATCAGCATCTCGCGTCCGTCCGGGTCCGCATGCGGCAGCATCCGGCCGAGGTCGGCGTAAAGCTCCAGGGCGTCACCGCACAGCCGGAACAGCCACGGCTGGCTGTTGTGCACCGAGGGCGCCCGCGCGGCCAGCGTGACCAGGTAAGCGATCTCGTCGCGGGTCAGCACCGGCGGCCCGGCCGGCTCCTTGCCGGCCGGCGGCCTGCCGCCGGCCTGGCCCTGGCTGACCTGGGCAGCCACCAGGGCAGGCTCGCCCGAGCGAGCGCCATCCGCCCTGGGCTGGCCGGCCTGCAGCCGCGGCGTCCCGGTCATCGCCATCACCTGCCTGGAGCATCGGCGGGAGCGGCCGCCCGGCGGAAGGGACCAAGGTCCCGGCCATGAGGGGCCGCATGCCTGCTCCGCCGCGGGCCCCGCAGGCACGAGGCTGTGGCAGCGGGGCGAGGCGACTTGCTGCGCGCCATCGGGAAGCGGTCGTCCGGCTAGCGGAGGGAACCTGCAAGTGTTCGAAGTGCGAATCCACGGACGTGGCGGGCAGGGAGTGGTATCGGCGGCTGAGCTGCTGGCGGCGGCTGCCTTCGCCGAGGGCCGCCATGCGCAGGCTTTCCCGAGCTTCGGCTCCGAGCGGACCGGCGCGCCGGTCGTCTCCTTCTGCCGGATCGATGACAAGCCGATCAGGACCCGCGAGCCGGTGATGAATCCGGACGCGCTGATCATCCAGGACCCGACGCTGCTGCATCAGGTCAGCGTGTTCGAGGGTGCCGGGACCAGGACGGAAGTTCTGATCAACTCCGCCCGTGAGGCGGAGGAACTCGGCATTTCCGATTTCACCGGCCAGCTGGAGGGCGTGCCCGCGCTGACGGTGCCCGCAACGGAGCTGGCGCAGCAGCACCTCGGCCGGCCGGTGCCGAGCGGCGCCCTGCTCGGCGGCTTCGCCGCGCTCAGCGGCCTGGTGTCGCTGGAGTCGGTGGTGGCCGCCTTCGAGGAGCGCTTCCCGGCGGCCGTCGCGGCCGGGAATGCGGGCGCGGCCCGCGCCGCCTATGACTTTGTCGCGGCCGAGCTGGCCGCCGCGCAGCGCCGCGGCGCGCCCGCCCGGCAGGAGCATCCGGCCGGCCCGGGCCGGGCCTCGCAGGGAACGGCCCGCCAGATCGAGGGATCCCGCGGCGTGGCCGAGGCCGCGGCGCTGTGCCGGCCCGAGGTCATCTGCGCCTACCCGATCTCGCCGCAGACCCACATCGTCGAGGGACTGAGCGCGCTGGTGAAGTCCGGCCAGCTGGCGCCCTGCGAGTTCGTCAACGTCGAGTCCGAGTTCGCGGCCATGTCCGTCGCCATCGGTGCCTCAGCGGCCGGGGCCCGTGCGTACACCGCGACCGCCAGCCAGGGCCTGCTGTACATGGCCGAGGCGCTGTACAACGCCTCCGGGCTCGGGCTGCCGATCGTCATGACGGTCGCCAACCGGGCCATCGGCGCCCCGATCAATATCTGGAACGACCACAGCGACACGATGTCGCAGCGCGACTGCGGCTGGATCCAGCTCTACGCCGAGACCAACCAGGAGGCACTCGACCTGCAGATCCAGGCCTTCCGGATCGCCGAGGAGGTGTCGCTGCCGGTCATGGTCTGCATGGACGGGTTCATTCTCACCCATGCCAGCGAGCGGCTCGAGGTCCCGACGCAGCAGCAGGTCGACCACTTCCTGCCGCCCTATCACCCCCGGCAGCTGCTCGACCCGGCCGAGCCGGTGTCGATCGGCGCGATGGTCGGGCCGGAGGCGTTCATGGAGGTGCGGTACCTGGCGCACGCGCGGCAGGAGCAGGCACTGCGGCTGATCCCGGAGGTCGCCGCCGAGTTCGCGGCCCAGTTCGGCCGGGAGTCCGGCGGCCTGGTCCGGCCGTACCAGGCGCGGGACGCCGAGACCATCGTCGTCGCGCTCGGATCGGTCCTCGGCACCATCAAGGACACCATCGACGAGCTGCGCGACGAGGGCGTTTCGATCGGCGCGCTGGGGATCAGCTCGTTCCGCCCGTTCCCGCTGGACGCGGTCCGCACCGCGTTGCGCAACGCCCAGCGGGTCGTCGTGCTGGAGAAGGCGCTGGCCGTCGGGATCGGCGGCATCGTGACGGCGAACGTCAGGATGGCGCTGGCCGGGATCCAGCTGCACGGCTACACGGTCATCGCCGGGCTCGGCGGCCGCGCGATCACCAAGGCCTCGCTGCGTGACCTGTTCATCAGGGCCGGGGCCGATGAGCTGGAGCCGCTGACGTTCCTGGACCTGGACACCGGCCTGGTCGAGCGCGAGCTGGAGCGGGCTGCCGCCAGCCGCAGCTCCGGGCCGGCCGCCGAGAACATGCTGCGTGACCTCGGGGCCGTCGCCTCGCGGATCGGATAGAGGGGTACTCCATGGCTGCTGTGCCAATCAAGTTCTACCAGACCGGCAGTTTCGCGGCGGGCAACCGCCTGCTCGACCCGGACCAGCGCTCGGTCCAGTCGGAGGCCAGCCGGTCGAACTCCCTCAACTGCGGCCACCGCGCCTGCCAGGGCTGCGGTGAGGCCCTCGGGGCCAGGTACGCGCTGGACGCCGCGATGCGCGCGACCAATCGCCAGATGATCGCGGTGAACTCGACCGGATGCCTGGAGGTCTTCTCCACGCCCTATCCGCAGACCTCCTGGCAGATCCCGTGGATTCACTCGCTCTTCGGCAACGCGCCCGCCGTGGCTACCGGAGTGCAGGCCGCGATGCGCGCCAAGGGCCACGAGGACGTCCGGGTGGTCAGCCAGGGCGGCGATGGCGGCACGGTCGACATCGGCTTCGGCTGCCTGTCCGGCGCGTTCGAGCGCAACGACGACATCCTGTTCATCTGCTATGACAACGAGGCGTACATGAACACCGGAGTGCAGCGCTCCGGTGCCACCCCGCCGGCGGCCAGGACCGCGACCACCCAGGCGGTCGGGCCCGAGCCCGGCAACGTCTTCGGCCAGGGCAAGAACGTACCGCGGATCGCCATGGCGCACGGCATTCCCTATGTCGCGACGGCCACCGTCGCGGGGCTGCGCGACCTCGAGGACAAGGTGCAGCGGGCGATGGAGTTCCGCGGCGCGCGCTACCTGCACGTCCTGGTGCCCTGCCCGCTGGGCTGGGGCCATGCCTCCGGCGACACCATCAAGATCGCCCGGCTGGCTGAGCAGACCGGGCTGTTCCCGGTCTTCGAGGCGGTGGGCGGCGAGGTCATCAACGTCTCGCCGATCCGCAAGCTGGCGCCGGTCGAGGAGTACCTGAAGCTGCAGAACCGGTACGCGCACCTGTTCAAGTCCGAAGCCGGGAAGCCGACCATCGCCCGGCTGCAGATGATCGCCGATGCCAACATCGCGCGATACGGGCTGCTGGACAGCCCCGACAGCCAGGACGGCCTGCCCCCAAACGGCCAGGCCCAGAACCGGGCCGGCGGCCAGGCCGGGCGGGCCGGCCTCGGAACTCCCCCAGCCGTTACGACCGGCGAGCCGAGCACGGAGGCAGTGACATGACGGAAAGGCCGTTTGCCATCACCCTGGACGTGGGGTCAAGCCTGGCGAACAAGACCGGGTCGTGGCGGACGGAGCGACCGCAGTACATCGACCGGCTGCCGCCCTGCAACAACGCGTGCCCGGCCGGCGAGAACATCCAGCAGTGGCTCTACCACGCCGAGGACGGCAGCTACGAGGCCGCGTGGCAGCAGATCATGGCCGACAACCCGATGCCCGCCATCATGGGCCGGGTCTGCTACCGGCCGTGCGAGACCTCCTGCAACCGCGCCCAGGTCGACTCGGCCGTCGGCATCAACTCGGTCGAGCGGTTCCTCGGCGATCAGGCCATCGACAGCGGCTGGACCGTTCCGGTTGCCGCCCAGCCGACCGGCAAGCGCGTGCTCATCGTCGGCGCGGGGCCATCAGGGCTGTCGGCGGCGTACCACCTGACCCGGCTGGGCCACCAGGTGACGATCAAGGATGCCTCGCCGAAGGCCGGCGGGATGATGCGCTACGGCATCCCCGCCTACCGGCTGCCGCGGGAGGTCATGGCCGCCGAGATCGACCGGATCCTGGCCACGGGAGTCACGCTGGAATCCGGTCACACGGTCACCGACATCCTCGGCGAGAGGCGCGAGGGCGGCTTCGACGCGGCGTTCCTCGC
>Ga0116126_1002472_pt1 | contig 10525 bp, 11 predicted proteins | sample June2015DPH_16_5_FD_89730 | JGI IMG/M metagenome (GOLD analysis project Ga0116126, IMG submission 89730) | Peatland microbial communities from SPRUCE experiment site at the Marcell Experimental Forest, Minnesota, USA - June2015DPH_16_40 | ecosystem: Environmental > Terrestrial > Soil > Wetlands... | reverse complement strand
GGCGTGCCGATCGCTCGCCTGCGCCCTATCGGACGCGACGATCTCGTCGACATTCTATATTGGTCACTGTCGAAGGAACGATGGGTTCCGTTCGGCCCCTTCGGACGCATGACAGCCCGCGTTGAACAGGCCGCGAGCATTATAGCGGAAGCGGCAATCTTCTGGACCGGCGTCTAAAACCCGCGCAAAAATCCGCAAAGTCGAGCTAAGCAAACATGTTAAACTCGATAACTCGCCTGGGTTGTTCAACTTGCCATGCTATTTCCTTCGAAGCCGCTCGCGGGCGGCCCCTAATTAATAGGTCAGCACGAACGAAATAAATTTGGTTTGATATGCGTCAATTCGACAACGATCCGGACAATACAATTAGGTGACGATAGCCCGGCGCTGAGCCTCTGTTTCGCTTGCCGCGGACGCCATCTGCGATATGGTCGGAATCGGGCGACCCGCTACGGCCTTACCCGGACCGGTCTTGCACCGGTTGGATTGGGTCAGCTTTTGCCTGGTGCCTTCCGGAATCCGCTCTAAAAGTGCAAGACGAGCGATCGATGATATGGGGCGGGATGGTGACCACTGAAATGTCTTCCGGGCCGATCGGCGTCAAGGCGAGACGAGCTGGATCGATATGATCTCGGAACTCTCCCAGGAGATAGCTGCCTTTCTTGCGGCGCACCATGTGCTTTCGCTGGCTACCATCAGTTCGGGAGCGCCGCGCGCCGTCAACTTGTTTTACGCGTGCGATGAGTTGGCCCTAGTATGGCTATCGGATCCCAAAGCAAGGCATTCGCGCGAGCTCGAGGCCAACAGTCGTGTTGCGGCCACAGTCGCGCCAGACTATTCGGACTTCGCGACCATTAAAGGCGTGCAGATCACTGGTACGGCACGGCGGATCATGGCAGAGGATAAGCGAAGGCAGTACCTCGCCCTACTGGCAGTGCGCTACAGTTTTCTCAGGCAAATGGCGGCTGGGACGCTGAAATTGCGTGAGGCCTATGCGCTGTCGGCCGTCTACCGCCTGGAGCCGCTGCGCATGGTTTTCATCGACAACACCAAGGGCTTTGGCCACAAAGAAACGCTAGAATTTCCTGTATAATCGCTTTGCGACCGGATTGATCATCATGAACGACACGAGGGGCTTTGGCCAAATATGAAGGACAGCTTTCAAATTGCTTATCTGTCTGCCGCTCGGATAGCGCAGGTAAGTGTACATTGCCGGTGTTTCGACCGAGGGGGCACTGATATCACGTCGTCGAGGGGGCCACCTCGCAGATTGAGCCCCGCTGCCTCGCTCACGATCAAGTGCGTCTCCTGGCCGCGCTCCTTTAGCACGCGCAACATCTCGACGCCATAGATCACCCCGGTGGCCCCGGTGATGACAACAATCAGAGGAAGGTTCTTGGGTTCTGCGGACATTAAGTTTTATCCCTCACCCAATCAGCGCCGGGGCATCAATCTAACTGGGCTCGGTGACAGCAAATCCGGCAGCCTCAAGCGCCGTCGCGACAACCGCCGGGTCGGCGGCGTGAAAGCGCAAGATCACCGATTTCTCCTCGCCGGCTTCCTCTTTGTGCTGCCGTACGTCCGGATAGATGGCCTGCAGCATGGCGCCGGCAGCTTCGGCGGCATCGGCTATCTTGCCGAGCACCCCGGGTTCGAGTTTGAGCGGCGCCAGTGTGACGCCGTTGCGCTTCTCCCAGACGCCGGCCCAATGCGCCGCCACCTGGAAAATTTCGTTGGCCGAGATGATGCCCACCACCTTTTCTCTCTCCATCACCGGGAATTGCGCTACGCCGAGGTCGCGCCCTTTGCGCAAACATTCCTCGATGGTATCGTGGATTTCCACGGTCGCCGGATTGCGCACCATGACGTCGCGCACGCGCAAACGGTTGACGAAAAAGTTGAACTCGTCGGAACTCTGGGTACGCATTACAAAGTGCCCCATGCGCAGCAGATTGGCGCGTGTCACCAGTCCACGCAGGCGGCCGCTCGCGTCCACGACCGGCAAGGCGTGCAGGTTGTTCTCGCTGATCAGCCGCTTCGCTTCGGACACAAGCATGTCGCCGCCTACGGTCATCGGCAGCCTTTGCATCCAGTTGCCCACAATCATGGCTAGTCCTCCTGTAGATGACCGCCCAGCTGAGCCAGGCTCAGCGCCGCGACCGTCAAGGCGTTGTCGATGCTGCCACCGGTGATACAGGCGGGAAGCCGGGCCAGAGGCAGTAGCTCTACTTCGATGTCCTCGCCGGCGTCGGGCTTTGCCTGCCCCCGCGCTTCGAGACCTGTGACCAGAAAAATCCATGCCCGGTTCGCCTGCATGGCCGGCTGCGGCCGCAGCTCTCCAAGCAGCAGCCAGCGGCCGCCGCGGTAACCGGTTTCTTCGAGCAATTCACGAGCCGCAGCTTGCAACGGCGTCTCGCCGGCGCCGTTGTGCAGCCCGCCGGGAACTTCCAGACTAACGGTGCGTGAGCCGTGGCGGTACTGTCGGACCAGTACCAGTTTGCGGTCGCTGGTCAGCGCCACGGCCAGCACGAAGTCGGGTATTTGGATCACCAGGAAGTCGCGCGTCATGCCAGTGCGGGGCGAGCAGGCGCTGTCTTTTGCGACACGGAATATCCCCGCGTCAAAAATCTCGGTCGAACCAAGCAAGGGCCATGGGCTGACCATCAGATCGCTTGCGCCCCCTGATACAGGTGAACAAATTCGTTGACGGCGACGCGGGCGAATTCCTCCGAATACAGATGCAGATCCACTTCTCTGACGAACTCCGGATGGGCAAGCTCCTTCTTCAGCCGCCTAACGAAGGCGGCGTCGGCGGCCGGGTCGTAGATGGGCCTGCCCGGCTTGTCCAAGGACGACCAGCCCTGTAGCGGAATGAGGAACGTCCACGGCCCCTTGGCGCGATTGAGCCGCTCGGCGATGACGTCGGCGGCCTGCCGCAATTCCTCAGCGGTGGTGCGCACCTGGACGCGCAGTGCGTCCTGTACATATTGAACGCGGTCGCGCGTCTTTTCCAGCATATCGGCGCGACCGCCGTATGAGAGGATGTCTAGGCCGCAGGGCGCCAGCACCATGGGAATGCCCTTGTCTACTGCCGCCAGCAGCCGCTCCGGGCCGGGGTCGCGGTTGCCCTTGAAGAGGTTCTCGATGACGCCGCCGATGCAGATGTCGAGCACGCCGTGAAAGACGCCGGAACGGATCATTTCCTCCATGGCCTTGTCGCCCTTGCCCTGCGCGTGGCAGACGACGGGAGTGAAGCCCTCTGCTTCGATCATGCCCACCGCCGCCTGAACGGCCATCTCACCGAAGCCGAAGGAGGACACCGCGACGCAGGGCCGGTCGAACTCGATCTGCGTACCCTGAGTCATCTCGACCATGCCGCAGATGGCGCCGACGGCGTTGATGATCTGCGCCTTGAGCAACGGATTCATCTTAACGATATCGAGCACGGTGTGATGCATGGTGATGTCGTGCGTGCCGACGTAGCGGTCGATATAGGCCGGGTGCGCCGCCATCGGCGAGGCCATCAGCTTGGGCATGCCAAAGGGCAGGCGCTTCATGATCGAGGTCGCCACTAGAGTTGAGGTGCCGCCGCCGATGCCGATGATGCCGTGCACCCGGCCGGCGCGCAGCAGTTCGTCGACGATCGCAGCCGCCCCCTTGATCTGGTTGTTGGTGGCGGTGTCGCGATCGGAGCGGTATTTCTCGCGCACGACTTCGATCGGCAGGCCGCCGCGCCGCGCCACCTCCTCGGTGCGGATGTCGCCGGGAAAGGGCGGTGGCTCCTCCATGCTGAAATCGAGCAGGATGGCCTCATGCCCCCTTCTCGCGATCAAATCCTTGACGAAGACAATCTCCTCGCCGCGGGTGTCCAGATTGCAGACGATGATGATGCCCTTCTTGCTCATCTTGCCCTGATGCTTAAAGGGTCGCCGCCGGCGACCGGCGCCGGCGGCGACCAGAGAAAGCAGACTACTTGGTCTTCTTGACCTCGGGCCGTGTCAGCCTGTCGATCATGCCAGCGACCGGACTGGCACCGCCGAAACCATACTCGTTCCAGCGGTCTGAGACCTTCTGCAGGACGCCGCGGTCAATGAAGATCTCGCTCGGCTTGTTGGTCCACTCGTAGGGCGTGCAGGCGTCGAGGATGATGCGACTGACGATGTCGCGCGCCTCGATCGGCAGGCCCGGGTCGAGCGGCGTCGAACGGCCGCGGTCGATGATCTGCACCGACCGTTTCGGATTGAAGCGAGTGGCCAGCGCCCACCAGATGCGATCCCAGTCATCGGCCTCAATGTCGTGGTCGACCACGATCACGCCCTTGACGCCGTAGTGCCCGGTGGTCGAGCCGATCACGGCGTCGCCGACGTGATTGGAGTGACCGGGGTACATTTGTTTTACCGACACCACGACCCAGTACCGGCCGGTGGCCTCGGGCGGAAAATAAACGCTCTGGATGCCCGGCACCTTCATGGTCTCGAGGTCATGCCAGAGGGCTGCGGTACGGTTCAAAGACTGGATCATGTGGATGTCGTTGATCGGCTTGCCCACGGTGGTCGACCACATGATCGGCTGGTTGCGATGCAGGATGCGCTTGATGCGCAGGACTGGCTTGGGATAGTCCTTGCCCTTGTTGCCCGAGTAATATCCGGTGTATTCGCCGAAGGGGCCTTCATCCATCAGCTCGTTCGGATCGATCCAGCCTTCGGCGATGATCTCCGCCCGCGCCGGCAGCGTCAGTCCGGTGAGATCGGACTTGAATACCGGCACGGGCTGGCCGCGCAGCGAGCCGGCCACCTCATATTCGGAGGTCTGGGCGCTGACCAGAGTCGAACTGGCGAGGAAGAGCACCGGATCGGTGCCAACCACGTAGGCGGCCGGCATCAGTTCGCCGCGCGCCTGGTATTTCTTCATGTGCATGTCGCCATGCTTGCCCTTGATGATCTGCGAGCCGAGGATGTTCTTGCCCAGCACCTGGGCACGGTAGGTGCCCAGATTGGTCCAGCCGGTATCGGGATCCTGGGTCACCAGAAAACCGGAAGTGACGAAGAAGCGGCCCCCGTCGTCGGGGTAGAACCAGGGCGAAGGAAACATCTCGATATCGATGGCATCGCCCTCGATGATGTTCTCCTTCACCTGCGGATTGTCGACAAACTCCGGCTTAACCATCTTCTTGGTGGTGAGTTCCATCCACTTCTTGGACAGTTGGCACATCGATAGCGACGGGTCCTGTCCCAGGGCAATGGCCAGCCGCCGCGAGGTTGTGAAGGCGCTGGTCAATACCGGAATGTCGTAGCCCTTGACGTTCTCGTAGAGCAGCGCCGGCCCCTTCTGCTCCTCATTAACCTTCGAGACGTGGCAGAGCTCGAATTTCCAATCTACCTCGGTCTTGACGCGGTGCAATTGGCCGTTGGCCTCAAGGGCGGCGATGTAGCTGCGAATGTCGTTGATGGGTTTTACTTCCGTGCGTGCGTCCATGGCTGATGCCTCCGTAAGTGTGGAAAGTATGCCTGCCGATTGTTCATTTCACCTTCTTGCCCACCAGCATGCCGGACAGGATGTAATCCATGGCCGAGGCGCCGGCATTGGCGACTGGGGCCAGCTGCTTTTCGCTCCAAACCGTCTCAGGCCGCGCCTGGAGGATGAAAATGTTGCTAGCCGAGGGCACGTCCTTATCCACGGACCATTCGATGTCCATCGGCCGGCCGTAGTGCTTCTCTATCTGCTTGCCCATCCAGGCGAGCTCGGTCACCTCGTCATCAATCAGCGATTGGATGTTCTGCCGCTCGAAAGGCACCTCGACGGCGTGCGAGACCTGGTTCTGCAGGTCGACCGTGTAGCAGATCTGCTTCCGCGAAATGGTGCGTTCGATGATGTCCAGGGTCACTTTGTTCACCACGAAATGGTCGGGCGTCACCTCGCCAGAGACCACCGATTCGCCGAAGCCGAAATTGGAATCGATCACCATCACCGAACGGTCGCCGTTGGCCGGATGAATGGTCAACATCACCCCGGCGGCGTAGGAATTGGCCATCTTCTGCACGCCGACGCTGATGGCCAATTGCTCGTCGCTGTAGCCGCGGCTGGCGCGGTAGGCGATGACCCGGCCGGTGTACAGGCTGGAGATGCAGCGGCGCATGTGCTCCAGCACTTCGTCGGCGCCGCGGATCCAGAGGAAGGTGTCCTGCTGGCCGGCGAAGCTGGCGCCGGGCAAATCCTCCGCTGTAGCGCTGGAACGCACCGCCACCGGTACCGCAGGCAGGCCGCAGCGCACCGACAGCTGACGGTAGTTTTCCGCCACCAGGTCTTCCAGTTGCGTCGAAAACGGCTGCGCCTCGATGGCCGCGCGGATGGAGGCGCTGGTTCGCTCCAGCGCCTCCAGATCCTGGCAATCGAGCTTCTGCAGCAGGAGCTTCAAGTCCCGCTCTATGCCGGCTTCAGCCATAAAGGCGCGGTAGCCCTCGGTAGTGAGGGCGAAGCCGGGCGGCACGCGCACGCCGGCGTGGATCAATTCGCCCAGCGACGAACACTTGCCACCGACTAAGGACACCGAGTTCTTGTCGCAGTCCTCGAACCAACAGACCAGCGGCGCCCGCTGCCCCTGCTGATCCTGTCCCCCGAACACTGCCGCCGCCATGATGACTTCCCCTCAGTGCAGTATGGAGATCTGGCCCGAGGAGCCGTCCACGCGCAGCATCATCCCAGACTTAATTACCTTGGTGGCATGGCCGGTACCGACCACCGCCGGCATCCCGTATTCGCGGCAGACGATGGCGGCGTGGCTCATGACCCCGCCGACGTCGGTGACGCAGGCCTTGATCTTGGCGAACGCCGGCGCCCAGGACGGCGACGTCGTCGGCGCCACGAGGATGTCGCCCTCCAATAGCTGGCTGACCTCGGCCACAGTCTTGCACACCCGGGCGCGACCTTCGACGATGCCTGGGCTGCCAGCAAAGCCTTTCAACTCTCTTATGCTGGAAGGATCCTTCACCTCCTGCACGGCGGACCAGTCAGCCAGCGATTTGTTGGTGACGCCCCAGAGGACTATTGTGAAGGGCTCCTGGATCACCTCCGGCGCCGTGCCAATTGCCGGCGGCGCACTCCATTCCTTGAACTTCTGCATGACGCCCTTGCGCCAGCTTATTTCCTTCGGCCAGACCTTGGTGCCGCGCGGGGTGACGCCGGTAGCCCAGGCGGTGACTACGTCCCACAGCGCCTGCTTGATCTCGTCGCGGCGGAGCAGCCAGATGTCCTCGACATCCTCGATCATGCCATGCGTCTTCATGATCGCCGCCACTTCGCGCATCTTGTTCCAGAACACCGAATGGAACCAGTGCTCGACGTAGAACAGGTGGTTTTCGACATAGGGGAACACGGTCTTGGCGCAGCCGAGCAACTCGTCGAACTGTTTGCGATCCTCGTCCTTCTGGATCAGACCGCGGTACTCGGCCGTGATGCGGTCGCGTTCGGCGCGCACCTTCTCGGTCGGTCGCTCGATCGAAACGCCCTGTTTGAGCTTCTCAATGTAGGTGGCGATGCCGCTGAGCGGGATGTTCATATGGTCGTTCCAGCTGCGGTCGTAGTGAAACCAGCCGGTGCCGGTGGACACGTTGAACCAGGGCTCCCGCACCTTTTCCAGCGCCGCCAGCCACTCGCCGCCGCGCCCAGACTTGCGCAGCGATGCCTCTACCGCCGTCCATTCCGGATTGGACGCGAGCACCGCGTCCAAGCCCAATTCGATCGCCAGCTTGGCTAGGCGCTTCAGTTCCTCGTCGGGCTGGTACATGAGGACGCCGTCGATGCCGGAGATCATCTGCGTGACGCGCTGCGTCGGCATACTTGGAAAGAGCTTCTGCACGAAGTCGAGGAAGAAGACGTAGGCAGCGTAGCCGAGGTTGAGAAACTCGAAGTGATACTGCCAGCACTTGACGCCGAGATTGATCAGGTCGTCGTAGGTCTTTAGCAGGTGGTAGCCCTGCGATTCACCGATGGCGTCGTTCACGACGCTCAGGGCCTCCATATCCGGCAACGTGGGGATCTTCAGCGCCTCCAGTTCGCGGATGGTCGCTTCCATCTTGACTTTCCACTTCGCTTCGAGCGCGTCCCAGTTCTTGAAGTAATAGCCAGCGCGTTCCTTGAAGTGCGGCACGCGGGTGCCGATCTCGTTGGGGTCCTTGACCGGCACCGGCGAAATGTAGACATAGCCGTTGATTATGCGATGGTCGACGCCGCGTACCGGCGGTACCATGAAGATGCGGTTGTTGTATTGCGACAGCCCCAGGTACCAAGCCTCGTCCCAGATGGTGTCGAAGGGGTAGAGCGGCTCCGGATAATGCAGTGCGTCATTGAACCAGAAGGTCTCCTTCTCGTACTGGTTCCGCACCGGATCATCGGTGACGAACTGGTATTGATAGGGGTACATCCTCTCCCAGCCCTCGGTCCCTGGGATCGTCTTCGCCTTGACGTCATGCGGATTCGGAAATTTCATATCGTGTCTCCTCCGGAGGGATGGCTCATGAATACGAGCGCTTAATTTTACGATTGCAACCGCTTGCAATCCGATTTTGATCCAATACCTTCCGACCTTTGCTTGCAACAGGAAAATTGCGGATCTCAACGGGCCGACGCCAGCGGCACCTCCGAGCTATTAGCTCATCAAGCCGAAAGCCCATGTTGCGTTCTGAAGTTGGTTTGGCCGCGATGGCCGTTCGGTTGCTTCCATGGCATGCTGCTTGGCTTCCCTCAGCCGCCGCCAAGCCGCGTGGTTCAACGCGCTGTTGTGCATGCCAGCGCCAGTGGCTTGTAATCGGAATCGAGCGGATCGACTCGTTGTAGTCCGCAATGGCGCGGTCGTAGTCGTGGTCGCGGCTGTCGTAAAAAATCGCGCCCGGGGGGATCCTGTAGCGCCTAGCTGGGACAACGGGTGTTCAACTCGTCTGGTATTCCACAAGCTGCAGCGACTGCCCAAGGCTACCGCGCGGTTGGCCAGTTCTCATGCCGGTCATTGCTCTCGGCATGCTGCGCGCCAATGTGGCCCGCAAGTTTAAATTTGCCGCGTAGCGACGAGAGCGGCAGCAATGAGATGTTTCGGCAGGTCCAATCGCTGAGCCGATCCGTCGCAAATTGCAAACAACGTCTGGATGTTGGCCACGACCGCTTCAGTCGGCTGAGCCCGCGGCCAGGCATCGACGCGCAAAGCGCTCCAGTCCTCCAACATCGTTTGCTCGAGCCGCTCAGCCTCGAGCTCCATGGTCTTGACGCTTGCGCGCAATGTCGCGGCCGACGAGTCGATCGGCGACGGCTCCGTTGCGAATAGCTTAAGGGCGCGCCGGGCCTCGCGAAGGCTGCGCACGATGTTTTTGTGCCACTCTCCCACAACGCCGGCCGCCTGCCTCACTTCAGAGTCCGACAATATCGCACGGTGTACGACCCCGACATAGGCGCAGAACAAGAGCAGATTGACATCGATGCCGTAACGATCCTGCAGATCGAGGCACTCCGTCTGGACAGCAGTGCTATCATATACGGACAGCGAGAATGTCCAAAAGCGCGACCCCATGATCTCCTCGGAAAGCCGGTGGCTACTTTTCCGCTTCTTTCGCTAGACGCGACCTGGCCGGACTACCCTGCCAGCGCTTAACCACGCCGGATTCGAGACTGAACAGATCGAGCAGCCGGCCGACGGTCTGATTGATGATGTCGTCCACGCTCTGAGGACGGTTATAGAAGGCGGGAACAATCGGAGCCACGATGGCGCCCATCTCCGCCAGGAGCGTCATGGTACGCAAATGGCCCGCGTGCAAAGGAGTCTCGCGCACGGCAAGCACCAGGCAGCGGCGCTCCTTGAGCACCACGTCGGCGGCACGAGTGAGCAATGAACTCGTCACGCCGGTGGCAATTTCGCTCATGGTGCGGATCGAACACGGCGCGATGAGCATACCCATGGTCGGAAACGATCCGGACGAGATCGAAGCGCCGATGTCGCGGACCGGATGATGCGTCGATGCCATAACGTGCACGTCGCTCGGCTTGAGGTCGGTCTCATATGCGAGCGTCATCTCGGCCGATTTGCTCATCACTAGGTGCGTCTCGATCTCCATGTGTCGCAATAGTTCCAGGGCGCGCACGCCGTAGATGACACCGGAAGCGCCTGAAATGCCGATCACGAGCCGGCGCGGCACATGCGCGTCGGTTCTGGTCGACGCCGCGCGCTTGATTTCTTTCATTTGAGATTCCTCGTAGCCGCTCTTCTATGATGGCCTGTTAACAGTGATCAGGTCCGATCGGTCGTAGCCGAGGCGGGCTGAGGAACCAGAGGTCAGCCGCTGCCATGTGTCAATCCCCAACCGAGCGTCATATCAAATTATCGATCCAGAGTTTTCTCGCGGCGCAATGGATCGACTCGGCGCTTTGCAAGATGATCAAATCGACGGTTATCGTGATGCTCGACGAGTTAGAACGGAAATTGTTGGCCTAACCATCTATAGATTTGCTAGCGCCTGATCCGATTGGAATAAATCGGAATTGG
>Ga0116126_1002460_pt1 | contig 10544 bp, 7 predicted proteins | sample June2015DPH_16_5_FD_89730 | JGI IMG/M metagenome (GOLD analysis project Ga0116126, IMG submission 89730) | Peatland microbial communities from SPRUCE experiment site at the Marcell Experimental Forest, Minnesota, USA - June2015DPH_16_40 | ecosystem: Environmental > Terrestrial > Soil > Wetlands >... | reverse complement strand
GGGCACAAGTACGACGCGACTTCGATCAAAGTTCTCGGTGGTCTCGAAGCCGTCCGCAAGCGCCCCGCGATGTACATCGGCTCGACCGGCGAACTCGGCCTCCACCATCTCGTCTGGGAAGTTGTCGATAACTCCGTAGACGAAGCCATGGCCGGCTACTGCGACGAGATCAACGTCGTCGTGCACGACGACAACAGCGTCACCGTCGTCGACAACGGCCGCGGCATTCCCGTCGACATGCACGCCACCGAAAAGAAGCCTGCCGCCGAAGTCGTTCTCACCGTCCTGCACGCCGGCGGAAAATTCGATAGCGACACCTACAAAGTGTCCGGCGGCCTCCACGGCGTCGGCGTCTCCGTCGTCAATGCGCTTTCCGACTGGCTCGACCTCGAAATCTGGCGCGACGGTGAAGTCTGGGAACAGTCCTATGAAAAGGGCGTCCCCACTTCGAAGCTCAAGGCCTCCGGCAAAACGAAGAAGACCGGCACGAAAATCACCTTCCACGCCGACCCCTCGATCTTCACGACCGTCGATTACAGCTTCGACACGCTCTCGCAGCGCCTTCGCGAGCTCGCCTTCCTGAACAAAGGCCTGAAAATCACGCTCGAGGACGAACGCTCCGGCAAGAAAGCCGAGTTCCGCTTCACCGGAGGCATCACCGAATTCGTCAAGCATCTCAATCGCGGCAAGGGCACCTTGCACGATTCGCCCATCTACATGGAGGGCAAGCGCGAGCAGGTCGACATGGAAATCGCGGTGCAATACAACGACAGCTATGCCGAAAACATTTTTGCCTTCGCCAATACGATCAACACCGTTGACGGCGGCACGCACCTCTCCGGCTTCCGCTCCGCGCTCACGCGCACCATCAACTACTATGCGAATTCGTTCGGCATGCTGAAAGAGCAGAAGGACGAAGTCTCGATCAATGGCGACGACGTACGCGAAGGCCTCGTCGCCGTCGTTTCCGTCAAGCTCCCGCAACCGCAGTTCGAAGGCCAGACCAAGGGCAAGCTCAATAGCGACATCAAAGGCCTCGTCGAATCGCTCGTGAACGAAAAGCTCGGCGAGTACTTCGACAAGCACTCCTCGATCGCGCGCAAAATCATCGGCAAGTGCATCGACGCAGCCCGCGCCCGCGAAGCCGCCCGCAAGGCTCGCGAGCTCACCCGCCGCAAATCGGCGCTCGATTCATCCGGACTGCCCGGCAAGCTCGCCGACTGCCAGGAGCGCGATCCCGCCCGCTGCGAACTTTTCATCGTCGAGGGCGAATCGGCCGGCGGCTCGGCCAAGGGCGGGCGCGACCGCCGCTACCAGGCCATCCTGCCGCTCAAGGGCAAGATCCTCAACGTCGAAAAGGCCCGCTACGACAAGATGCTCGGCCACGAGGAAATCCGCGCCATTATCACGGCGCTCGGCACCGGCATCGGCAAGGACGACTTCGACGCCTCGAAGCTCCGCTATCACAAAGTGATCCTCATGACCGATGCGGACGTCGACGGCAGCCACATCCGCACCCTGCTCCTCACGTTCTTCTTCCGCCACATGCGCGAGCTCATCGAAAAGGAGCACATCTACATCGCGCAGCCGCCGCTCTATCGCGTCAAGCGCGGCAAGATGGACCGCTACATTCGCGACGAGCGCGAATTCTCGCGCGAGCTGATGAAGCGCGCCACCGAAGAGCATGTCGTGAAAAGCAAGAGCGGCAAAACACTCGAAGGAGGTGATCTCACGCAGTTCCTGCTGAATATTCAGGAGTACGACCAGGTCGCCGCGAAGCTCGGCCGCCGCCTCCGCGAGCCGAAGCTCGTCGAGCTGCTCGCCGAAAGCGACCTCGATAAGAAAACCGACTTTGCGGACAAAAAGAAGCTTCAGGAGCTGATGAAGGCTATCGAAAAGGCCAAGCTCGAACTCGAAGCCAAGCTTGAATTCGACGAAGAGCACAGCCTTCACGAACTCGCTCTGAAGAACGGTGGGGAGCGCCGCGTCAACTGGGCCCTCGCCGCGTCGCCCGAGTACAAGCGCCTCCGCGCACTGCATCAGGCCATCGCGGAAAACGACAAGCCGCCCTTCACCATCACGCACAATGGCGACAAGGCCACGAAAGAAAGCGCGCTGCTGCTCCTGAATTACGTCCTCGAAGACGCCAAGAAAGACTTCACCATCACGCGCTTCAAGGGTCTCGGCGAAATGAACCCCGAGCAGCTCTGGGCCACCACGATGAACGCCGAAACGCGCACGCTCCTCAAAGTCCGCCTTGAGGATGCCGTTGCCGCCGAGGACATTTTCAGCACGTTGATGGGCGAAAACGTCGAACAGCGCCGCAAATTCATCGAGGAAAACGCCCTCGACGTCGTCAACCTCGATATTTAGCTGAGGGACTCCGTGACGAACCAACTCTCGCACTTCGCCAATATGATCCGGCGGCTCGCTAGCGTGCGCTCCGGCCTGTCGCGCAAAAGTCCACAGGCTCTCGCGCTTGCATTTCGGTTTTCGGCCGCTAACATGGATATGATGAATTTTGCGGCAAAATTCGGTGCAGGAAGCCGGCAGCCTGGCATGGGCGGGCACGGCGCCCTTGTGCTGTCTCTGCGCCTGCCACGGGCAAATTCTCACCTCAAACCTTTGCAATCTACCCGTCACTGGCTGCCGAGTATAAATCGCTGTAACTCATTGAAAACACACGACGGTGGTGCCTCTTACCCGTCAATGGAATCGGGGCATGTTTAGCCGTCTCACAAACCACGAAAGGGTCTAAATGGCGGACGAGCCAAACCAGTCAATCCTGACGCCGGTCGATATCGAATCGGAAATGAAGAAGTCGTACCTCGATTACGCCATGAGCGTAATCATCGGCCGCGCCCTGCCGGACGTGCGCGACGGCCTGAAGCCTGTCCATCGCCGCATCCTCTTCGGCATGTACGAACTCGGCCTCACCTCGACCAAGGCCTACCGCAAGTGCGCGAAGATCGTCGGCGAAGTCCTCGGCAAATTCCATCCGCACGGCGACTCGCCCGTCTACGACGCCCTAGTGCGCATGGCGCAGGATTTCAACATGCGCTACCCGCTCGTCGATGGCCAGGGCAACTACGGCTCCGTCGATGGCGATCCGCCCGCGGCCATGCGTTACACCGAGGCGCGCCTTTCGAAGATCGCCGAGGAAATGCTCGCGGACATCGAGAAGGAAACCGTCGATTTCGTTCCCAACTTCGATGAGAGCGAGCAAGAGCCGGTCGTTCTCCCCACGCGAATCCCGAACCTGCTCGTCAACGGTTCCTCCGGTATTGCCGTCGGCATGGCGACGAACATCCCGCCGCACAATCTGAAGGAAACCATCGAAGCCGCCATTTTGCTGATCGAGAATCCCGAAACCACGCTCAAGCAGGTGATGAAGATCGTCCCCGGCCCGGATTTTCCGACCGGCGGCTACATCTACGGCCGCGAGGGAATCCAGCAGGCGTATGAAAAGGGCCGCGGCTCGTTCCAGGTGCGTGCGAAGGCCGCCATCGAACAGCGCGGCAAGGACCGCCAGGATATCGTCATCACCGAACTGCCCTACCAGGTCAACAAGGCCCGGCTGATCGAACACATCGCCGAGCTGATCCAGAATAAGAAGATCGAAGGCATCGCCGACATCCGCGATGAATCCGACCGCGATGGCATGCGCATCGTTATCGAAATCAAGCGCGACGAAGAGCCGCAGATCATTCTGGCCCACCTCTTCAAGCACACGCAGATGCAGGAATCGTTCGGCATGATCCTGCTTGCGATCGTCGCTGGCCAGCCGCGCGAGCTGGGCCTGCTCGACCTGCTGCGCCTCTTCATCGAGCACCGCATCGACGTGGTCCGGCGCCGCACGCAGTACGACTTGCGCAAAGCCCAGGAGCGCGAGCACATCCTGCTCGGCTATCACATCGCGCTCGACTACATCGACGACGTCATCAAAATCATTCGCGGATCGTCCAGCCGCGCGAACGCCCGCGAGAACTTGCACGAATTCTTCGAGAACAAGTCGGTGCGCGTTCTGGTGGGCGGCAAGGAAGCCACGGTTCGTGGCGTGAAATTGGATGCCAAGAAATACGGCATCACGGTAGCTTCCTCCGGCGAAGGCCTCGGCCTCAGCTACATCCAGATCGACGCCATCCTCGAGCTGCAACTCCACCGCCTCACGCAGCTCTCCGTCGACGAAATCCTCAAGGAACTCGGGCAGGTCCGCGAGCGCATCGCCGAGCTGAAGGAAATTCTCGCGAGCGAGAAAAAGCTGAAAGCCGTAATCGTTGCCGAACTGCGCGAGGTCCTGAAGTCCTACGGCGACGAACGCCGCACCCAGATCGTCGACCGCGTCGAGGAGATCAAGCTCGAAGACCTGATCAAGGACGAGGAGATGGCGATCACCGTCAGCCACGCGGGTTACGTGAAACGCACCTCGGTCGAGACCTACCGCCATCAGTCGCGCGGCGGCAAGGGCCGCATCGGCGCGAAAACCCGCGAGGACGACTTCGTCGAGCACTTCTTCGTCGCCTCGGCGCACAGCTACATCTTGCTGTTCACGTCGAAGGGCCGCATCTACTGGCTGAAGGTTTACGAAATTCCCGAGGCCGCCGCGGCCACACGCGGAAAAGCGATCAACAATCTCGTGCGCTTCCAGGAGGGTGAAACCCTCAAGGCCATCGTCCCGGCGCGCAACCTCGAGGAAACCGGCCGTTACGTTTTCCTCGCCACGAAGAACGGCACCGTGAAGAAATCCGAGCTGGCGGAATTTTCAAATCCCCGGCCATCGGGCATCATCGCCATCAGTCTCGATTCCGACGATGAGCTCATCGGTGCGAAACTCACCGACGGCAAGCAGATGATTTTCCTCGCCAGCCGCGACGGCCAGGCCATCCTATTCCGCGAGACCGAAGTGCGCTCGATGGGCCGTGCTGCGGGCGGCGTCAACGGCATGGACCTGGCAAAGGGCGATTATGTCGTATCGATGGACGCCGCGCAGGTGGACTTCGGAATCATCCAGAAGGAATACAAGAAGGAGACGCAGGATCTCGACGAGCTTGAAAGCGACCAGATCCGCGAATCGCTCACCTCGCTGATGCTCACCGTCGCCGAAAAAGGTTACGGCAAGCGTACGCCGCTCGCCGAGTATCGCGTCACGTCGCGTGGCGGCAAGGGCGTCATCAACCTGAAATCCACCGATCGCAACGGCCCCGTTGTCGCGGCGCTCCAGGTCCGAGAGGATTCCGACGTCATGATCATCACGGGCCACGGCAAGGTGATCCGCGTCCACGCCGCCGAGATTCGCGAAGCCGGCCGCTCGACGCAGGGCGTCCGCCTGCTCCGCCTCGACGAAGGCGACCGCATCGCCGCTGCCGCCGCCATCCTCGAAGAGGAAGCCCCCGCCGAGCCGGAGAAGAAGTAGATGAGCCATCGAGAGCGGCTTGCGAATCTGCTGCGCGCGAAATCACTCGTGCGCGGCGAAATCACGCTGTCGTCCGGCAAGAAGAGCAACTACTACCTCGACTGCAAGCTCACCACTCTCGATCCCGAAGGCGCGCTTCTCACTGGCTATTGCGTACTCGAGCTGCTCGACGAGATGGCAATCAAGCCGGACGCCATCGGCGGCCTCAGCATGGGCGCCGATCCGCTGGTCACCGCGGCGGGAGTCGTCAGCGCAATCGAGAAGAAGCCTCTGCCCGGTTTCCTCGTTCGCAAGGAAGCGAAAAAGCACGGCCGCCAGAAGCAGATCGAAGGCCTCGAAAACCCCCGCGGCAAGAAAGTGGTGATCGTCGACGAGGTCTGCACTACCGGCGGCTCAACGCAGGAAGCCGTCGATGCCGCCGAACGCGAAGGCTGCCAGGTCGTCGCCGTGATCAGCCTGGTGGACCGCGAGGAGGGCGGCTCCGAAATGCTGCGCGAGAAATACAACTATCGCTCGATCTTCACCGCCCGCGAACTCCTGCAGGACGAAAGCGCATCGCCCGAAAAAGCGCGCTCTTCGTCAGCTCCGCGTTGACCTTATCCCTTCAAAATTTCTGATTGCGTCTTCGGAGACATCGCGAGTTTCGCGCGAACTTCTCGCGATGGGAACGTACTAGAATGATTCGCTGTTCATCTTGCTGAGGGGGAATGATGAAGCGTCTTGGTCACTTGCCGATGCCCAACCTGGCCTACCAGGATCCTATTTTCATGGAGAGCCTGCCGGCCCGGCCGCTGCGGATTCTGGCGGAGTACATCGACCCGATCAACCGCCTGCGCCGCGCGCGCGTGGGCGACACGATCGTGATGTTCGGCTCGGCGCGCATTCAGCCGCGCGAACGCGCGCTGGCCGCCCTGAAGAAGGTGCAGCGCGCAGCGCACGGCCGCCGCACCCACGAGTGGCGCACTAAGATCACGGCCGCGAAATCCATTGTCGAGATGTCGCGCTATTACGAAGAGGCGCGCGAGCTTTCGCGCCGCATCACGTCCTGGGCGATGACGCTCGGGCCGCATCCGAAGCGGTTCGTCATCTGCTCCGGCGGAGGGCCGGGGATCATGGAGGCGGCCAACCGCGGCGCGGTCGAAGCGGGCGGCTCGTCGATCGGGCTGAGCATCCAGCTCCCGCACGAGCAGCGGCCGAACCCCTACATCACGCCGGAGCTGAATTTCTGCTTCCACTACTTTTTCATGCGCAAGCTGTGGTTCGCGCAGATGGCCAAGGCGCTGATCGTCTTTCCCGGCGGCTTCGGAACGATGGATGAGCTCTGGGAGCTGCTCACGCTGCTGCAAACCGGAAAACTCTCTTCGCACCACCTGATTCTGATCTACGGGCGGCAATATTGGGACCAGGTGCTCAACTGGAAGCACATGGTCCGCAGCGGGACGATCAGCGAGGCGGATTACAATCTGCTTCAGTTTGCCGACAACGTGGACGAAGCCTTCGACCGCGTCCGGAAGGACATGGAAACCCACCACCTCGCCCTCGACGCCGACTAGCGCAAGTCCCGTGCTTTCAGCCGGATCGAGGTTGAGGCAACCAGCCGGGCCGCCGCGCCATCCCCTATGCAGGCAGCCATAGCAGTCGAAGCCACCCAGCGGGCCTCAGGGCTGCCGCGGAGGCTGGCCATGATAAGCAACATCATCAGCGAAGCTAAATTCCTTGCAATCGGTCTTCTGGGTTCCGTAATGCTTCTGGTGGGCGCTGGAACGGTTCGTGCCGACGACTGGTGCGCGAAACAGTTCCGGCACGAGCAGCGTGAATTGGACAAGGCCATCGCGCATCACGGCTTTTATAGCCGTCAGGCCGACCACGAACGCCGCGAGCTCGACCGGCTTCGCGACCAGTGCCGCTACCGCTAGCCCGCGCAGCAGTTGGTAGGGGGCGAGGTTACGGGGAAGGAGCGCTGCTCCTTCCCCGTTCTTGTTTCTCCGCCCGGGGGAAAAATCCGAGTTGGCACACACACTGGAATCCGGACTGCGAGAGCCCGAGGAACCGGTCCCAGCCGATTAGTTATTCGAGACTTCGAGGTCGGGCAAAAAGACGGCGTTGAACCGCCGCTGCTCGCCCTGGTCGTGCAGCATGACGATCGGCGAGATCCGCAGCGACTGCTTGCAGTTGCGGCACGTCGTCATCTCCCCGTGCAGGTCCTGCACGAACCCGTCGGTGAAGTGATACTCCGAACGCGCCCGGCGCGCGGCCTTCGTGCCGCGCGTCCCGCAGTGCGGACACGTGTACTCGACCAGATCTTCCAGCGGATCGCGGTTCAAAGCGGCCCAACCGGTATAACGAACGCCTACTGTCTCCAGCGAAGTGCGATGCATGATGACCACCTTTTATGACCCCAATTTGGGGTGTGGTTACCAAGTCTTAGACGCAGGACCGGCCGAAAGCGATGCATCTTTCATACTAGAAATCGGAGTGTTGTCGGAGAACGGCTTACGGACCCCCGGGAACCGGCGCGCGCCGGTGGTGTCTATCATCCCAAGAGATCGCGACCTCCAAAGTAATGCCCGCGGCGGTGGGGATGGCTTCCTAAGCCAGCCCTAGCCGCTCGCACGGTGGTTCCCGTTCTGCCCAATTGAACGGCGGAGGTTTGTCCATGAGCGATTTGGGAAACCTTTCGAATTGCATGCTGCTGTGGCCGCTGATTACGCCGGGCGTGCTGCCGCAACAGATGTTCGTTACACCATTGCCGCCGTACAGCGGTCCGCGAAACGCGACTTCGGCGCGTCCACATGCGGGAACGAATACTGCGCCGCGGCCGGCTGTACCGACGACCTTCGTCTTTCGTCCCCACGTAACGCAGCCACGTGCGCCTGAAACTGCCGGCGGGCCGCCGAGCCTAAGCGACATTCCCGCCGAAGGAACCGGCCCGGGGCCGGCGATTCCGGGTGGCTTGAGGGATGGCGCGCCGATCAGCATAGTTCCTCCCGAAACCCATCGCGGGCCGATCAAGGCCAGCGCAGGCGTGATGAGCGCGCTGCTCGTCCACCGCGCGCAGCCGGAATATCCGGCCATCGCGCGCGCGATGGGCCTTTCGGGCACGGTGGAGTTGCGCGCAATCATCGGAACGGACGGCGCGGTGCGGGAACTGGAGGTCGTCAGCGGGAATACGATTCTTGCGCAGGCCGCGATCGCGGCGGTGCAGCAGTGGCGCTACCAGCCGACGCGGCTCAACGGCGAGCCCGTCGAAGTGGAGACGCACATCACGGTGAATTTCGTAATGAAATAGGCTGGGCCGCGCAGGAACGGCTCGCTCGTCACAGCCCGGTCGGACCGTAGAAGCAAGCAGCCGTCCCCCACGGCTCAGGGCAGCGGTGGTGAGAAGAGGGTGGCGCTAGAACTTGAAAACGATTCCGGTCGAGAGACGCGCGTTGCTCTGCGTGTTTCCGAAGAAATGCGTCGGGAGGTAGTCGCCCTCGATCACGCGCCAGTAGATGCCGTGCACGAGCTCCGTATCGATGCCCCCGCCAATTGCCAAAGCGAACGACGTGTCAGAGAAGCCGCCGCCGCTGAGGTGGCCGGCGCCGATCAAGACGTGGGCAAACGGCGAAACGCGGCCGGGCCAGGAAACCTGCGGTCCGAACAGGAACGTGTGAACAGAGGAGCTGACCCCCGACGGTGAGCCGTAGTGGCCGTCAAAATCGGCCACGCCGCCCAGCCAATCGGAGAACTTGTACTGTCCGGCGACTTCCCAGCCGTTCACATTGAAGGATGGCGAATTGTCGATCCGCATGTAGGAATAGCCGCCGAAAAGCTCGGCCTTATCCTGGGCGTGCGTTGCGAGGGGAACCAGCGAAACCAGCAAAACCAACCCAAGCAAAAGAGACAATCTGCGTAACATAAAAGATCTCCTCCTCAGGAGAATGGGATTTGGCAAATCTTGCCCTCGCGCGGCGCGTGCAGCCGACGTTCCGGTGCCGGGAAAGGGAAATGCGCTCCGGCGGCTGGGATTATCCTTAGATGTGAGGTAGGCGGGCCGGGGTTAGCTAGATATCTCCAGATAACAATCTGCTTTTTCGGTTTTTAATATATGTAAATCAGTAGACCGAGCAACCCCCAATGGAAATAGGCAAGCTATCTATATGAAAAATAGCAGCTTATAGGTTCGTTCAGATGGGTGCAAACTTGCCGTACGGTTTCACAGGGGATGTGCTGACCGGTGCTTGGGTCTAGCGTTCAAAATGAAGAGGGGAGAAGTGATGATAAAACTAGGGCGTAGCGCCATCGCGATTTTCGCGCTGTTGGTGGGGCTCTTTTTCATTTCGGGGCGGATTCAAGCGCAAGGTATGGCTTCTCTGACCGGAACCATCAGCGACACCGCGGGCGCGGCGGTTCCGGGCGCGAGTGTCAAACTGCAGGACACGCGCACGGGAACCAACTACTTCGCGAAAACCGCCGGCGACGGCAGCTATCGGCTTGTGGACCTCCCACCGGGCCCCGGCTACGCGCTGACGGTCACGAAGGACGGCTTCCAGACTTTCGTGCTCAACAACCTTTATTTGCCCGTCGCCACACCGACGACCCAAGACGTCAGGCTGGAATTGGGCACTCTCTCACAGACGGTCGAGGTAACGGCCGAGGGCTCGGTCACGCTCAACACGACGGACGCCACGATTGGCCACAATTTGGACATGCACGCCGTGTCCAGCCTGCCCGACGAGTTCCGGGATGATCCCAGTGCCCTGTTGCGGCTTGAGGTTGGCGTGGTCAGCGCTGTGGTGAACAACGGGAGTGGAAAGTCGGCGAATCTCGATCCAAACCATACGCGCGACGGTTCGGTGGCCGGCGCGCGCGCCGACCAGAACAACATTATTGTGGACGGCATTGACGCCACAGATTTTGCGCTTGGTGGGGCTTTCACCACCGAAGCCGCCATTCCCGTTGAGGCAATTCAGGAGTTCAATACTCAAGTGGCCCAACCTTCGGCTGAATACGGCGGGCGCGGTGGAGCGCAGACCATTATCACGACCAAGAGCGGCACGAACACCTGGCACGGCGGCCTCTTCGAATTCCTGCGAAACGGAGATCTGGACGCGAAGAACTGGTATAGCAAACAGCAGGATACGTACAG
>Ga0116126_1002457_pt1 | contig 10554 bp, 8 predicted proteins | sample June2015DPH_16_5_FD_89730 | JGI IMG/M metagenome (GOLD analysis project Ga0116126, IMG submission 89730) | Peatland microbial communities from SPRUCE experiment site at the Marcell Experimental Forest, Minnesota, USA - June2015DPH_16_40 | ecosystem: Environmental > Terrestrial > Soil > Wetlands >... | reverse complement strand
GTTCCTCTGCGTCGGCGTCATCTATGACCGCATGCACACGCGCGAGATCGCGGCCTATGGCGGCCTCGTCAACCGCATGCCGATCTACGCCTTCGCCTTTATGATCTTCACGCTGGCCAACGTGGGACTGCCGGGTACGTCCGGATTTGTCGGCGAGTTTTTGACGCTGATCGGCACTTTCCGCATCAACAACTGGGTGGCGACGCTGGCGACGCTCGGCACGATCCTCTCGGCGGCTTATGCGCTATGGCTTTATCGCAAGGTAATCTTCGGCAAGCTGGAGAAGCCGAGCCTGTTCAACATCAAGGATGTCGGCTGGCGCGAGATGGCGATTTTGGCCCCGCTCGTCATCCTGACCATCGTGTTCGGCATTTATCCGAAGCCCGTTCTCGATATGTCGGCCGTGTCGGTGACGCAGCTGATCGACAACTTCCAACACGCGATCTCAAGCGTGCAAGCCGCGTCGTTGGCGAGGTAAGGCGATGAACCCAGCTCTCACCGTGACCGGCCTCGTTCCGCTGTTGCCCGAGATCGTACTCGGCGTGGGCGCCATGGCGCTGTTGATGCTCGGCGTCTATCGCAGCAGCGAGCGTTCGGTGGTTTTGATCGACGTGGCCTCGATCGTGCTTCTCGTCATTGCCGGCGCGATCGTGCTGATGCTGCCAGAGGGCAAGATCGTCACTTTCGGCGGCAGCTTCGTGGTCGACGGTTTCGCCCGCTTCCTGAAAATCCTGGCGATCCTCGGCTCAGCCGCGGCCATCCTGATGTCGATCGACTACGACAAGCGGGAGGGGCAGCAACGGTTCGAATACTCCGTGCTGATCGTTCTCTCGACCCTCGGCATGCTGATGCTGATCTCGGCCGCCGACCTCATCGCGCTGTATCTCGGCCTCGAATTGATGAGCCTGCCGCTTTACGTCGTGGCCGCGAGCCATAGGACCTCGCTGCGCTCGACCGAAGCTGGACTTAAGTATTTCGTTCTCGGCGCACTATCGTCGGGAATGCTGCTCTATGGCGCCTCGCTCGTATACGGCTTCACCGGAACGGTGAGCTTTACCGGCATCGCGCACTCGGCCGCGGAAGCGGGTACCGGATTGATCTTTGGACTCGTCTTTCTGTTCGCCGGCTTCTGCTTCAAAGTCTCGGCCGTGCCGTTCCATATGTGGACGCCGGACGTCTATGAAGGCGCGCCGACGCCGGTGACGGCGTTCTTTGCCGCCGCGCCCAAGGTAGCGGGCATCGCCATGTTCGTGCGCGTGGCGGTCGCCGCCTTTCCGGGCATCACCGCGCAGTGGCAGGAGATTGTCGCCTTCGTCTCTATCGCCTCCATGCTGCTCGGTTCGTTCGCGGCAATCGGCCAGCGCAACATCAAGCGGCTGATGGCCTATTCGTCGATCGGCCATATGGGCTTTGCGCTCATCGGGCTCGCCGCTGGCACTTCCGAAGGCGTGCAGGGCGTCCTGGTTTACATGGCGATCTACGTCACCATGACGCTCGGCGTGTTCGCCGTGATCCTGTCGATGCGGCGGAGCGGCGGCATGGTCGAGTCGATCGACCAGCTTGCGGGGCTCGCACGCACGCGTCCGGCGATGGCGTTCTTTCTGGCCATGCTGTTGTTCTCGATGGCCGGCGTGCCGCCGCTCGCCGGCTTCTTTGCCAAATTCTATGTGTTCCTGGCCGCCATCAAGGCCGGGCTCTACATCCTTGCCGTGATCGGCGTGCTGGCGAGCGTGGTCGGCGCCTACTATTATTTGGCGATCATCAAGACCATGTATTTCGATGAGCCGGCGGAAGGATTTTACGGCATGCCGGACGAGCTCAAGGTGGTGCTTGGCGTTTGCGCGCTCTTCAACATTCTCTTTTTTCTTTATCCGGGGCCGCTGATTGGCGTGGCGAGCGCCGCCGCCCATTCGCTATTCTGATGGAGCTTGATCCCAGCGCGGTGAATGCCGGGGCGTGCCTCGTCGCCCTTGAAACGATCGGCTCGACCAACAGCGAAGCGCGCAGCCGCGCTCAGCGCGGCGACAAAGGTCCGCTGTGGATCACCGCCGCAGCGCAGACGGAAGGCCGCGGACGCGGTGGCCGATCGTGGTCCTCGCCGCCGGGGAACCTTTACGCGAGTTTGCTTCTGCCCAATCCGTCGGCGACCGAGCGGGCGCCCGAACTTGCCTTCGTCACCGCACTGGCGCTGCGCGATGCGATCGTCGCGGAAGCGCCGGCGCTTGCTCCACGCCTTGCTCTCAAATGGCCGAACGATCTTTTGCTGGCCGGCGAAAAGTGCGCCGGAATTCTGATCGAAGGCGAGGTCGAGCCACCGATGGGCGTGAGCGTCGTCATCGGCATTGGCGTGAATTGCGTTTATCACCCCCGGACCACGCCGGAGCTTCCTCCCGACGTGGAACCGACGCCAATGCGGCCGATTTCGCTCCGGGAGGAAGCGGTTTTGTTTCCAGCGACCGATCTGCGCGCCCATGGCGCCGATATCGCGGCGCCGCAATTGTTTACGCGGCTCTCCGCGACGATGTGTCGGCGCATCGCGCAATGGGACCGTGGCCAGGGCTTTACCGCCATTCTCGGTGACTGGCTTAGCGCGGCGCACGGCGTCGGCGAGGCAATCCGCGTGCGCAACGGAGAGCGCGAGACGACCGGCCGCTTCGTTGGGCTCGATCCAACCGGCCGTTTGGTGCTGGAATTACCCGGCGGCAAACTTGAAAAAGTATCGGCGGGCGACGTCTTTCCATTCGCGTTTCACGGTGACCAGCCGCCGCTGCGCCGGCAGGCCAAGTGATGGCGCAGGCCGAACTCCTGTTCGCGCCGCTCGGCGGCATCGGCGAGATCGGAATGAATCTCTCGATCTACGGCTTCGGCGACGGTGGGCGGCGGCAGTGGCTTATCGTCGATTGCGGCGTTTCCTTTGCCGCCGAGGAGCACTTGCCCGGCGTCGATCTCATTTTGCCGGACATCCGCTATCTCATCGAGCAGCGGCGTAACATTGTCGGGCTGGTGCTGACCCATGGCCATGAGGACCATTTGGGCGCGCTTATCGATCTGTGGCCGCGCCTCAAGGTGCCGATCTACGCGACGGCGTTCACGGCCGCGTTGTTCGAAGCCAAGCGCCTGTCGGAGCCCGGAGCGCCGGAAATTCCGATGAACGTCGTGCCGCGCGGTGGGCATGTGGAGCTTGGTCCGTTTAAGGTCGATTTCATCAATGTTGCGCATTCGATCCCGGAATCGAATGCGCTTGCGATCCGCACGCCGCTTGGCACGGTGCTGCATACCGGGGATTGGAAGATCGATCTTAGCCCGCTTATCGGCGCGCCAACCGACCAGGCGAAGCTGACCGCGCTTGGCGACGAAGGCGTGCTCGCGCTGGTCGGCGATTCCACCAACGCGGTCCGCGACGGCCGCTCGCCCTCCGAAGCCGATGTGGCCAAAACGCTCGCCGAACTTATCCGCAGCGCGCCTGCCCGGGTGGCGGTCACAACGTTTGCCTCCCATGTCGACCGCATTCGCTCGGTTGCTGACGCCGCGCGTTCGGCCGACCGCGAAGTCGTTTTGGTCGGCCGGGCGATGGAGCGTGTGGCGCAGGTCGCGCGCGAGACCGGCTATCTCGACGGCGTGCAGGATTTTCGCGCGGCTGAGAGCTACGGCTATTTGCCGCCCGACAAGGTGTTGGCGTTATGTACCGGCAGCCAGGGTGAGCCGCGCGCCGCGCTCGCGCGCATCGCCGAGGACGAGCATCCGGAGGTCACGCTCACCCGGGGCGACCGCGTGATCTTTTCCGCCCGCACCATACCGGGCAACGAGAAGGCGGTTGCCCGCGTCATCAACGGCCTGGTCACACAGGGCGTTGAGGTCATCACCGATCGAGACCATCTCGTGCACGCCTCCGGGCATCCGCGGCGCGCCGAGCTGCTCGACATGATCGGCTGGGTCAGGCCGAAAATCCTCATCCCGGCGCACGGTGAAGCGCTGCACCTTGCCGAGCACGCCAAGCTCGCCCGCCGTGCCGGCGTTCCCGAAGTGCTTGTCTGCCGCAACGGCGACCTCGTCCGCTTGGCGCCCGGATCGGCAGAAATCATCGACGAGGTGCCTTCGGGACGCCTCTACAAGGACGGCGCGCTCCTGATCGAGGCGCAATCGCGCACTGTGGGCGCCCGCAAGCGGCTCAGTTTCGCCGGCATCATCTCGGTGGCCTTGGCGTTGAGCGAGAAGGGGCTGCTCGTGACCGATCCCGAAATCGAATTGATCGGCATTCCTGACACCGATGCCGATGGCCGGGCGATGGCCGACATCGCCCGCGATGCGGTCGAGGAAGCCTTCGAAGCGCTGCCGAACCCGCGGCGCCGCGACCCGGATCAGGTTGCAGAGGCGGTAAGGCGGGCGGTGCGCGGCGCCATCGCGGAGCGCTGGCGCAAGAAGCCGATCTGCCACGTCCACGTGCTCGAGGTGTAGCGCCGGGCGCCGCGGCTCACGATATTGATATTCTTGCTGAAATCTGGGAACGGACGGGCAAGATGTTGAAATGGTTTGCACCACTCTTGCTGTTTGCCGCCAAGCCCGAGACGCTGGTCCGCATCGTCACGGTGGCGATCGCTGGCGCCGTTGTGGCCTTCGGCGTCTGGGTCTTGTCCAACGTTGCCTTGACCTTCGATGCGCTAAAAAACCCTTATATTGCGGTGGCTTACGGCGTTGTCCTATCCTGTTTCTTTATCGGAATCGGCACCGTCACGTGGCTGCGTTTTCGACGGCTGACTTCGCCGGAGAGGCTCAGTCCGCCGAGGATGCAGCCGGAACCTCCGCCGTTGCCGAACGCGATCGTGAACAAACGCGCGGAAGCGCTCTCCAGGCAATGGGCGCGCGACAGCCGCGGTTCGATAGCGCAGACCAAGGGCAAAATAATTGCGCCGCTAGCCCCAGCGGCGCCGATCGAGCCGAAGCCTGCCGGACTGGCCCGAGGCTCGCTGATGGTCACCGGTCCGGCCTATAGCGGCAAGACGGCCTTGATTAGGATCCTCATGCACGCCACAAGCGCAAACCCACCCAAAGCAAGTGAGGTCGTCCGCTTGGTCGACGCCGGATCGGTCGACGGCGATGAGCCGCATCTTGCCGCTCTGATCGAGCAGGCCGCCACGACCGACGGTGTGTTGTTCGTGGTCGATCAGGACTTGCGCGCCCCGGAGGTCGCCGCCATCAAGCGTCTTATCGGCACAGCAAAGCCGCTCTACGTCGTTCTCAACAAGGCGGATCAGTTCAACGCGGCGGATCGTGACGCGATCCTGCTTTCGATCCGCGCCAAACTGCCGGTCACATTCGCGTCGGGTCACGTCGTGTCGGTCGCAGGCGCGCCGAGCCCGGTCGAACGCGAGATCGAAGACGCGCGCGGCGCCGTGCGCCTCGAGTTGCGCCGGCCGCCGAGCGACATCCGGGCGCTGACGAACCTGCTGGGACGGGCGTTTCCGCTGCCGCCCGAGCGAACGCTGCGATTTGAAGCGGCGTGACGGTCGAGGATTCATATCCCATGCAAGACCAATCCATATTGCCCGACACCATCGAAGCCCTGCGCCGACTGTCCGCGGATTCGCGGCTGCGTCCAAAGGAGCGCGTGACCGTCGAAGAAGAGGTGCGCGAGATCGAGGAGTTCGCCGCCAAGCTCGAAAACGGGCGCGTCGAGATCGCCGTGTTCGGCGAAGTCGGTTCGGGCAAGAGCGCGCTGCTCAACGCGCTTGCGGGCGAGCAGATTTTTGCGGTGTCCGCCGAGCACGGCTCGACCGACCGGGTCGCCAAGACCGGATTTAAGAACACCAAACTGGTCCTGGTCGATACGCCGGGCATCAACGAGGCGGCGGGCGAGCTGCGCGGCAAGCTTGCCGAGGACACGGTGCGCCACACCGACCTCGTCCTGTTCGTCGCCGACGGCGACCTCAACCGGGTGGAGCTCGACGCCTTGAAACAGCTCAGCGATCTGCATAAGCCGATCGTGATGGTCATCAACAAGGCCGATCTGCATGGCCCGGCGCAGATTAGGGAAATCTCGGAATCGATCCTGCGCAAAGTCGGCAACCGGATCGGTGCGGCCGACATCGTCTTCGCTGCTGCCGCGCCACGCGAGAGCGAACGGGAAATCCACAAAACCGACGGAACGATCGAGATTGTCAGCTTCCAGCCAAAGCCGAAAATCGAAGCCTTGGAAGCGCGCATGCTCGAAGTCCTCGATCGCGAAGGCAAGGCGATCATCGCGCTCAATGCCAGTCTGTTCGCTTCCGACGTCAGCGACCGCATCAAAGAATTAAAGCAGCAGGTGCGCGGCAAGGAAGTCGCGCGCCTGATCAATTACTTCATGCTGGGCAAGGCGCTCGTCGTCGGCGCCAATCCGGTCCCGGTTTTCGACGTGCTCGCCGGCATGGCGACCGATGGGCTCATGGTGCAGCGGATCGGCGCCATCTACGGCACCGATTTCTCGCTCAAGAACGCCCAGGGCATGGTTCTGGAGATTCTGCGGGCCTGGGGCGTCATGGCCGCGGCCGAATATGGGCTGCATCTTGCCGCCGATCTGTTGCGAACAGTCACCTTTGGCACCAGCACGGTGCTCACGGCAGTGCCGCAAGGCCTCGCCGCGGCCTGGAGCACCTATGTCGTCGGCAATGCCGCGAATATCTACTTCCGCGATTCCGGCTGGAGCGGACGATCGCCGAAGGATATCGTGCAAGAGATCCTTGCCGGCTCGGAAAAGCAAAAAACCAGCATCCTCGGGCCGATCAGGGATCAGCTGAAGGCCAAATTCGGCCGCTAACAGGTTAACCCTCCCGGGACGAAAGGACAGTCTGAGAACATGATCGGCAGGCTCAATCACGTGGCCATCGCTGTCCGCGATATCGGCAAGGCGGCAGCCGTTTACCGCGACGTCCTGGGCGCAGAGGTTTCGGCAGCGGTGCCGCAGCCGGATCATGGCGTGACCACAGTGTTCATTACCTTGCCGAACACGAAGATCGAGCTGCTGGAGCCGCTCGGCGAGGGCTCGCCGATCGCCAAATTCCTCGAACGCAATCCCGACGGCGGCATGCACCACGTCTGTTACGAGGTCGACGACATCCGCACCGCCCGCGATGCGTTGAAGAAGACGGGAACGCGCGTGCTGGGCGACGGCGAACCTCGCATCGGCGCGCATGGTAAGCCGGTGCTATTCCTGCATCCGAAGGATTTCTCCGGCACCCTGGTCGAGCTGGAACAGCGTTGACATGCCGGTCACGACTGCGCTGGCCATCTTCTTTCTGATTTGGTGGGTGGTGCTGTTCGCGGTGCTGCCGTGGGGAATCCGCAGCCAGCATGAGGGCGGGGAGATCGCACCCGGCACCGATCCCGGCGCGCCGGCGATCCCGAAGTTAGGTTCGAAACTGCTGTGGACGACGCTCGTCTCGCTGGCGGTTTTTGCTGCCTGTTACGTGGTCTACGTCAACCACCTGGTGACGTTGGAAGGCGTGCTGGCGCTTTTCGGGATGCATTGATCGGCCGGGCGATGCCGTCAGCCGGGAAGGGCACTCGGAGGGCAAAAAAATAGCAGGGCCAAAGCCCTGCTAGGAAATTCTTACCTGATCCTTGATCCGCGCTCTGCTCTCGCGATTTTGGCTTGTCAGCGTGGCGGCAGCGTTGAATTCGCGCCGTTGGACCATCCTCCCAAGACTTGGACCGCCCTCCCGGCTGTCCGCATGAAGGATGCGGTTCCGGGATCGCGTACTGGTGTACCTACTCGATCTTCCATCCAATGTCATCATCTTACCCGCGGTTGGTGACAAAAAAATTTAATTCCTGTGTTGTTCATGGCAAGAGATGCTCCGTCGCCGCCCCTTGTAATTCAGGCGCCGTTGCGGATTCACTGACCAAGCGATTCCCGACTGTCGGCCGACGAGAATTCATGCGCCTTTCCCGCTACTTCCTGCCCATCCTGCGTGAGACGCCGAAAGAGGCGGAGATTGTCTCCCACCGCTTGATGCTGCGCGCCGGTATGATCCGGCAGGAGGCGGCCGGGATCTATGCCTTCTTGCCGCTGGGGCTGCGCGTCGTCAACAAAGTGTGCCGGATCGTGCGCGAGGAGCAGGATCGCGCGGGCGCCATCGAGCTGTTGATGCCGACCATTCAATCGGCGGACCTCTGGCGCGAAAGCGGCCGCTACGAGGCCTACGGCAAGGAAATGCTGCGCATCAAGGACCGCCACGAGCGCGACATGCTCTACGGGCCCACCAACGAGGAAATGATCACAGAGATATTTCGCGCCTATGTCCGCTCTTACAAGGACTTGCCGCTCAATCTCTATCACCTGCAGTGGAAGTTCCGCGATGAAGTGCGGCCGCGTTTTGGGCTGATGCGCGGGCGCGAGTTCCTGATGAAGGACGCCTATTCGTTCGACATCGATTTCGACGGCGCCAAGCACGCCTACAATCGCATGTTCGTCGCTTATCTGCGCACCTTCGCGCGGATGGGACTGCAATCGATTCCGATGGTCGCGGAAAGCGGGCCGATTGGCGGCAATCTGTCCCACGAATTCATCGTCCTCGCCGACACCGGCGAGAGCGAGGTGTTCTGCCACCGCGATTATCTCGATTTCGCCGTCCCCGGGGCGGAGGTGGAATTCAACAGCGTGTCCGGCTTGCAGGCAATCGTGGACAAATGGACGGCGCTTTATGCGGCGACCTCGGAGAAGCACGATGCCGCCGCTTTCGGCCAGATCGCGCCGGAAAAGCAGATTTCGGCGCGCGGCATCGAAGTCGGTCAGGTGTTCTATTTCGGCACCAAATATTCCGAGCCGATGAAGGCCGTGGTGGCCGGCCCCGACGGTATCGAGCGGCCCGTGCACATGGGTTCCTACGGCATCGGACCCACGAGACTTGTCGCCGCCCTGATCGAGGTTTTTCACGACGAGGCGGGTATCAAATGGCCGGAGGCCGTGGCGCCCTTTACCGTCGCGATCCTCAATCTCAAGCAGGGCGCGAGCGACACCGATGGGGCTTGCGAGCAGCTCTACGCCGCGCTAACCGCCAAGGGGATCGACACGCTCTACCACGATCTCGACGAGCGGCCCGGCTCGAAATTCGCCACCGCCGACCTGATCGGCATTCCGTGGCAGATCCTGGTCGGGCCGCGTGGCCTTGCCGAGGGCAAGGTCGAGCTCAAGCGCCGCTCCGATGGATCGCGCGAACTTGTGAGCCCGGCGGACGCTCTGGTGCGGCTCGGTGCGTGAAGCTGTGCGCTGCCGCGCCACGTGGCGATGTTTCGCGGCTTAAAACGGACAGAATCATGTGAAACTCGGGTCACTCGCGGGGACCTGACATAAATGCGAGATTCGACAAGCACTCATCCGTTCGCGCCTTTCGAGTGGATGCTGTCGCTGCGCTACCTGCGTGCGCGGCGCAAAGAGGGATTTATTTCGGTGATCGCCGGGTTCTCCTTTCTCGGCATCATGCTCGGCGTTGCGACGCTGATCATCGTGATGGCGGTGATGAACGGCTTCCGCCAGGAGCTGCTCGAAAAGATTTTGGGCCTCAATGGCCACCTGCTGATCCAGCCGCTGGAATCGCCGCTCAACGACTGGCAAGCGGTTGCCGACCGCGTTTCGAAAGTTCCCGGCGTGCGGCTGGCCGCGCCGATCGTCGAGGGCCAGGCGCTCGCGTCTTCGCCGTTCAACGCTTCCGGTGTGCTGGTGCGCGGCATCCGCTCGGGCGACCTCGCCAAACTTTCGTCGGTCGCCAAGAATCTCAAGCAAGGTACGCTCGATGGCTTCGACGAGGGGCAGGGGATCGCCATCGGCAGCCGGCTGGCCGAACAGCTTTCGGTGCGGGCCGGCGACAATCTCACGCTGGTCGCCCCGCGTGGCGCGGTGACGCCGATGGGGACGACGCCGCGGATAAAATCCTACAAGATCGCCGCAGTGTTCGAGATCGGCATGTCGGAATACGACGCGGCCTTTGTCTTCATGCCGCTTCCCGAGGCGCAAGCCTATTTCAACCGCTCAGGCGACGTGACCGCGATTGAGATCTATACCGACAATCCCGATCGGGTAGACAGCTATCGCAAGCTCATCACCGAAGCTGCCGGGCGGCCGATCTACATGATCGACTGGCGCCAGCGTAACGCCACGTTCTTCAATGCGCTTCAGGTCGAGCGCAATGTGATGTTTCTGATCCTGACACTGATCGTACTGGTGGCAGCGCTCAATATCGTCTCCGGCTTGATCATGCTGGTGAAGGACAAAGGCAGCGACGTCGCCATCCTGCGCACCATGGGCGCGACGCAGGGCGCCATCATGCGCATCTTTCTGATCACCGGGGCCTCGATCGGCGTGGTCGGCACGGTCGTCGGTTTCCTGCTCGGCACCATCATCTGCCTGAACATCGAATCGATCCGGCACTTTCTGTCGTGGCTCACCAATACCGAACTGTTCTCGCCTGAGCTTTATTTCCTGTCGCGGCTTCCCGCCGACATGAATGTCGGCGAAACGACGGCCGTCGTGGTTATGGCGCTCGGGCTATCCCTTCTGGCGACGCTCTATCCGTCCTGGCG
>Ga0116126_1002454_pt1 | contig 10558 bp, 9 predicted proteins | sample June2015DPH_16_5_FD_89730 | JGI IMG/M metagenome (GOLD analysis project Ga0116126, IMG submission 89730) | Peatland microbial communities from SPRUCE experiment site at the Marcell Experimental Forest, Minnesota, USA - June2015DPH_16_40 | ecosystem: Environmental > Terrestrial > Soil > Wetlands >... | reverse complement strand
GCTCGCCTGCCACAGCATCTCGGGGACTACCCCACCGAGCCTGCCGTTCACCTCGAGCACCCGGGGGCCGTCGGGAGTGAGCTTGATCTCGGTGTGGAAGCCACCGGTTCGAACCCCGAGGGCGCGCAACGCGGCCGTGGCGACCTCCAACACTGCGGCCTGCTGAGCTTGCGAAAGGTCAGCAGGGATGAAGAACCCGGTCTCTCGGAAGGGCTGGGCCAGCGGGAACCGCCCTGTCACCGCCAAATGGCCGATCCTGCCACCCGCAACGAGGCTCTCGACCGACACGTAGTCACCGAAGCGCTCGCTCGAGCTCGTCGGGAGGCCGGGCATGTACTGCTCGACGAACATTCCCGTCGTGCCGCCAGCCGGCGGCGGAAGCATGGCGACCTGGCGGACGAGATCGACGGCGTCCGACACGGGCATCGTGTACTGACCGCCGCTGCCGCTGCGCGGCTTGAGCACCGCCGGGAAGTCGACGACCGCAGCAAGAGCTTCGACCGCGGCGAGATCACGTTCAACCGGGACCTCCCAGCAGAGCGGGGTGGGCAAGCCACCCTTGCGGAACGCCTCGCGCTGTAGGAACTTGTCCACCAGCCTCCAGGCCACCTCTGGGCTCTGATAGTCGAGCCCGAGCTCCGCTGCTATGAGCGAAATGAGGACGATGTCCTCGTCGCGGTAGGTCACGACACCATCCGGAGAATGCGCCCGCACCGCGGAGACGATCTCTTCTGGCGACAGGCCCGCGACGTTCACGACGGTCCCGAGCTTCCTCAGCAGCCGGGCGGTGATGGCGTTGTCACCAACGCTCTCGTCGATGAGCCAGAGGATGTCGCACAAGCCCGAAGCCGCCTCGGCTATCTGCAAGGCGGGTGCGGAGCGAAGACCGTGCCCGACCACGAGCAAAGGCTTGCGGAGATTGGTGGAGCCCTGGGTCACATCAAGGCTCTACCAGCCAGGAGAGCAAAAAGCAAGGTTGCGTGACTGAAGGGCAGCCGTGGGCTCCCTGCGGCCGTCCGGCAGGCTTTAGAGTGTTCCGGCGAGCGGCCACACGGCCTGACATTGGGGAAGATCTGATCGCATTGGTTATCGCCTCCGCCGGCGACAGCACTCGGACTGCGGCACAGGAGGGCGCGCACGGACGCGGGCGCAGCGGGGACGGCTCGGCTGTCCACATCGCCTTTGTCAACAACATGCCGAGCCCAGCCTTCGACGCGACCGAGCAGCAGTTCGTCGGCCTCCTCGAGAGCGCGGCCCACGAGTTGGGCGACGTCACCGTGCGCCTCAGCCGGCACGCCTTAACTGGCTTGGAGCGCACCGCGGAGGTCGAACGGCGCCTCGCCCGCGACTACCGCCCGATCGAGCTCATGTACAGCGAGCGGCCGGACGGCCTCATCGTCACCGGGACCGAGCCGCTTGCCGACGATCTCAGGTCCGAGCCGTACTGGGGGGCCCTGGCCGAGCTCATCGGCTGGGCCGAGGGCGGCGCCGCGTCTGGTTTGCTCTCCTGCCTCGCAGCGCACGCGGCGGCGTTGCTCTTCGACGGCATCGAGCGGGAGACGCTTCCGGCAAAGTGCTCGGGGGTCTTCGTCCAGGAGGTGAGCACCGATCATCCGCTCACAGAAGGTCTCGGCCGGCTGGTTCACATGCCCCATTCGCGGCTCAACGATCTGCCGTCAGCCTGCCTGCAGGCAGGCGGGTACACCAACCTGATCGAGTCACCGGAAATGAACTGGACCGTGGCCGTGAAAGACCGCGGCTGTTGCACCTTCGTGCTCGTCCAAGGTCATCCGGAGTACTCGACCACCAGCCTCTTGCGTGAGTACCGCCGCGACATGCAGCGCTTCCTCCGCGGCGAGCGCGGCGCGCTGCCCGCGATCCCGGTCGGCTATATCGACGCCGACAGCCATCGGCTCCTGGAAAGCTTCGAGGCCAGAGCACTCGAGCGGCCCTCCGACCCGGAGATCATGAGCGAGTTCCCTTTCGAGCCGGTGGCAGAGCGCCTCGTCAATACCTGGCAGGGCTCGGCGACGCGCCTTTATGCCAACTGGCTTCGGCTGATCCAGCACAGGAGGCAGGCCGGTGCATGACGAGACCGTTGCGATCCACGGTGGCTACACGCCAGATTCGACCCGAGCCGTCGCCGTTCCCATCTATCAGACGATCGCCCACCAGTTCGACGACGCGGCGCAGGCGGGAGCGGTCTTCGACCTCGAGGTCCCAGGGTTTCATTACAACCGGCTCAACAACCCGACGAATTCGGTGCTGGAAGGGCGCCTTCAACAGCTCGAGGGCGGGGCCGGTGCCCTGGTGCTGAGCTCGGGGGCAGCGGCGGTCAACTACTCGATCTTGAACCTCGCCACGGCCGAGGACAACATCGTCACGACTCCACAGCTTTACGGGTCCACCTACACCCTTTTCGCTCATGTGCTGCCGGGACAGGGCATCGAGGTGCGCTTCGCTGACGACGACCGCCCCTCGAACATCGAGCCGCTCATCGACGCCAGCACCAAGGCGGTCTTCTGCGAGTCGGTCGGCAACCCGGCGCTCAATGTCGTCGATCTCGAGGCCGTCAGCGATCTCGCCCATAGTCACGGCATCCCGCTCATCGTCGACAACACGATCGCGACGCCCATGTACCTGAAGCCCATCGCCCACGGCGCCGACGTGGTCGTGGAGTCCTTGACGAAGTTCATCGGCGGGCACGGCACCACACTCGGCGGCGCCATCATCGACGCGGGCCGTTTCCCGTGGAGCGAGCACCCCGACAGGTTCCCGATGTTCAACCGGCCCGAGCCCGCCTTCCACGGGGTCGTCTATGCCGAGCAGTTCCCCGAGGCCCCTTATGCCGTGCGCTGCCGCACTGTCAGCCTCCGCAACACCGGTTCGACGCTCTCACCGCTTGGCGCCTTCCTCCTCCTGCAAGGCCTCGAGACGCTGGCCGTGCGTCTCGAGCGCCATGAGTCGAACACGCGGGCCATAGCGCGCTACCTGGCTGCCGACCCGCGCGTCGAATGGCTGAGCTGGCTCGGCGACCCGGGGTTTGCTTACTACGACCTGGCCCAGCGCTACTTGAAAGGCCGCTGCCCCTCGATCATCACCTTCGGCGTCGCCGGTGGATATGAAGCCGGGATCCGGTTCTTCGACTCTGTCAAGCTCTTCAAGCGGCTCGTGAACATGGGCGATGCCAAGTCCCTCGTCGCCCACCCCGCGTCGACGACTCACCGTCAGCTGTCTCCAGAAGCGCTCGCCTTGGTTGGCGTGGCGCCGGAGACGATCCGGCTTTCGATCGGCATCGAGCACGTCGACGACCTGATCGCCGACATAGATCAAGCGCTGAGTGCCGCGCTGTGAGCTTCGCCGTGGTGTGCGGAGGGGGCGTGGGGCGATGAGCCACGACGATTGGAAGGGGGCAACGCACGCGCAAACTGCAGCGCAGCCGAAGCTGGCCGTCGGTGTCGACCTCGTCCGGGTCGACGAGGTGCAAGCGGCCCTGTCTCACTTCAGCGACCGTTATCTGAGACGCATCTTCACAGCCCACGAGGTTGCCTGCGCAACTGGTGACGGTCAGGTGCGGGCTCGCCACCTCGCAGCCCGTTTCGCCGCAAAGGAGGCGGCGATGAAGGCTCTCGGGCCGAGCGACCGGCTTCCGGCCTGGCGTTCGATCGAGGTCCGCCAGGAGCCAAGCGGCAGCTGCACGCTGCAACTCAGTGGCTACGCGGCCGAGCTCGCGAGACGAGCCCATCTGAGCGAATTCGCCGTGAGCCTCAGCCACGAGGGCAACCTCGCCGTGGCTGTCGTCGTCGCGCTCGGGCAGGGCGACGCGTGACCGGCGAGTTCCGGGCGGCGCTGCTCGCGAGCGGGCTGCTCTTCGAGGCTGGCGTTGAAGGCCTGTACGCCCGCTCGGGCACCTTCGAGAAGGTGGTGCGGGGAATCGACGACCTCGTCACCTCGGCCGGTGCCGACCAGCACGCCCCTGCTCTCCACTTCCCGCCGATAATCCCTAGGGCCGTATTGGAGCGGAGCAGTTACCTGCGCTCGTTCCCTGACATGCTCGGCTCGATCGACGTCTTCGAGGGCGGTGACGACCTGCACATCGAGCTCTTGGAACGGCTCGAGCGGGGAGACAGCTGGGCCGAGCTGCTCACGGCTTCTGACGTAACGCTGTGCTCGGCAGCGTGCCATCCCCTCTATCCCCTGTGCTCCGGGCGCCTCCCGGCCGGCGGTCGGCGTTTTGAGATCTTCGGGCAGTGCTTCCGCTACGAGCCGAGCCTCGACCCTGCGAGAATGCTGGCTTTCCGCCAGCACGAGTTCGTTTACCTGGGCGACCCGGCCGGTGCTGTCGCGCATCGCGACGTTTGGCTCGAACGCTCCGCCCACCTGCTGTCGGGACTTGGCCTCGATGTCGACACCGTCGTCGCCAACGACCCCTTCTTCGGTCGGGCGGGACGCATGCTGGCTTCGAACCAACGCGCCGAGGAGCTCAAGTACGAGGTCGTCTGCACGATCGACCCCGCAGCCGCGCCAACGGCGGTGTCCTCGTCGAACTATCACGTCGATCTCTTCGGGACCGGGTTCGGCATCGAGTCAGCCAGCGGCGAGGCGGCACACAGCGCATGTGTCGGTTTCGGCGTCGAGCGGATCACTCTTGCCCTGCTGGCCACGCACGGGCTCGACCCCGACAGCTGGCCAGTGCAGGTGCGAAGCCGCCTCTGGCCTTGAGCCGGGCGCGGCCGTGCTCCTAGTGCGCGGCTTCGCGCTCAGCTGGGCCCGCTGGCTCGGCGTCTCGGTGGAATTCACCGAGGACGTGGTCGAGGATGAGATCGGCGACCTGCTCGCGGTCTCTTGCGGGAAACAGCCCGTGATCGAGGGTGGGAATCGCCTCGACCTGCAGGTGCTCCTTGCGGTAACCGCGACGAACAAAGCCGAGGCCGGACTCCGAGAAGAGCTGCATCTCAGCGGGACCACAGATCAAGAGCACGTCGGTGCCGGCCTGAGCCAGGTCTTCGAGGCGGCGCCCTGGCCCGTTCCGGTAGTGCCCGATGACGCTGCGCGAGCGCCAGACCAACATCTGCTCGCTACGGCCCAACTTGGTCGCGAGCGTCGGAAATCTCCTCTTCAGCCAGATGACGGCCCGTGGTTCGCGAGGGGCGCTGCGGGGTCGGATCACCGGCAGGCAGAAACGCCGGCGATCGTCCATTGGTCCACCTGAGGCCATCTCGGGCGGAGGGAACTTCACCGAGGGGTTCAGCGCGCAGACTCCCCGGGCCGAAAGGCTCAGTGCTGCCTCCAGAATCTGGTAGCCGCTGGAGCAGAGCCCGAACAGCACGACATTGCCGGGGTCATCGGGCGAGACAGCCCGGGTTGTGTCGAGGACGTCTTCGATCGCAGAGATCGAGTGCACCGGCTGGTCCAGTCTCCCGTCACGCGCCGGGCTGTCCCCGAATCCGCTCACATCGATCCTGACGCACCGGAAGCCTTCAGCCGCGAGGCGACGGCTGAGTTGCACCCACAGGCGTCCTGGCCCGATCCGGTGCTCGTTGGCGACGCTCACGAAGACGCACACGGGGCCGAACCCACCTAAGACCGGCTCCGTCTCGATGCCGAACAGTCCCGCAGGACCCAGCCACACGGCTCGCTCTCGGATGAGCATCGTTCCGCCACCGGGTGCAGCGCTCGGGCTCGGCTCGGCGGAGGGAATCTCGACAGTGATCTCGCTTCGGTTCGGCACGGCCATCTCAGAACCGCTCCGAGGCATCACCTCATCCAGCCACCCTGCCACCGTCGCGATCCCCTCGGCGGGAACGGTCGGCCAATCGTCGTGCACGTCCAGAAGCTCGGGCTGCCCCTTCACCTCCCTGCGCACGACATGAGGTAAGTCGAAGCGGTCGACGAGCTTGTGGTCAGCAACACGCTCCGATCGCGTGAGCAGCAGCACCTTGTTCGAATACGTTCCCGCTTCTACAGACCCTGGCTCACCTGCCAGAAGGTCCAGGCCGGAGATCTCTCTTGCCATTTCCGGTGACACCTTGAACCCGGGAAGATCAAGGGTGGCCGCATCCTCGTCGGCGACACGGACGCCGGCGAACAAGGCAAGCGCCCTCTGCCCGCGCAGGAACGAGCGCCCGGTTGGACAGGGATCCCACAAGACGACGGCGTCGACCGGATCCGTGTCCCGCTGGACGCTCGCGAAGTTGGCTCCGAGCCTCATGCCCACGACTGCGACTTGAGCGACCCCCGTCGTTCGCACGAAGTCCACCGCATGCTTCACGTCATCTGCGAACCCGCGTGCCTCCGAGCGATCGGCGGTTCGGTCGAAGGAATCGCCGGTCGAGCGATAGTCGAATCTGAGAGCGGCGAATCCGAGTTGCGTCAGCTGGCTTGCGAGCTGAACGAAGGTCGAGTGCGAGTACGCGTACTCACGGCCAAGCGGCGGACAAAGAACGACCGCCCCGCGCGTCGGCACGGCTGGCATGTGGAGAGCCCCGAACAGTGATGACTCCTCGGGGCCGAACCAGACTGTCACCGGTCGGCTCAAAGACATCCTCAGCCGTCCGAGGGCGTAACCAGCAGTTCGGAGATTGCCTGCCGGATCGACCCGATTGATTCGAACGTGCGCCTTCGCAACATTTGCTCAGGGAATTCCACCCCGAAGGCATCCTCGAGCGCGAGCATCACGCTCACGCTGGCATGAGAGGTCATTCCCAAGCGGAAGAGGTCATCGTCGTCGCTCAGGTCGTCCACGTCGATAACCAGCCGCGCATGCTCACGGAGTACGCGTCGTATCTCCTCGGTGATCTGCAACCCTCCTCTTACGCAGTCAGCGGCTGCTCGGGTCAGATGATATCGACGTCTCGGGTGGTGCGAGTGCTTGGTTGACGGGCTCCTTCCCGTGATGGCAACGACGGGGCCCTAGCGGCACTTTCAGTCCTTCGCGGCGTTGAGCCGAAGATCCCTCGCCCACGCCCGCCCGGCGACAAGTCCGCCTGCCTTTTAGCGAAGCAGTGTCCCTCACGACCTCGGGCCTCTGCGTCGGTGTGATCGTCCTGCTCGTAACGCTGAGGCTAGTTCGCTCGATCAGCTGGCGCCGTACCCTGTGCAAGCCGGGACCGCTCACTCCCGAGGTGGCCACCGCAGCGGACCCGGCAGGCCTGCGGCGGAAGGGGCTCGGGGAGCTCGGGGACCAGCTCGCGGGCCCGAAGGTGTCCGAGGCGCTCGGTGAGATGCGACCTTTGCTGGTGCTGTTCGGTGTGCTCGCTGGTGCTGATCGGTGCGCCTGCTGGTGCTGATCGGTGCGCTGGCAGGGGGCCACGTCTTCTTGGAGGACGTGTGCTGGGTCGCGGAAGCCCTCGTCGCGCGCTGGCGAGCGCGGGTGTTCGGCTTCGAGACCTCGCGCCTGAGGTCTTGCCGGCCGATGTGACCGGAAGGCGTCTTCGACCGGGCCCGCGGCGAGCTCATCTTGCACCCCAGGCTGGTATGCGCCGACCTCCTACCGTCCGAATGCGCACCTGACCGCAACACCGATTTGGGACTGCTCGTCGACAGGTTCACAGCCGCCCTGCTCCCTCACCAGGTGCGCCCGAAGGCAGGCCTGGCAGCCGCCTACCTCGCCCCAACGACCCGGTCGCCTTCGATGCCGTGCTCCACTGGACCGAGCCGGCCGTGGGACCTCCCGGATCGAACGCATCGTCGTCGCCCCCACGCCACGCAGTGGCACCACTCCTACGCCTGGAAGGGCGCCTAGGCGATCCTCTCTTCTGCGACCCTGAAAATAGGCGAGTCAGAGGCGACGACCGGGGGATTCCAAACCGGGGAGCGCGTTTCATGCCATGGGTTAGACTTTGTGAAAGGAAGGAGGGGATGTGGCCGCGAACCCGATCATTGACGAGATCTACAAGACCAGGATCGTTCGTGACGCGTCCGGAAATGAGTACAAGCTTTCAGCGGAAGTCGATTCCGTAGAAGGTGACTACCTCTATCGACTGATATCATCAGACGTCCTGATTAAGAAGACGCTTGAGGTGGGTTGCGCATCTGGCCTCTCGTCACTGCACATATGCGAGGCGCTTCGAACTCGACCAGGTGTCTCTCATGTCATCATCGATCCGTATCAAACGGACGTCTGGCACGGTGTGGGAGTCGCGAACCTCGAGAGGGCCAACATAGGTTTCTTTAGACTTATTTCTGAGCCTTCGGAGCTCGCTCTGCCAGACTTGCTTCGCACTCAACCAGAGAGCTTTGACTTCATCTTCATCGATGGATGGCACACGTTTGATCACACGATGCTGGACATCTTCTACGCGAATCGGCTGGTCCGCGTGGGCGGCTACATCGCAATCGACGATTGCAGCTGGACAGCAGTGTCGGCGGCAGTGTCTTACTACGGGAACTACCCATCGTACGAACAATTAAGAAGGCCAGCGATGCTAGCCCACACGTGGCAACAACGTTTGGCAAGAATCGCGAGGGTCGTTCTCCCTCCGGGCGTCGCTCAAATGATACTTCCAGTGGGTATTTATGATCGTGTCTATCGGCGAATGAGTTACCCGTCGATGGTCGTTTTCAAGAAGATAGCCGAGGATACTCGTAGCTGGACTTGGTTCAAGCCTTTCTGACCGTTAGTCGCGGGCGTAACTGCCCGACTCGAGCAAGTGAGGGTCCGCCGATGCCCCGCGATCGATTGAGGGAATCCGCGGTCATCGTCTGGTTCGAGAGCTGAATGCTTCGTCGACCCAGCTGACGCTGAACCTCAAGCTCGACCGCGAAAGCTAACGCACCGTTACCGTACCCCACCGACTACACCACCAAGAGCGCATCCGACCGCTACGATGCCGATATTGTGCGCTGACCGCTTGAACTCGGCCGCTCACGCGCCAAGGGAGATCTCGGATGAGTGCCAGGCAGCCACCCGTAGGTGGGAGAAGGATGGCCGAGCGAGCCAACAAGGTGCTCCTTCTAGTGAACGCGGACTGCACCGAGCGTGACCGGCACGCTCCCGCGCCAGAGCGGGGACCTCAGCGGCGGACAGACTTCTACGAGCTCATGACTCTTCTCGGCGCCGACGTGATCGACTGGTCGGCCGTCAAGGCAAGCCGGATCGGGCGGCTTCTCGAGCGCTACACAAACTGGTACGTCGCAGCGGCAGTCCTTGCGTTCCTAGAACATCGGAGGTACAGCCTGATCTGGTGCCTTACGGAAGCCGAGGGAAGTGTGCTCGCTCTGCTGCTGAAGATATCGCGGGTACGAGTTCCGCTCATGATGATCGGTGTCGTGCCGACGTCGCCCGCCATGTGGATCATGCTCCGAGTCCTTCGAGTACATTCGCACTTCACCAAACTGTTCCCGACAAGCACCTTGGCACTCGACACCCTGAAGGTCTCGTGGGGAGTACCGGCCGATAAGCTCGAACTCCTTCCGTACCAGGTCGACGTGGATTTCTTCGACCCCAGGTGGGCCGAGCCGAAGAAGCATGGGCGTCCGTACATCCTTGCCGCTGGAAGAGAATCTCGAGACTACGAGCTGCTTGTCGCAGCCGTAGACGGTCTTGGGATCGATCTGGTCATAGCCCTCGGGAGCCTCTGGGCGCCGGCAGACGACGACAGCTGGCGTGCGAGGATCCCGCCGAACGTCACGGTCACGACGACGGATTATGTGGGACTACGAGATCTCTACGCGGGCTGTGCTTTCGTCGTGGTTCCGCTCCGCGAGACCGACGTGCAAAATGGCATCACGACGATCCAGGAGGCCATGTCGATGGGCAAGGCCGTCATCGCGAGTCGGACGAGGGGACAGGGTGATCTGCTCGCCGATGACAATCTTGTGCTGCAGGATGCAAGTGGTCGGGCAACCGGCGGTTACTTCGCCCGCTACTTCGCCCCCTCAGCCCTCGAACTCCATGGCCCCACTGGGATCTACGTACCCCCAGGTGATGTCAGCGCGATGCGAGCTGCCATCGAACGTCTCACCGAGGACCCAGGCCTCGCGGCCGAGCTCGGTGCGCGTGGCAGAGCTGTCTGCGAGGCTGTTGTAAGTCTCGACTGCTTCCTCCGACGCGTCGAGGCCGCCTCGTCGCCCTACCTAGGGTGTCGGCCATGATGTGAGCCATCCCATGCGCGACTCGCGACGATACGCCATGGACCGAAGCAGCGAGGCTCCTCCGCTCGCTCACTGGGCCGCCGGCCCAAGCGGACAGCGCGATCTCTAGCCGAAGGCGGCGGTGTAGGCGGCGACGGTGAGCGGCGCCACCGACGGGTTGAGGGGCAAGATGCCGTCGACGTCGGCGTTGAAGTAGCTCTGGTAGGCGACGTCGTGGCTGGCGATGAAAGCGGCCATGCCCTCGACGTAGTAGGGGTCGTCACCGCCCGCGTTGGGACCTCCGGTCGTGGTCCCCCACTCGGGGATGCTGAGCGGCTTGCCGTGCGCAGCTGCGAAGGCTTCCACGGTGTCAAGGCCTTCGGGTTGGGCGGCAAGGGCGGCGAAGCGGGTCGGCCCCGGGGGCGGGATGGTGACCCCGGTGCCGTCGTACTGGTCGATGCCGATTATGTCCACATAGGCGTCG
>Ga0116126_1002451_pt1 | contig 10565 bp, 11 predicted proteins | sample June2015DPH_16_5_FD_89730 | JGI IMG/M metagenome (GOLD analysis project Ga0116126, IMG submission 89730) | Peatland microbial communities from SPRUCE experiment site at the Marcell Experimental Forest, Minnesota, USA - June2015DPH_16_40 | ecosystem: Environmental > Terrestrial > Soil > Wetlands... | reverse complement strand
CGTGTCCCGGTGGGAATGTCGAGCGTCGAAAGGAAGCCCTGATCGAGCCGCTCGCCGCCAATCACGTACAGAGGTTGTTCTCCTACGCGGGCCACCCGCACGGCAAACAGGCCGAGGGTTGCGCCATCGGGCAGCTCTTCGCGTTTGAGAAACGCTCCGGCTGGGAGAGCAGGCGCGGGAGTCGTGGCTGGGGCGGGCGTAGCTTGGGAAATGGCCGCTTCGGGATATCCGAATTTCGCCTGCCACTGCGCAGAGGAGAGGATGGCGCCGCGATAGTCGACAAGTTCGAGAAAATCGAGGTGCTGTTGCCCCGCGAGAGTGTGGGCCTGGCCGACGTACTCGCCTGAGTCAGTGGCGCCGCGGTTCATCTCGAGAGCGATATGCTGCACGGTTTCGCTGGCTGCCACCGATTCGACCTCGCGCGCAACCTCCAGCTCCCGCCGCTGGAACTCCGATCGAAACTGAGCGGCGACCGCATTCGCGCGGACCTGATCCGCCTGCTCGAACGTGCGCCGAATAGTGCTGTACACCGACGCCGATATGACCGCGACGCAGAGCAGGACGGTTGCCGCAAACAACAGAAGAAGTTTCTGGCGAAAGCTCATCGCGAGCCTGCCTCGGGCCGCGAATCATCGAGCCAAATCTCAGCCACCGAGAGCCCCGACTCGCTCCAATCGCCCGGTCGTCCCGGTTCCCAGTCACGCACGCGTGCGCTCGCCGCAGTCGCCACCGGCAAATGAAAAAGCGGGATAACGGCGTATCCCGCGAGCAGACCGCGCTCGGCCTGATACAGCTCTTCCAAAGAGTTGTTGCCAGGAATCGCCGGGAGTGCGGGCTGCGGCAATCCCAGTTGACGCGCCGCTTCGCCGAGCGACGTGGCTGGATCGGGACTCGGCAGCGCTACGCGCATCAGGCGGATGTCTTCCGCTCCCGACAACGATACTTGCACGGTGATGCCAACTTCGCGCGCGTTGAGGGCAATGCGCTCGGCGATCAGTTGGGATTGCGGGTCCCTTGGATCGTAGCTCAGATTGAGCGTGGGTGGCCGCGAGCCCGCGAGCAGAGTCCGGGAGCGTTGCGGGTTCGGTTGTGCGGAAAAGACTGCGCTGTAGCCAGTCATCCAGTTGGGAAGAATGCTGGCGGCGGGCTCTCCCGCGCCTTTCAAGAGCACGGACTGGATGGGCTTGCGATCAATGGCGAGCGCCAACGCTTCTCGTAGGCGAGGGTCCTGCGCCTTTGAGTTCGCGGAGAAAACCAGCGCCAGCAACTCTACGGGCAGCGACAATGAAGACGATGTGCTGTGCCGCAGCGATCCGTTGGCTGCTTGCGGGGCCGCTTCTATCACGTCGATCTTGTCCAGTTCGAGTGCGATGGCCTGGTCGTGCAGCGATTTGCCGAATTCGATCTCGACCTCATCCACAAAGGGACGCCCGGCCCAGCTATCTTCATTCGCGGCGAGCTTGAGCAGTTTCCCGGGCTGCCACTCGGCGATGAGGAACGGGCCGGTGCCGATGGGAAGACGATTTGTATTGCGCTTAAGCAAGAGATTGCGCGGCAGCGCGAGTTCGGCGAGCAGCGCAGGCATGGGCGTCTCACTCTCGATCGATACGGAATCCGCCGCTGCACGCACATTCCAGCCGGGGTGGATTGCGCCCAGAATCTGCGCGATGGCTGCGGGCGACGCCGCGCTGCCGTCGTGGAACTTTATTCCGCGCCGCAGCGTGAATTGCCAATACCGGGCGGTCGGGTCACTCTGCCACGCCACAGCCAGCGCGGGCTGCGGGCGGGCTTGGGCATCCAGCTTTACGAGAGTGTCGCCGATCAGCGAGAGCGTGCGCGCGGCGTCCCAGTAGTCGGCGGGCGTGGCGTTGGCGGGAAGGTCGAGCGCGGCGGGCGACGATTGCAACATTACGCGGAGAGTTCCGCCGTAGTGCGGACGCGTCGCCGCTGACGCGGTCGTTGACGCGATTAGTGAGATGACCAGGGCCGCGCCCCATAGGCAATGGGAAATCCAAAGTTTCCGCGACCGCTGGCAGTTGCCGAGCTTTGCTCGGCTTGGACGGGCGAGGGCGCCCGTCCCTCCACTAGCTGTTTCGGGGCTAGTTGCTGCACGAAACCGATACTCGATACGCCTCATACCATCCTGTGTCTTTTCGTCTTACTATTGCCGTTGCGCCATTGCCGCTGCTTTCCGGCCACAGCGCTACGATTCGCCCGTCGAACTCTGCCGCTGAACTGGCAGCCACTGGATCGCGATCGGGGATCTCGAACGCGCGCAGGCCGTCGCGCTCTGAATTTCCGGATGTCAGCTTCCCGCTCTCCGAGATCAGCAATTGCGTGCCCGTGCCGCACGTGGAGTGAACCGCGGCCAGATCGCTGCCCCATTTTCCGCCGCGGATTACCTGGTCAGTCATCCCATCCACGAGATGCAACGATCCATCCACCGCGGCGAGCACCCATAGCGTGTAACTCGATCGCGGAAGGGCGACAGCCGAATAGAACGAAGGAACGTTGGTGACTTTTCCGATGCCGGGAGATAGCGCTCCCGTGAAGAAATTGCGCGAGGCCGCATAGAAGGCGCGCACGCTGCCGTCGTCCGGCGTCAGGGGCCAGGGATCGTCAGTATCATTGCAGATGAGGAGCGGCGCGCTGGAGTTCGAACGGCAGAACGTTCCCGGCAGGTAAGCGTCGAAGAGGTGATCGCGACGCAAGAGCAGGCGTCCGCGCACGTCGCGGGGAAAAGTACGCGAGTGAGCGATGGGCGACGACGTTTCGAATTCCCACGGTCTTGCCAGATTCGCTCCCGCCGGATTCGCTCCCTGATGACGATAGATCGCGACCATTCGATCATCGAGCACGATCAGGCGCGATCCTCCCGGCATTTCGACGAGGGAGACATCGAGCATAGGGTGTTCTTGCGCGAACAGAAGAGCTGCTTTCAGAACGATCGGCATAGCGGCGGCGAAGGGCGTTCCAGTTGGCGGCCGCGGCAACGAGACCATGGCGACCTTTTTCTCGTCGGACCCAACCACAATCTCAGCCGTCCAAACGTATTCGCGCAGGCTCTCGGAGAGTACGACCTCGACTGTTCCCATCGCTTGCTCGGTTTTCGTGGCGTGCACGCCTTCTACGTGCAACTCGGCTTCGAGCGCGCTGCGCACCTCGCGCACTGATTTGTCGTCGAGCGATGAACGATTGGTGACCTCGAGTGCGAAGGCGCCGGGCCCGGCGGCCGCCGCGATCTTGTGGGCCAGTTGGCGGGCGGTGTCTCCCAAACCCGAAGCGCATAAAGAAGATGGAAGAAAAACCGTCATGAGCAGGAACGACGTCAGCCAGGCTAGCCGCAGACCGCTGGGCGTTCGAGTGGACTCTCGCGCTCGCATGTGTGGAATGCGCTGATTATAGCGCGTGGACGGCAGTGGCTTGTTCATAAGAAAGTTCTCAGTTCCCAGTTCTCAGTTCTCAGAAAAATCTCTGGCCGTGCGGTTTACTGAGAACTGGGAACTGAGAACTGAGAACTGTTGTCCCTCGGCTATTGTTGCGGTCTTCTATCGGATCCTTCCACGTCTTCCGCCTGGCTTACGTGGTTCGGAGCGCCCATACCGCGCAGCACATCGTTGGTGAAGAAAAACTTGCCGTCCGCCGGGACCATCATGATCTGCAACTTGTCGGAGAGGCGCTCGGCTACGATTTTGTTGATCAGCAGCGGATTCTGCTTCAGGATCGCGCTCTCACTCGTCATGCGCTCGGCGTCGGCAGAGGCGGTTAAGCGGATGCGTTCGGCCTCGGCTTGCGCCAGAAGTTTGCGGCGTTCCATCTCCGCTTTGCTGTCGATCAGCTTGGCCTCGCCGGCAGCTTCGGCATTCTTGACCGTTGCCTCCTTGCGCGCTTCGGCTTCGAGCTTCGATTGTTCGATCTGTTTCTGTTTCAGCGGGAGCGTGTATTGCATGGCATCGGACTCGCCCTTGGCTTGCAGGACGCGGACGGCGGCTTGTCCTTCGGCCTGTTTCACTTCTTGAACCTTGGTGGCTTCGGCGTCGGCTTCGGCGATTTTCACTTGCTTCTGGTGGATCTCGGTCTCGACGCCCATGCGGTCGTTCTCTTGTTCTTTGAGCAGAAGCGACTCGAGGCCCTGGGCGTATTCCTGCGGAAGTTCGATGTCACGCAGCATGACCTCTTTCACCACGATGCCGTCGGCGGCCAGCCGTTTTCGAATCATTTCGGCGGAGCGCTGGCGAACTTCTTCGCGCTTGGCGGAGAAAACTTCGCGCACCGTGTAACCCGGCACCAGTTCACGCCATGCGGTGGCCACCACGGGAGGCACGATTTCTTTTTCCAGCGGTTGCGGCAGGTTGGCTTCGATGTAGTCGAGGCGCTTGGGGTCAATCTGGTAACGGACGGTGATGGCGAGGCCCAGGGTGAGTCCTTCTTTTGCCTGGACGTGCAGGGCTTGGGCGTGCGGGGCTTGCACATTCAACGCTTCGCCTTTCGCCGCGCCTTTGGCGAGCGAATCTTCGCTGATGCCGGTGGTGAACAACTGGTCGCGCGTGTTGAATAGTTCGACGCGCTCGACCAGCGGCATCACGAAGTGCACGCCCGGATATAGAGTTCCAGCGAGCGTGCCTTTGGTCTGGCTCACGCGCACGCCGGCCATTCCGCTGGGGACGAGCACGATGCCCGCCGAGATCAAGAGCGGTGCCCAGGCCAGCATTACGAGCGCAACCGAGGTGCGCCAGCGGACTTTAGGACTAGGACCAGGACTAGGACTAAGTCCGGGCGCGCCTGCCTCCGGACCCAAGTGTGAACGTCTGCGCTGCCAGGCGATCAGCAGGTAAGCGTCGTAGGTGAGAATTCCAGCGGCGATCACGAACATCGCGATTCCCGCATTCAACAGCAAATACTTTAGCCACAGCATGGTGGTACTCCTTTCAATTCTCTTGCTCGTGTTCTGAAAAATCTTTAGGATTTTCTGGACGGCGCGCGAACGCGACGCGAACGATTCGTCCGAAGATAAGTTCTTCGATCAGCAGAGACACGGCTAGCGAGAACGTCAGACCGCCGATGATTACCAGACCTTGCAGCATCGTTTCCATGACTTGCCTCCGTAACCTTGACTGCTCTGAGACGAGGCAAGCCTCGTCTCTACAAGAAATGTGGTGCCTATTGCCCGTTGCCCGAGCTCTTTTCGGTCTCGACTTGCGCGATCGTCTCGGTCTCGGTTCCGGCTCCAGATCCCGTTTCGAAGACTGCCGCGATTTGCTCGTCGCGTTCCGCGCGAATCTGGACCGTGTCGCCTACGTCGACGATGGCGAAGAGTTCCTCGAGGTCGTGCTTGCCCATGCGAATGCATCCCGTCGATGCCGCTTTGCCGATCGAGTTCGGCTGGTTGGTGCCGTGGATTCCGTAGCTCTTGGCGCTCAGTCCCATCCAGCGCGTGCCCACCGGGTTGCCCTTGCCGGCGCCGATGATCTGCCCCTTGTGGTAGTAGGTTGGGTTGGTGACGCGGTTGACGATCTTGAATTCGCCAGCCGGACTCGGGGTCGAAGTCTTGCCGACCGCGACGCGATAAATTCGGACGACCCGTCCGTTTTCAAACAGCGCCAGCTTGCGGTCGGGAATGCTGACCAGAACCCAGTGCACGGTGGTTCGGGCGAGCGCGCCTTTGGCGAACTCAGGAGCCTGGACACGCGGCGGGGCGGAGACCGGCGTCTGCAAGGCCGCGCTCACAGTGGACATTGCGAGCACTGCTCCGAGAACCCAGAGTGCTTTTTTCTGCCTATTCGCTTTGTCGGTCCCCAGTTTCATCGCATCGCTCCTGTTCGCTGCCAAGATAAAAAGCAAATGGGGAGCCAGCAGTTAATCGATTGAAAATAAATAAGTTAATACCGCACGCGAGGCGGGGTTGCGTGTGCGCATAAACGCGGGCGTGTCCGGTGTGACACGAGGTTTACGTCGAGATGGCTCGCATTTCTATACGGTGGGTTTCAGCTTGCGCGCGGGTGACATTTCGCCGCGCGATGCGCGGATTCCTTCGGGCGAGGGGAAGAAGTGCAGGGCTCTAGCCAGCGAGGACTCGATGAGAGGGAAGAAAAAAGCCGCCATCGGATTTGCCCTGATGGCGGCGAACAAAGGAGCACGAGAAAACTTTGCTTGCGAGGACGTCAACAGCCGATCGCGCGTTAGCCGCGCAGCAGTTTGCGCCGCACTATTCCTGCGATCCCGAGCAGGCCCGTCGAGAGTAGAATCAGGCTACCCGGTTCCGGGGCGAGTACACGCCCTCCAATCACTTGATCCCCACCTACCCAGTTCTGGGCTTTGCAACAAGTCGGCTGATATCCCTGACCCGGGAAAGCGATGCGCCCGGTTCTGTTGGCCGCGCCATTGCCCAGCATAACTCTTCCAGCAGGCAGCCCGCTCAGGTGAGCATTCCAGTCACGCGACGGGTGGCTGTTAACCGCGTCGAAGTTCATGGGAGTGGCCTTCCCACTGTTAATCGAGAAATGGCCGGGAGCAGTGAAGGCACCGCCGAGGACGCTGGTGCCGGAGTGAAGTAGCGTCAGATTGACCGGGATGGAATTGGCCAAGGCGAGCGTGGACAAGAACAGGGCTACTACCAGTGACAAGATATAGTGGCGGCGCGACATGGGAGGTCCTCCAAAGCAAATTTCAAACTCGAATAGCCGAGTTCTCGGCAAGTGTCCTAGAGGGGAGGACGTGTCTAGAAGTGCAATTGCGGGGCCAATAGGCGTATCAGTTTGTGTTTACTACTGCAAGCACTTACCGAGGGCTGGAAACGGGATAGTGAAAAACTGTGCAGAGGTTTGTCCGCATTGAATTCACTCAGCACTTCGACTGGTTCTGTTTCCGCCGACGACGAACACTATACTACTGACGCGGGAAAATGCAAACAGGGCAAATCTTATTGTTGACTATTCAGTCAGTCATTGATAATGTTGGCTGTGGATACGGGGCTTACGGATGTCACCGCGGACTCAACAGCAATGGGCAGAAATGCGATTAAACGCCTCCGAGAAAATTATCTCGGCAGCCCTGGACGTTTTTAAGCAAAAAGGCTTCCACCGCGCCTCGATGGAAGAGATCGCAAAACAAGCGGAGGTTTCAAAGGGCCTTGCTTACAACTACTTCAGGAGTAAGGAACACTTACTTGCGGCGGTCATGGAGCGACGTTTCAATGAAGCCGAAGGGTTAATCCAAGGGATCGACGAAATAACCGGTGCTCTCAACAAGCTCGCTACCATCCTGGATCGCCTTTTCGACAAGGTGAAGAAAGACACCATGCTCTATAAGTTCACCCTGACAGTCTTTCTGCAGCCCGACGCTCCTGAGGCGATTCGACACATCGGGAACACGTCAGAGAAGATTCGGAGCCAGTGGGCAAAGATTTTCGAAGTTCATCGAGCAATCTTCTCCGATCTCGGGGTCACTGATCCGGAGGCGGAAGTGATCTACTTTCGCTCGCTTACTACAGGCATAGTCGCCGAATATGTTATGGAACCAAAGAATTATCCTCTTGAAAGAATGAAAGCGCATGTCCTTCACACGTACGGAATGAAGAGAGGAGGAGGGGACTGAGATCTCTAAGCAGGTTCCGAGTCGAATGGAGGAAGCTAAGCTCTGCATGAGCGAACAGGGAGTCATTGCAGAACACATCTTTCTTGACCGGTCTCCGGACGGGGACTTCATTATTGTTTATTGGAAAGCAGAGGATCTGGCAAAGGCCAGGGCCGTGTTTCAAAGCTCCACGAAAAAGATGGATCTGGAGATGATCGAAATGGTCGACTCGACCTGGGATCGATCGCAAGTGGCTAGACTTGAGCCGGTCATGGAGCTTTGAATGGATCTGCCAATGCCAATGAAACCGGTGTTCATAGTGAGTTTCAGAACTTGATCGTGCGCTTTGCGGAGGACGGCGCGGATGTTCAAAATTCCGGTTCTTAACATAACAGAAGACCACAAAGCTAATTTGTGGTGCGGCATGACCTACGGCACGTTCCCGTCGATGAGCAACGACGAACCTCTGCCGCCGATCCAGGCGTCCTCGCTGGTGCCCGCGCTCGCGTCTTCGCCAATCCCGTTCTCTGCGGTTGAGGGAGAGCACACCGCAGCCACGCCTGACAAAATTGCTGATGAGCGCTAATCCGCCGCAGATAACGACCACACCCGACTTACCGGAACTGGTATCCGGGCTTAAGTTCGCAGCGATAGGTTGCGGATTGGTCCTTGTCCACTGCGACGTGACAATCCGCCCATCGCAAGAAAAGATTTGGACCAAGGGGAAAGACAATGGCTTCACCATCGAGTTCCGCTTCAATGCTTGGACCTTCCGCCGCAGGCGGCAGGCTGAAATTCAAGGCTCGCCCAAAAATCACGGGATAAGAATCCCGCACTATGTCGCTGACCATGGGGTGAACCACCTCGGCCTCCAACAAGAAAGTGGCCGTGTCCGACCAATTGCGAACTGACACGTTAAAGTAGCGTCCGTCCCCCGAAAGATCTTCAAGCTCGATCTTTGCGAAAGGGCAGGGGCCTGCGATGCAAGAGACTCTTGCGTTTCGGAACTCATTCCTTTCCCCAGCGTCGAGCGACATGGAGCCGATCGCTGCCTTCCACTTGCCGTCGGGAGAACACGGAGGCCGATTGTGGCAGGGTTGGTTCCCCGTGTTGGCGACCTCGAACGTCTTCACTGCGCTTCCCACATCCGCCTCGGTTGTAGCCTTCACCGAATACCTTACCCGGGCATTGGAGACCGCAACCGCGGGATGATGAGGTTCCGCGTTCGTTTCCTGCCGTATGGGCGCCATACGAGCGATGTAAATCTTGTCGCTAACAATGTCGTCCCATTCCAGCGGGTGATAATCCTTGTGACCGAATTGCAGCGTGAGCGGTTGTCGCCGCCGGAGTCCCTTGGGCAGAGTGATCTTGAAGTAACCTGAAGCATCAGACTTGGAGGTCCCGCTCCCTAAATCATTGATCGCGGTGATTTCGACGTCGGCGATGGGCAACTGTTTATTTGGGTCGCTGTCCAGTCTCAAGACCGCGCCCTTCAGAATGATCGGTTGCCGCCGGCGCACGAGGACAATGGTCAGGACCGTTGCCAAAATCACGAGAGCTGAAATTGCCCAAATCGCAGTCTTCTTTCTGGTACTCATGTTTCTGGTACTCATGCCTCTGGAACTCATGGCGTGACCCTCGGCTAACATTCTCATTCTAATGACGCGCTCTTCTATATGCAGGGTTGCCGGGTCACCCGGCGAGGCCATCGATTCTCCCTCAGAAATTCTCCATCAGACCCGCATTTCACACCCGAATGCAGAACATCTAAAATTAAACGGATGGGCGAGAACGAAAAGACGAACTGCCTTTCGCGACGGGACCTGCTGTTGCGGATTGCGTGGGGCGTGAGCCTGTGGGGATTGTCCGATATATCAAAGTTGTTTTCCCCGCTGGCGGCGGCCGAGAAACGGCACAGTCGTCCACAACCTGCCCCGGCCCCAAGCTCTCTTTCGCAAGGCGATGATCAGTTCCTCGAGGAACTGGAGAAGGCAAACTTTCAGTATTTTTGGGAACAAGCCAGCCCGCAAACTGGGTTGATAAAGGATCGATGCAATGTGCGGGCGAATGACAGCACCGCAGTCGCGAGTATTGCGGCAACGGGGTTTGGGCTGACCGCTCTTTGTATCGGAGAAAAGCGCGGATTCGTTTCGTTTGGCGATGCGCGGGAGCGAGCTTTTGTCACTCTGCGCTTCCTCGCGAAGAAGATGCCCACTCATCGAGGATTCTTCTACCACTTCGCCGACCTCAACACCGGCGAACGAACGTGGGATTCCGAAGTCTCTTCGGTCGACACGGCTATTCTGCTGTGCGGAGTCCTCACCTGTCAGCAACACTTCCAGGAGCATTCCGAAATCAGTTTTTTGGCCTACGAGATATTCAACCGGGTCGATTGGACTTGGTTGTCGGAGGACACGTCGCTCTTGCCGCATGGGTGGACGCCCGAAATCGGCTTTCTCCCCTATCGTTGGGATTACTACAGCGAGATGATGATGATGTATCTCCTGGGATTGGGATCGCTTTCCCATCCCTTGCCCGTAGCAGCCTGGGACGCCTGGAAGCGGACCATCTTTGAATATGATGCCATTCGCTATATCGGTTCGTTCGCCCCTTTGTTTGTGCATCAGTACTCCCAGGCCTGGTTTGATTTCCGCGATAAACGCGACAAATACGCCGACTATTTCCAGAACTCGAGATTGGCTACGGACGCCCACCGCCTATTCTGCACAGATCTTGCCAAGCAGTTTCCCGATTACAGCGATGATCTCTGGGGCATTACCGCCTCCGATTCGGACAAGGGCTATGTGATATGGGGAGGTCCGCCCGCGATGGGGCCGATTGATGGAACGGTTGTCCCCAGTGCGTCGGCGGGTTCCCTGCCATTTCTTCCGCAGCCCGTAATGCGCGTCCTCCGCAACATCAAGGATCATTATGGAGGGGCATGGTGCCAGTATGGATTTGTAAATGCCTTCAATCCGCTCAAGAATTGGTAT
>Ga0116126_1002447_pt1 | contig 10575 bp, 4 predicted proteins | sample June2015DPH_16_5_FD_89730 | JGI IMG/M metagenome (GOLD analysis project Ga0116126, IMG submission 89730) | Peatland microbial communities from SPRUCE experiment site at the Marcell Experimental Forest, Minnesota, USA - June2015DPH_16_40 | ecosystem: Environmental > Terrestrial > Soil > Wetlands >... | reverse complement strand
TAAGGCCTCGACGTCCGCCACTGGACACCTGCTACGGTGGACGGACGCCACAGCAGGTTGGGTTGCAGGCGGAGTCTGCGCGCTGGCAACCGAGATCTTATCCTGCGGACTAGGCAGTGCGATTCGAGTCCGGACGCCATCGCACAGCAGAAAACTTTATCCGGACTAAGCATGTAGTCGCGGCTGGTAAATTTGCCAGGGACGCGGGTTCAATTCCCGCCGCCTCCACCACCATGTTCCATGCATATAATTAAATTGTTATTAACTTGACGTGGCGGATAACGGGATAAATGTATAGTTGACTGGACGAAACTATGAGTTGACCCCTCTGACTGACGATGTCAAATAAGTTCGTAACACATTAATTGACCCGTTTATAGGGCCCCTTCATAGGATGGCCCTTTCAGTGCTTTTTCAGCAGAATCGAATGTTAAGATACGACCCCGGATTTATTTTTCCTATTGCTTGGGACACCAAAACAAAATGTCGTTAAAGGCATCGACATAATACGTTCCGCCGCCGGCACTTTCGATCATATTGAACGAATGCCCCGCGGCGCCGAGGCCGACTACGCGACCCGTAAGTGTCTGCGTGCCTCCCATTTCCTCCCACACCAACTTGAAACATCGACCGAAATGCCTACAAACGTTCTCGTTTATATCTAGGGCGTTGTGAACTTCCTGCACCGCGCAGTCGATTTGTGCCTGCCCTTTTGCTCTGCCATTGCACTGCCCGGCAATCTGCCGAATTCGGTCCGAGGATAAAGCACACCCGGAATTGACTCCGCTAGCGGCCAATGTGCCAATTACTGGGATTCTACTGCCGTGGGCGTAGCACCACAACCATTTTGCGAGTTCACGACCTCCACGGAGCACTACACACCCTTCCGGCAGGTCAGGCAGATTCTGTGTACATCCTGCAGTACCATAAGTAAAAACGCCGTTGCCGCTGGGGTCTACGAACCGCACTGGATTGTCCTTTGCGTATTCGTACAAGTTCATTCCATCAACGTACTCTTTGGCATCCCGTTGAAGGAATCGCCCTTTTGTCGGATCGTAGTATCGTGCTCGGTAGAAACACAGGCCGGATTCCTCGTCCAGTTCACGCCCGGTGAACAGGAACGGGTTGCCCACCGCACTGTGCGGCGTACCCCATGCGTTCAATGAAAGTGAATTGTAACTTGCGTCCAGCACGATAATCCCGCCATATGCATCATAAGTGTAACGCTCAACCACGTTGCCACTGGCATCCGTCAGCGCGTGCGGACTCCAGAGCGCATTTTGGTGATAATAATAGCTTTGGCCGGCGCGATCCATCGTGAGCGCCTCGTCCACATAATTGCCGCAGGTATAGGTGGCGATGGTCAAACCGCCGGGGTTCTGATCTTCAACGAGGCGGGCCCGGTCGTAAAAGTACAGATTGGTTGAAGAAACGCCTGCGGGATTAGCCACGCTGGTAACGCGGCGCCCCAAAGCATCATAATAGTATTGGCCCACAATGGCCGAGTCCGATCGCCGCTGGACTTGTGTGAGCCGATTCAGTTCGTCGTACGAGTAATTGTAAGAATTATCCTGCGCCAGATTGCCGTCGGCGTCGTACAAATAGTTGGATCCATTGTCCGTGAGGAGTTCATTGGCTGAACTATAAGTGCGGACTTCGGGCACGCTATTGCTGGTGACGGTGTTCCAGTTGCCGAGAGGGTCAAGGCTCCACCCTTTCGCAAGGGTCGGCGAAGGGACGATTGAACCGGAGAGAGTGCCGATATTGCAGCTCGTCAGCCGGTCCATAGCATCATAGGCGTAGGCCGCCGAGTTAGTAGGATTGTCGAGTTTTTGCTCATAGAGCTTGTTGCCTTCATTATCGTAGGCATAGTTAAAGCCGGCGATGAGAGTTGGCCCGTTGGAATGGTTGAGTGACGTGACCCAGTTGTCCGCATTGTAAGTGTAGGTTGCCGTCGTGCCATTACGATAGGTTCGCGTCACCACACGGTCGGCGTCATCGTAAACGTAAGTCACGATCGGCGGATTGGGCGTGGTGTCATTGAGCGTTGCCAGGCGGTTCCGCGCGTCATAAGTGTAGTTGAGAACACGGCCCGACGGCTGGGTGTTGGTCTGGACGCGGCCCGGAATGTTATACGTGTAGGTGAGCACCCGCCCGTTTTGCACCGTGTTCGTCAGGCGATCTGCGCCGTCGTAGGCGAACGTGTCCACCCAGCCGTTCCGGCTTCCGCCCAAGATGCGGCCGCCGTTGTCGTAAGTGAAGCTATCATTGGAGCCGCTCGGCAAATAGGCGCGGTTGGTCAGGTAATACAAATCGTTGTAGGAATAGGTGGTCACCTGGCCTTTTTGGTCTATTCGGCTGATGATGTTTCCAACCGCGTCATAAGAATTGGTGCAAGTGTTGGGCAGCGCGCCGGGGTAGATTTCAGTTATGCGCCGGTTCAACCCATCGTAGGTATAACTCGTTGTGTGGCCGTTGGCATCGGTCATGCCGATGACGTTGCTGTCGGGATCGTAGATTGTGACAGTGGTGTTGGCCAGCGCGTCGGTCATGGAGACGCGGCGATCCAAAGCATCATATGAATATGTCGTGGTGTGGCCATTGCGGTCAGTGGTGGAGGTCACGTTGCTGTCGGCGTCGTAGGCGGTTGTGGAGGTGTGGCCGAGCGCATCGGTCATGGCCGTCTGCCGATTGAGCGCATCATAGGAGTAGGCGGTGGTATGGCCGAGGCCGTCGGTGGTGGAAAGTACGTTACCGTCCGGGTCGTAGGTGTTGGAGCGGACCACGCCGATCTCGTCATAGATGAAAACAATCCTGTTCAGCGCATCGTAAACATTGGTTGTCGTGTTGTTGTTGGGCGCGTTGGTGGAAACCACGTTGCCGTCCCCGTCATAACTCGTCAGCGTGGTGTCGCCGGCGGCGTTGACCATGCTGATCCGCCGGTTGTCCGGGTTATAGGTGTACGTCGTGGTGTTGGTGTTGGGATCGGTCACGGCGATGACGTTGTTGTTGGGATCATAGGCGGTGGTTGTCACCGCGTCGGCGGGATTGATCACGTCGTTGGTGTCGCTATTCTTACGCACCACCTGGACGAGCCGGTTGAGTTCGTCGTAGTGGTAATAGGTGATGTTTCCGTCGGCGTCCTGCTTCCGCGTGAGGAGCGAGGAACCAGGGGTGGGGCTGCAACAGGGCGGGCCGCCGGGCATCGAATAATCATACATGGTCACGCCGCCCAGCGCATTGGTCGTGCTGGCCACGCGGTTGAGCGCGTCGTAGACATAAAGGGTCGTGTTGGTGTTGGGGTCGGTGGAGCTGATTCGGTTGCCGACCGGGTCGTAGGTGTAGCTCGTGACGCCGCCGATGGGATTGGTGGTGCCGATCTTGCGATTTTGCGCGTCGTAGGTATAAGTCGTGGTATGGCCAAGCTGGTTGGTGGTGGCAATGCGATTGTTGTTTAGATCGTACCCATACTGCATGTGGCCCCCCAAGGCGTCGGTGGTCTGGATGACCCGGCCGCGCAGGTCGTATTGGTAGATCGTGGTGTTGGTGTTGGGATCGGTGAGGCTCAACTGGCGGCCCAGCGAGTCGTAAGTGTAACTGGTCACGCCGTTGAGTGCGTTGGTCGTGCCGATCAACCGGTCCAGGGCGTCATATTGATAGCGCGTCGTGCGCCCGAGCGGGTCGGTGGTCGAGATAACGTTGCCAATGGAGTCGTAAGTGTAAGAGGTGACGTTGCCCAAAGGATCGGTCATGCTGATGCGTTCGCCAAACCCGTCGTAAATGTAGGTGGTGGAGTTGCCGTCCTTGTCGGTGTAAGAAAGGATGTTGCCGTTGGCGTCATAAGTCCAGGATTGCGTCTGTCCTATGGGATCAGTCGCCGAGATTTGGTTGCCGTGGCCGTCGTAGGTGTAGGTCGTGACCCGCCCATCGGGATCGGTCATGCTGGTCATTTGGTTGAAAACAGGGTCGTAGGTGTAAGTGGTCACGTCGCCAAGGGCATCGGTCATCTTGATGCGGTTGCCGCTGCCATCGTATTGGTACGTGGTCGTGTTGCCGTCGGCATCGGTCATGGAAGAGATTTTTAGTGTGGCAGGGTCGTAAGTGTACAGAGTGGTGGAGCCGTCAGGCGCAATCGTCTGTGTGATGTAGCCGTTGATGTCGTAAGAATACCGCCAGAGATTGCCGTTGCCATCCGTGCTTGTCGTGGTGCTTGGAACATACTGGTGCCGCAGGCTGTAAGTCTGGTTGGTTTGATTCACCGCCCAGTTTGTTGGATTCGTCAGCGAAAACCATGGTTGTCCATTGCCATCCGTCACCATGAAGGGCCGCAGGCTTTTGTAGGTGTAAAAATACATCCGCCCGTCGCGGTCAACCTTGCGCGTCATCTGATACTGCGCATTGTAAGTATACTGCACGGTATTGCCCATCGGATCGGTGATCTGTGTCGGCATTCGTGCCTGCGAATCATACTGAAAGGTCGTTGTCCGCCCCAGCGGGTCGGTGACGCTGGAAAGTTTGTTCGACGCGTTGTAGGTGAATTGCAAAGTCCGGCCAAACGGATCCGTCACCGAAGTCAGCAGGCCGCTGGCATTGTAGCTCATCGTGGTGATGTTTTGATTGGGGTCTCCCATCTGTAGCAACCGGTACACCGGTCCCGCGACCAAAAAGGGGGTGTTCGACACCGGCCCAAAGTGCCACCAGCTTTGATTCTTGTTTGTGACAATAAAACTGCCGTCCGGCTGCTTTGTCATCGTCTCGAAATACCCTGTGTCCGAAATGTAACTGCCGCCGTTCCCGGAGTAGTTCATGTAATACTGGGTCACACGCCCATCGGCACCCAGGCGAAACATCTGTCCGCGTTGCTGAAACAGAAGCGTGTTGTAAGTGTGCGTCCAGCCGAAGCCAAGACCGGTATCCAATTGCACCTTCGAGCCGTCGGCATTGTAGGAATTATAACTCAGACCGAAAGGGAGCGTCTTGCCGTAAGCGCTCTTAACCGTTACCACCGGATAATCTTCCCGAATGTTTCCCTCGCTCAAGCTGGTGTTTATGGTGCCGCCCGGCAGCCGTGTGGGTTGGGCTCCGCAGGTCTGGCAGATGTCCGGCGCGTCGCTGCCGATATACATCGCGTGCGCGGGCGCCGCCAGGCCCAGCATCGCGCCGCCCAGGAGCATCAACAACCCCCGATTTGCCGCCTTGTTGGCAGCATGGCGCCGCCGCGCCAAAGAAATGAATGCCAATATCGCCAAGCCTTCCACCACCAGCGAAACTTCAGCCGGCTCAGGAACAGCCGGCACGCTCGAATTCACGACATCCGTTTCAGCATCCGCCTCCCCCACAAAGAAATACGGAGTGTCAGCCGTCAATGTCATCGAGGCTGTCAGCGTTTCTGAAACAGTCCCGCTCTGGGTTTGATCCGGGCCGATGGTCAATATCTGATCATTGAACAGAACGGGATTCCCATCCACCGACAGCGCAAAATCCGTCTCCCCCTGTCCAGACACTCCATAAGCGTCTGAGGACAGGTTGAGTTCTCCACTAATCACTGTCGAAAAGGTCACATTCACCGCCCCCGAAGCCCCAATGATCTCGAATTCACCGTTTATTGAAGCGCGCCCCGCGGAAGTGTCGAAACCGGCAGTTGTCCCGGGGACAAATCCAGTCGCGCCGCTCGAACCAGTCAAAGACGACGCTGAAGCCGAGCCTGTGCCCGTGGCCAAACCCCCAGGCACGGGCACGTCCGTGATCGTGGCCGTGCTTGGATCAATGGAATCATATTGGGCGTTCGCGCCGGCTTGGGCATAAGCGGAACTCTGCAAAGCAGCAAGATATTCGACACTGCCCGATGTCGGATCAATCGTGACGCCACTGAACGAGCTGGTGGCTTCTACGAAAATGGTGGCGCGCGCGAACGGGCCGGCCAAAAGTAAAAGGCTGAACCCAAAAACAACGGATGCTAAGTGGCATAAAAGTGTTTTCATAGGTTTGCCAAATTCATCATGGCGAAGGAACCACGAAGGTCGTAAAATACATTTGGCCGGCGCCATTCGCACTTAAAGCGTTCGTGAGGATGAAATTGCCGCTCATGTCGAAAACAGCGGTGCCCAGCCGTGTCCAAGCCGACTTGGGCTGGCTGAGATCGGTGGAGGCGATGATGTAGCAGGTTGAACCGGGCGGCCCGTTGGTGACCCCAACGGCCAAACTGGTTCCGGCCAGGCTCACGGTGGAGAAGGCCGGCTGGGAGGCGGATGACACCACGGAAATCTGGCCGGTGGCCGGGTCAATGCGCCAGCGCAGCCACGGCCCGGGCGAGGGCAGGATGCTGGTGAAATTTCCGCTCGTTGGAACAGAACCGAATATGGAAAAACTTTGGCCCAGCGACAATGTACCGGACAGATTGCTCACCAGCAAAGTCCCACCGTAAGTGATGCTCGACAGCCCTTGCACTGCGGCATGGCCTGAAGTGGCGGCATTGACTGCCACGAACGTCGTGCTGCCGGGAAGCAGAACGAGGGAATTGCTGATGGTTAACGGTCCAAGCGGGTTGCCGAGGGAAAGTATGCCGCCGGAACCCACAACCACAGGACCCATGATCACGCCTGTGCCACTCAACGTGGCGTTGGCAACTTCCACGCCGCCTGTTCCGACCGAGCCGGTTACATTCAATCCGCCGCCCTTAACCAGCGTTTGGCCGGTGTAAGTGTTCCTGGCCGCAAGCACCAAAGTACCGGCCCCGTCCTTCTCCACACCCTCCTCGCCGGCCACGACGGCATTGAGGATGACTTGCAGCGATGAAGATGTCACCGTGATTTCAGGCAGTCCGAAAGTGTTGTCCAAGGTCAATGTTCCGCTCACACCCGGGTTAAAACTCCAACTCGCCGGGCCGCCCTGGGTTGTGAAGCAGAGATTGCCAATCGTTTGAGACCCGTCGAGCGTAAAAGACGAATTTGGGGCAATTGAAGCCTCGCGACCGAACCCGAAATAAGCGGTGTTATCCGCGCCTCCCGCGATGCCGTCAGCCGGGTCCCAATTGCCCGCGCTGGCCCAACTTGCGCCGCCGCTGTTGATCCAATAGCCGTCCTGGGCAACCGCCCCCCCGGCACAAAACAGCGCAGCCAACAGGACGATATTGATTCCCCCCGAAAGTTTTCCACTGTGAAACTGCGGTTTCCAAGATTTCATCACGCCATTCACCGTGTTCAAAGACAATGCACGGGCCGGTTTGTTTAATGCAACAAACACAAATGAGAACATTGACAGCGTTCGACTTCCCGCTCTCAACGTCCACGACTTAGCTGACCCTTCTTTTGTGGCAATTTATAGCAAAGCCGCGATTCCCTGTCAATGAATTTTTTTAATTATGTTTATTAGCAGTTCAGACGCGGACTATCCGGCAAGAACCCATTCGGCGTCTGCGATGTCGGCCAGTCCGCAATCTCACAGTTTTACCCAGTGCATGTGTTACCCCTTCGCAAACCAAGGATTCCGTGTCTGCGAATAAGTCACGGTGAAAACGCAGGACAAGCCTAACTCCTCATTGAGGTAGGCTTTCTGTGTCCGCAAAATAGTCGCAGCATGGCCGTCCAACAGCCACGCAACGTCCGAAATTTCCAGACCTATCCACGGACACAGACTTTCCACGATCAATCCGCAGTCGCGCATTGTCCACGTCCAGTTCGTGTCCGCGTCCAGTCCGCAGTCAGTCCGTGACCCTGTCCTGTCCGCGAACATTCCGCGTCTGCGTTCAGTCCACGAACAGTCCGGGGACATGACGCGCGGAAGCCGGTTCGATGGTGGGTCGGCGGCGGTCGCGTCAATCTCTTGCTCGCCCTGTCACCCTTCTGCGCTCCAAATTGACCCGCCCGCCGCCTCCGGGTTTTGGCCTTTAGGTTTCCGCGCGTGAACTGTTGGCGTCATCAGGCAAAGCCAAGTGGTACATGTGATACACCGTCGCCACGCAATTCAATGGCATGGTGTGCGCCGGAAGTCGCAGAGATGACAGCACCGTGCAACGCCAGCCTCCCTTTTGCGAAATTTTCCGCGAGACCAAATCCATCGGGCTGTCACACCGACGACCGGCGCAGCTACCTCCCGCCCCCGGTCAGAGGACGGGACAGGACGGGACAAAAAATTTTCATAAAAGTGCGTAGTCGTACGAAGTCGGCAAAACGCGGAGTGCAGCATCGTCAATGTCTATGCACCTCCACGCAAGGCGTCGAAAGCTCGATTCTGCTTTCAACTCCCGCCGCCTCCACCATAGCCTTGGCGGCGGAGGATTTTTTCATTACATCGTTTCGAGCTACGGATGGCAGGCCCTGCAAGATTTTTTAAAAGGCAGGCATCAACGGCTTCCCATTTGCCCGGAACTCCACCGACAGTTTCAGACTGGATTTTCATCTTCAAGCTTTGTCCAATGGCGACCACCACCTATGGGCCGTACTTATTTGTTCGAATGTTCCAGGTGCGGTTATCGTGCCTTTGTCGCCGGTGGCGCGGACGAGGGCGAACATTTCGCCGTTCAAACCGTCGCCTGCGCCGATTGCAAGGAGCTACACGACGCGGTGGTGCGATTCAAAGCTTTGCCGCGGCTCAGGGGAAATCCGCCCAAGACCGCGCCGAAATTCGCCACGGTGTTGAACCGGCTGCCGCCGCGCGGTGTGCGCCAATGGCTGAAATTTAAACCGGCTTGTCCCGTCTCGCCATTGCATCGCATCCGCATCTGGAAACAACCGGACAAATGTCCGAGGTGCGGGATTTTTTTGGAGCTAAACGCCATTCCGTTCCGCATCTGGGATTGATTCTGAAGATGATAAACCACATGCCTGTAGTTCATGGTTTCGAAAATGCCCTGTAACATCCGTCGTGATTTGCTTCTGGATTGAGTGTATGAATGAAACCAAAGTGAATCCGGCCCCGGCAGACGCCCCGAAATGTCCGCAATGCGGCACGCCGCTGCCTGTCGGCGCGCTCGCCGGACTTTGCCCCGCCTGCCTCCTGAAACAGGGCGTCGCGGATGACACGGTCACCGGCGGACCAGCCAAACCGTTTAATCCGCCGTCGGTCGCCGAACTTGCCGTGTTGTTTCCGCAGCTTGAAATCCTTGAGCTCATCGGCAAGGGCGGCATGGGTGCGGTTTACAAGGCGCGGCAGAAACAACTGGATCGCATCGTCGCACTGAAAATTCTTCCGCCCGGCATTGGCCAAGACGCTGCGTTTGCCGATCGCTTCGCCCGCGAAGCCAAGGCGCTGGCGAAGCTGAACCATCCCGGCATTGTAACGCTCTACGAGTTCGGCCACGTTCAAAGCAGCGCAGGCGTCCCGCCTGCATCCAGCTCACAACCTTCAACCCTCAACTCTCAACCACTTTACTACTTCCTGATGGAATTTGTTGACGGCGTGAACCTGCGGCAATTGTTGCACGCCAGACGCATTTCCGCGCGCGAGGCGCTGGCCATTGTTCCGCAAATCTGCGACGCGCTCCAGTTTGCCCACGACCAGGGCATCGTCCATCGCGACATCAAGCCGGAGAACATCCTGCTCGACCGCCGCGGGCGGGTGAAGGTGGCGGATTTTGGGTTGGCAAAGATTATTAAAGGTGGGGACGCCTCGCCGAGGCGTCCGGGCGACGATGAGCGGACGGCTGGGCCAGCCATCCCTACCAATCTCACCGCTGCGGGCAAGGTCATGGGCACGCCGCAATACATGTCGCCGGAGCAGATTGCCACGCCGGGTGAGGTGGATCATCGCGCGGACATTTACGCGCTGGGCGTGGTGTTTTACCAGATGCTCACCGGTGAACTGCCCGGCAAACCAATTATTCCGCCGTCCCGCACGAGCGGGAAAGTTCAAATCGACGTGCGGCTCGATGAAGTCGTGCTGCGCGCTTTGGAAAAGAAACCCGAACTTCGCTACCAGCAAGTCAGCGAAGTAAAGACCATGGTGGAAACCATCGTGGCAAGCGCAGGTATCGCGCCCGGCCGAGCAGAGTGGGAACTCAAGCGTGGCGGAATCGTGCTCGTCGGACGCCGAAACGGACAACGGGTCATCGTTTGGCGCGGCGTAGCGAATACTTTCTTTGCGATATCGGGATGCGTCCTGATTGCGTCGTTATTTCTTCGCTTCTTCATGCCAATCGGCACGGAGCAGATGATTGCTTTCATGTCTCTTGCGGTGCTGGTCACAGTGGGTGGTGTAATCATGGGTTTTCGGGCTCCCATTGAACAGCTAACGCCTCTTGACGATTCCCTGTCCGGCAACGGCGGACGCCCGGCGGAATACAAAGTACCGAGCAAAAAATTCATTTGGGTAGCTTGGGCATGCCTTGCGGCAGTGCTGCTGGTAATTGAAGGTGTCCGGTGGTGGAGCAAATATGAGCCGGCGGGCGTCTGGATTCCGTCGCCCATCAACGGTTCGATCAGCGGAGAATATGGCGAAGCGTTGATTCATGTGACAGACGTTTCGCAACAGGGGGAGGTCGTCGTAATAAAATTTGCCTGCGACACCGCCTATCCCGAACGCGGATTGTATGTGGAATACTCCGGCCAGCTCTTCGACTATTCGGCTGCCGCCGCCTCG
>Ga0116126_1002442_pt1 | contig 10587 bp, 9 predicted proteins | sample June2015DPH_16_5_FD_89730 | JGI IMG/M metagenome (GOLD analysis project Ga0116126, IMG submission 89730) | Peatland microbial communities from SPRUCE experiment site at the Marcell Experimental Forest, Minnesota, USA - June2015DPH_16_40 | ecosystem: Environmental > Terrestrial > Soil > Wetlands >... | reverse complement strand
CCGTCCCTGGCGCCCAAACTAGCTGTTCCAACATTCAAATCGCGGCAAGTTCAAAACAGACTCAACTCATGACTGGCCCGTCATTTACCGTCGGAGCACCGTGCTTTAGCCGGACACTAGTGAATCGGGATCTTCAACGAGCTTTTTCCGATGGTAGTCTGTGCGGCGACGACGCTGACAATCTTCTGAGCTGCAGACTTCTTGATCCGGGTGGTACCTAGAAGGTCGGAATTTATGGATGCAGTACCTACACACTTTTTCTTCCATGCTAACTGTGTAAATCCTCGCATGGAATCTTCGCTTCCAGGGGAGCGCGTTCCCCACAACCAATTGGCAGTTTCGTTGCTGCACGTCGCTGGATACTGAAATGTCGCCAAGGTGCGTGCAGCTTCGTCTCGTGATGCCATTCTCGGATAGTCGGAGACAGAAAGGCCCGCGCCGTCGCGGCGGAAGTCGGCAAGGCCGTATCGAAGTGCGGATGGCAGACCGCCGGGAGTGCTCCGATAGAAAAATCGTTTCGCAAGGTCGCGGTCAGGTGAGATGGGCATACAATGGTGTCGTTTTCGAGGTCAAAAAGGAAATTCCGGTTCAATCAGGTATCAAGCGTTTTTAATACAAAGTTTCAGGTATTACGCAGCCACGGAGTGTCATGTGATTACAGACGACAGAATTCGTGAACTGATAGCGAACGGGAATGAAAATCGAAATCTCGACTATAAGGGAGCTTTCTCATGGACCGACGCGAACAGGGACGAGAAGCTCGCAATAGTAAAAGACATCCTTGCATTTGCAAATACCCGCGATGGCGGAACCATCCTCATAGGGGTTGATGATAAGACAGGCACTCCTGAAGCGCTCTCAAACGAGCAGTACGCGTCGTTCGACCAAACCAGAATCAACGACTTTCTTCACAATTACACAGAACCACGGCACACGTGCTTTGTTTACCGCCGCGAAGTCGATGGATTCAAGATTGTAGCGATAGAAGTGCCTGAGTTTCTAGAGATACCCGTTCTTTGCAAGCAAGCCGCACAGTCCACAAATGACCCCAGTAATCTTATCCTGCGCAAGGCAGGGCTTTACAAACGAACTGATAAGGCAACCTCCGAACTCATAGAAGACGCGGGTGAGATGAGAGAGTTGCTTAATCGGGGTCTTCTGCGACGCCAGGATGAATTGCTGACGGCGATGAATCGTATTCTCCAACCCAGAGGAGGAGTTGCAATTGCTGACGTTAATGCAGCCTATGCAGGCGAAATTGAAGATGACCTTGGGTTCCTTCGAGGCATCGCAGATGGCAAGCTGATGCAGTCTCCGCATTGGCTTGTCGAATGCCATCCGACCGTCTATTCATCTGCTCGGACTCCTGACCTCACGGAACTGCAACGCTTGGTCTACAGCTCAGCAGTTAGCCTTCGTGGCTGGACGTTTCCTCACATAGATAGCGCAACACAATCTAACTTTCCAAACGGTTTTCAGACAATGGTGGACTGGAAGGATTCGCCGTTCGGTCGACACCTTGAAGCGTTTCGTGCCCATCGCAGTGGCCTTTTCTTGTGGGCCAGTGATCTCTGGGAAGAGCAAGCCTCTGAGTTCCGCGGTCGTGATGTACTCTCGTTTGTGGGGGTTATTTTTTCTGTGACTGAGTGGATACTGTTTGCCAAGAGGTTCTATGAGTCGCTCTTGACCGTGGATGATGCAATACGTGTCGACATTCGACTCTCGGGTACCATGAACCGCCGTTTAATCGCAACACCTCCGGCGTTCCCGCTGCTTACCGATTACAGCGCTAAGATTGATGAAGTGTCCACATCAGGAGTGGTCAACCTTGCTGAACTCAGAGCGGACGCCGATGCGATTGCTCGGCGATTTGTCCGGACAATATTTGAACTGTTCAATTGGACGGGGGTTAGGGATGAGTCTCTTCAAGAATGGCAGCGCAAACTGATCGACAGGCGGCTCTGATTTCATTCTTCACCCGCTCTCGCCTGGTCCTGATTGATTTTCCTAGTGTTGAACGCAGCGCATAGGACTCTCGCTTCCTCCGCGCGGAGACGTAGATGATAATGACACATGAGAGCCGAAACAACTACAAAGAATTCGCCAGCATTGGAGCTACAACCCTGGGGACAACATTACGTACGTACGTAACGTGTAAGTCTGCTGGCGAGGATTTTTTCTGCGTTGAATCAGTCGTTTTCCTTCATCATCAAATCCCAAGACAATTCCTCTGTGCCGCAATCTCGGCAAGCTCCGTCTAGAGCGGGTCCCTTATACCCGCACGAGCACTCGATGTAGTATTCCCGCCGAACAATGAAGTATTTCTTCTTGGTCCGTTCTTCTGCGCAGATTTCTCGCGAGCGGCGGGGTGTTACAAAACCATGTCCTCCAAGCGAATCAGCCAGGAAGTGAATTTGGGATTTTGATCTGGCGCGGGGAAATTTCGGATCATTCACGATCTTCAGGATAAGTTCCGAGTACCGATCAAGACTCGCGCTAATGTCCGGGGCCTCTTCACGGACGGCTTTGGCTACTTCCTCGGGAGATTGCGCGGCCAACAATCGAGCACCCAGCTTCGGCCAAAACTGGAGGAACACGATGCGGTAGTGGTCCGCTGATTCGACTACGGTGCGAGGATCTATCTCGCGTGGCCTGCCCCTTCCCTGCTTTTTCGTAGGTTGATCCGAGGATTTTTTGTCAGTCATGAAGTTCCTTCCTTCCTGTGCCATTTTTCGGGAATTCTCCTCCGCCAGCGCCATAATTATATGGATATTTATGGCCTATGGCAATCATTTTTGCGTAAAAGGCTTAAGGAAGTATCATAACTTAAAGCAACTAAAAGGCTTATATGTGATTTTCTCTTGACAGTCACGGCGAGCCACAGTATTCTTTTATATGGAAAAATAGCATGATTAATAAGGATACACAATGGTTCCCTTGCCCGGTTTGCCTTGCACCGCTGGACGTGCGAATGAGCAAACGAAAGAAACCCTACGTCATCTGCTCGCCTTGCGGAAGCCGCGCAGCATCTAAAGATCAAGCCCCGCACTTTGCTGCTTTGGGTCCGTCAGGGAAAAGTGAAAGCCTTTGCACTGTCAGGGACGAAGCGCCGGGTCTGGCGCTTCCGGCAGGCGGACTTAGACGCGGCCCTTCTGGAATCCTCCGTGCTACCATCCACTACGCCATCCGTGCGCCCTGCGGAAAGGATGGAGCAATGAAAAGGGCAGCACGGCACAAAACGGGAAGTGTAGTTTTTGACAAACGACGCAAGACTTGGAATTTTCTGTGGTGGGAGGATGGTAAACGACGCTCCAAGGCCATTGGGACGTTACGCCAATATCCCACGAAGGCGAGCGCGTGGAGTGCAGCAGAGGTACTCCGGGACGTGCTGGAGAACCAAGTTAAACCTGTCTGCGAAGGGCCAACGGTAAACACCCTAGTTGAACAGTACCGAGTTGAGAAGATGCCCAAACGAATCGACACCCGACGTTCTTACGAGGTTTGGTTGAGAAATCACATCCTGCCCAGATGGGGAGATTGTTCACTAGCAGACCTCCAGGCACGCCCGGTAGAGCTATGGTTGGAGTCTCTTTCTCTCGCGCCCAAGAGCAAGGCGCACATCCGGGGTGTGCTGAGCATTCTTTGGGACTTCGCCATGTGGCGCGGGGACGTGCCCGTGCAGCGGAATCCGATGGAACTGGTCGCCATCAAAGGAGCCACCAAACGCACGCGACAGCCCCGCAGCTTGACTGTGGAAGAGTTCCAGAAGTTCATTCGACATCTGGACCAACCATTCGGGACAATGGCACTTCTATGCTGCTGTCTTGGTCTGCGGATCAGCGAGTGCCTTGCCTTGAAGTGGGCCGATGTCGATTGGCTTAACGGCAAGCTTCGGGTGGAACGCGGCATCGTCTGCCAGCAGGTGGACGATGTGAAAACCACCGAGTCACGGAAACAGATGGCAATTGACAGCGAACTGCTGGAAGCTTTGAAGACGTGGAAGCAAACCACACAGTTCTCCGCGTTGGATGATTGGATGTTTGCTTCCCCGGCGCAGCTTGGCCGACTGCCCTGGTCATACGATCAGGTGTGGCGCATGTACCAAAGGGCAGCAAGCAAGGCGGGTATCGGCAGGCTTGGCACACATAGCTTGCGTCACACCTACCGGTCGTGGCTGGATTCGGTCGGCACTCCTGTGGGTGTGCAGCAGCGGCTGATGCGCCATGCCGACATTCGCACAACCATGAACGTCTATGGCGATGCTGCGACTGAGGACATGGCTAAGGCACACAGCAAGGTGGTGCGTTTAGCGCTGCCGCAGTCCTAAACGGATTGCGGAACGGATTGCGACTTCGGTAACTTCCTGAAAAGATGGTGAGCGCGGAAGGAATCGAACCTTCAACCTACTGATTAAGAGTCAGTTGCTCTGCCAATTGAGCTACGCGCCCACTGCCGGCGGCAACGTGGGGACAAATTTTGATTATACCATCCGCTTTGCGTCGTCCTGTGCGCGGCTGAGGTTGAGCTTTCCGATTTCGCCGGCGCAATCTCGATTTCGGGCGCGGCTCCGGCGAGGAAGACTTTACGGATTCTCAACCAGGTCGCGGGCGTTTCCAAATCCGCGTTGCAGCAGCGTCGAGCCATTGCCCAGCAGGCGCGCCAGGAAGTTGAAGCGGTTCGCGCGAACTCTTCGCTCTCGATCCAGCCGGAACGGCAGCAGATCGATGCGATAATCACACCGGCACAGCAGGAGTCTATGCGGTCTTGTCAGCAGCAGCAGCGCGACGGCGGTCACAGCGGCAGCGGACATGCCGGGGGCGGGCGCGGGCCCTGCGGCGAGATGTCGGTTGGGCACAAGCCCAATACGCAGGAGAAGGGCGAAACGCCTCCGAACGAGACGGCTCACCCCAATTGAATTGGAACATAACTTGAGTTGAGCCTGACTTGAGTTTGAACGCAGCGTGATCCCGCGGCGGCGCCCGCGCGGTTTCGCGATTACGCCGAGACGGCTTCCCGGCTTTGCTCCGCCACGGCAGGCTTCGAACCGGACACCGGTTTACGAAAGGGCAGAACCTCGGCCCGAGCCGGCGCTCGCCGCTCGATTCTTCCGATGACTGGCTTGTCCGGTGCGCCCGCTGCGGACACCGATACGAACCTGTTCTCGCTCCACAGACGATCAATCAATCGGAGTTCCCACGGGCGCAGCACTTGTTGCGGCAGCGAGAAAAAATTTCGGAATGTCCACATCAGATACGCGCGTTGTGCGAAATTCGGCTGTATGTATCGAGGCCCGATCGGCGTGTCCAGCTCAAGAACGCCATCGGTTAGTTTTTCAATCCACATGACCTGGCCCACCTGGAAAAGGCGCCCAACCCCGCCTTTGCCTGCAGCCGGACATTATTGCACCAGAGATGGGGCAATGGAAAGCAATCTTTTTATATTTGCGGGGAATTCATTTGCGCCGCCTGGGTCAACTTGAGAAAAGGCGCCCGCTGGCGGCCCCGGGGTTGAGCGCGATCAACCGGCTTTTTAGCTGATCTCGGGCAGGAAATCGATGTGATCGAGGGTAGCAGCAACGCCCATGCCCTTGCCCTCCGATTCCTCCACCCTCACCACCGAGGCCTCGCAGAGCGTCCAACCTCCGGGCCCCAATCCCAGGCCGGGAGGCAGCATGATGACCAGTTCCAGCTTCGAGCCCGCTTTCATTCCTGACTCGGAATAGAGAAAGATGCCCGATGAACTCAGATCGCGAGTCAAGCCCTGATGCTCACTGCCCTCGTGACGCACCTTGACCGGCACACGAACTGGCACCCGCTGGCGCGAACGCCTCTCGTTAGTTGTAGCTTTCTCAGTCATATGCTGTGGAAGTGTACTCCAGTTCGCGGCGCTCCGGGGAACAGGGGCTATTCGTAAAAAGAGAAGCTCCTCCCGCACGTTCGCGAGAGGAGCCAGGGAAGAAGCAACGTTACGAAGTTAGAAGGTGAACTTGGCGGCCAACTGAATGCCGCGCGGTCCACCGCCGCCCAGGAACGGGTTGCCGATGCCGACGTCGCCGGTAGCGGTGATCTGGTACCCGCCACCCGCAGCGGTCCTCGTGCCAACTTCACGCCCGTTGGGGCCCGCTTGAAATCCGCACCCGCAAGTACCGAGGTTCGAAGCCGGGTCGGCAATGAATGCCGGCAGAAGCGGGCTGGAGAAGTTGGGGTGGTTCAAAAGGTTGAAGAATTCGGCGCGCAGTTGCACCTTCACGCGTTCGGTGATGGCAGTGGTCTTGTAGAGAGCGAAGTCCCACTGTTTGTAGGTTGGCCCCACCAGAGAATTGCGCCCCAGATCCCCATAGTGCCGCGTACCCGGCACACAGTCGGAAGCCAAGCCTGAAATGGTCCCGTTGTTGATACACGGCATGGCGAAGGCCGTTAAGTCGAGGAAGTTCGCTGGATCATGCTTGTGGTACACGATGGGTCCAACGACGTCCGGCCGGTCGAAACAATCGCCGCCGCCGCTGTAATCGTCTTCGCAATTGTAGTTGAGGGTAAAGGGCTGACCGCTCTGCAACGAGACTGTACTATCAAAGCCCCAGCCATTCTTGAGCCGCTGCATGCTCCCGCCCCGGTTCGGTAGTTCGTAACTAAACACCCAGGTGAGGCGATGCGGGATGTTGAAGTTCGAAGGCCCCTTTTCAAGCTGGGGATTGTTGCTGTCCTGGGGCTGGGCCGCGTTCACAACGAAGTCTTCTTCATCGCTGGAGTTGTCCAGCGACTTCGAATACACATAGTTGACCGTTGAAGTGATACCGCGCCAGCCGTTGACCCTGAAGCTGGTTTGCAGCGAGTTGTAATTCGATTTGCCAGTGGATTTTTCCTGGAAGATGTATTCCGCGCCCTCCGGTGTCCAATTGTAAGCACCGTACGGCTGGGAGAAGGGGCGCGGCACTCCGAAGTCGTTGATCCCAGCTACGCAGCCCGGGAGTGTGCCGAGATCGCAGGCAGTCACAACCGCGTTCGTCGGCTGATTGATGTCATAGAAGCGGAACAACCGGTGCCCCTGCGATCCCACATAGCCAACCTGTAGCGTGGTCTTGCTGCTGATCTGCCGTTGGATGTTGATGTTGTAGTTCTCCATGTAAGGAGTCTTGATGTGCCGATCGACCGCAAAAATGTCGCACTCCTGGGTAGTGCAGTTGGACGTGTCATAGACGGGTTGTCCGGCAGTAATAGTGGAGACACTTAGCGATGCACCAGTGATCGCGTCGGGGCCGCCGAAATTACCGTATGCTGGGCCAGGGGCATAGTAGGCGGGATAGGGCAGATGGCCGAGGAATATGTCCTGCGAGAAGGCATCATAGAAAAGGCCGGCCCCAGCGCGAATTACGGTCTTGCCTTTCCCGGTCGGGTCCCAGGCGATACTGGCTCTCGGTGAAAAATCCTTGTAGTCGGGATCATACAACCCGCTCAGTCCAGGCGTGCCCACTTGCGTCAGCGTGCCTGTACCAATATCTGTGGCCGGATCGAAGCTGCTCACGAGGTAATTCGCGAACAGGTTGTTCTTCTCTTGAACTATGCCGTAATAGTCCCACCGCAGGCCGTAGTTGAGCGTGAGCCGCGGGGTTAAACGGAAAGCATCCTGCAAATAAAGACCGTAGCCGTTTTCGAAGGTATGGCGGCGAGAATTGCCTGAGTACTCGAGTCCACCGTTGGGATCGCCCTCGAGAAAAGAACTCAAATCCGGGAATTTCAGTCTCCCGCGAAAGTACTTGTCGAATTCCTGTTCAATGCTAGTACGCCGGAACTCAAACCCCGCCTTCACGTCGTGCTTACCTAGCTTCCAGGCAAAGTTTTCGATGAACTGATTATTGGTATCCACACGTTGCCGCGGGTCGCCGGAGGTCGAGCCTGGCTGGGCAAAGAAGCTGCCCCCACTCGGCGTCCCCGAAACCAGAATGATGGGCAGGCCAGAATCGTGCACGCCCGAGCCCGAGCAGTCGGCGACGGAACTGGCGGCGCACAACCCGATCGAACTGGGGTGGAAGTTCTGGTCTTGGGCAAAAAACCCTTCCGCAAACCGGTTCCAGCCGTAGCGCAGTTCATTCACCTTATTGGTGCCAATGGTGTGCACGTAAGAGAGAGAGACCAACTGGACCCGGGTCGGCGTGATGGTGTTAAACCCGGGGAGTTGCCCGCCGGAGGCCGTCAGGGCCAGCGGGAAGGACTGGGTGCTGTCGCTAAAGAAGTAGCGGCCGGTCAGAATGTTGTTCTGGTTGAAATTGTGGTCGATCTTTCCGATCACACTGCTGAGGTTGTTGTACGAAGGCGTGATCAACGAGGCGTTGGGACCGTTCGGACACCCGGTGTCGAAAAGAGCCCAGGTCTGCTGGGTTTGATTTTGCTGAGTTGGCCGCGTTCCAATGTTAGGCTGGGGCCAGTATCCTAACATGGCGTTGGTTACAGAATTCGCGGCTCCGTTTTGCTGAATGTCATAGGCAATCCGGTTCGGCTCCGGCACGCAGGCCAGAGTCACGGTTCCCACGGTCTCGCGCTGGCCTTCATAGTCCATATAGAAGAAGGTTTTATCCTTCACGATCGGGCCGCCGAGCGAGCCACCGAACTGGTTATTGTGGAATGGCGACCGCTGCTCGTCCGTCGTGTTGAAGTAGTTGCGCGCATCGAGGGCGTCATTGCGGAAGTACTCAAACAATTCACCGTGGAGAGCGTTCGAGCCGCTCTTGGTCACGATGTTGACCACGGCGCCGGCGTTGCGTCCATACTCGGGCTCGAAGTTGGAAAGCACCTTCATCTCGGCGATGGCGCCGATGGGAAGAATGGCCGATGGAACGGCGAACACACCGCCCTGGTTGATGGCCGGGTCGTTGCGGTACCCGTCGTTCATGTCGGTGCCATCGAGCAGGTAATTGTTGGAACGTCCGCGGGCGCCGTTCATCGAGAACTCACCAAACGATCCCGGCGAGTCGGTAATCTGATCGGGCGAACCTGCGACACCGGGATTCAAGAAGATCAACTTGGTGTAGTCGCGGCCGTTGATGGGCATATCCCCGACCGACTTGCTGGTCAGCACTCCTCCCAGCTCATTGGACTGGGTTTCGATCTGGGGAAGGTCTCCGCCGGAGACCTCGACCACCTGCGTGACTTTGCCGGTTTTCAACTGCGCGTCCACGCGCCGCTCGGTGGCCACGTCCACTTCGACGTTGTTGGTGACTGCGGTTTGGAAGCCAGTCAGCGTTACGGTGACAGAGTATGTGCCGATGGGCAACTCCGGCAGGCGGTAGCTGCCGTCGCCGCTGGTTACGGTCGTGCGTTCCTGGCCAGTGGCCAGGTCGCGCACTGTGACTGTCGCTCCGGCCACGAAGGCTCCAGAGGCATCGGTGACGGAGCCTAGGATTGTCCCACGAAACGTTTGGCCCACGAGCAAAGCCGTCGAAAGCAGAACGAACACCACCAATGAACGCAGTTTCATTTCCGGTTCTCCTTAGGGGTCGCGTGCACGTACGTTCCGCAAGCGGCAAATACAGTTCCGCTTGAGATGCGCGGCATTATATACCCGTGGGCGCGAAAGATCAGTGCGAAATCTCACAGAAGCAGTTGGTGGAAGCGGGTCATCGCGCGAATTCACGGTGCATGGAAACGGCCGGGAATCGGCAGAAAACGTGGACGGCGAGCGCTCGACGCAATCGCCGGAAGTCTTCGGAAGTTTACGGAGGAAGTCTACGGAATCGCAGATTGCGAATCTGCAAATTCTAGAAGCTGAAGGCCACGCCGCCGCGCACTGAGCGCGCCGATTGCACTAAATAAAGAGTGTGTCCGTCTCGTCCCATCACGGGCACATACCCCTGCGCGAGAAGATTTCGCAGGTCCATGAGAATTTCCATGTGTCCGGCGAGGAAGCTGGCCGGAATCGGTTGCCGGATGAAGACGTTCAAGTAAGGGCCGGACTGGCCCGCCGAAGTATTGAACAGGTCGACCGGCGTCAACGCGCCGCCGCTGTGTAACGATAGGAGGCGATCCAGTGCGTCTTCGCCTTGGGCAGATTTCCGCTGAACTTCGCGGCCACAGCCTGGCGCTGCTCCGCCCGAATCCACTCCCGCGCGTCCGCTAGTTGGACGTCGGGGCGCGACAGGTCGAGCACGCCTCCGTAGGCATAATCTAAGGTCGCGGTCAGATCGGACAACAGCTTCCGCTGCAGCACCACCCGCATTCCGCGCGTCGCGAAATCGTTCCCTTGATAACTGAAAGTGCCTGAGTACACATCGGGCAGCACTTCACCCGATTCGGCGGTCATCTCGTCAGGCGTCATCTCGCCAACTCCGGTAAGCACCGGATCGATCATGCTGTCCGAGTAGAACGCGACCTGCATATTGTTCTTACCGATGCGCTGGGAGATCGACACTTCCTGGTGATGCGCTCGCTCGACAGCCGGAGAAAACCCGGTGATGCTCATGCGCGGAGCGGTTTCGCTCAGGTCCGAGGATGCCGACTCCAAGCGATCGTCGCCGGGACGATCATTGCCCAACCGACCCTCCAGTCCCATATTCGGGACTGAACTCGCGTATTGATACTCCAGCACGGTGTTCGG
>Ga0116126_1002423_pt1 | contig 10653 bp, 7 predicted proteins | sample June2015DPH_16_5_FD_89730 | JGI IMG/M metagenome (GOLD analysis project Ga0116126, IMG submission 89730) | Peatland microbial communities from SPRUCE experiment site at the Marcell Experimental Forest, Minnesota, USA - June2015DPH_16_40 | ecosystem: Environmental > Terrestrial > Soil > Wetlands >... | reverse complement strand
ACACCAATGCGGGCAGGAATTCCACCTCATAGCGACCGACGGTGTAGCAACAGAAGCCAAGCGTCAGTGCACTAATCCCGAAAAGCATAACTACTGCCGCCAAAAGCCCGTGCAGAATGGAACGCGCCTCGACGGACCGACTGCGCCACGCCAGCGGCACGGCCAGCGCCAGCCACACCAGCGGAACGCTGGTCAAGACGCCAAAGGTCTGCTCAATCGGTCCATGCCCCACAGCCGAGGCTGGCACGCTGATGTCATGCACGAACGGAAATCGACAGCTCCAACGCGCCGGGGCCAGAAAATAGACCCGGAAGTTGAACCACAGATACCGCAGACTGAAGACTTGCAACCCAACCTGCCGGTCTCCGGCCAACTGGTAGCGAAAGCCGAACTCGAAGGGACTATCGAACCGCAACAGGTTGTATACCATCAGCCCCAGCCCGATGAACGCTATCGGGCCGGCCGCCGCCAGCAGGAGAGCCCAGACCTTCTGGCGCTCTCGCCACGCCCGGGCCACGGGCACCAGCAGGATGACCGCCCCGAACAGTAGGGAGGGCCGTGCCCCCACCGCCAATCCGTAAGCGAGACTGGCCGCCGCCAGCCACCGGCACCGCCGCTCCGGCTCGTGCAACGCCTTCCAAATCGCCGCCAAGGCCAGCATCGTCAGCGCATACCCACAACTGATCGCCACGTCGTAGAAATCACACCGGGCCAACATCACCGGCACACCCGTCGTCAAACCGAGCGCGAGCGCGACGGCGGCCACCACCGTGACGCTGATCTCGGCAAAGTAGCGCCGCCAGAGCGCGTGCAGCAGCCCCACGCTAACCAGGAAGCCGACAAAGCAAAGAATCACTGCGGCGTCTTTTTGAAGCAGATAATGGCCGGTCAACGCTACATACGGCCAGAACAGCAACAAGGCGGGTGTCACCCCATAATAGAGGTACAGCTTGCCCTTGTAATAACTCATGTCACCCACCGGATAGTGAGAATGGGCCGACGGATCGTAGGGGTCGGCGAGCTGCACGAGCCCGGGCGGCACGTCGGTTTTCAGGTTAAGCTGGCCGGCGCGAAAGCCTCGCACGAGCAAATTGTAGTAAGCGTCCGCAGGATTCAGGCTTAGCGATACGATATAGCCTGAGTGGGCCGTATACGCATAAACCCCGAGCACCAGCGCGCACATGCTGGCCAGGATTCCGTGCTGCATCCACCGGGACCTTCTTCCGGGTGCCTCCGCCTCGCTGCCATCTGACTTGCTGTCGGTCATCTCTGGAATGAGCCCAACCTCCTGTGGTTCTCGCTGACCGGAAGATAAGGGCGGCGACCAACCAGTTGAGACCGCACTTCATACTTCCCAGCGAGCGGATTCCACCTTCCGGTGATTGGACGGGTTCGGATAATAGCCATCGGGCGTTGCTTCTGCAATCTCTCCTTGCTGTGGATGGTTTGCGAACCTTGATGAGCAAACTGCACCGGACCAGTGTCCGCCGATCAGCCTCTGTCAGCGGCAGCCGGCGGCCCAACTTGCTGCGGAGAATCTTGTTCTCTTGGTGAAGAAAATCGTTCTCCGTGGCGAGGTCCTTGCTGAAGAGCTTCTGGATTCTGGTGATGAGTGGGCGGCGGTATGGCGAAGGTCGGGCTTCATTCAATCGGGGATACAAGACTCGAAGATGGTCGAAACCGCTAAAGACAGCGAAGCCCTGCGCCTCTTGGGCACGCACAAGTATTTACACAGTGCAGGGTTCCCCAGCGGTAACAACGGCAGTGTCGCCTCCGTTCACGCCCCCAATGTGCGTATACGTGCTTCGACAGGGGATGTCGAAGCGAGAGAATGTCGATCCCTGCACTGCCAGAGCGATGTCCGACCTTTTGCCGGCTCTGTCAATCAGGAGCCCGATGGAGACGGGTTCTCTTCATGATACGGCTTCTTCTGTTCGAAAAGACTCAGCCGCTGACGAGCGTTCTCCGGGGTGTCGATCGACGGATGGGATTTCAGATAATCGGATTCAAAATATTTGGTCTCCCATTTGACGGCGTCGTCAAAGTTCCCAGCTTCGGCGTAGGCCACCGCCAACGCATTGAAGTAAACCGGGATTTTCCATCCTGACAGTTTACAGGCTATCTTTGCATACCCGACCGCCTTCATCCCGTTCCGAAGATTGGCGTCGGGGCAGACAGCCAACAACCATGAGAGGTTGATGTAGGCCTGCGCAAAATCCGGCTTGAGGCGAATGACCTCGTTGTAATCGGCAAGGGCCCTGCCCCAGTCACCTTTGTGTCTGTAGGCGAGTCCCCGGCCGTAATAAGCATCAGCAAATCCCGGATTGCGCCGGATCGCCTCGTTGTAATCAGCGATAGCCCTGTCCCAGTCGCCTTTGAGCTCGTAGACGAGTCCCCGGTTGTAATAGGCCAAGGTATATTTCGGCTTCAGCTGGATAACTTCGCTGAACGCTGCGATTGCGAGGTCGTAATCTTGCCCACGCATCGCATCCACACCTCTCGCAAAAGCTCTCTCGAACTGTCTGTACCCGCACCCCTGGCCTGCCAACAGTAGCAAGAGGAAACTCCCCAACCATGACAGGCTTGAGAGGAGCCGATGGACTGGCGGCCTCGAATGCAGGTTTGGTTCCGGGGGCATCGTTGTCTCAGACCTGGAGCCGCTCTCTTGGTTCCAATATGAAGGGGACTTCGTTTGCAGATCGAGCCTCACGGTCTCTCCTCATGGTACGGTTTCTTCTGTTCGTAGGGACTGAGCCGTCGGCGAGCTTCCTCCGAGGCATCATTCGACGGACTGGATTCCACAGATTTGTTCTGCCATTTGACGGCGTTGTCAAAGTCCCCAGCCTCAGCGTAGGCCGCCGCCAGCGTGTCGAGTATTTTGGCGTCCTTCCATTCGGACAGTTCACATGCCTTCTTCGCACACTCGACGGCCTTCATCCCATTGCGAACATTGGCATCGGGGCAAACGGCTAACAGCCAAGCCAGGGAGTTGTAGGCCTCCACGTAATCCGTCTTGAGACGGATGGCCTCGTTGAAATCGGCGATGGCCTTTTCATAGTCGCCGTTGCGGTTGTAGACGATTCCCCGGTTGCAATAAGCCATCGCATCATCCGGCTTGAGCCGGATGGCCTCGTTGTAATCGGCAATGGCCCTGTCGTAGTCGCCCTTTTGGCTGTAGGCATAGGCTCTGCTCGCCTTGCAGGTATAGGCATAATCCAAATTGAGACGGATGGCCTCGCTGTAATCAGCAATAGCCCTGTCGTAGTCTCGTTTGCGGTTGTAGGCGTTGCCTCTGTCGATATAGGCCGTGGCTTCGTTCGGATCGAGTCGGATGACCTCGTTGAAATCGGCGATGACCCTGTCGTCGTCGCCTTTGTGGTCGTAGGCGTGGCCCCGGGCGATATACGCATTGACAGAATCCGGCTTGAGCCGGATGGCTTCGCTGTAATCGGCGATAGCCTTGTCGTAGTCTCCTTTGCGGTGGTAGGCGACGCCCCTGTCGAAATAAGCGTCGGCATAATCTGGCTTCAGACGGATCGCTTCGCTGAACTCAGTAATGGCGAGGTCGTAATCGTGCCAATGCATCGCATTCCCACCTCTCTCAAAGGCTCTTTCTGACTGGTTGTTCCCGCACCCTTGGCCTGCCAACAGCAATAAGAGAAAAATTCCCAAGCATGACAGACTTGGGAAAAGGGGCTGGGCTGGCGGACTCGAATGCAGACGGGGTTCCGGGGCCATGCTCCTACAAGTAGCATTCCGGCCATGGCAAGGCGAGCCGGTTCCAGCCGCCGGATCCCGCCGCAGTTCTGCCCCACTTGCGTTCCCCACAGCCAGGCGTATATTGAAGCGGAGAGTCGAGCGACCCTCTCGTCAAGTCAGATAGAATGAAGGGCAAAGCCCCTCTCTTGGGAGCGGCTCAGGGGAGTTCAAAGTAGAGAGTAGAGCCTCGACTCTCCGCTTTTTTTGTCCTCCTGTTGCCAATCCGCCGCCGTGACCTTCTAGCAAGAACTATCACCCCAGGGCTCACCTGATCGGGGCAAAATGCCGCCAAAACAGGTGATGGTCTGGGTTGGAGTATGAATGAAACTGGGAGCTGAACAAAGAGTTTAACCCGCTGCCGTTCAGCAGGTTATGCTCATTTGAAACTGGTGGAGGTGACGGGGCTCGAACCCGCTATGATTAGGCGTGAATAGCCCTGATTAGGCCGAACTTTGCGACTTGAAGATTGGGTATCCTGGGTTTAGCCCGTCGAACCGGCATTGGGGGCGTCACTTTTCGTTACTCAAAAAATGGTCCAGTTTCAGGGGAACAGGTCACCCCGATCAATCAATTCACAAAATCACCGAGCTTGTCATCAATCGGCCACCACGGGGTCGGATTCGGCCATCGGGTTGTGCACACTGAACTCGACGCACAGGCCGTGACGGTTTTCCATCAACAGGTGCGCGCCAAGACAATGCTTGGCTTCTTTGTCAGGGGCCCTGTGTTGGGGCGGGGTCTTCCCGGGAATTTCACGGTCGGATTGCCGGGGTCATCGTCCTTGGCCGGTTGCACATCCCTAGCATCTGTGCCGTCGTTGCGCGAGATCGAAAGTCGATCCACCAGATACAGAACAGAATACGCCCATATGAAAATCCCAATTTGACGACACTCAAATTGCCGGGACTGGAATTTGTGGCGAAAGCTTTTACAAAAGAATCAGAAAATACTTACAGACAAGAGACCTGTTCATTTGATAAAAGGGGTCCGCCCACGTTAGGCTTGGACTGAATAAAGCGAATCACGGAGGCACGCCCATGCGGGGCCACCTACTGATGTTTGGGATGTTGTGGCCTGTTCGTTTGGTTTTCGCTCCAGATGTCTTCCTGGGGAAGACCCGCCTTGTCCGCATCCGGAGCACTGATCGAGGTGTCGAAGGCGCTCCGCATGACCCCCTCACAAGATAAAGGAGACCGCTTGAACACATTGAACAACCCTAACACGCCAGATGGGCTGGCGATGTCGACGCTCGTTTTCATGAGGCCTGGCTTGAACACATTGAACAACCCCAACACGTCGGCTGGCCCGTTTCAAAAGATGAGCGAGGAGGAAGACAAAGAGATTGAGAAGCGTCGCGAAGCAGCCGGGACTTCCAATGTCGAAACGGTCGGGGTCGCGCTGTCCGGCGGCGGCATTCGAAGCGCGACGTTCTGTCTGGGCGTGTTTCAAGCATTGGCCGAACACGGATTGCTGGGCAAGATCGATTATCTTTCCACCGTCTCCGGAGGTGGCTACTTCGGAAGCTTCCTCGGCAGACTGTTTACGCGTGCGTGGGTGGATCCGAAAACAGTCTCGGTGCCAGAACCATGTGATGGCGAGCGGGCAGTCTCGCCTGAAGATCAAGATGTGTTGGAGGCGTCGCCAGGAATCTCGCGGGTGGAGCAAGTGTTGCGTGATGGCCATTCCAAACCGTTGGACTGGCTGCGGGAGTCGGGCCGATACCTGTCTCCGAACGGTTCCGGCGACACGTTCCTCGCATTCTCCGTACTCCTGCGTAATTGGGCGACGATCACGGTGGTCCTGGCGACTTTTATCCTGATGGTCTTTCTGGGGGCGAATTTGCTTCGAGCCGTCTTTTGGTCGAGCCCGGATAATATCCCCTCCTACGAGTCTGCGATGCTGGCCCTGGCACGGTGCTCAATCTGGTGGAGCCCGTATCTGCATGTCAGTCTTTTCCTTTTTCTTTTGGCATGTATTCCTTTGGGTTGGGCTTATTGGCTGACGCAATTATCATCCAACGGCCGGCGATGGGCTTTTTTCCCGTTTATCACTGTCCTGCTCGTCCTGGTCGGCTGCATCCTTGGGATCATCTTCTTAAATCTGCACCCTTTGGCATGGTGGACATGTCTTGGGTTGGTTCTGATCAGCCTCTTGACGCTTATATTCCGGAAACTTGCTGGTGTCCATGCGGACATCCAAGTTTCGATGCTTCAGCTGATACGCAATCGGCTGTCAGCATGGCTTGCAATGGCATTGGGGATAACGCTTGGGGTGTTCGTATTTGCGTTGATCGATTCCTTAGGACAAACTCTCTACGCTTGTTCCACGGCGGAGGGGCGGTTTCACCCGCTCGGAATCAAATCCCTGGCGCCGATACTCGGCCTCACAGGACTTCTTCCCCTGGTCAGGAATCTCGTTCCCCTTCTGACGAAGTCAGGTAAAAACAAACGGCCCAAGCTCCCGGTTGCCATAGCCGCTATTGCCATCGCCGCGCTTCTGGCGGGGTCGGCGCTCGTCGCGTTGTCGCTCACAGCTCATGGGTTCACCTGGGGATGGCAAACTCCAGCAGATAATCCGGGTCTGGCGATTCGCAGTCGGCTACAAAAGCCCGCGGTCTCTCTGAGTGTGGAGAATCACATCGTCGTGAACATTCCCAAGACCATGCAAGGAGCAACGGGTATGGATCACATGCTGGTCTCGAAGGTTCTGTTCGCGTTTGGGATAACGGTGGTCCTTTCAGTCCTGTTCGGTCGAACCATGTACTTTCTGAATTTTTCATCCCAACAAGCCCTCTATAGCGCTCGGCTTGCCCGTGCCTATCTCGGAGCCTCGAATCCGAACCGGTGGCATGGCAAGGGACAAAAGCTGAGCGATGTCATCGCTGGCGATGACGTCGATCTGAGCCACTACGAACCGCAGCGCAATGGTGGGCCGCTCCATTTGATCAATGTGACCATCAACGAAACGGTCGATGGCAAGTCCCAAATTGAGCAACGTGACAGAAAGGGCGTGCCCCTGGCGGTCGGACCGTGTGGGATTAGTGTCGGCATCGGCTATCATGCCCTTTGGGGCCGAGACGGGAATCAAAAATCCTGCGACGAGATAGAACCCATCCAACGCGATCCCCCTGAGTTCAACGTGTTTGGTGGTGGGAAAGCGCCGGGGCCGGAGCGATCCGTCTTGAAGCGATTATTGGGGAAGCGATCTCCTTCGACGAAGTCGAACGTGCATTCTGTGGAATCGCTTGATGTAAGCACATGGGTCGCCGTATCCGGGGCCGCAATTACCACCGGGCTCGGGGCCAAGACCAACATCGGACTGAGCCTGCTGCTCGGGATGGCCAACGTACGGCTCGGGTATTGGTGGGACAGTTGCGTCGAACCCGGTTCCCGCGTCGGTGAGACCCCGCCGTCCGTGCTGAAACGTTTCGGCAGACGCATCAACCGCCTCTTCCCGGTCCAGACTCATCTGCTGGATGAATTCCTCGCCAGATTCCCCGGAACCGCCAAGAGGCGGTGGTATCTCTCCGATGGCGGTCACTTTGAGAACACCGCGTGTTATGAACTGATCCGACGCCGGGTGCCGTTCATCATTGTCTGTGATAATGGATGCGACCCGGATTATGAATTCGAGGATGTCGCCAATCTTGTTCGCAAGGCGCGGTTGGACTTCGACGCGGAAATCACCTTTTTCTCGGAGTGGGAGATCACGCAATCCGTCCATCCGGAACTGTTATCCTGCATCGGCACAATGTCTGAGATAAGGAATTTTCAGACGGGTTCCGAAGGTCAGGTTGACCAGGCGCAAGGCCGCCCGAGTGTCCCCCCATACAAACACGCTACGCTGGCTTGGGTTCACTTTCACAATCCCGAGCAGCGTTCAGTGATTCTGTTTATCAAGCCAAGCTTGACCGGGAACGAGCCTCTGGACGTGCTGAACTACCATCAATCGCATGAGAGTTTCCCACAAGAGACCACCAGCGATCAGTACTTTGATGAAGCGCAATGGGAAAGCTATCGCGAGCTTGGCGAACACATTGGAGATCTTCTGTTTCAACCTCAGCTCACACCGGCGGCTGAAGGGCAGGGAAGCTGGTCGCCAAGGGAGATGGTCGCACCAAAACCCTGATACGTCGCAAGGGTCGATCCGCAACACAGTAGCATTTCCCATCGCGCGCAGGAGCGATGCACGACAGTAAATCAATAACACGAATCCAAACCGCCTGCTTCATGGGCTACGTCGGCGGCACCGAAATGCTCCACAGCCACTACAAAGGCCTGGCTTCCAAAACCGAGGCAGACAAATTCTGGGCTTTGCGTCCGTCACCATCGAGTCCTCCGAAAGCTCCAGGAATCTCCGCCGCGAATCAAAGCGAGTAGCACACACGGGGCAGGTAGCCCGACCGCAGGGCAGGGGCGTCTTCCGCCTGTCTACGGGGTCGTGTTCGTCGTCTGTGGGTGGGACCCAATTGCCCGGACACGCCGAAATACTCCGCGTCGGCGAACTCCGCCTCCGCGAGTAACTCATCAAGAACCTGCAGGGGACGGCCTTGGTGGGCCGCCGCTTTGCCACGACGGGCGTCGCCGCGGACGACCACCATCTTCACCGTCAGGGCACCGATGTCAATTCCTGTATGCGACATAGCGACTACTCCCCTGCCGTCGACCGCGAACACCCGTTTGGATCAAGGCTCGAATTCTCTATCTCGCATCACCCCAAGCCTCTTTTGCGGAAAACCTAATGATATCGGCGATTTCCTTGAAAGCCATGGCGCGACATCGTGTGCCAAGGTGGTGGTACACCGACTACGGATTGCCCAGGGTTGTTCGGATGGATGAGTCCCAGCGATGTCCGATTTCATGCGCCATGACGTTTACGGTCGTCACGATCTGGCTGGTTCATTCGTGGCAGCGGCTGACGACATCGAACAGCAACTCGCCGGAATTTCTAGCCCTTGTAATGCTGAAAGGCGCTGGCCAGCAGGATCAGTTCGGGATGCGCGGCCTGTAGTTTGGGCAGCACCAGCCGAATCTGGGAACGATACACCGCCAGTTTCTCCGCCAGCGGCTTCAGGTTGTCCACCTTGTCCCAGTGGAGCTTGTTCAGGTCCAGCACCAGCCGGCTCTTGCTTCGCGCCAGCGAATCGTGGATGCGTTGGCCCAGCTTTTCCGCCTGGGCGCCCGACAGGGCGCCGCTCAACCGCAGCCAGACCTGTTTCTTGGCGTGTTGCAGTTCGACCTGGATCGACAGGTCGGGGATCGCGATCTTATCCGGGATTTCCTCCCAGAGACGGAATTCGCTCCAGCGTTTCGCCGGCATCCGGTACGCCGTGCGCATCAACTTGGGATGTTGGAACAGATCGAACCTCAATGTCACCCACGTCCACAGCGCCGCTCCGACCGCGAGCGGGGACTGGAACCGCTGGGCCAGCGTGGGCCGGCCGAGTTCGGCGCAAATCTGCCGTCTCAGGTCCCCGATCCAGCGCCGCACGGTGGCGTTGGGACCGAGCAACCGGCCAGCGAGGAAGATCGGGAGGGCGACGCGCAAATCGGCGGCGTAATGCGCGGCTTTCCGGCGCAGGATCGGATTCGGTGAGTTCTTGAGCGTCTGGTAGCCGAGAAACCGCGATTCGAGGACGCGGAAGATGCTCGGACCAAGTCGCTGGAAATCCTCGTCAAAACACCACTGCTGTAAGCGCTCGATCTCGGTGGCCGAGAGCGTCGGGTGCTTCATCGTGGTGGTGAACCCATCCGCCCGATGGTACAGACGGTCGGGATGGTCGATGTACTCCTGAAGCATGAGGTTGTCGCGCATGACCCGCGCATTGAACGGCGTGCCGGGCACGGGACCGTAAATGAGGTACTGCCCCAGCGACGGCTTGAGCTTCATCAACCCGTCCAGTTCCTGCGCGATCACCTCGGGCGTCTGGTAATCAAACCCGAGGATCATCGAGGCGAGGATCGTGATGCCATGCGCGCGAAACTCGTTGAAAACGTCTTCCACGGGACGGCCCTGTTGCTTGGCGTAGCCCGACCGCGTGCCTTCGTAGCCAATCCAGAACCCGTCAATTCCCATTTCGAGAATCTCTTCGACGGTGTACTGGCTGAGGGCTTTGATGCTGGAGAAGGCGAAGATCGAGAGTTGTTTGCCGCTCTTGATCACACAATCGCGGAACTCCATCGCCCGTTTCTTGTTGAGCAAGAAATCCTCGTCGATGATCAGGAACACGAGGCTCGGGTCCATATCGTGATAGCGCTGGGTGACGTCGAAGATGTCTTTGCCGGTCGGCAGCAGCTTGATGTGCTTGCGCTTGAAAAAATGCGACGTGCAGCAGAAATCGCAGCCATTGGGGCAGCCCAGCCCGGCGAAAATCTTGCCCGTGCCCGACACCTTCCAGCCAAACACTCGTAACCAGCTCACGATCAGCGGCTGCTTGTACGGCATCGGAATTTCCGGTTCGCCCAACAGCCGGCGCATGTACCCGACGCCTTCCTCGCGGCAGATGTAGTCGGCGTATGGCGTGAGCTCTTCATCGGTCAGCACCGTGCCGTAGCCGCCGAGGATGATCTTGGTATCGGGCGCGTGCTCGCGGATCAACGCGACCATGTCCTTGACCTTGTGGAAGATCGCCATCAGAAAGGAAATGCCAACGTAGTCGTAGCCCTTCTTGAGTTCCTTGATCAACTCGCGCTTCGACGGGTATTGGAGCACGACCGTCGGCGTGTCGAGGTTCTCGGCGATGTATTCCAGGGAGAACTGGATGTTCACCGTGCGCGGGCTGAAAATGCCCTGGGCGCGAGTGACCTGACGGTAGAGCAATTCATACCCAACCGACGTCGCATCCCCGCACTGCGGCCCCATCGGCCGACACACGGTGGTCAACAGGATTTTCTT
>Ga0116126_1002416_pt1 | contig 10671 bp, 8 predicted proteins | sample June2015DPH_16_5_FD_89730 | JGI IMG/M metagenome (GOLD analysis project Ga0116126, IMG submission 89730) | Peatland microbial communities from SPRUCE experiment site at the Marcell Experimental Forest, Minnesota, USA - June2015DPH_16_40 | ecosystem: Environmental > Terrestrial > Soil > Wetlands >... | reverse complement strand
GCGTGTCCAGAATCTTGGTCTGGATGCGGGAGGGCGACTTCGCCTTGGCCGCCTCTGCGACGTACTCATTGGTCAGCGTGGCGATGCCGCTCATGCGCTGCATCAGGTTGAGGATGACGCGCTCGGTGGAAAGAATGCTGGCGGCGTTGGCGCGGATGACGGCGATGGCCTGACCTTTTTTGACGCGGACGCCGTCGAATATCTCCGGGTGGCTGACGACCTCGAAGCGGCCGACTGGCTTGGTGGAGAGCTTGCCGTAGAGGCTGAGGAAGGCCGAGATGCAGCCGATGCCGGCGACGACGCAACTCTGCTTGGCGACGATGGTGCCGGTGGCGCGCAGACCGGGGTCGATGGTGAGGTCAGTGGTGATGTCCTGCGCGGCCTTGTCCTCGATGAGAGCGGCTTCCAGCAGTGCAGTGATGCGGCGGGATTTCCAGTCCATGATGTCTTCGATTCTACGTCGGAGTGGCCGGTTGCAGGTTGTTGGTTGTTAGTTGTTGGGTGGCAGCGCGTCGAGGGCGGCTTTGGTTTTGTCGTGGAGGGTGCGGGTTTCGACGGCTTGCTTGCGCAGGCCTTCGACGATGTGGGCGGGGGCCTTGGCCATGAAGGAATCGTTGCCGAGTTGGCGTTCGGCGGCGGCGAGGCCTTTTTCGTATTTGGCGAGGTCTTTGGCGAGGCGCTCACGTTCGGCGGGCACGTCGATCTGGCGTTCATAGAGGACGGCGACGTCGAAGCTCGACGTGCTACGCGCGTTGTTACCGGTGAGGGAGTCGGCGGCGGAGTCGACGGAGCTGACGCGGCAGAGCCTGGCGAGCATGTCGGTGTTGGATTGCGCGAGCGCAACAATCTCTGGCGTCGCGTGCAAGCGAATGCGTGCTGCTTCCTTGTCGGGAACGCTAAGTTCCTTGCGTAGCGCGCGGACAGTGGCGATGAGTTCCTGAATCGTCTGCATGGCACTGACCGACGAGGAATCGGATGGGTAGTCGGAGGCTTGCGGGTAGCGGGTGAGGGCGATGGATTTGGCGGGGGTGGCGTTGTTGTAGAGCGCGTGCCAGATCTCTTCGGTGAGGAAGGGCATGAAGGGCGAGAGAAGGCGCAGCGCCGACTCGAAGACGTGGACGAATGTGGTGAGGGCTGCGGAGGTTGCGGCCTTCTCGTCGGGTTCATCGAAGTTGAGGCGAAGCTTGACGAGTTCGAGGTACCAATCACAGAACTCACCCCAGAAGAATTGGTAGATCGCGCTGGCTGCCTCGTCGAAGCGATAGTCGTTGAGAGCACGATCTACCTCGGCAGAGACGGAGCTGAGGCGGGAGAATATCCAGCGGGTCTCTAGCGGTGTGGCTTCGGGGTTCGAGGTTGAAAAGGAACTAGCGGTATGGACGGGGCCAGCACCTTCGGGGTCCTTCGAATCCCCTTCGACTCGCTGCGCTCGCTCAGGGTCGCTCAGGATGACACCCTCTGAGGGATTAGGGAGGGTGACTTCGATGCCGGTTTCGCGGGCGCGGTCGAGGTTCATGAAGAGGAAGCGGGCGGCGTTCCAGATCTTGTTGGCGAAGGCACGGTTGCCCTCGGTGCGGGCTTCGCTGAATGCGATGTCGGTGCCGGGCGAGGCCATGCTGGCCAGGGTGAAGCGGACGGCGTCGGTGCCGAAGCGCTCGATGATCTCGATGGGGTCGATGACGTTGCCCTTGGTCTTGGACATCTTCTGGCGATCGGCATCGCGGACGAGCGCGTGGATGTAGACCTCTTTGAAGGGAACGGCTTCAGCGAGCTTGCGCGTGCTGCCGTCGGGCATGGGGACGTCGAGCATGAAGTGGGTGCCGAGCATGATCATGCGCGCAACCCAGAAGAAGAGGATGTCGAAGCCGGTGACCAGAAGCGAGGTGGGGTAGAAGGCGGCAAGGTCAGGGGTAAGGTTGTTGGTTGCTGGTTGCTGGTTGTTGGTTGAAGTCGTGCCGGGCCAGCCGAAGACGGTGAATGGAAGCAGCCCGGAGGAGAACCAGGTGTCGAGCACGTCGGTCTCCTGAATAATGGTGGCAGCCCCGCAGGTGGTACAGGCCACGGGCGTCTCGCGGGCGACGGAGATGGCGTGGCAGGCGGCGCAGTGCCAGGCGGGAATGCGATGGCCCCACCACAGTTGGCGAGAGATGCACCAGTCGTGGATGTTGGTCATCCACTCGAAGTAGGTCTTCGAGTACATCTCGGGTGTGAAATGGATGTGGCCTTCGCGCACGGCTGCGATGGCCTTCGAAGCGATGGAATCCGCCGCGATGGAGTCGCCGCGACCGTTGGACGACTTGTTTACGGCGAGGAACCACTGCATCGAAAGACGCGGTTCGATGACGGCGCCTGAGCGCTGGGAAATTGCGATGGCGAGGTTGTGGTCCTTGATGTCAGCGAGCAGGCCGAGCGCGTCCAGGTCGGCGACGATGCGCTTGCGGGCGGCGAAGCGGTCGAGGCCGTGGTAGGGCGAGCCGGACAGGTCGATGTGGGCCGTCGTGTCGAAGATGGTGAGTGAGGGGAGTGCGTGGCGCTGGCCGATGGCGAAGTCGTTGGGGTCGTGCGCGGGCGTGACCTTGACCGCGCCGGTGCCGAACTCGGGCTGCGCCCACTCGTCGGCCAGGATGGGGATTTCGCGGTTGGGGCTGCCATCGACGGCGCTCAGTGGCAGCGAGATGACCTTGCCGATGAAGGCGGTGTAGCGTGCGTCGGCAGGGTTCACCGCTACGGCGGTGTCGCCAAGCATGGTCTCGGGCCGCGTGGTGGCAACAACGATGGAGCCGGTGCCGTCGGCAAACGGGTAGCGGATGTGGTAGAGCTTGTCGACGCGGTCTTCGTGCGTGACCTCGAGGTCGGAGACGGCGGTCTGCTGGATGGGGTCCCAGTTGACGATGTAGCTGCCGCGATAGATCAGCCCTTGCTCATACAGCCGGACGAAGGCTTCCTTGACCGCGACGTTGAGGTGGTCGTCCATGGTGAAGTACTCGCGCGACCAATCGACGGATGCGCCGAGGCGGCGCATCTGGTCGGTGATGGCGGAGCCGTACTGGCGCTTCCACTCCCAGACACGGGCTGTAAACGCATCCCGGCCCAACTGCTGCCAGGATGAGCCTTCCGTGGCTATCTGGCGCTCTACCATAATCTGCGTGGCGATGCCAGCGTGATCGGTACCGGGAACCCACAGCGAGGTTTGGCCGCTCATGCGGTGCCAGCGGGTGAGGATGTCCATCTCCGTCTGGTTGAGCATGTGACCCATGTGCAGGCGTCCGGTGACGTTGGGCGGAGGCAGCAGTTGAGTAAAGCGCTTTGAATCCCGCCTCTCGGAATCAAGTTGTGGGGCACCCGCTTCTTCACCTGTCTTTGGTGTCGGTACGTCAAACAGCTGCTCGCGCACCCAGTACTCGGCCCAGCGCTGCTCGATGAGGTGGGGGTCGTAGGCCTTGGGAAGATTGCTGGCAGAGGCTCCTGTGGCTGGCTGAGCGGGCGATTCCGGCAGCGATTGGGCGGGCGGTTTTGGCGTCTCTTTGCGATTCATGGGGATACGTCAAGGGTAGCACCGGCGGATGCCCCTGGTCGCGCATGGAATCCATGTCGCAGGTCAATCGCATGAAGGCCATGCGAGGCCGCGAGGAGATGCTGTGCTTTCAACCGCCTGTTGCGATATAGGGATAGACCTTCTGACGCATCTCTTCCGCCAGCTGCGCGTGACAATTCATGTTTATGAAGACAAGGAATTTGCCGCCAACCCAGCGTGCGCATTCCTCGAAGATTGGCCTTGCCAATCGTCAAGCGATGAGCTTACTATCCGATTCGATCCCGTAATAAATGCTCAATCACGCACTGCTGGACTGTAAGAACAGGTTGTAGCCGGATATGGCCCGAATCGCTCGGACAATTCCCGGACAGGTAAGTATGAGTTCAAAATCACCCTTATCCACAGGTGAGGGGTTTGGATAGCAGCGCGCTTTGGAGTGACGAAACAATGACTTGGTACGCCTACTGCATTGCAGAACGTAACGCATTTCCTGAGCTTTGCCGTCATCGCCGACCGATGCCACTCGTTGGAGTCTCCGGTCTCTTTGGCAACCAGACCTTTCTCTTTCCTGCAAGTGACCTCGCCGTCATCGTCTCCGAACACACGCCGGAAGACGCGGCCCGGATGGACCAGAACGCAGCCAAGGACCACGCCCGCGTGATTGCGGACTGCTTTAAGCTCTCCACCGTGCTTCCCTTCCGCTTTGGCACCACCTTTGCGGACGACGACGCGCTGCGCCGGTCGGTTCGCTCCAACCAGAGGCACTTCACGGCCAATGTGGAGCGGCTGCGCGGCAAGGCGGAGATGCACCTGAAGGTGCTGATGGACGACACCTGTCCGGGCAACGCCGAGCGCAACATGACGGTCGGCCAGCAGTATCTGACCAGCCTGCGTGAGAGCGCGGCCCGGCAGCGGGAGCGCCAGTCGCGGGCCCGCGCCCTGTCGGTGCAAATGCATCGCATGTTCCTGCCGCTCGCCGAGGAGATCACCTGCAAGCGGACGGATTCGGGCAAGATGCTGCTGGACATCGCCCACCTGATTGACAACAAGACAGTGGAGCGCTACCAGAACAAGTACTCGTCGGCGACGCTGGAGATGAAGGAGTGCCGGATGCAGTTGTCCGGCCCCTGGCCACCGTACCACTTTGTGCAGCGCCACTCGGCGTCGCCGTTGCACAACGCATAACGCAGTGACCCCAGGTCTCAGAATCGAGACTGGGGAGCGCCCGCATCCGAGTTGCAGCAGAGGCACAGACAATTCATCGTTTTCCATTGAGGAGGCCGCCCTGTGCGGCTTCCTTTGCGTTCTGCCCTCTCCGCGTTGCCGATGCGGGTGGAAGCGCTCTCGTTTATAAGAGAAGGATGAGATATCTCGAAGGCAAGGTTGTTCTGATTACCGGGGCGAGTTCGGGGATTGGCCGAGCTACGGCATTTGCGTTTGCCAGCGCGGGAGCGCGGCTGCTGCTGTGTGCGCGGCGTCTGGAGCTGTTGCAGGAGTTGGAAGCGCCGCTAATTGCGGCTGGCGCCGCGGCCGTTTCGCTCTTCCGGCTGGATGTGCGCGATCATGCAGCAGTCGATGCGGCCATCGCGGGCCTGCCGGAGGATTGGAAGGCCATCGACGTTCTGGTCAACAACGCCGGCCTCAGCCGCGGGCTGAGCAGACTGTACGAGGACGACCCGGAGAACTGGGACGAGATGATCGACACCAACGTGAAGGGGCTGCTCGCGGTCACCCGAGCAGTGGTTCCCGGAATGGTGGCGCGGAACGCAGGGCACGTCATCAACCTGGGCTCGACCGCTGGGCACCTCACGTACGCGAATGGGGCGGTCTACTGCGCGACGAAGGCAGCAGAGAAGGCCATCAGCGAGGGTCTCAAGATCGACCTGATGGGTACTGCGGTGCGGGTCACGTCGGTCGATCCGGGGATGGTGGAGACGGAGTTCAGCCGGGTGCGGTTTCGCGGCGATGAGGAGCGCGCGGCAAAGGTCTACGAGAAGATCACGCCGCTCAAGCCGGAGGACATCGCGGATGCGATCGTCTGGGCGGCGAGCAGGCCAACCCATGTGAACATTCACAGCATTGTGCTGACCACGATCGACCAGGCCAACTCAACAGTTTTTCACCGCCACGGCTAAGTTGTTGCTGGGCGGAGCGAAAAAAAGCAGCGTGGCAAACCACTGCGTTCTTGTCGTGACAGCATTCTTTGCAACCGCAACGACGGAATCTGTAACTCTCCAGGCCCGAACGGCCATTCTTACAGGTGAACCGTCCAGCCGAGTTCGGCGAGTTTTTCCTCGATGTCGGCCAGCGCGTTGGCCAGTGCGGTGCGCCGGTGCGGGCTGGCGGTGCGCTCGGAGAGGATGCGTTCGCGCTGGAGTTCGAGTGCCTGACGTTGCCGCTTGCGCTCGGCCTCGCGCGCGTGGGCGACTGCTTTGTCTTGCCTGGATGCCGCGGTCTTTGTCGGTTGCTTGTTCACGGATTCTGTTCCCAATCCCTGTGACATGGGTTAATTTTACGCCGTCCAGCGTGCTTGCATCCGGTCCCGATGCCGATCAACTTGCGCGCGGCCGGTCCATACGGCAGCTCTGCGTGGTGTACCGGACGCTTGGATGCCTATAATCGGATCATGCGATAACTATGAAATCGAGTGGGGAGAGGTTTGGCAATCATTGTCCAGGTGGAGGGCCTTCGCAAGGTCTATGAGGGCAGACAGCGCGTCGTTGCCGTGGATGGCATCGATCTGGGCGTGCGCGAGGGCGAGCTGTATGGCCTGCTCGGCCCCAACGGCGCGGGCAAGACGACGACCATCGGCATCTGTACAACGCGCGTCCTGCCGACCTCGGGACATGTGCGCATTGCGGGCGTGAATGTGGTGCAATCGCCAGCGCTGGCGCGGCGGTCGATGGGCATTGTGCCGCAGTTCAACACGCTCGACCGCGCCTGCACGATCTACGAGAACATCCACTTCCACTGTTTGTACTTCGGCCTCTCGCGCGGGGAGGCGAAGCAGCGGACGGAGCAACTGCTGGAGCAGTTCTACCTCAGCGAACGGGCGGACTCGTACCCGTCGCAGCTCTCCGGCGGATTGGCGCAGCGGGTGCAGATCGCCCGCGCGATTGCGCATCGTCCCAAGGTCCTGTTTCTCGACGAGCCCAGCGCGGGACTCGATCCGCAGAGCCGGATCGCAATGTGGGACGCGGTGCGGCGCCTGCGCGAGGAGGGAATCACCGTCGTCTTGACCACGCACTATATGGAGGAGGCCGACGCGCTCTGCGACCGCGTGGCCATCATCGACCACGGCCGGATTCTGGTGGAGGACACGCCCGCCGCACTCAAAGGATCGGTCGGCGCGCAGAAGGTCTACACACTCGAACTCGGCAATCAAGCCAGCGCGGAACCGCTGGTCGCGCTGTTACAGCAGATGCAGGGCGTGCGTGGCGTGGAGTCCACGCCCGGCGGAATCCTCATCTTCGCCGACAACGCCGACGGCCTGCTGCCGGAGATCGTTCGCGCCAGCAACCCGTATGGTCTGCGCGACCTCACCATCACCGAAACCAGCCTGGAGACGGTCTTCATCCGGCTCACCGGGCGAGACCTGCGCGAATAGGACCGCGCGAAGTTCACTGCGGAAGTAGAGGCCCATGGCAACAACCAGACCGGAGATCAACGCAACCCATCAGCCGGAACCGGAGCATCGGCCCGTTGCGTCCGTGGGTGTGCTGTACGCCCGCGCCTTCTCGGGGTTATTTCTGCGCGACCTGCATGTGCTGCGCCGCGAGATGCTTCCGTTCCTGGTGCGCGTCATTATGAACCCATTGCTCTTCCTCTTCGTCTTCACCTACATCATGCCGCACATGAGCGGCGGCACGGCGATGAACCCCACGGCCTCGATGGCAAGTGCCGTCGGGGCAAACTTCTCCACCGTTCTGCTGCCTGGGCTGATGGCGGTGGCCATCATGTTTTCGGGGATCGCGGCGGTGGCGCTCCCGCTGGCGCAGGAGTTCGGCGTGACGCGCGAGATCGACGACCGCGTGATGTGTCCTTTGCCGGTGGCGGCGGTGGCCATCGAAAAGATTGTCTTTTCGGCGGTGCAGAGCATGATTGCGGCGGGGGTGGTCTTTCCGCTTGCCTACTACATGCCCGCGACGCCTGTCTACGCGCACGTCAATAGCTGGGCGTTCCTGATCGCCGTACTCTCTCTGGCCAGCCTCACCTCGGGAGCGCTTGGCCTGGTGATCGGCACCAGCGTACGACCGCAGCAGATCGGGCTGATCTTCGGTGTCGTCGTCATGCCCATCACCTTCCTTGGATGCGTCTACTATCCGTGGGCCGCGTTGAAGGCGATCCCGTGGCTGCAGTACGGCGTACTCATCAACCCCATCGTGTACATGAGCGAGGGCCTGCGCGCCGCGCTCACGCCTGGGCTGCACCACATGAATCCGTGGCTCATTCTGGCTATGCTCACCTGCTCATTCGCGGTGCTCACCTGCTTCGGCATCCGTGGATTCCTGCGTCGCGTAATCGACTGAGTTGGCCACCTACGAGCCGTCTGTGACGACGCTTACGCAAGGTCGAAGAGCAGAATCTCCGCGCCGGTTCTGCTGGCGATGGTGATGGAGGATTCGCCCTCAAGCGCGAGGCCGTCGCCCGCATGGAGCGTTCCGCCGGCAACCGAGACGGTACCGCGCGCCACCTGTAGCCATCCGTTGCCGAGCTTGAAGGTGTGGCTGACGGAGCCGCCCGCGTTGAGCTTCGCGGCCAGCAGCTCAGCGTCGGAGTAAATCTTGAACGAGCCGTCGCGCGCGTCGGTGGAGGCGAGCAGATGCAGTTGGTTCGGCTCGTCCTGCAAGGTGAATCGTTTCTGCTCATACTTCGGCGGAATGCCGAGCCGATTTGGAAGGAGCCAGATCTGCAGCAGGTGCAGCGTCTCAGAGTCCGAGGGATTTGTTTCGCTGTGGCGCACGCCGATGCCCGCCGACATGTGCTGCAGCTCGCCGGGAACCAGCGTCTCGCTGGCGCCGGTCGAGTCCTCGTGCCTCACCGCGCCCTCGAGAACATAAGTAAGGATCTCCATGTCGCGGTGCGGATGCTTGGGGAAGCCCGTCGCGGGCGCGACGCGGTCCTCGTTAATGACGCGCAGCGCGCGGAAGCCCATGTGCGCGGGATCGTAGTACTCGTCAAACGAGAAACTGAAGCTGGAGTCGAGCCAGCCGTGGTTGGCATGTCCGCGCTCGGCGGCCGGTCGTATCGTTAGCATTGCATCTCACCCCGGTTGGATCAGATGCGCCACCGCTCGCACGGATGCAACCGGGGCCACACCTTACAGGCCGTCGCGCAGCGCGCGCCAAGCGATGTCGCGGCGGAACTGCATTCCTTCGAAGGAGATTGTTTCGAGCGCAGCGTAGGCCTTGGCGAGGGCGTCCTGTAGAGGCGTGGTTGCGGCAGGGGCCGGTTCACCGGAGACGGCGGTGACGGCGAGGACCCGGCCTCCGGCGGTGACGATTGCGCCTTCCTTTGCGGCGGTCCCGGCGTGGAAGACGACCGTCCCTGGATCGCGCACCGAGTCGAGGCCGTTGATGGGTTTGCCGTTGACGACCTTGCCGGGATAGCCTCCGCTGGCCGCGATGACGCAGACGCTTGCGCCCGGCCTCATCTGAATTGCAAGCCTGTTTGCAGTCCCATCGATGGCGGCGTCGAAGAGATCGACGATGTCGCTCTCGAGACGGACGAGGATGGCCTCAGTCTCGGGGTCGCCGAAGCGGGCGTTGAACTCGAGGACCATGGGGCGGATAGAGCCGTCGGCCTGGCGGGCCATCATCATGCCGCAGAAGAGTATGCCGTGGAAGGGAGCGCCCTCGCGGGCCATCTGATCGACGACCGGCTGGGCTACGTTTTGTAGCAGCCACTGCTCCAGTTCGGCGCTCATCAGGCCGTCCGCGGTGTAGGCCCCCATGCCTCCAGTGTTGGGGCCGGTGTCTCCCTCGCCAATGCGCTTGTGGTCCTGCGCGGCGGCCAGTGTTACGGCGTGCTTGCCGTCGCAGAGGGCGAAGAAGGAGAGCTCTTCACCGTCGAGAAACTCTTCGAGGACGAGCTCCTTCTCGGCTGTGCCGAGCAGTGTGCCGGAGAATATCTCTGTTGCAGCCTGCTCGGCCTCGGCGTGGGATTGGCAGATGACTACGCCCTTGCCTGCGGCGAGACCGTCGGCCTTGACTACGACGGATGCGGCAAAGCGGGGAAGCTGGCGGCGAACGTCGTCGAGCGAACGACAGACGGCGTAGGCGGCGGTGGGGATTGCGTGACGCTGCATGAACTCCTTGGCGAAGGACTTGCTTGTTTCCAGACGTGCGGCGGACTGCGTGGGGCCGAAGACGCGCAGGCCGAGGCGGAGAAGCTCGTCGACGAGACCGAGGGAGAGGGGAAGCTCGGGGCCGACGACGGTGAGCGCGGGCCGTTCGGACTCGACGACGCGCAGTATGGCGGCGAGGTCGCCTGTATTGACCGCGACGCAGCGGGCGGATTGTGCGATGCCCGCGTTTCCCGGCGCGCAGACGATCTCGGTCACTCGCGCGGACTTGGATAATGCCCAGACGATCGCGTGCTCGCGTCCTCCACCACCGATTACCAGAACCTTCATTGTGAGATCCCCTCCATCCGTCGAGTTGGTTAGGTGCGGTTGGCGCGGGGCTGGGCGATGACGAGGCCGCGGGGGGTGGGGAGGAGGACGACCGAGATGAGGCCCTCGGACTCCATCTTGAGGGCGGCGGAGCGGACGGTCTTGAGGTGGGAGCTGGCATCGTGCATGAGGATGATGCCGTGGGGGTTGATCTGGGGGAGAAAGCGCTTGACCTCGGCCTCGCGGATGTCGAGGTCGGAGTCGGAGAAGAAGAGGTCGATTGTGCCTTCGACGTGCATTTCGAGGCTGGACTGGTTGCGCAGCTCGATCCAGGGGGCGAGCGGCGAGGCTTCGATGCGCGCCTTGGCCTTGGCGTAAACGATGGGATCGAACTCGCAACTGATGACGCGGGACGGGGTGCCGTCGGGGAGCGGGCCGTTGCGCTCGAGTCCGCGGGCGATCCACTCGGTGGAGACGCCGAGGAAGGAGCCGGTCTCGACGACTAGGCGGGGTTTGAGGGTGG
>Ga0116126_1002415_pt1 | contig 10675 bp, 7 predicted proteins | sample June2015DPH_16_5_FD_89730 | JGI IMG/M metagenome (GOLD analysis project Ga0116126, IMG submission 89730) | Peatland microbial communities from SPRUCE experiment site at the Marcell Experimental Forest, Minnesota, USA - June2015DPH_16_40 | ecosystem: Environmental > Terrestrial > Soil > Wetlands >... | reverse complement strand
CGCGGCCTCGGTTACTCTCGCGGAACCCGCAGCAGGCGCAGACATATTGGCGCGACCGTCCAGGTAAGCCTGGAGGTCGGCCGTGGAGATCCTGATTGTGCGGCTGCTGATGCGCGATGCGCGGAGTTCGCCGTCGGCGATCAACTTCCGCACTGTCGACCGAGCGCACTGGAGCTTCGCGCTCACCTGCGCCACCGAGAGTAGCTTTGAAACCGCCATATTCTGTGCTCGATTTGATTCTCAGGGCGAGCACAGCGGTCAAACCATTGCCCGTTTGTTATGTCATTGTGAGCGGCGCATTTTCGGGAGTTGACGTTCGATTTGGGCAAGAACGGGCTGCCCGTTTTGGCCGATGGAAGCGATTGGAAACATTGGACCGAGGCAGCGTGACTTTGCCCGTTTTTGCCCGTTCGTTAGTTTCGGCTTGCCCGTTTTTTTGAGACCTCGCGCGACAGCGGGTAGCCCTTGGCGTTTCTGATTCGGTCGAGGCAGCGCTTGGCAGCCTCGCTACCCAGGTCCAGTCCTTCGGCGCGCAGGGGTTTCTTCACGTTTGTATCCCTCATGATCTCGGCGTTCGTAAGAGTGCAGAATCGTTCTCTGCCGATGGCCTCGTGAACGCGCACATCGCGCTCGGAAAGTGGCTGGCCCCCCTTTGGCGCTGATGCGGGACCCTTTCCGCCGACCACCGGCACGGTCGCCTGGATGACTGACTCGACGGCGGCAAGGCGCAATGCAGCTCTGTCGTGGGGCAACTCATCCGGCAACTCCCGCATTGCCAGGTTGAGGGTATGTTGGCCGTCCTGATCCGCCAGTCGGTCGTCGCAGGCTTCCATGACGCCTCTGGCCACAAGCGCAGTTCGAACATCGGCCGTACCTGGCGATTTTGGGATGGAGATGTTCAGCAGGCTCCCGAGCTGCAGATCTACAGCCGCAAACAGACAACGCTGCCACTCCTCAGTGCGGTCCGCGTCGTAGCTCTTTTTCAGGAACTTGGAAATCCACTGCACAACCTGATCAGTGATTTGTATGTCTCCGACTACTTTCGTTCCCAGGACGACGCCAAGAACGCCGACGGCATCGGAACAAAACGCCGCCGGCAGTTCATCAATCACAACACCGCGGCCCGCCTGCCGACGCAGTCCTTTCTGCAAACTCTCGGTCTCATCCGCCGCGAGAATGCCAGCATCTGCGCCGAAACCCAAAATGGCCACGGTCTGGAAATCCTGCTGCGCCCCCTGCCTCGTGGCCGCCTCGCGAACAAGCGAAGCGAATTCAGAATCCCTGCTGGCGTCACGCCGTAACCAAGCACCGAAGGCCCTGCTCAACTCCGTGCGACCGTCTTCGGACGCGCGTCTTCGCAGAGCCGCACGGGCATCCGCCAACAGGAACTCTGATATAGTGCTCACAGGAACCATCTACCCTTTCCGATGCGGCCCAACATTACCTCTGGGTTCCATCGGTCTGTGAGCGACAGGTTGCCAAGCGCATTCGCGATCAGATCGGAATACTGGATCGTCACGGGCACCGACGCGGGGAGAAACGTCCGCCATGAGTGACAGGCAAACGTGAACACCTGCCTGGTCAAGTAGGTCATGTCGGTAAAGGTGGAATCCCGGTGCAGACTCAGGAACACCGGGTGAGGCGTGCCATCTTCAGGCCGCTTCACCTCTCGCGGACCGGTTAGCGACAGCAGCACTTCTCGTTTTCCAAGTTCCAGGTAGCGGCCTCTCTCTGGCGCATAGACTCCTTTGGTGCGCCTGCTTTCGTAGTCGAAAGCGCCATTCTGGTTCCTGTCGAAGAGGATGTACGGATGCTCGTCGCTCAGTTGAACGAATGCGTACTCGACGTCGTAGTCACCGAGTTCCTTCAAAAGCCCTTTGATAGATTGCACCTCTTCGCCGCTGAATTTCTTGAATCTTGCGTGGAACACCAACCGGACATGATCCCTCGGCTGCCAATTCATATCCTGGCGCACTTTCAGAATGGCGGTCCGGAGCGTTTCGAGTAGGGCCGTCTGGTATTCGTCCATGGAGACCGCCTTCGACGAATTGGACAGATGGTAGTTGCCGTCTCCGCTGAAGATGGTCGTAATGCCGACGAACCGCTCCCGCTCACCCAAGCGGCTCTCCCCGATATTGGCGCTGCCGAGCCCGATCACCAGTTCGTGGGCAATCGTGGGATTTGCTTTGAGGAGCCACGGAATCCCATTCAACTTGGCGTAGCTCGCCAGGCCCATGTTGTTGAGCACGTAGATGAGCTCGTTGTCCGGTTTCCGAGTCGTTTCAATTTCGAATTCCTGAACCGGAATCTGGAGCGTATGGAAACTGGCCTTGCTGGCGAAATACGGATTGGCCTTTGGAGCCAGTTCATGGAATGGTTCTTCTATCTGAACGAATGCCAGGTCGAATTTCTGGCCGGAGCCGTGTTTCTCCAGCGCGTTTTGGCAGGCCTTCCTATACGAATCAACCGAGTTTCCTTCCGTGAGGAAAAACTCGTATTGGATGTCCTGCAGCGCATATTTCCGGCGGAAGCCTTTCTCGAAGTAGTTTGTTTGACGCTTCGATGGTCGGCTCCGGTCGCGCGATGGCGGCGGTGGTGGCAGTTTGATGCCCTGATCGAATTTGTGCAGGAACTGCTCCACCTGCCCCTTCATGGATTGCTGGCACACTACACAGATTCGCGGCTGGTTCGGCGTGAAGACTTGGGTCGTGTACGGTCCGTGTTCCGTCAGGCCCCTGTCATGCCATGTGTCCGTCTTCGAGCCAGTCTGGTTGAAGACATAGACTGGCCGCGGCGCAGTTTCCAGACGCGGAAACGACGCACTAGCGCTGTCGAGAAGGGGGCCGAACGTAAACGGCACGCCGGGCGCCATCTCGTGCTGCTGACTTCCGAAGAAGCCGACGATCTTCTTGATGCGATCAAGCCGAGTGGGGCCATGCCTCAAAGCGGCTCGTTTGGCTTCGAGGAGTTCGGCGACCTTCGGCGTGCGTTCCGCGAACGCGTGCTGGAGACAGGCGGCGAACGACTGCCTCCAGGGCCATACCTCGCTCGCCTCCACACTTTCGATGCCATCTCGGGAATCCGTCAGGCGAACTCGTGAGCCATCCCACGATTTGACGCAGCCGACCAGTTCAAGGAACGGTGCGATCCGAACGTCTTCGCTGGGTACGCGCCTGCCCACATAAGCTCCCTCGAGGGACAAGCCGTCGTCCATCAACTCCCGGACCGTCCGGTCGATCATCCGGGTCGTGCGCACGTCCACCACGGCGGCGATCAATGCTTCCTGCTTGAAGAAGTAGACAGGACGGATCGCCACTTCATATAGGAGTCGAACGCCAAGCCAGTCCGGTGGCGAAATCCCAGGAAGCTGCCGAAGGAGATCGTCACGGGCAATGAACTCCATCGGATCGTAGCTCAAGACCGTGCGTCCCATTCCGGCCAGATACGTCAGCAACGCGTTCCGCACCAGCGCGGCGGCCAATCCGAGGTTTTCCTTTAGCCGGATCGTCTTAGGGTTTCCGATAAACGCGGCGTTGGCGACGACGGAAACAGCCAGGATAGTGTCTGGCCCGTCCCGTCGGAAGACATGAGTGCCGTTATGCTCGCGTCGAAGTTGCTTCAGAACCTGCTTGCCGTCCTCGCCATAGGGCAGGCATCCAACCTTCAACTCAGCGTCCTCAAATCGGACAGGCGAAAAGTTCAAGACCTGGGCGGCCGCCGCCGTCCGCGTTTTTTCCATCTCTTCAACTTCAGAACAGTTATTCAACATTTTGTTTGACCATCGCGGCCGGCCGTGGTATAAAAACACTAAGGGCGTAGGTCGCAATCATGACCCCTCGCTCGGTGTTGCCCGCTGGCCTGAGAAACCGTGGCACCACGAAAACCGTAAAGATTTGCCGGGCCGCTCAATGGCGGCCCCTGTAGTTTGCCGCTACCTTTCTCCCTCTAAGAAAATCTCTTCCTGAATAATGAGCTAATCGGGAAGGCTGTGCAGTCTACATTATAATCGAGTCCAGTGAACTGTGCTATGCAAAAATCAGTCCACTGAACTGTGCTATAAGGAAGCGATGGCCAAAGCGACGGAGAGCTTCTCGACGGGTGACGCAGTCCGGATCACCGGCGTCTCCTTCCGCAATATTGATTACTGGGCAAGGACAAAGTTCATTGTGCCGAGCATCGCGGAGGCGCAGGGAACCGGCACGGATCGCAGGTACTCGTTCTCTGACCTGCTTGCACTGCGGGTCGCGAGGGAGCTTCGCGAAGCCGGCGTTTCAACACAGTCGCTTCGCCGAGTCGTGGATTTTCTGCGCACGAAGAAGGGCTTGACCCAGCCGCTCGCGGAGTGCCGTCTGATCGTCACCGGCGCCGATGTCCAGGTAGCCACCAGTCCCGAGAAGATAATGAGCGTTCTGCGGACGCCGGGCCAAACCTCCTTCGCGTTCGTCTTCGATCTCGCGCGAACCGTGGACGAGATGAACCAGGAAATAGAGGTCAGCGAACGGAGGAAGCCCCCAGCTCGGGCGTCAGCGGCCCAACCAGTTCGCGGACGTCTAACGCGGCGCGCCGTCTAACGGCTTCCGCCGGGAGTTGAGCGTCCTGGCGATTCTGCCGTCCAAAAAATCAGGACTTCGGCTCCTCAGAACCTCAGCGTGCTACGCACGGGTTCCTGTTCATTTCAAGGTTGATGCGGGCCAACGGAACACCTCTTCACGGTGCCAAGCTAGATTCTCAACTCGCGGCACTAGGGTCTGCTTAACTGGCCGATGCAAACTGCGCCCTTGAAATCGCGAGAACCAGGGGCGGGACGAATCATAACACACGAGCGCAGCGGACAAAATCAGGCGATTCTTGGCATCAATGGCGCAGGCGCCTCGTTCGAATGCCCTTCGATGGATGAGGCAGAAAGCGAGGTAGTTGTCGACCTTCAACTTTCCGCCGGCTTGCAGCCACCGAATTGGTGTTGCTTCTACGCCAAAGGACTTCGCTCCAAGCTGAGCTCGAAAACCGCAGAGGGCGCAGGAATGCCGGTAGGCGGCGAGCACGGTCGCCTCGAACTCCGCGTCGCCAAGGGGCATCTCGCGCTTCTCCCATGCCTTGAGCCCCGCCTGGGCGAGGATCTCCTCGTGGAAGCTGACAGGGAAATGTCTGATAAGAATGCTATTCGCCAATCTGCTTGCGAAATCCGGGTCGGCACGGACGGCTTCATAGAGGTCTGAAGGAAGGCCACCCTTCGTGTTCTGGCGTCGCAACTCCGTCGCCGGCGGATTCCCTGACGCATCACCTCCTTTCTTGCGGCGTCGGAGCGGAGTGGGCTCCTCCACTTCCCAAAGGCCATCCGTCCTCAAATACCAAAACGGATACTCCGGGTGATGGGCCCGCCTCGATGGCCCAAACGCCTCCAGCAGTTTTCGAAGTGGCGCTTCGATTTCAGTGAATGCCAATAGCCGGTCCTCCCCGGCAGCGGCTTTCGCTAGCGCGAGCAGCAGTAAAAGGGGCTTATGCGGTGCCCGCTGGCCGTCCCGCGTCCAGACACTCAATCCGTTCACTCTTTCGACGAGCTCTTGAACACCGTCTGCCACATGCTGCATATCGGATTCCTCTCTGCCTGTGGGAACTTCCACTATACAAGGACGAGAATCGAAGAGCGGGCCACTGGACGTTAATTCGGAGCCACATGGAAGTTAAATTTGACTTCCACTGGCGTAGTCTAATACATTCAATGTGATGGCAGCCGTCACGTCAACTACCACGTCCAAGAAAACCGACGCGTTCTCGTACGTTCTGCTCGCAATACGCGGACGCCAGGCCGGACGCGATTACTACATCGCGATGTGCCCGCTCAAGCTCATCGCGAGGCTGTTTCTCTTCGACGAAGAGCCGCTCCCAGGGGAAATGAGGGCCCAACGTCAGCTCAACAAGGCTCGCGTGCCGGAAATTGCAAGATACATTGGCGAGAATCCGACCGAGTACGTATTTTCCGCAATCACCGCGTCAATCGACGGAGAGGTGTCGTTTGAGCCCCTTGAACTGCCGGGCGCTGATGGCCACGTTGGACGGCTGACGGTGCCGATGTCCGCCCGATTCATCATCAATGATGGCCAACACCGCAGGGCAGGAATCGAAGAGGCCCTTAAGACGCGTCCCGAATTGGGCGAGGAAACGATCTCGGTAGTTTTCTTCCTTGATCCTGGACTGACCCGCTGTCAACAGATGTTCGCCGACCTGAACAAACACGCGGTGCGCCCCACGAAGTCGCTCGGCATTCTGTATGATCTACGAGATCCCCAATCCCAACTGGCGCGCAAGCTCATGACCTCGGTCTCGGTTTTCCATGGATTAACGGAAACTGAGAAAACCACGATTTCGAACCGGTCCATCAAGCTGTTCACCCTGAGCAGTATTTACCAAGGCACTCGCGCACTTCTTAACAAACAGAAGATGTCTCCTATAGAGCCGGCGGAAGAAAAGCTGGCCGTGGACTACTGGAACGAGGTTGCCAAGTACATTCCCGACTGGACACTCGTCCAGGAACGCAAAGCCAGCGCAGCCGAAATGAGGCGGGACTATATCCACTCTCACGGACTGGCACTACACGCACTAGGGCGAATCGGCGCGGCGCTAATCGCCGCCGAACCGAAGAAATGGAGAGAGCGACTACGCCGCCTAAGCAAGGTTGATTGGTCGCGCCTCAATGCCCAGACCTGGGAAGGGAGAGCGACCATAGGTGGACGTGTCAGCAAAGCCCACAACAACGTACTCTTGACCACTGCGGCTCTGAAAGCAGTGTTGGAGTTGACTCTCTCTCCTGAAGAATCTAAAGCAGAGGACGCGTATCGAAAGCGTCGGAAATAAACGTATGGACCTTGTAAAGACGACTACTCTGACCGGCGAAGCTCTTCGAACTCGGTATGAGCAGATCCAGAATGTCTACCTGGGTGATGCTCGCCCTTGGGTGCTTGGATACAGCGGAGGAAAAGACTCCACTACCGCGCTTCAGCTCATTTGGACTGCCCTATCGAAATTGCCAAGGGAGTCGCTCACGAAGCAGGTTTACGTGATATCCTCCGACACACTTGTTGAGACTCCGAAAATCGTTGATTACATCGACACCTCGCTCGAACGGATGAATTCGGCTGCTGCTGCCCAGGGCCTGCCATTCAGCGCTCACAAGGTCCGACCTAAGCTGGAGAACACTTTTTGGGTGAACCTGATCGGCCGAGGCTATCCCGCGCCTTCAAAGCGGTTTCGGTGGTGCACTGACCGTATGAAGATCGACCCGGCGAATCGATTCATCATGGATAAAGTTGCCAAGTACGGAGAAGTTGTTGTCATCCTTGGCGTCAGAAAGTCCGAGAGTGCCACGCGCGCGCAGGTGATGAGTCTCCATAGAATCCAAGGTAGCCTGCTTTCGAGGCACTCGTCGCTGCCGAGCGCCTTTGTCTACACTCCAATTGACGATTTTAGTGTGGATGACGTTTGGACCTATCTGCTTCAAGTTCCGTCGCCTTGGGGGAACAACAACCGGGACCTTGTCACCATGTACCGAAATGCCCAGGCCGGAGAATGCCCATTGGTAGTGGACACAACCACACCGTCATGTGGCAACAGTCGTTTCGGTTGCTGGGTGTGTACGGTTGTGACCAAGGATAAATCCATGGAGGCCCTCGTAGAGGGTGGCGAGGACTGGCTTGAGCCAATGCTCGATTTTAGGGATCTACTTGCGTCAACCCAGGATCCGTCAGTCAAATCCCAAGTCAGAGATTATAAACGGCGCAACGGGCAGGTGGCACTCAAGCCCGATGGTGATGTAATTCGGGGGCCCTACAAATTTGCAGTGCGAAAGCAGTTTCTTCGGCGCCTGCTTGAGGTGCAAAAGCAGGTTCGCTCGCGGGGGCCCAATCCCAGAGAGATCCTCATCACTGACGAGGAACTGCATGAGATAAGACGACTTTGGCGTTCAGAACTTCAGGATTGGGAAGATTCCGTTCCGACAATTTACCGCGAGGTATTCGGCGAAGATTTGAACTGGCTTTCAGATGAACAGCCCATATTCGCAGGGCCAGAAAAGGCCATCTTGGAGGATATCTGCGCACGACAAGGAATTCCTTCGGGGCTTGTCTCAAAGCTCCTGGAGATTCAACGCGAAATGCATGGCATGACTCGCCGGTCTAGCATTCACCAAAGGATTGCCGCCGCCTTTGCAGAGGACTGGCGCAGTGAGGCAGAGGTCCTCAGCGTGCTAAAGGAGGACTCAGAGCTAGTCTCATGATCCTACGCAATATAACATTGAATAACTACGGGCTCTTCAGAGGTGAGCATAAGATTGACCTGACCACGAGCCCGGGCAAGCCGATCGTACTCGTCGGCGGCAAGAACGGTTCGGGAAAAACAACTCTGCTGGAGGCGCTTCATCTCTGCATCTACGGTTCGGCCGCACTTGGAGAGAAGCTCTCAAAAGACGCGTACGCGGCGCTGCTGACTCAAAAACTTCATAACAGCCCTGCCTTACTAATCCAGCCGGCGTTCGCTTCGGTGGCGTTGGCTTTCGACTTTGCTGACGTTGGCCGGCTGCGGAAATATGAGGTACGGCGCTCCTGGGAACGCTCATCTACTGGACGCATAACAGAGCGCCTTCAAGTGATTCGCGACGGCGAGGAACAGTCCGATCTAGCGCCGGAACAATGGGGCGACTTCGTGCGCGAGCTTATACCGCCCGGAGTCTCTCGACTATTCTTTTTCGATGGAGAGAAGATCCAACACCTGGCTGAGGACTCCTCAGACCAGATGGAACTTGGTCGTTCGCTTAAAGCTTTGCTAGGAACGGACCTGATCGAAAGGCTCCAAGCCGACCTCAGCATCTATCGAACAAGAATCGGAAGGTCGGGCCGTCACGCGAGCGACCTAACAGGCTTTGACGAGGTCTCGAAGTCTATAGAACAATGTGAAGCTCGGGTCAAAGGACTTGAGGAGCAGCGCAACCAGACAGAGACCTGCCTCGCAGAGATTCGCGCGTCTATAGCCCGTGCGGAACAACGCCTTGCAGCCGAAGGGGGAGCGTTCTCCAGGAACAGAGATGCCATTGTTGCGAAGCGTGAGGAGGCTCGGGCGCGTGTTGCGGCTCTTGAGCAGACTATTCGCCAGATGGCCCAAGGCGCGCTCCCGTTTGCTTACTGCCACGGTCTCTGTGCTCAGCTTCGCGAGGGCATCCTTCAGGAGGAAGAATCACAGAGACTCGCAGCTGGTCGAGCCCTCTTGGATCGTGCTAAGACTCGATTAATTGAAGATCTCGAATCCTTGTCCTGGCTCCCCAACGGCAATGGAATGTCTCGCAAAAGCGCGGCAGGGATCGCCGCACAGATCCGCAGTCTAGTCGAAGACACCCACTCCGCTGTAATAGGCAGCTCTCGGGCGAATGCACGAACCGAGCAAGCACCTCTCCATCAACTCTCAGTCTCGGAATCCAGGCAACTTCTCCAATGGATCGAGCAAGCCCTGAACGAAGTGCCGTCTCACGTTCGAACACTTGCAACGGAACTAGAGTACGAGTACCGCAATCTTCAGAAGGCAGAAGAGACGCTGAAGCGCGTTCCGGCCGATGACGTCCTCGCGCCCTTGATGAGTGAACTCCAAGAACTTAATAAGTGCTTTGGAGAACAAAACGGCAAGGCGATTGCAGAGTCAGAAGCACTACGCACGGAGCAAAATCGACTCTCAGACCTAAGGCGAAAGCTCTCGGACGAAGCCGAGAAGCTGAACCAGGAAGCGACCGATGCAACACGGGCGAAGATGGTCTCAAAGACTCAGGCTGCACTAGACGAATTTCGGGAGTGCCTGTTGCATCGAAAGATCCAAGAGCTAGAGGCGGCAGTAACGAGTTGCTTCAACCTTCTTTCACGGAAGACGGACGCCGTCAAGCGTGTGACCATCAATCCCAAGGACTTCACGGTCGTATTGTATGATCGCGAGGGCGTACCGTTGCCTAAAGAGCGACTCTCTGCCGGAGAAAAACAGATTTACGCGATCGCCATGTTATGGGCTCTGGCACGTACGTCAGGTAGGCCGCTCCCGGTGATCATAGATACTCCCCTTGGCCGACTGGACAGTGACCACCGGCGCCTGCTCGTCGAACGATACTTTCCCCAGGCCAGCCATCAGGTGATCGTACTGTCAACCGACACAGAGGTTGATACAGTCTATTTTGAGGCGCTGAAGCCCTTTATTGCCAGATCTTACCGCCTTGAATACGATATGGCTGACCGTTGCACAAGCGTGACGCCTGGGTACTTCTATCAGAGTAGCTATGAAACTAACAAAGCTCCGACTCACTAAGGACGTTTCCAACCGTCTGAGATTCTTGGCCGGCCGCACGGGGCTGACGCCCAACCTCCTCTGTCGGCTTGGTTTTTGTCTCTCGCTCGCGGAGCCCGCCATCCCCAACCCCGAGGACTTTCCTGAAGAGGACCGCGAATTCAATCGGTACACTCTGCTTGGGGAATTTGATCCGCTCTTTATAGCTCTGCTGCGAGAGCGATGCAGGAATGATGGCCTGGACGATAATGCCCTCGCCGGTGCCTTTCGAGCACACATGAACCGCGGTGTCTTACTCCTCCAGCAGCGGGTTCGCGGCGTGCAGGACCTCGCCACGCTCGTACCTTCAGTTGCCTCTGACGCAGGT
>Ga0116126_1002413_pt1 | contig 10688 bp, 9 predicted proteins | sample June2015DPH_16_5_FD_89730 | JGI IMG/M metagenome (GOLD analysis project Ga0116126, IMG submission 89730) | Peatland microbial communities from SPRUCE experiment site at the Marcell Experimental Forest, Minnesota, USA - June2015DPH_16_40 | ecosystem: Environmental > Terrestrial > Soil > Wetlands >... | reverse complement strand
CGGCTTCCTCCTAGTCTCCTTATCGAAAACGCCTCGGTTCGACACCCCTCTCCACCCCAACAGTCTGCCCCGAGGCGTTTCCGATCAAGGCTAGCGACCATCCGTGAGCTAGGACTCATTTCTTTGGCCCTTCCTTACATTCGTGAAGATCGAACTTGTCTAGCAGATACAGCTCCGCGCCGACGGCGTCGCGCGCGAAGGTCGCCGGTGTGAAGAATTTGAGCTGACACTTCGCGCACGAAGCCATCGCTGGAAACTTGCCTTCATGCCGCACGATGACGAAGCGGCGCTCAGTTCGCCAGTCCGGAATGCCGATTGGGGGACCACACAGATAAGATTCAAACTGCTTCGCGATTGCGCCGAATTGTGTCCCGTCTGGGAACTTAAAGCCTATTTGGCAGTCTGCGCACTCTAGGAAACGGCCCGCTGGGGACATCAGGATGCCGATGCGATGACGTGGCGGCGGACAACTAGTGCCTTTGGACACTGCATGTTCCAACTCTCCATATGCAAGACCATCATACGCTCTTAGTTCTCGGGAGATTAAGCATTCAAGCTGGCCGCGAAGAGGCCACTGCCTCACTGACACGTTGGGGTAGACCGTGCGCAGATCGCCCGCTCGACAACTGTACCGAAGACGATACTATGAGGATGCTACCGAGAAAGGACGGCGAGTGATACAGTGATCACAAAAGGCCCCGATCGGTGAGGCTGGGGTGTTGTCATGAAAACCTATGAGCACGAGTTTGCTCACTCTCACGAGCATTCCAAGAGCATTTGGCGGTATAGTTCGGGGTCCTTCCTTCAATCTCTAGTCACCGCGTTGGTGTTAGGCACAATGGCTGCACTCATTGGAATAGCCGTCAGTGCTGCTTTGTACTATCGGCACGTCGCGTGGTACATAGGCGCTGCGGCCGGACCTCTAGCAGCGACGCTGGTCGTCATGTGCCTGGCGACGATTGCGCTCGAACAGGCCCGCAAGCGATCCATCCGGCGAACCCTGGAACTCGCCTTTCTGAACCACCACGTTCGCAACGCCCTTACCCAGATGAATATGGCGGAGTACGTCGCTGATCCGCAGCAGCACGAGCGCCTGGTGCGGGAAGCAGTTGGCCGAATTTCTGAAACCCTGTTCCGAATTGCCAACAGCGCAGACCTTACCGGACTGTCTCTTGAAGTGGATCTCAGGGGCACACAGCTGACCCATGAGGGAGAAGCGCGCGAGCAGGAAGACACGAAGAAAGCGAGTTAGAGAGGGGCTTCAGATCGCAGGAAAGACGATTCTTGATGTAATCAGGTCCATAAGCAAAATTGCGATTCTGCGCCCATGGGAACTCCAAACCCTCGGCGACGCCATCAGCGGACGCATCAGTAACCGGCCCTGATGGTTACCGCCGACATCTGCGCCCTGGGTATTGAAATCCTCTAATCCGCTTACCTTTCAAGCACTTGCCCGAAATTACTCCGATGGTTCTACTCCCTTCGGAGAGATTGCCCGGGTACCCTCCGCGCCCTATAATCGTCCTACTCTGGTTAAGGATTCTCCGTCAGGTTCCGGGTAGAACATGGGGAGGGTGAAATTTGTCCGAACGCACCCTCCGAGCGAAGGATTGGTGAAAACGAAACTCCCGGATATGCGTAAGCGCATGCAAATCGCTTCGATACTGACGGCCGGTACGGCCCTCGCGACCTCCCTGGCTTTATGCAGCAGTCCCGTCCGTGCGTGGGCGGCAGAAGGTGACCACGCCTCGGAAGTGATCACCACCACCGAGGAGCACGGGCGCAAAGTGTACGTGAACGAATCGATCCCGGCGCCAGCCCGCGCCACTCCTGCCCCGCAGCCCAAGCGGACGACCTGGATGTACTGGAGCACCAGGGAAAATCGCTGGAAGCCAGTGCCCTCGGCCAACACTGCCTCGATGCAGGCGGCGCGCTCGGCGGCGGCGGAAATCGGCCAGTTTGTGCATGAATCGTCCAAATCGGCGAATGCGCGGATTATGGCCGCCAATTCCCGCGGCCATCAAGCCACGCCGGAAGAAGTGGACGCGGCCATCGTGATGGCGGCGGCGCGCCACAACGTGGATCCCAATCTGGTGCGCGCCGTGGTCAAAGTTGAGTCGAATTACAACTCCCACGCCATTTCCAACAAGGGCGCGATGGGACTGATGCAGCTCATGCCTTCGACGGCGCGCCTGTTGAAGGTGAAGAACCCGTTTGATCCGGCACAGAACGTGGATGCCGGAGTGCGGCATCTCAAGTCGCTTCTCGAAAGCTACGGCGGCGACGTGAAGTTGACCCTGGCCGCCTACAATGCAGGTGAGGGCGCAGTGGCGCGGAGCGCGGGCGTCCCGCATTTTGCCGAGACCCAGGACTACGTGCGGAGGATTACGAACCTCTACTACGGAGGTTTCGATTTTGCTCCGTCCGGGGCTTCGCGCGATCCGGTGCACGTGCAGCGGGATGCGCGAGGCGTGCTTTATATCAGCAACACCGACTAAGGTTCGAGCATCTATATTTAAGCAGTCTCTCAGGTACCACAGGCAGTTCAATTGCAACGGCAGTAACGAAGCGAGCCATGGCGCGCGATTGTTGCGTCGCAAAGAACGCGACGCTTCGCGCGGCTCGCCCAGGTCCCTCGGCGGGCAAGAAGCGCCCGCCTCAGGATGACAACGAGCCGACGACTTTGAAGACACGATCAGGCCGGCGCGGCTTGCGCTGGGCAGCGCTGCTGTTGTTGGCGGCGCTTCCCGGAGTGCCGGCCCATGCCCGCACCCATCACAGCGAATCGCATCATGGAGAAGCATGGGCCCGCGACCGCTTCGCCGCCGCCGAGCGCATGCGGGAAGCGCTGAACGGACGCCCTCCGGCCGACCGCTCGCGGCACGATTATCAGCGCGTCATCAACGCCTATCGCAACGTCTATTTCGGAGCGCCAACCTCCACCAAAGCGGATCCCAGCGTGGTCGCGGTGGCCGAAACCCTGGTCGAAATGGGGCGCCGCTTTGACGACGACAAGATCCTCAACGAGGCCATCGCCCAGTACAAGTTCCTGCGTCGCGAGTATCCCGGCAGCAGATATCGTTGCGACGCGCTGTTTACCATCGGAGAGATTTACAAGGACGATCTCAACCATCCGGAGGAGGCGCGGGCCACTTTCCAGGAATTTCTGCACCGCTATCCGCACAATCGGCTGGTCGACGATGCCCAGCAGGCCATCGTCGAACTGGACAAGCAGGCGGAACAAGACAGGAAGGCCGAGGCCGAGAAAAAGGCCCGCAAAGAAGCGGTCGACCAAAGCAAGGGTACCGCGGTCAAGGATTCTCAGACTACGAATGCAAACGCTCCCGTTTCCGAGCCAGCCTCCGAACATTCGCCTGATCGCCACTCTGCAACGGGTGCCCCACTTCTCGCCGGTTTTGCCAGAAGTGGGAATCTGCCGCGGGTGACCGGAATCCGGCACTGGTCCACGCCTGACTACACTCGCGTGGCCATTGACCTGGAAAGCGAAGTCAAGTTTGCCTCGCAGCGCATCGCTCATCCCGACCGCATCTTCTTCGATCTGCGCGACACCAAGCTGGCTTCTACCCTGGTGGGCAAGACCTTCGATGTGGATGACGGCTTCCTGAAGAAGATTCGCGTGGCGCAATTTCAGCCTGGCCGCACCCGGGTGGTGCTGGAAGTCGACGATCTCTCCGATTACGACGCGTTTCTGCTGCCCAATCCTTACCGGCTGATCGTGGACATCCACGGCAAGGATGCTCGCCAGAAAGACGCGAAGTCGGCGCAGGCGAAGCTCGAGAACGACGTGGCGACCGCCGACGTTGAGGCGGCGCCCAAGGCCGGGGCATCGAAGGCCGAGACCAAGGCCGGGACCAAGACCGAGACCAAGGCCGGGACAAAGACCGATGCGGCCACGTCCGGCGCGAAGGCCGATCTGCGAGCGCCAGCCGCGGCGCCAGACGACCAGGATGAGGACGCCGCGAACCCGATATCGAAGAGTGAAGCCACCAAGACTGAAGCCGCGGGCACCAGGCCGCGCCTGTCTGCGCCAGGGGCTGTGCATACCACGGTAGATCCCAAGACCGGGGTGAAGAAGGTCATCGTCGAGGCCGACCGTGACGAGTCCGCTCCAGTTCAAGTCGCCAAGCTTGAGGCGCCGGCGAAGCACGCTGTTTCGCCCGCTGCCCCGAACACGAGCGGCAGCCAGCCGGACTCCGATTCCACCGTTGCCGAGGAAAAATCAGCGGCCGATTCGCCGGCCGCCAGACCTGCCGCAAGCAAGTCTGCGTCCCGCCTCGCCCATAGCCGGAACACAGCCGATCTCGACATTCATGAAGCGAAACCAACCTCGAGCGGCGACCGTTCGCTGATTCGCGCCCTGGGATTGAAGATTGGCAGGATCGTGATTGATCCCGGCCACGGCGGCCACGACACGGGAACCATCGGGCCCAATGGGCTGGAAGAAAAAGATCTGGTGCTCGACGTCGGCCGCCGCCTGGGCAAGCTGCTGGAGGCGCGCCTGGGCGCCGAAGTCGTTTACACCCGCAAAGACGACACGTTCATTCCTCTGGAAACGCGTACCGCGATCGCCAACCAGCAGCGCGCCGATCTGTTCATTTCCATTCACGCCAATTCCAGCGATGACCCGGAAGCGCGCGGGGTCGAGACTTACTACCTGAATTTCACCTCGTCGCCGGAGGCGCTGGAAGTGGCGGCGCGCGAGAATGCGGTTTCGGAGAAGTCCATCTATGAACTGCAGGACCTGGTGAAGAAGATCGCGCTGAAAGAAAAAATTGAAGAGTCACGTGAATTCGCCGGCGACGTGCAGCAGTCGCTGCACAGCGGCCTGGCCGCGAAGAGCCCGGGCATCCGCAATCGCGGGGTGAAGAAAGCGCCGTTTATCGTGCTCATCGGCGCCAACATGCCGTCGATCCTGGCCGAGATTTCCTTCGTCAGCAATCCCGGCGACGAGCACCGGCTCGAGACTGGCGAATACCGCCAGCGCATTGCCGAGTCGCTCTATCGCGGCATCGCCAAGTACGTGAGCGGATTAAGCGGCGTGAAAGTGGCCAGCAAGATGGACAAGCCCACCGGCCAGTGAACCGGCAGAAAACCGCGTTTCCGCCAGGAAGCGGAGCTATCGGGGTTTCTGGATGAGATCCGATACGAGTGGCAGCCGCCTACTGGATCGCGCTGCCCACCTGCGAGAAGATGCCGTTCGCATTCGATCCGATCAGCCGGACTGTCCCCACCACAATGACGAGAATCACGGCCAGCATCACCGAGTATTCGGCGACGTCCTGACCGCGCTCGTCCGACCAGAGATTAGAGAATAAATTGCACATAAGTACTTTTCCTGTCGCTCCTAAACCGCGCCCGGGACGGGCGAAGTCGCCTCACCCGAAGTCGCCGCACCCGAAGTCGCCGGAACCTTGTACTCCGGAGAGCCGAGCCACAATGCGTCGGCATCCTGCATCACGGCCTGCAGTCCGACCTGAAACTCCGAAGTCCCCTTCAGCTTCTTGATCCAGACCACTCGATACTGCCCCTTGCGCTGGCGATAGAAGATGGTGACCTCGTCCAGCAGGGTCAGTTCACGCCGCACCGCGCCCAGCCGCAATCCGCCCGGAGTCACGTCAAGGGTGTGGGCGAGTTCCTCGAATTGAGCGCCGGAACTGTCCTTGCCCTTGATCCTTATCGGAAGCACCGCCTTGGTTCGGCTGCCGGTGCGCTGATTGTTGTCTGCACTGCTTTTCCGCATCTGGTCACCTGCAGCTAGTGTGCCCCCACTGCTGCCGTTTGGGAATGGCTCCGAGGTGTGGGGGCACGGTGGTAACCACCCGCTGGAAAGGCTGTCAGATCAGGCATTTGCAAGCCCTCGGGAACTTTTGCCCCGGGCTTGTGGTCTAATGAACACAGGGATCTCACCGGCCCAAGAATCATCGGCCCAGGGATTAGGGATTGAGGATGCGCGTCTCCCGTTCTGTCGGCATCGCGGTTTTTCTTGGAGTTTTCCTGGCTGTGGCGTTGGCCGCGGACACGCCGGCTACCACGCCACCGGCGCAGCTGCCCGCTCTGTTGCCGTCGGAGTTCGGGGGATGGAGGATGCAGGGCGCGGCCCAGGCCAGCAAAAACCCCGCCGCCGCCGATCCCGCCAATTCCTCCATTCTCGACGAATACCGCTTCACTGACTTCGCCGCTGCCACCTACACCCGCGACGATGGCCGCACTCTGAAGATCCGCGCCGCGCGTTTTGCCGACGCCTCGGGCGCATTCGGCGCCTACACGTTCTATCTGCAGCCGGAGATGGCGAAAGAGGAAATCGGCGACCAGGCCGCGACTCTGGGCCATCGCGTGCTCTTTTACCGCGGACACGTGCTCGTCGACGCGCAGTTCAGCCAGGAGTCCGCCATGTCGGCGGCTCAGCTGCGTGAACTCGCCGGATTGCTGCCGCGTCCTGGCGGAAACGCGGGCAATTTGCCGAGCTTCATTCAGTACCTGCCGCCTCGCGGCTACGTTCCCAACACACAAAAGTACGTCATGGGGCCGGGAGCGCTGGCCGCTCTGGCGCCGCCGGTTTCCGCCGACCTGGTGGATTTCGGCGCGAGCGCGGAGGTCACGCTGGGGCGCTACAACACGTCGAATGGGGAAGAGACCTTGATGTTGATTTCCTACCCCACGAATCAGATGGCAGCGGACCATCTGCGCCGCATCGATGCCGCGCACCAACTGGGTCAGCCGCAGGCGGGAGTTTCGACGATCGAAAGCGCAGGTTCGTTCCACGCCAAGCGAACCGGGCCCATCCTCGTTGTGGCCAGCGGGCCCGCTTCCGACAGCGATGCCAAATCGCTTCTCGACATGGTCAATTACGAGGCCAGCGTCACCTGGAACCAGGCCACCGATCAGCATGAGGTCAGGGATCTCTACCTGCTGATTCTCAATGTCGTCATCCTGTGCGCAATTCTCGGCGGGCTTGCGATCGTGGCGGGCGTGGCCTTCGGCGGATTTCGCATTCTGATGAAGCGCTGGTTCCCCGACCGAGTTTTTGACCGCCCCGAGCAGATGGAATTCATCTCGCTGCACCTTACCGAGATCATCGTGCAAAGTCCTTCCCCAAGTGGAGACGAAGGGGCGCAGCAGACCGGCCAGAACCCCTCTTGATGCCGGGTAAGTGGCTTTAGAAATATCGGCTTACGCACTGAATCAGGCGCTTTCGTCTCAAATTGTTACACTTTTTCCCGGTATTGATTGGTTTTGTATGTTATTGAAAACAAAGACATTTATTTAACAAAAATCGCTTGACACCCCCGTTTTTGGACTCATAAGATTTCGGCAGAAAGTTTTGACGGAATCTAAAGCCTCCGTTGGAACTATTCTCCCTTGAAGAAGAGGCCGCCCAGTTGCCGGGTGGCCTTTTCGTTTGTTCTTCTGGTCCTCCCCGCGCAGAGTAAACTTCCGCTGACAGCGTTGATGAGGAATACGGAACTGTGCGCCGTGTTCTTCGTATCATCAGTTGAGAGTATTTCGTTTGCATTCGATCAGAATCATCAAAATCCCTGGAGGATCTCATGTTCTGCGACGCATGCGGCACAGCCGTACAACCGGGGCAAGCATTTTGCAGCAAGTGCGGAAAACAGATTGTAGGTCCCATCTCAGTCGCGGGACCGCGTCCGGGGCGGGTGCAATCGCACCTTCAGTTGCTGGGCATTCTGTGGCTGGCGATTTCCGCCTTCAACGCGGTGGGCGGCCTGATTCTGCTGGTTCTCGCTAACACTCTGTTTTCGCATCTGCGCGAGATGAACAAAATCCCGCCGGACGTGCCCGTCGGCTTCCTGACGGCGCTGTTCAGCACGATCGGAATTATCATTCTGGCCAAAGCAGCTTGCGGGTTCATCACCGGCTGGGGATTGATGAAGCGTGACTCCTGGGCGCGCATTCTCGCGCTGGTGCTGGCGTTCATCTCGCTGTTCAATATTCCGTTCGGCACCGCCATCGGCGTCTACACGCTGTGGGTGCTGCTGCCCGCCCAGTCGCAGCAGGAATACGATGCGCTGGTCGCGGCGCAAGCCGCGTAAGCGTTCTCAAGATCAGGCTGCGGAAAAAGCCGCGAATGCGTGCGCCGCCGTGGAAGAGCGGCGCTTCAGCGCCGCGTAAGCGGTTTGAAATCAATGCGGCCTTTAGCCCCGGTGGCTATTCGCCGATCGACGAGCGAAGCGAGGGAGCTTGCGGGCACAATCGAGACTCATCAGCAAAGTGTGGGATTCAAACTCAGCAAGGAAAAAGAGTGGGCTGTTTCCGGTCGAGCGAAGGATTCTCGCAGGCCATCCCTGACGTCCCCGCCTGATTCTGCTCCTATTCGGCGGCATCCCTAACAGCCCATGAAAAAGGATCTATGGCATTGAAAGATCAAAGATCTGAGAATTTCGTTCTAGGGAAAGGCTAGCGCCGTGGCAGGCAGGAAAGAAGATAACCGAGGGAGTTGACCGGGAGGATGATGGGTCCTGACTCGTAGCGCAATAGCGTCTTAGACAACATTTGAGTCATTACCGCAGCGTTCCGTTGACTTCCATGCGCCGCCTTCCTAACATGGCACTCTTGAAGCCATGCTCCAACTCCCCATGAATCGCCCCATGAATCGCCCAGGCATGAATCGAAGCGGTCACGTTCTCGGCGCACTCTTGCTGCTGGCCGCAAGCAGCAGCTCACTTGTCGCACAAGCTGCGCCCGCGCCCGTCGCGCCGTCGGTGGTTGTGAACTGGACCAGGAAAACGCCCAACCGCACCACCCCCACGTTGCAGGCTGTAGTCAATCCCATGTTGCGCCCGGGTTCGCCGATCCACGATGCCTCCATGGCGGCTCTCGGCCGGCTGGGCTGCGACTATGTTCGCTACGCTTTCTGGTTCCCCTATCCCAAGCTGGTCGTGGCCGAGTTGCGGCCTCCCGACCAGACTCAGACCTACTGGGATTTTCAGTACATCGACCCGCTGGTTGAGGATTTTCTAACCGCCGGCGGCGCCCATCCCAGCGTCTGGATGTTCAGCACGATTCCGCAGTGGATGTTCACCACTCCCCAACCGGTTGTCTATCCCGGCGATCCCAATCAGGTCTTCTGGAACTACTCCCAGGGCTCGGAACTGAGAGACGTGCCGGCTTTGGCCAACTACTATGCCCGTCTGGCCAGCTGGTACACCCAGGGCGGCTTCAGCGACGAGTTAGGCAAGTTCCATGCCTCCGGCCACCACTACGACATGCGCTACTGGGAGATTTTCAACGAGATCGACGGGGAGCACGAAACCACCCCGGAGCAATATGTCGAACGCTACGACGCGATCACCGAAGCGGTCCGCAAGGTCGTGCCCGGGATGAAGTTTGTGGGCCTCGCTCTCTCCAATCCCGAGGGCGGGGCGCGCATGTTCGAATATTTCCTCGACCCCAGGAACCACAAGCCGGGCACGCCGCTCGACTACATTTCCTTCCACGTGTATGCCACGCCGAGCGCCGATCAAACCCTCGACCACTGGCAGTTCACCTTCTTTGACCGGGCGCAAGAATTTCTTGCTGCCACCCGATATATCCTGCGCACCCGCGATCGCCTCTCGCCCTCCACCAAAATCATGATCAACGAAGCCGGCTCGATCCTCGCGAGCGACTCCGATCAAGGCGATCCCACCCACGTGGAGAAGCCGATTCCTCCCGCCTATTGGAATCTGAGCGGGGCGCTGTATGCCTATCTCTACCTCGAACTGGCCAAGCTCGGCGTGGATGTCGTGGGCGAATCGCAACTGGTCGGTTACCCCAGCCAGTTTCCCAGCGTCACCATGGTGGATTGGACCAACGGCAAGCCCAATGCGCGTTTTACGATCCTCGAATTGCTCAAGCACAATATCGGCCCCGGCGACGACTTCGCCGACACCGAGGTGCACAATGGTCCGCCCGCGGACGCCGACGCCATCGAAGCCCAGGCTTTCCTCCGCGGCAGCCAGCGCAAGCTGCTGCTCGTCAACCAGCGCAATCGCGAAATCGTTGTCGAACTGCCGAAAGAGTGTGTGGGAGCGACCGTGGAAACGATCGGAGGAACTTCACCCGACGTCGTGAAGCAGTCCGTGGGAGACGCAAAGATTCGCCTGCTGCCCTTTGCCGTGTCGGTGGTCACGCTGAAGGACTAGAGCCGATCTGGAGTTGTCGACGGCCTCCAGGAATCAGGGGATGGTCAGCCTTGACAACCGACGACGGTCGTCACTCCATCGCTGGCCCGCGATCGGTCGCCTATGGCCCCGTGGAAGAGCGGCCCTTAAGGGCCGCGCCCGCGATCGCCTGGGAGGAGCCGGGCTTCAGCCCTGGTGGATTGAGGGCCTAAAGGCCATTCGCTTTGGGGCGCCGGGAACGCGGCGCTGAAGCGCCGCTCTTCAACGGCTGCGCGGGCTGCGTCGCAAGACCAGCAGTTCCCAATGGCCCAGACAAAAACGAAGCCGCCGCTCTTTACGCTTTCTCCCGCCACATTTAGAATCGAAGACAAGCCGACGTAGCTCAGTTGGTAGAGCAGCCGATTCGTAAAGCATCCATCCTGATGCGGACCCAAGAGAATTCAACCACTTAGCCCGTCTGGCACGGGGTCAAACGGGGCTATTCGGGGTCATTTGTCAGTGATTTGTGGTACAGATTGTGGTACAGCTTTGGCTTGGTTACTT
>Ga0116126_1002404_pt1 | contig 10708 bp, 8 predicted proteins | sample June2015DPH_16_5_FD_89730 | JGI IMG/M metagenome (GOLD analysis project Ga0116126, IMG submission 89730) | Peatland microbial communities from SPRUCE experiment site at the Marcell Experimental Forest, Minnesota, USA - June2015DPH_16_40 | ecosystem: Environmental > Terrestrial > Soil > Wetlands >... | reverse complement strand
GGCCCGGGCTCGGCCAGCCTGTGGCTGCACATGGGCTCGCTGGGCCCGGTGCGCGTGGTGACCTCGAGCCCCGAGGCAACTGCCGCGGCGCCGTACCAAATCGTCCCCAACCAATACAGCTTGCTCGATAAGAGCGACCTGGTATTTGTGGATGCGCCGGGCACCGGCTTTTCCCGTCCGGTGGGCAAAGCCACCATCCACAATTTCGCCGGCACCGATCAGGACGTGCAGGCGTTTCTGAAATTCATCGAACGCTACGTCGGCGTGAACCACCGCTGGAACTCGCCCAAGTTCCTGTATGGGGAATCCTACGGCACGACCCGCTCGGCGGCGCTGGCGGATGCGCTTGAAAATGACGGCGTCGCGCTCAACGGCGTGATTCTGATGTCCACGATTTTGAACTACTACACCATGGCGCCCGGAAGCGACACACTGTACATCGGAAATCTCCCGTCGTACGCGGCCATCGCCTGGCACTACGAAAAGGTTCAGCACAAGGGCAAGGACCTGACGGCTTTCCTGAACGAAGTGCGCGCCTTTGCCCGCGGCCCGTACGCGGAGGCGCTGGCGCAAGGGCAGAACCTTCCCGCGCCGCAGGCGGATGCGATCGCGGCCAAGCTGGCCGGATACACCGGGCTCAGCGAGCAGTTCATCAAAGAAGCAAATTTGAGAGTGAGCCCGGTGCGCTTCCGCAAGGAGCTGATGCGCGACAAGGGCTTGATCCTGTGCCGCTACGACGCGCGTTTCGAAGGAACCGATATCGACGCGGCGGGCGAGAACCCCGGATACGATCCCTCCAGCACCGGCATCACCGGCGCTTTCGTTTCCGCCTTCCACGACTATCTGGACCGCGAGTTGAAATACACCTCGAAAGAGACTTACTTTCCGCGCGGCCCCAACATCAATCAGGTCTGGGATCACAGCCACCGGCCGCCGGCAATGGCAGGCGCGGGCGGTGGACAAGGGCAGCCTCAACCGCTGCGCGAAGCCTACGTGGCCGGCGACCTGGCCGATGCCATGCGCAAGGATCCGCACCTCAAGGTGCTTTCGGTCAACGGCCTGTTCGACCTGGCCACTCCCTTCTTCATCACCGAGTACGACCTGGCGCACATGGAGCTCGCGCCCAAGCTGCGGCAAAACATCGAATTCCAGTATTACCCGTCCGGGCACATGATTTACCTCAATGTGGATGCGCTGAAGCAACTGAAGACGGACCTGGCTGACTTCTACACGCGCGCGGCGCCGAAAGCACTCTAGCACGCGCTGAGACAGAACTTTACCGGCTGAAGCCGGCGCCACCTGTTAGAATAGCCGCGTATCTTGTCGAAACTCGAACGCGCAGGACACTGGTTTCTCCAATCCGGTATCCAGCATCCCATGGGCGGTGTGGCCCGCTATTACGACAGCGCTCACGGCCGCCATCAACCGGTGTCCACCGAAATCACCGGCTATACCGCCAGCGCCTTGGTATACTTACACGCTCTGACGGGAGATGAGCGCTTTCTCTCGCGGGCCATTCGCGCCGCGCGATTTTTGGCTCATCGCGCCTGGCGCGTTGAATGGCAGGCCATGCCGTTTGAGCTGGATCCGCCGCGGCTGGCCTACTTTTTCGATTGCGGCATCGTTGTGCGCGGCTGGTTGGCGGTTTGGCGGGCGACGGGCGATCCGGAGTTTCTGGAACCGGCCGTCGCACTGGGACGCGCGATGGCTCGCGATTTCGCGGCTGCCGCCGGCGAGTGGCATCCGGTACTCAACCTGCCCGAAAAAAGCGCCGCCGCGCGCGAGCCCCTGCGCTTGTCCCGCGCCCCCGGCTGTTATCAGTTGAAGGCCGCCATGGCGTGGCACGATCTGGACGAGGCTACCGGCGGCAAGGAATTTGAGGGACCCTACCGGCGCTCGCTCGAAGCGGCCCTGGCCACTCACGACGCGTTTTTGCCCGGGCATTCGGAGCCGGCCAAGGTGGTCGACCGCCTGCATGCCTATTTGTACTTCCTTGAAGGTCTGATGGCCGGCGGGGACGACCCGCGCTCTGCCGCGGCCATTGCCGGGGGGATTGAGCGCGTGGCGGGCTATGCCGCTGCCGGCAACGGGCAGCTGGAGCGCGCCGACGTTTACGCTCAATTGTTGCGAATTCGGCTGTATGCCGCCGCCAGCGGCGCGGCCCCGCTCGATTGCGCGGCGGCGGAATGTGAAGCCGCCTTGCTCCACGAATTCCAGGCGGTCTCGCCCGACGCGCGCATCGATGGCGGTTATTATTTCGGCCGGCAGGATGGCCGCTGGTCCCCGCACGTCAGCCCGGTAGCCACTGCATTCGCCCTGCAGGCGCTGGCCATGTGGGACGGACGCGAAGCGGGCCGCGTGCCGGAGCGGTATCTGCTGATTTGAGAGCCAGCGGCCAGGAAGGATTTTACCGTGGGGCAGATGATCGTTTTGTGTCGTCTGCCCATCGGAACGATGGTCTGCCTAACAGTCCTCACGGAGCGGAGAATTGAGTCTCTCGTTTTCCTATTTTGCGGCGCGGGTGGCCGGACGGTTGCGCCCGCGGCGGCGCGGGCCGCGGCCTTCCCCCGAGGCGCCTGCCTGTGCCCTGTCCGGCATTTCGGTGGTGATCCCTTCGCGCAATGGGCGGGAGTTGCTGGCTCTGCAGTTGCCCGGAATCGCGGCGCAACTCGAAGCGCAAACCGCCGCGTCCGAGATCATCGTAGTGGATAACAGTTCCGACGACGGCACGGCCCAATGGCTCCAGCGTGAATGGCCCAGCGTTGCCATGGAGGTTGCGCCGCGGCCATTGTCCTTCGCCCGCGCAGTCAATCGCGGCGTTGCCCGCGCCCGCTTCTCCCATGTCTGCCTGCTGAACAACGATATGCTGCTTGATCCGGGATTCTTCTCCGCCCTCATGGCCGCGTTCCGCTACACTCCCGGCCTGTTTTGCGCCACGGCCCAAATTCGCTTTCCCGCCGGTGCGCGCCGCGAAGAAACCGGCAAGGCCGTGATGGCTGCGAGTAGCCCCGCGGATTTCCCGGTGCGCTGCGACGAACCGCTCGCGGGCGAGGATCAAACTTGGGTGCTCTACGGCAGCGGCGGCTGTTCGCTCTACGATGCCGCGAAACTCCGCGCCCTGGGCGGAGTCGACGAGGCCTACGCGCCGGCCTATGTGGAAGACCTGGACCTGGGCTATCGTGCCTGGCAGTGCGGCTGGCCCAGCGTATACGTGGCTGGAGCCGAAGTGGAACATCGCCATCGCGCCACCACCTCCCGCTACTTTCGCGAGGAGGAATTGGCCGCCATCCTGGAAATCAATTACCTGAAGTTCCTGGCTCGCGCCGTGGCCAGCCCACGCCTGTTCGGCAAACTCTGGAACGAGGCGTTGCGCCGGCTGCGTCTGATCGGGGGCCCAGCGGCCCGGATGGCGTTGCGTCATGCGGCCGCGATCGCGTTATCCGGGCGCCGTTCCGCGACCATGGAAGACGAAGCGCAATTTCTGGCCCTGACGGATGGCTCGGTGGCGTGTTTCCCTGGGGAATATTCCGGCGCGGCGCCGGCTACGGTCATCGCCGCCGAAGCGCCAGTGACAACCGCGCCCGCGGCTGGCTGCGTGTTGGTTGTGCACAGCGACCGGTGGGAGACCCCTTCACGGGAGTGGCTTGCAACCTGCCGCGAAGTGGTTCTGGCGCGGAATCGAGAGGCTTGGCGCGCAGCTCTATACGCGAGCCGGCGCAGGTGGGCCGTGAGAGGGCCGGAAAGCTGAGGGACTATGCACGGTCGATCCGCCGCAACTCCCGCAGCATGAGAGCAAACAGCACGAGCGTCGCCGCGGTGGGAATCGAAGTCCACCAGTACATGTACACCGGCCGATTGGGCCACGCGCCGCCGTTGCCCCAGTAACCGGCGCGCAGCACCAGCACGGGCACCGGATAAACGAAGGCCGCGGCCGCCAGCACTGCCGCAAACAGCGGCCACCGCCGCGCACGCGCCGCCCAGCAAAGAGCAAACGCCACGGCGGGATAGAGCATCACCCGGTAATGCGTCCAGGAAACCGGTGACACCGCCAGCGCCAGGCATAGCAACGCGGACGCCGCCAACCCGACCCCTTCCGGACGCAGCCGGCCATGCGCCGCCCAGGCCATGGCAGCCAGGCCAATCGTCAGAGCTGCCAAGGCGACGCTAAGCGACAAGCGCCGCGATGCCGAGGATAGATGGATCGCGTGTTCGTCCATGCCTAGAACCCAATCGCGCGGCAGTTCGGGGCCGGGTCGCGGCGGGTCGATGGCGCGGAGGGCGATGGAAGGCAAGGACCAACTGAGCACTCCCGGCGTGCCGGCCAGAAAGTCGCGGCGTGGCGGAGATTTGGGTCCGGGCAGCCAGAGCCAAACCGCCAGCCAGGGAACCGCCGTGAGCAGGACCGCGGCCGCGACGGCCAGCCGGAACGCACGCCATTGACGCTCGAGGAGTGGCACCATGGCCAACACGCCTGGGATCAGCTTCAGCGCACAGCCGAAACCGGCTGCGACTCCCAGCCGTTCGCCGGTCCAGACATAGGCCGAAGAGATCACGAGCGTCAGCGGTGGGCCGATCTGGCCGAAGCCCAAAGCTTCGCCCGCGGCCCCCCCGCCTGCCCAGACCAGCGCGACCAGACAGGCCGCCAGCCAATCGCGCCCCAGCCGCCGCCACATAACCCATGCCGCGGCCAGCAGGCAGATCTGCGAGAATACGAACCAAACCCAGCGCGCCGTCAGATAATCGAGCCAGCAGATGGGGGTCAGCAGGAACGCCAGCAGCGGCGGATAGTTGTATTCGCTGACGTACGGCGATTGCCCATGGAGGATCGCGCGCGACGCCAGATAATACCAGGTGAAATCGCTGCGCCCGGCGTTCGGCAGCTCGCGCAGGATATTGTCGTAGAGGTACCAGGCTGCCGCGATCACCAGGAACAGCCACGCCGCCGCCAGCCACCACCGGCGCGGAGCGACTGTGGAAGGCCGTTCACGCTGGGTAGCGGGACTGCTGAACATAAGCCTATTGTGCCGGAAGCCGGGCGGCGGTGGGGCGGACGCTCGAGCGGCGACATGATCGGCGGCGCTACGCGCAGGCGATTGGTGCATTTTTGTGCATGAAAGCCGGAAATGCTTTGCCTGTCCCAGGGCTTCTCCCCATGGGCCGGGCGCGCAGTGTGGAGAAACCAAGTGACATTGGCTGCCGGTCAGGCGGCGGCGCGACGGACGCTATCCCGCCGGCGATGCCGCCGTAGATGCCGTGCTGCGGGAACACGGGTCGACCGAATTGCGGAAACAGCCAAGCGACCGGGATGTGGGACAGACCATCGTTTTTCGTGGTCTGTCAGGCTCTCGCCGGGCCGCAACGCCCGACAGACGACAAAAAACGATCGTCTGCCCCACCCGGGTGGCGTGCAGCTCGCGGTACATGCCATCCACCTCCACGGAAAAGCGCGAACGGAAATGGAGCTCGAATGTCGCGCCCGCGATCCAATCCTCGGATGGCGACCACGTGCGGATGTTGTAGAGAGTCTCGGTCTGAACGGCATCGGTCAGGCTGCCGCCGCCGATCAAGCCGAGGGACAAGCTCTGAGCCGGTACACGCAGCGGCATACCGGCCATGGCAGCCAAAGCGGCGAAAAGCGTATATCTGCGCATGAGGAGTCCAGCCGACAATTGCACGCGGCGCACCGCAAAATCGCGCGCCGTGGAATGAGTGGATTGTCGGGGAAAGCCGCGTGAAGGAACGTTACAGACGTATGCCGTGAGCTACAGCGCAATTGCCGTCTATGCACTTCATGGCAGGGGGACCCCTTGGTCCGGTAGGCGCCACTGGTAGGGGGCTGATCGGAATTTGCGGCTTGCTCCCCCCATCATTTTGCTGAGAATTTTGGAATGGGCCGTCGACTGTGTAGGTTCGGGGCCGAGGGCAGCCGGTCCGAACATGAAGGAACGGCGATGAAGGTACGGGACGTAATCAAGGCGATGGAAATTAAAGGTTGGACGCTTGACCGGACGCGCGGCGACCACCGACAGTACATCCACCAGGCGAAGCCGGAAGCGGGAACGATTACGGTACCCGGCCACCCCGGTGACGACATGCCGGTTGGGACGCTAAACTCGATATTGAAGAAGGCGGGGCTGAAGAGATGAAAAAGTACGCGGTCGTCTTTGAGAGGGCAGCCCACAACTGGGCCGCCTATGTGCCGGACCTTCCCGGGTGTGTGACCACGGGCCGAACTCTCGAGGAAACGCGGAGGCTAATTGCGGAAGCGATCGAGTTCCACATCGAGGGAATGCGCCTGCGCGGCGAGCCTGTGCCGGAACCGACCTCGGTGGCCGAAACAGTGGAGATTCAGGCGGCCTGATTGACGGGCCAATCGGCCCGTGGCGCCGCAGAGCCCAGTTCGCCCCGCCGGAACCTTCCGACATCGGGCCGGCCTTCACCGGCGCTACCAGCGTTTTTGAGAGGTGGCTCTTCCACGACTCTTTTGGAAGTTGATCGCACGCAAATACCGTCACGGCGCAAACACCCGCCGGTCCGGCGGGCGGGACTGGTAAGGGCTCGGGTCGATCTCATCGGTGAAGCAGTCCCTCAAATCCGAGGCCGCGGCATCGAACAGGTTGAGCGGGGGCAGGCGGAGCAGCTCGAAGATGGTTTTCAGCAAACCGGGGAAGCTGGAATTGACGTGCGAGACGTAGTTGCGCTTGACGGCGGGACCGGCCACCAGCAGAACGGTGCGGTGGGCGTCGATGTGGTCCATGCCGTCCGCGGCATCGGCCTCGGTGACGAACACGGCCATGTCGCGCCACCACGGCGTCTGGGAGAGAAATTCCAGAATGCGGCCGAGCGCGTAGTCGTTATCGGCGATGTAGGAAGCGGTAAAGGGATAGGCGGGGGAAGGATGCGGGTGCGGCGTGAAATCGCCCGGAAGCTGGATGTAGAGGAAGCGCGGCAAGTCGGCCTTCGGCTGGAGGTAACGGCGCCGGATTTCGCCAATGAACTGGGTGGCGCGAAACTGGTCGGAGATATCGGGATTGAATCCGGGGTAATCGCGCGAAGTGTTGCGATAGAGCGGCTCCGGCATAGGCATGTCGGTGGAGAAGCGGGCGCCGGTAGGCTGCATGTCCGGCCCATGGCTCGCGCCCGCCAGGTCGAAACCTTCGCCGAAATTGAAGAAGCTGACGCCGTGGCGCGCCAGATGGCGCCAGAGGTCGCCGGCTTCGGGCTCGTCTTCGGGCTGAACGGACGCGGCCAGACCGGCGAACGAGAGGCGCCCGGCGGCGGGCGTTAGACGAAAATCCTTCTGCCCTCCGTAAGCGGCGCCGGCGGAGCTTTCGACCCACGCGTTGGGATAAGCGCCAACCGCCCAGTGGTGACCGTCGATGGCGCCCTCGGCATCGGAATAGAAGTTGTCGCTGAAGGCCCATTGCCGCGCGATGGCGTGGTGGTTCGGGGAGATGTTGGCCTGCTTGATGCTGAGGCGCTGGTGGCGCCCGTCGGCCATGCCGTGTTCGCCGAAAAGGGCCAATTCCGGGTCGCCCATCGCAGGCCCGTTGGCGGCGGAGGGGATGTCGCCCAGGATTTCGTCGTAGGCGCGGCTCTCTTTCACGATCAGCACCACGTGCCCGGCCGCGGGCAGTCGCGGAATGGGCGCCGGCCGCGGGGTCAAGCCGGCGGCTTCGAGCGCGGTGCGGGTGAGCGCGGGGAGTTCCTCGGCGGTGGGAAGGGTGAAAACGGAAAGCGTGCCCTGGTAGAGAAAGCCGGGAAGAAGGAATCGCCCGGCCAAACCGGGGCGGAGCGACGCCGGGTCCCAGTCCGGCGCGTTCGGGCCCACGCCGTGGCCGCGGGCATTGGCCACGAATACGGTGTCGCCCGCCACCGCCACGCGAGTGGGGAACCAGGCGGCCGGGATGTGGCCGAGCACGCGGCGGCGGCGAACGTCGATCACGGCGATTGCGTCGATCCCGGCCTCAGCCACCAGCAGCCAGCCGGAACGCTCGTGGTAGGCCATGCCGATGGGCAAAACACCGCGCCATGCTCCGAGGCCGGGAATGCGAATGGGGATTTCCGCCTCCACCCGGCGGCTCTCGGGATCGACCACCGAAATGGAATCGTTGGCGGCATTGGCGACAAACACGCGGCCCCCGCCCACCGCGATGCCGGAAGGGCTGCTGCCGCCCACGATTTCGCCGCCGATGGGAAGGCCGGTATGGAGAAAGGCCTCGACTTTCGGCGCAGCGGGACGGGACACATCGACGATGGCGAGCGAATCGGATGGGTCCGCGTTGGGATCGCCCAGCGCGGCGAGAACTTCGGAAGAGGGAAAACCGAATGGCGGGAACGGCATGGGGCCGCCGGCGAGTTGGCGGTATTCGAAAATTCCGAGGTTGGTGACGAACAGGCGACGGCGGTCCGGCGCCAGCGCCATGGCAAAGGGAAGCCGGCCCACCTTCACCGAGGCAATCGCCTGATGGCTGCGGACGTCGATGGCGGCAACGCGAAAGTTCGCCTGGTCGACGGCATAGAGGACGCCGTGCTGCGGATCGATGGCGAGGTCGCCAGTGTAACTGTCGCGATAGCCCTCGCGGTTGAGATCGACCGCGCGCCGGCGCTCATCGGAAGCATCGAAGTAGGCGATACGGCCGGAATTGCCCTCGGAGGCGAAGAAAGCATGGTCGCTGGCGAAAGCCAAGCCCATGAATACGCCGATCCAGCCGGCGCCGCGCGGCTCCAGGGCGTCGGGCGCATGGGCCACCAACTGGCGGGCCTGCCAGCGATTGCCGGCGGCCCGCTCGACAACCGTCAAAGAGTAGCGAACCGGGCCGGAGTTGGCGGTGACGACGGTTCGGCCGGAAGGGCCGATGGCCAGGCCGAATGCGCCCGGCCCAATCGGGTATTCGTCTCCATACGGCGCAACCACGCGGCCACCCGGAAGAATCGAAGCACCGGCGCGGCGAGCGGCCGGGCGAATTCCGGCCGGAGCGCAATAGAGATCCCGCAAAATATGCACCTGCGGCAAAATCTGCCCGAAAACAGGCGCCAAGCGGCAGACTGCTAGCAGCACGCCGACCATGAGGAACAGCGATTGCCGACAGGGAAACACCCGATGCTGGCGCGAAAAGCAAGCATTGTATGTACGTTTACGTACTTTAGTCGCAGAGAATTGCAACAGTTTGCCATGCCGGCGCATCTTGATGGTTTCCGTGGATTTGGGTATATTTTATACGATCCTGTTCGCCTCGGGTTTCCCGGCGGGGCGTGGCCATTGCGGCTCGGAAGTGCCTGGAAATATTAGGCTAAAAAGAGCTATGGAGCACATCCGTTGAAATCGTGTACAATTAAGCACAAGATCATAAGCACTCATGGAATTCTCTGCCAGGCCAATCGAATCTGACCTGGAACAACGGCTCTTAAAGGTTTCGGTCTCGGAATTGCTGAGACTGGGAAGGTTCCTTCGGGAACATAGCTCACACGGGTTCGAGTTAAGAGAACGCAATCCTCGATAGGAGTTGAACGTATGGCATCCACTCTAGCAGTAGTCGCGCCGGCAAAGGCACTGGAAGACCCCCTCGCTCATCTGCCTTGTTCCACATTGTTGGAATTCCGCAAAGGACAGACCATCTACAATCACGACCAGCCGTCATGCAATCTGTATCTGGTGATGGAGGGATCGGTGAAAGTATCTCGTGTAGCGGACGATGGCCACCAGGTCGTCGTGGACATTTACCAGCCCAACGAATTCTTCGGCGAATCGGCGCTGCTGAGCCTGCCGCAGCGGGCCGAGCAAGCATGCGCCATGTCGGATGCGAAGCTCATGATGTGGACTACCGAGGAGATCGAAGACATCGTGGTTCGCCGTCCGCGGCTGGCGGTGGCGCTTTTGCAGGTGCTGGTGCAGCGAACCATCGACTTTACGCACCGCATCGAAAGCTTTTCCTCCGATAACATCGCCCGGCGCCTGGCGCGTTCGCTGATTCGATTCGCGGACCGGTTGGGCGCGCGCGATACCGAAGGCGCAATCCAGATGGCGCCGCTCACGCACGAGCTGCTGTCGCAATACGTCGGCACGTCGCGCGAGATCGTAACGCACTACATGAACCAGTTCCGCAAGCAGGGGTATTTGCGCTATTCCCGGCGGGGGATCGTGCTGTATCGCGACGCCATGCAGTCCTGGCTTACAACCGCATAAAGATCGCGGGTACGGCGACCGTGCCCGAGGCCCACTGGATGTTCATTCATGGTTGTGCGGCTGGCGTTTCCGCCTGAGGTGGTGAAGCAGGGGGTCCCGCCCGCACTCGCGCGCAACCAAACGAGCCGGCACTGCGCCGTGTCGGGCCTTGTATTGCCCTGAAAACGGCTCGCGCCGATTGGCGGCCAATTTCGAATACCCTGCTTGAACGCTCTCAGCGCTACACTGGTAGTGGCCGACTTCGAATGCCAGAGTTCTGCACATGCGGCGCGCAACTGCCACCCGACGCCCTGTTTTGCCATAAGTGCGGCAAACCCCAGCGCGAGATTGCGGGCGTTGCTCCGGTCGAAGAAGTGACGGATCGCATCGAGATCCACTCCGCGCCGCCGGTGTTTCAGGCCGCCACTCCGCTCCGGGTGGATTTTCGCAATCCCGTGGCGGTGCGAATCGCTCTGCTGCTGGCGGTGAGCGCAACCGTTCTTACCGCTTTTCTGCCGTTTCTGAACTGGCTGGCTGCGGGCT
>Ga0116126_1002403_pt1 | contig 10710 bp, 8 predicted proteins | sample June2015DPH_16_5_FD_89730 | JGI IMG/M metagenome (GOLD analysis project Ga0116126, IMG submission 89730) | Peatland microbial communities from SPRUCE experiment site at the Marcell Experimental Forest, Minnesota, USA - June2015DPH_16_40 | ecosystem: Environmental > Terrestrial > Soil > Wetlands >... | reverse complement strand
CGATGGCCTGCAAATAATCCTCGTCAAAATCGGGCGGTGTTGGTTTGCCGGATGCGCTCATGATTTTACCGGAAGCAACAGGTCGGCCACGGATTCGATTTCCGCGTAAAATTTGCGCTGCCACGTTTGCAGCCGCTGGCGGTCCAGCAAATGCAGATGGCCGTCGGCCACGGCGGGCGTGATGGTGAGATTGTTGTGGCTCAACTCCTCCACGAGCCAGGGCTGCAATTTGCTCATGGTGATTTCCTTCGCGCCAAGTTCCCTTAACAGCCGCTTGCGGATGACGGAATGGTCAAAAACGGCAAAATCATTGCTGTGAACCGTGTTTCGCAGCACAACGTAGGCGCAGACATTTTTGAGTTTGTCAGTGATGCGGTTAAGCTGGTCAATGCTGTCAGACTCCTGATTGACGGGCATGACGAGCGTGAGCGCGGCGGACAGGTCTTTGAGCGTTGGCTGCAAGGCAATCTCGTCGAAATAATTGAAAAACACTTCGGTGGACGCGGCGCGGCAGTCCACGACGACAAGATCGGTTTTCTCCAGCGCACGAATCATGGCGTCCAGTCCGCGCGGGTGGGACAAATCCAAAAACTGCACGTCGTCGCCGTGAAAGCGTTTCAACGTGGAATTTTCGTTGTCGCAGTCGCAGGCGACAAATTTGATGTTCTTGTCTTTGAGGTATTGGACGAAATTGACGGCAAAAAAACTTTTGCCGACACCGCCCTTGCCGTTAAAAATTAAATCGAGGCGTTTATTCATATTTCTTCTCCTGGTGGAAGCATTTCAACTTTGGCGATGCGCGGCCCGCGCGACACGAACGCCGAAGTTTCGGCTGGCACGGTGGTTGGTTTGCTGGTTGTGGCCGGCGCGGGCGGCAACGTGGCTTTGGCCGGGGCAATCGGCGCACTTTTCGACGAAGAAGCATTATCGGCCCGGCGTTTAGCGGATAATTTGTGCGAGCGTTTTTCTTTCAAGACGCTCCGGCAAAACCGCATGAGTCCCGGCGGCGAGGCGCTGATTCCATTTTGCGAAAGCAGTTCGCTGATGGCGCGGTAGGAAAAGCCGCGTTTGCGGAGCGCGGCGATGTCGTCCTTTAGAATCAGCCAGCGTGAAACACGCGGCGCAACACCGCGCGCAACTTGTGACGCAGCAAGGCGGAAACGATTTAACGCATCAGGTGAGATAACAATCTTGTTCATAATGAAGTTAATGGCAGAGGCAACAAGTTGGTGAACGGCCAACGCAACAGTGACGCAACACCGAACGCAACATTGAGCACGCAGAGGCGCTTCACATTGGCAACATTTGCCGCAACTCCAGGCGCAACGCGCCATGCAACACGATGGCATTTTCCTGCGGCAACATTTGACGCAACATCCGGCGCAACATTGCGCGCAACGCGGATGCGTTCATTCCGGCAACATCTGTTGCAACATTCGCGCAACGCGAAAACCTTGCCCTTGCAAGGGGTCACGCGTGCCCTCTCAAAAAGTGCTTTTCTCATATTGATTGAGCAACGTGCTGTGTCTTTTCCTGCACCAGTTCATCCCGCCAGTTTTTTAACTGCATGGAGACTTTTTCGAGGTGGCTGGTTTGTTCGATGGTTTGGGCTTCGATGTGCGCGGCATATTGGTCGCCCAATTCAGTGTCCGGCAATTGCCTCACCGAATGAGCGGCGTGGTCGTTGATGCGCTGCCCGAGCATCTTCAGAACTTCGATGGCGGTGCGTAATTCGGCGGTGGTGGGTGTGAGCATAAGTCAGTATGTGTTGCGCCATGTTCCCGGCTTCGGTGCGGGAGACATGGACTGGTTCATTTTCATGCCTGCCAGTGAAGCAACTTCTCCCGATGTTTTTGTGTAACGGGTTACACAACATGAAAGCGGGGTTTTGGCAGACTGTCCCCGATGGTCACGGCCAAGACGCAATACAATCTGAAGAACGCAAAGGAATACTTTGAGGAGCATCTTTGCGTGGGCGATTACTACAATGAGGGGCAGCAAGTGGCCGGTCAGTGGCTCGGCTTGGGAGCGGAACGGCTGGGTTTGTCCGGCAAGGTCGGATCGGAAGCATTTCTGCGCTTCTGCGAGAACCGGCATCCAGATTCAGGTGAAACATTGACGCAACGGTTGAACACCACCCGCATGGATGAGGCCAGCGACAATACCGCCAATCGCCGGATTTTTTACGACTTCACGTTCTCGCCGCCCAAATCGGTTTCAGTCGCGGCGCTGGCTGGCGCGGATGAACGAATTTTGGAAGCCCACGCGCAGGCCGTCCGTTCCGCATTGAGGGAACTTGAGACGTTCGCCACAACGCGCGTCCGGGTCGGGAAGGCGAATAACGACCGTTCCACCGGCAATTTTGTCGCCGCCATGTTCACGCACGATACCTCACGCGCTTTAGACCCGCATTTGCACACCCATTGCATCGTCTTCAACGCAACTTTTGATGCCGTTGAAAATCGTTGGAAGGCGCTCCAAAATTACGAAATGTTGCGGGCGCGAAAATTCGCCGAGAACACCTATTACCATGAGCTTGCCCGCAAACTGCGGAGCTTCGGTTACGGGATTCGCAACCAGGCGCGCGGTGATTTTCAAATCGAGGGCGTTTCGGATGAAATCTGTGAGCGTTTTTCAAAACGGCATACGCAGATTGATGAAGCCATTACAAAGTTGCTGGCCGAAAAGCCGGAATGCGCGGGCGGTGATTTGATGGCAATGCGACGGTTGATTGCCACGGCGGAGCGGGCGCGAAAACAAAAGGAATTGAGCCGTGACGAACAACGGTCGCTGTGGGACGCGCAATTGAGCGAAGACGAACGCGCTGCTTTACGCCGGCTGCCGAACCATTCGGAAAAAGCCAGGAGCAGCCGAATAAGCGTGGGTGAAGCCGTGCAATGGGCCGAGGATCATCTGTTTGACCGCCATTCGGTCGTGCTGGAATGTCAGTTGTGGCAACAGGCATTGGAACATGGACGCGGTGAACATTTCTCCATCGCTGAACTCAAGGAATTCACGCGCAAGCGTCCTTATATTCGCAACCCGGAGCATCCCAACGAAGTCACCTTGCGCGAAGTGCTGCAACGGGAAATGGAAATTGTTCAGACCGTCAAGGACGGCGCGGGGAATTGCCGGCCACTGGTGGAACATTCCTACACGGCAGATCCAAAATTGGATGGCGAGCAACGGCTGGCTCTGGACGCGCTGCTGCGTTCCACCAATGCGCTTTCGCTTTTTCGCGGCGGCGCGGGCACAGGCAAGAGTTTTGTCCTGCGCGAGCTGGTCGGGCAAATCCAGCAATCCGGGAGGCGCGTGGTCGTCCTCGCGCCGCAACGCCAGCAAGTCGTGGCAATGGAGCAGGCGAAATTTCCATCGCCGACGACGGTGACAAGTTTTTTGCTCAAGCGTGAGTTGGTCGAAGGATCGGTCATCGTCGTGGACGAGGCCGGGCAGATTGGCGGTCGTCAAATGTCTGAATTGCTCCGGCTGGCGCGTGAACGCAAGGCGCGGGTGATTCTGTCGGGCGACACGCGCCAGCATGGAGCGGTTGCGGCGTCCGATGCGTTGGTGGCCATTGAACGGTATTCCGGTGTCAAGCCGGTCCAGCTTCACACAATTCGGCGGCAAGACCCGGAGCTTGGCCGTGACAAAAAGGAGCGGGTGCAGATCAAGCAGTATCGCAAGGCTGTTGAAGTCGCTTCCGCTGGCAAACTGGCCGAGTCGTTTGAACGCCTCGACAAAATGGGCGCGGTCGTTTCCTGCGGATTGGGTGAACAGGCTGACAAATTGGCCGGTGAATATGCCCGGCTTGCGGAAGAAAACACCTCCGCCGTCGTGGTGTCACAGACGTGGGCGGAAGTGCGTCGCATAAATCAGCGGGTGCGCGATGCGTTGAAATCAAAAGGATTGCTCGGTGCAAATGACGTGACGGTTCAACCATTGGACAAAATGGATTTAACCAACGCGCAGAAACGCGATAAAAGATTTTATCCACCGGATGCGGTGATTGTGTTCAATCAGAAAGTGCGACACATGGAACCAGGGACGCGCGGAAAACTGACGGAGATCGCCAAGGCTGGAATTTACGTCGAAGTGAACGGAAAGGAAGTTCTGATTTCAAACAAGGTGCTGGATAAAATCACTGTCTGTCAAACACGCGAAATTTCCGTAACGCAAGGCGACAAATTGCATCTGAAAGCCAATCGCAAGCTGGCTTCCGGCGCTCGTGTCACCAACGGCGAGTTGGTCGCCGTCAAATCTGTCCATGCCAATGGAAAAATTGAACTGACTGACGGCCGCATTTTGGACAAGAGTTTCCGTGAATTTCTCCCCGGCTACGCCGTCACGTCCTACGGTTCACAGGGCAAGACGGTGGATTATGTTCTGTTTTCCGATTCCACCATCAAGGCGGCTACCAACGCGCAACAATGGTATGTCACCATTTCGCGCGGTCGGCGCGGCATCCGCATTTTCACGCCGGACAAAGAGCAACTGCGGGAAAATCTGGCACGTTCCGGTCACAGGCCGCTGGCGTTGGAATTTGCCGGGGGTCTGCGCCCATTCAACCGCAATCCGCTTTGGGACCGGCTGCATGGCTGTCTTTTACGGTTTGGTCAGCGCGCCGCCAATACGATTTGCCGATTGAAACAATCCCATCGTCATTCTCAACCAGGACAAAAACATGAACACCAAAACGCCCGAATGTTACACCACTGATTTACAGGCTCGTTGCTTGCGCGTCGAAATGACGGCAACCCGTTTCCTCGTGCTGCCGCTGGATCAATTCGTTTTTGCTGAACTGAACAGCGATGGCAAGGAACAAAAACTACGTCTGGTTTTCGCCACGCATGAAATTTTGGTTTCCGGTTATGTCTTGCGCCGGATTGAAATGGCCTTGTCCCGGATGGAATTGTCCGGTCTGATGAAATTGCCGGAGAAATATCATGCGCTCATCGCGGAAAATCAGCCCAGGATTCGGGAAATTGTCGTAACTGAAAACAAGCCTGGCGATTCGCAGTCGCCGGCGGCACTTAATTAGCGGGAACTTTTTGCTTCACAACCCTGCTTCGGCCTGCGGATCGGCGAACGGGAAAGTGGAGCGTAGGCGGAGAGACGCAGGAACGCAGCCGGAGCGAAACTACCGTCGGCGAACCGCAGGCGGAAGCACGCCGATTATTCGGTGCCACGCGATGCCGCTCGTGACGAGCGCGCGATTTGCGAAGTGGAGCGGGCGTCGTCGAGAGGGGGACAGGGACGACGGGCAGCCCGTGGAACGCAGCAAACCGCGCGTTGGTCACGGCGGGAACGGCAGTTTGCGCAGTTTTGCGGTTCTCAATACACGCAGTCAACCGCACATAAACTGTGGGGCGTTTGACGCAAATCGAGTTGGTGGCCCATAGGACGTTTTGAGTTTAATAAAACTTGCCCGTCAATAGCCCGCAGCGTCGGCCAATCGAAATTCACTGTCCAGAATGGCTTTTTGCCGCTTCTCATCGTAGCGCACGGTCATCCATTGACCGCCGCCTTGCTTGCTTAAAATCAACACGCGCCCATAAATAGGATGTTCCGCGTAGGTCTTCGGTTCCTCCTGCGAGATTTCAAATTGAAACTTCGGGTCGGCCAGGAGTCCGCCGTCCTCGGTTTTGCGGCCTTCGATGCCGATTACAAAATCCGGGTAAAATCCCTTGCCGTTATCCAGCACCACTTGAACGCTCCACGATTTATTCGGCAAATTGCGGTGCCACCAATGCACAATGTTTTGCGTGTCACGATCCAGCAAATCGGCGAACTGTTCTTCCCATGAGTTCAAGCCTGCCGGCATGACCTTGTAAACATTACTGCGCGAAGTCGGGAGCGGCGTTTCGCTTTCCAATACCGGCGGCAAACCCTCCTCGGCGTCGGCCACTTCAAAATGTTTTGCCAGCGCGGTTTTTTGCGCCGTGTAGAGCAGGTCTGGCCGGGCGCAAAGAATCACGTTGAGCATGTGGGCAACCTGCTCGTCATCATCGGCCTGATCCATTTTCAGCTCGCGCAAGGTGGCTTTCAATTTTTTCAACAAAGCGCGGCGCAATTCCCGCGCGTCAAACGATTCATTTTTCGTCAGGACTTTGTAGGCGATGCGCGCCGCCTGATCCGGGTCCATCGCCGCATTGGTGAAGCTAAGTTCAATCTGGTGCGTGAACAATTCCAGCGTGCGTTTCTCCACCTGCACTTTGGCAATCAGCGCGTCGAGGATTTCTCGCGATGACACGATGAATTTCTGCGCGCATTCTTCCTCGGTGACTTCATTGTCCAGCGAAACGACCTGGGTTTTGAACCGATTCGGAACATCTGCCCGTAATTTATAGCTCCACCCGCGAGCGGTGCGAGTGGCTGGTGTTCCCGGCGGTTTGGGCTTGGCTATGTCCGGCGACAAATCCTGCGGTGTGTATCCGCCCGTCAGCAATTCCAGCGTAAAACCCGAATAATCCTCGCCCGGTCGTGGTTGAACCTCGCCGGAAATAATCGTGCCGGGCGCGGGCATCGGAAAACCGGGCGGCAATGTCACCGGCAAAAGTGTAATCTGGCCGTCTTGTCCCAAAACCTGCACATGGGCTTGTCCGCCAATCTGGACGATGGCCGTGGTGGGACTCACCTTGGCGTATTCGGTCTGCAACTTGTTGATGCGCTGGCCGGCGAGATCAAGCCCGGTCTGCGCCTCGGCATCCGCGAGCAAGACGTAACCGTAGCGCAAGGCCGGCGGCAGGGACTTGGCGCGGGCGCGGGACTGCAAACGGCGATGCACCCGGAGTATGCGCCCGACCAGTTGGACGCCGAAATCTTCATCCCGCGCTGCCCGCATGGATACGAGCGTGAACGCACGCGGAGCATCGAAACCCAGCGCCACCGCCATTTTGAAAACGAGCACTTCCCGCGATTCGTCATTCGCCAGCGCCAGCAAGGTGCTGTCCGGTTCCTCCGCCGTGTGAACGGCGATTTGCGCCTCGGTAAATCCCAGCGCCATCAACCGTTCCTTGGCCCGCTCCACGCTTTTATCCTTGGAATCCACCTGCACCAGCATCAACGGCGTGAGGTCAACGCGCAGTTTTTTCAACTCCTCCTTCAACTTGGTGTGCAACGCCACGCCATCACGCAAGGCGACATCCTCATAATCCACCAGCGCTTCTTGTCCCGGCGGCGCGAAGTAGGCCACGCATTTGACGCCCTCTTTGATCAATCCTTCCTCGACTGGCTCGCGGCGGCTGATGGTGATGCGGTTCAACCGCGTCATGCCCAGCGATTCCTGAAAACGCTTGATGTCCGCGTCGTCTGGCGTGGCCGTGACCAAAATGGTGTATTCCGGCCGCAATGACTCGCGGAAAAACCGCATCGCCTGCGTTTCCGCGCCTGCGCCGAAAAATCCGTGGTGGGCCTCGTCCACCACCACGCCGATGCGGAGTTTCTTTTTACGCAAACCGGCAAGCAGTTCCTCAACGGTTTGATTCTGCTCGCCGGGCACATGCACGTTGCGGTTGTCTCTTACCCGCGTGGCGACGGTCTGCCAGGTGGTGACGAACACGTCACCCGTCCGGCTATCCGCCGCCTGCCGGTCTTCGGACAACTCGCGCAGGCGCAGGCCGGGGAGTTCGGCCCGGAGCGCGGCAGCGGTCTGGCCGGTGACGCCCTTGAATGGCGCAAACCAGAACCAAACGACGCCTTCCATTGCCGAAAAACTTTCGACGATATGGCCGGCAATCAAAGTTTTGCCCGCGCCGGTGGGCGCTTCCAATAGAATCATTCCGTGCTGCGACACCGCCGCCGCCCGGCTTTTTTCATCGTCGGGCGTCAAGTCCAGCAGCCGCTTGCACTCGCCAAATAGCAGCAAGCCGCTGTCCTTGGCGGCGTCCTGAAATGGTTTGGGCGTGGTGCGACTCATGCGGGCGTGAGGGTGAGATTCAAACCAAACCAGCGTGTGAGCGTTTCCGACACCGGGAAATGGGTGACATGGACATCGCGGACATACTGCCGGAGCGTTTGCGGCTGCCATGAAAAGACGGCAACCTCTGCCGACTCTTTCATTTTCCGGCGAAGCGCGGTCACGATCTTCTTGCTGAAACGCGGCACATAGCAAATCGCCGAATCGCCATTGCCAGCCCAAAGGAACGGTTCATCTGAATAGGGCAACACCGAATCCAGTTTGGCGAGTTGAAGCGCCGTCCAGACTTGGGAATGTTCAATCTCAAGCAACAATCCGGGTTTGATCCGATTGGTGCGGAGATAAGCGAAGGTGCCGCCAGTGGGTGCGTTGCCGCCGAAGCCTTCGATTACGGCCTTCAACCGGACAGCACAAACATCCCGGCATATATTTTTGTTCGGTTCTTCCTCGTTCGCCTCCGTCGAGGAAACCATGATAAATCGCCTTTTGCCTTCGTCTTCGGCGTTTTGTTCAAGCACGGCCTGCGCAGTTGTGCCTGATCCTGCGAAAAAATCCAGAACGATACTGTTCTCGTCGGTTGCTTGTGCGACAAGCTGCTTCATTAAAGAAGGCGGCTTGGGGTAGCTGAAAACTTTTTTGCCAAAGATTTTTTCCAACACACCAGTTCCTTCACCTGCCTCCCTTGACCGCAGCGTTGCGACATCTTCTTCATTCACGTCTTCTGCCAGACGTGAAATCCAACTGCTTACTGGATTTGTGTGGCTTCGTAAATCTTGCCAGTGCTTTTTGAAACCTGGCCGGCCAAAGCCAACGGGTTTGTTCAACCAAAATTGCAGATTCGGAACGTCTCTGGTGAGGAGCAGATTCTTTTTCTTGGGCGTTACCGGCACTTCTTTTGCATCAATAGCCTTTAGCAATTCGTCCATCGTTTTCCACACGACAACTTTTTCATCCTCCGGGTTGGGGAAAATGATTTTGTCCTGCCGAATCCACTCCTCCATTGATTCCGTTTCCAAACTTTCTACGTCCTTTTCAATAAGTTCACTCGCGTATCGCCAAACCAAGTTTGGATCGCACGGATACCAACGTCCCGTCTTTGGATTGCAAACTGGATAGTAAAGGTTGGCTCGCTGGAACCGGTCAAATCCGAGCGTGAGCGGGTCTATGTTCCACGGCCCACGCGGGTCTTTATCCGGGTTCTTATATTTCTTTTGAGATTTGTCGCTGCCACGAAATTGGAATCCGGCTCTGGCATAAATGAGAATATGCTCGTGTGTGTCGCTGAAGTTCCGGCCTTTCGCACTCGTTGAATCGCGTGTTCGCCAAACCATTGACCCCGCGCGCATCCCTGGAAACACCTTGTCGAGTAGCAACTCAAGTTTGGAACGATTGTCGTCGTTGATGCAGCAGAGCAAAACGCCGTCTTCGCTCAACAGGTCGCGCGCAAGCACGAGGCGCTGGTAGAGAAATTCAATCCAAGTCGAGAACCTCCAGGAATTTTTCTCGTCCACAAAGCTGTCGTTATAGACGAAATCTTTTTTGCCGGTGTTGTAGGGCGGGTCAATCAGGATGCACTTCACCTGCCCGGCGAACGTCATGCGCAGATACCGCAGCGCGTCGTAGTTGTCGCCTTCGATGATGAGATTCCGCCACGGCGCGGCACCGACACTTTGCTTTTGCACCAAATCCAGCGCCACGAAATCATTGTTCAACGCCTTGTCGCGGTCAATTTCGTTGGCTTCCCAAACCAAACCGAACCGCGTTGCGTCACGCTGTTCCCGCGCTTCAAGCAGGCGAAGCAATTCTTCCCGGTTTAGATGATCGTATCGTGAACCCACGTTAGTTGCTGGCGCAACCATGACGACGGGTAAATCTGAAAACAGAAAGGCGCGGACCTGCCGCGCTCTGCACCGAGGCACGACCAAGTGCCTGTCACAAGAAACGCAACAAGCCGCGCCGATTGGCGCGTGCTTGCTCGGTCTTGTGACGGGCTTGGAAATTTGGTCGTTTTCGGTGCAGCCCGTAGCCAAAAGCTACGCAAAATTGTTGGTTAAATTATCTGGTCGTTGTTTTATTTTTGTCCGTGGCGAGCTTACGAACTGCGCGGCGCGGTGACAATCTTGGATTTGCCGTCAATGGGGCCGCGCCTGCTCATTCGCATCGCCCAAAAACTTCCGATGGCTTCAACGGGGCCGCGCCCGCGCGGGCGCGGAAATCACGTGGATTTCACCATCACCTGTTTTCAAAATCCGGCTTCAACGGGGCCGCGCCCGCGCGGGCGCGGAAATCGAACTAAAATGCCGACGCCGATTGACAAAGAGATGCTTCAACGGGGCCGCGCCCGCGCGGGCGCGGAAATCGCCGCGTTTGCTTTGCGCAAGGGTGCCAATTTCAAGCTTCAACGGGGCCGCGCCCGCGCGGGCGCGGAAATGCAGCGGATGCAAAGACGATTGGGATGCAATACCATGCTTCAACGGGGCCGCGCCCGCGCGGGCGCGGAAATCGGTTTCGCTGTCTGCCGGGCTGGTTTGCTCTTACGAGCTTCAACGGGGCCGCGCCCGCGCGGGCGCGGAAATTGGAACATCAGCGACCGCGGCGAGACCACGCGACTGGCTTCAACGGGGCCGCGCCCGCGCGGGCGCGGAAATTCGGGGAATGCGGGCATCATCCGCTCGGCACGCGATTGCTTCAACGGGGCCGCGCCCGCGCGGGCGCGGAAATAAATTCAATGTGGTTCCGGGTTTGGCCGGATCGTTCGGGCTTCAACGGGGCCGCGCCCGCGCGGGCGCGGAAAT
>Ga0116126_1002400_pt1 | contig 10722 bp, 7 predicted proteins | sample June2015DPH_16_5_FD_89730 | JGI IMG/M metagenome (GOLD analysis project Ga0116126, IMG submission 89730) | Peatland microbial communities from SPRUCE experiment site at the Marcell Experimental Forest, Minnesota, USA - June2015DPH_16_40 | ecosystem: Environmental > Terrestrial > Soil > Wetlands >... | reverse complement strand
CTCTTCCAATGGCCGATACGTCATGGTCTTCAACGGCGAAGTCTACAACTTCGGAGAATTGCGAAAAGACCTGGAATCACGAGGGCACGGCTTTCGCGGCCACTCCGATACGGAAGTCATGCTGGAGGCGGTGAGCGAGTGGGGCCTCGAAGCGGCGGTCAAGAAGTTCGTCGGCATGTTCGCCTTCGCCCTTTGGGACAGGCGCGAGCGTGTGTTGCATCTGGTGCGCGATCGGCTGGGCATCAAGCCTCTGTACTGCGGCTGGCAGGGCAGGACATTCCTTTTTGGGTCAGAGTTGAAGGCGCTCCGCGCGCACCCTGACTTTCGCCAGGAAGTAAGCCCCGACGCGGCGGCTTTGTATCTGCGCCTCGGCTACATACCCTACCCTTATTCCATTTACCGGGGAATCTGGAAACTGCCGCCGGGACACATACTCAGCCTCCAGGAAGGAGCGCAGCCTGCCTCGGAGTTGCCTCGAACGGTTTGCTATTGGTCGGCGGATGACATCTATGCGAACGGTGCCGCGGACCCCTTTCGGGGCTCCGAACTGGAAGCGATCGACGAACTGGATCGACTGCTTCGCGAGTCGACCCGGCTGCGGATGATAGCGGATGTTCCTCTAGGGGCCTTTCTTTCCGGCGGGATCGACTCGTCGACCGTCGTAGCCTTAATGCAGGCACAGAGCACCCGCCCCGTGAAGACATTTACAATCGGCTTCCGCGAGCAGGAATTCGATGAAGCGTCGCATGCCAAGGCGGTGGCGGCGCACCTGGGGACCCACCATACCGAACTTTACGTAACTGCGGAACAAGCCCGGGATGTGATACCCAAGCTGCCTACTCTCTACGACGAACCCTTCGGAGACTCCTCCCAAATTCCAACGTACCTGCTTTCCGCGCTCACGCGCCGGCACGTGACGGTGAGCCTTTCCGGCGATGGCGGCGATGAGCTGTTCGGCGGGTATCCGCGTTACGCTCGCATACGCAGGTTTTGGGGGACTATCCGATGCTTTCCGTACGCTTCCCGAATCGCGTCCGCCAGGCTGCTCCGCGCCTGCAAGCCTGCCACGTACAATCGCCTGTTTGGCGGTCTCGGTCGGTTCCTCCCCAGGTTGGTGCGCCCCTCCACGGTGGGGGATCGAGTCTATAGACTCGCAGAGACCCTGGCGGCTAGGAATCCCGATGAGATCTACTGCGGCTCGATCTCGTACTGGAAGAGCCCCGCGCAGGTTGTTTCCGGCGCAATCGAGCCCCCCACCGTCCTGAGCCGTGGTCCCGACGGCATCCAGGGGGCTGACCTCTGCCATCGGTTCATGCTGCTTGACCTCTTGACTTACCTTCCCGAAGATATTCTCGCCAAGCTTGATCGCGCCAGTATGGCGGTCAGCCTTGAGGCCCGCGTCCCCATTCTCGATCACCGAGTGGTAGAGTTCGCCGCACGTGTCCCGACATCCATGAAGGTTCGCTCGGGCATGGGGAAATGGCTGCTTCGCCAGGTCCTTCACAGGTATGTTCCGCGAGAGTTGGTGGAACGGCCCAAGATGGGCTTTTCAGTCCCGATTGAAGACTGGGTGCGGGGGCCATTGCGCGATTGGGCCGAGAGCTTGTTGAACCCCGCGCGCCTGCGCAGCGAGGGGTTTCTCCAGGCCGAGCCGATCCGCGAAGTTTGGGACGAGCACCTCTCCGGGCAGCGTAATTGGCATGGTCAACTGTGGAACGTTCTCATGTTTCAGGCTTGGCGGGAAAAGTGGGCCTGAATCATCCGCCGCAAGTTCCAGCCCTGACATTTTCGCAAGCGAGATCTTTTGCGGAGCGCGAGGATTTCCGGTCTGGAATTTTGAATCTGGAATTTTGGATGCGGCCGACAGGCCGCGCTGTGCCTCTCTGGTAAACCTTCTCTACACCGGCTTGTTCCCGCGCATAGCGACAGGGCGAGGCAGATAGGTTATGTACTCGAACCCGGCTTTTTCGAACCAGGCTTGAATCTGCGGGTAGGTATGGTTCCACTGGTAACGCGGAGAGTACCAATTGAACGTGTCGAGCACACGCCGCTCAGACTCGGGATGCATGGCGATCTTCGCCAGGAGGCGCAGCGGGTAAAAGATCGGAATTCGATACAGGTAGTAGAGCGGAATCGCGACGTGGCAAAGAGCATAGAGCCACCGCCTTGGCAGGCGAGTAGTGAAGAAGCGCTCGAAACGGCTGGAAGTTTCCCTCGCCCAATCCAGCCCCGGGGCGAGGCGAGAAACCAGCTTTTGCCACTTGGCTGGAATCTGATAGTCACTATCCAGAGCCAGCACCTCATTTACCTGATCCGGAAAGTACTCGAAAGTTTCGCTCAAGCGGCGCAGCGGGCAGACCCAGATGGCCGCAGCGCCCCGTGGCCTCACCGTCGCAGCCATGCGCCTGAAACCCTCGCGGCTGTCGGAGGTGTTGGTCAGCGCGCCGATGCTGTAGGCGAAATCGAAAGTACCGGGGCGAAAGGGCGGGAAAAGCGCATTAGCTTGAATGAAGTGGCAGTGCGGCAGGCTGCGCAGGTTTTCCCGGGCGACATCGACCGCCAGAGTGGGGTCGAGTCCCACGGTTTCGGCCCCCGACCGCGCGACAACATCCATGAAACGGCCGCTCCCGCATCCTACGTCAAGCACGAGCTTGCCGGCGAGTTCTTGAGGCCCCGTCCCAGTGGAAGCTACGAACGTGGACTCGCTGCGCTTTCTCGACTCTGAATCGAACTGTGTGAGCCGCCAGCGTTTCCACTCGAAGCTCGAACTCGACATGTAGGCGTCACTGGGCACGAAGCGGGGAATTCCATCCCGAATGGGAAAGTCGCAGCGGCATTTCGGGCAACCGAGAAGGCCTGCAAGAATCTCTTCGTTGTCACTTTGCTGGATGTCAAGCCGCAGCGGACCTGAACATTCCGGACAGGCCAGCAACTCGGCCAAGCGGGGTTTCACAAGAAAGGCACCTCAGCAGGGAATAACCGGCGACCGGCGAGATTTCCGTAGTCTTAGCGTAGCGCCGACCTTTAGAGCTTGCCCTGAGCGCAGCGAAGGGTCGGCAACTGCTGACCTGAAGGTCAGCGCTACGAAAGGTCAACGCTACGTGCCGAACCCTTTAGACGTGATTGAGCAGCTTTCGGCTCACGCAATAGATAAATGGCGAAGTCCAGCGGTTCTGCGGGAGCCGAACGATGTGGTCATCAACGAACCACACGGCCCGGGATATGGCCGTGTGGGAACGGATGGTGAACCAGTAAAGAAGATTCCTGGGCCAACGCTCCACGTTAATGACCTCCAAACAGATGGGCATGAAATAGTCGCAGCTTTCAATCTCTAACCCGGCCTCCTGGTGTGCGGAAGCCAACTTCTCGCGGCTCATGGGCACATGAGCATCGTACATGCCTCGGTCAAGCAGCTTTTGATATCTTCCCAAAACACCGGTAAGATTCGGAATGTCGTCAAACATCCTCCCGCCGGGTTTCAGTAACTTGGCCATAGCCCGCAGAGCTTCCGCAGTCTGCTTGAAATGTTCAATGACCCCAAACGAGATCACGACATCAAACCGCCCGATGAGCTCGGGGGGAATTGCGAAGAAATCTGCGCAATAGATTTCCCCTTTGACTCCTTCTCTCTCCAGAATCTTGCGCGCCCTTCCGCAGCCCGTTTCCGAGCGATCGATCCCGGCCACCTTGAACCCAAAGTTCTTTGCAAAGTAAGGCAGATAAACCGACTGGGCGCACCCAATCTCAACCAGTTCCATTGACGAGGCGTCGTAGCCTTTGAACAGTTGCTGGAAGGCCTGATGAAATCTCCTTACCTCATAGTTCTTGAGCCCAGGGCGGTGGGGGTCAAGAGCGGGCGGCAGGGGCAGGCGAACCCGTTTCCACCATTCCTCCCAGAATTCTTCTCCTGCTATGTCGCCGCCGGGTAGCTTGCTGTTCTTCGTTTCAATCAACTTCCACTCCTCTCAGGACATGGTATCACGTTAGAAGCCATCGTTTCCTGACACGTCACACCCGGCGCCTGAAAGCTGCTCAAGTGCCGAGGATTTCCTCGTATTCTCGCAGCACGGTCTTCACATCGAATTGGCTGAGAAAAGGGTCGAGACTCCAGCAGGGCTGCAGTTCTTTCTTTTCGGATCGGAGGGCAGAAATGATTGCCCCTGCCAGCGCCTGCGGGTCAGAGATTGGCACGAGCCGGGCCAGAGGACAGTTCGCAAGTATCTCCCGCACTGCCCCGAGGCAGTCTGTCGCCACCACCGGTGTCCCGACGGCTAAGGCTTCGATTGCCACCAGGCCGAAACCTTCGTAACGCGAGGAGAGCACAAACAGATCTGCGTGCTTGAAGTACGGATGGGGATTAAGCTGAAAACCGGCGAAATGAACCGTGCCACTAAGCCCTAGCCGCTCCCGCTGGGCAAGCAGATCCGGCTTGAGAGGTCCCTCGCCCAGAATTGTAAGGTCGGCATTCGAAACCGCAGCCCGCACTAACGGCATGGCGTCCAGAAGCACATCGAATCCCTTTTGGTTTGCCAGCCGACCCGCGGCGACAAGATGAGGACCGTTGCCGGAGTAAGGACTGCCACCCGTCTCAGCCAGTCGTCTAATTAGATCCAAATCCAAGGGGTTGTAGATGCGCACGAGTTTGCTGCGAGGAATTGCAAAGGTACCAACCAAGTCGTTGAGGACGTGGTCTCCCACGCAAATGATCTTGTCTGCCCGCGGGTACAATCGCCGATACAGCCAGTTCCAGATCCGCAGGTGCTTGCGCTCTTGAACGTTTAGAGCGCTAGCCAAGTTGTCCTCCCGAATCAGCACGCGCAACCCCGGCGGAAAGAAAGCCCTTAACAGAACCGTGGCCAAATTCAGCTCCACCATAGCGGAGTGGATGACCTGCGGCTTCAGTTTCCAGGCCAAGCGAATTATGCCTGGAAAGGCGTGCCGGACCCGCTTAGCCTTAAGATCGTGGATCGGGATATCGGCAGGTAAGTCGTTGCAGAGCGGGCCTACCGCGTCGACCAAAGCCAAATGGGGCTCGAAGCGGGAGCGGTCCAGGTGCTGGAGGAGTGTCACGATCACCCGTTCCGCCCCGCCCCCGCTGAGGGTAGGCATGAGAAACAAGACTCTTTTGCGGATTGCTTTCAGAGGTGCTTTTTCCATAACGCGGAAAAACAGGCCCCGTCGAGCGGGTACTGCCGGCTCAAGCGTTCAGCGACGCGTCGCCACTTGCGAGGCAACGTGCGTTCCGAAAGCCCGCCTATGAAGGCGTAGGTTCGGACGGCCTCGATCTCGAGCCCCCACTTGGGGTCGCTCGCGATTTCTTCGAAGTCCAGTCCCTCGGCCGCACGCGCGCCGCCCGGGTGCGGAACGTGGTAGTCGACGAGTTCTCCCACGACGTGCGCAGGCAAGGGTGTGACGGTTAGGCCGGTCCGAGCGGCAGCCGCTGCTGTGTCACGCAAGAGATCGAATTCCATGCCGAGCCTGCGTCTCACAAAGCGCGTCCAGTTGCCGAGCACCAGAAGACGCCGCCACCTGTGTTCCCGAAGAAAGCTATTGTATTGCCTCTGGCATTCGGGATTTGAGTAGAAACGAGATGATGGCTCGTGCCCCATCAGATAGTGACCGCCGGGCTTCAAGAACCGCAGGAGCTCCCGAAGCACGGTCGACCATTCGAAAATGTGGTGCAACACGGAATTGGTCAGCAGGATGTCGAAATGTCCAAGCCACTCCTGGTTGGCGCGGAACGCCTCCACCTCCGAAATGTAACGCGCGCTGGGGATCAAACCAGACAAGCGCTGTCTCGACCGCTCCAGCATCGACCGAGAAGGGTCTACACAGACGAGTTCGTGAACGCTCGAGGGGCCGAGGACCTCGACAGCTTGAGAGCAGGCAAAGCCGGTCCCGCAACCGTAATCGAGCAGCGATACCGGCGCTCCCTTGAGGCCTTGCCCGGCGCGACCTACCAGCTCACGGAAGATGGGAAGCTCCTGCAGCCAAATTTCATCGTGAATCCCGTCGTAGTGATCGGCCTCGATTTCGTGATAGAGGAGGTTGAGATCCCACACGAGTTCCGGGAGCGGCACAGACGGCTGGCACTTCGCCACCATTTGCGCGATATCGCCCACCCTTTGAGCCTCCTGGTTCTTCACTGCGTCCGCTGGCTCGACGAACGACAAAGATGGTGCTTGAGCAAAGCCCGGTGCTACGCTCAAGTCACGATGCCGCCGCCTCTCCGCAATGACATCGCAATTGAAGCGTAAATCAGTACGCAACCGATAAGGTATACGAACGATGTCGAGAGCGCGATTCCTGCCACACCGAGGTACCGCATCAGAATAAGATTGAATACTACATTTACGATCATATTGACGGCGGCAATCACCATGAGCACCCAGTTTCTCTTCAAGGCACTGACCAGCCGCACGCCCAGGTTAGCAAGAAAGTAGAAAGGGATCTGAAGGGAGAGGAGAGCCTGAACCCGGCTTACGACTCCTGTGTCGACCGCCGTGAAAGCTCCGCGCTGAAAGACAGCTCTGATCAAAAGATGAGAAAAGGCGACCAGACCCACCGTAATGGGGACCGTCACCAGGACGACCAACCGTGAATAGACTTTTAAAGTGTGGCGGCAGGCGCTCCAATCCTGGTTCGCCACCATCTGTGAAAAGTAAGGAAGCGCCGCCGTGCCCAGCGGTGTAGCGCCGATCACGATGAAGACACTGACGATCTTTCGCGCATAATTCAAAGCTGCTACGCTGCCCGGCTCGAGCATGGCGGCCATCGATTGATCCACCAATTCCGTGCTGCCCATCAACAATGCCCCGGCCAGCATAGGCGCGTACTGCCCGACGACCGTGCGCAAGCTGGGCTCCAGGCCATGCCAGCGAGGCTCCAGCCGCACACCTCGCTCCTTCAACAGCCAGCCCAACACAGCGGCCTGCAAGGTGACTCCCGCCACTGTCCCCGCGGCCAGCGTATAAATGCCCCAGACGTTTCCCAGCAACACAAGAAAAGCAATTATAGAAAGCGGAGTCAGTATGGCTGATAAAGCAGGCAGGCCAAAGTGTTCCCCGGCATTCAAAACCGCAGTCCATGCAACAGCCAGCCCGCTTAACGCGATGAATGGTAAGAGAGCGTAAAGAAGATGCCGCGTAAGCATCAACTTTGCCGGACCGAAACCTGACCCCAACAGCGGCAGGAAATACGGTGCGAGTATGCCGACCAATAGCGACACTCCCACCAGAAGGGCCAGGCTGAGCACCATAACTCCTGAGAAGAGTCTTTGGGCAGCCTCTTTTCCTTCCCTCTCGCGAACTTCAATGAACGTAGGGATCATCGCGGCGTTGAAAGACCCTGCAATCAGGTTCACAAGAAAGGAAGGCAGGAGGTACGCGATCAGAAATGCGTCCAACGCGTCGCCGCGCCCGAACCAGCGCGCCACGGCCAGCTCTTTTGCAGTGGACGCAAGTCCCGCCACCGCCGAGCACGCGGCAACGCTGACGGCTGCATTCAGAATCTTCCGGCCGGGCGTCAACTGCGGGATCGTTTGTGGCGGTGATGAGGTAGGTTGCATGCCGTTACGACGGGATCTTCCGCCACTCGGGGAGCGAGGCTGTTAATGACGGTGGAGAGGCGGGCCTTGAGGCGGCGCTGGGGCGCGTCCAAACATAAAGCTCGGTCGCAGCGTCTTTGATCTGCTTCGCGGTTGGCTTTGGCCGCGTGTAATCTGCCAGCTCGTCAATGTGGTCGCCGATCAAGGCCCGAATCCACGTCTCGACGTGTCGTTTGGGAATCAGCACGGCGATTGGCTCAACGTTCGCGACCGAATCCGTGCCCCCTGCCTCAAGCGCGTTCGCCAGTTGTGCCGCGCGGTGCTGCGTCGTTTCCTTGTCGGCATCGATCATAACCACAAGCAAGGCAGTTGCTCGCCTGCCGAGTGAAGAACGGCACGCTTGAACCTGCTGCGGGTATTGGTCCCGAACGTACTTCTCACCACTACCGCCGAGGCTTCGGGCGGGCAGCGGCACAAACCTGCACTCTCGACTATCGTGGCCTCAGCGTTGCAGGTAGCGGCGAACCAAGTTTTGCTGCTCCGCGTCCTCCGTGAGGACTATCTTGTTCGCGATCCGCTCAGGCAAGCTCCCACCCTCGCGCGATGATCTCGGACGGCTTCAAACCGCTATCCTCAGGCGGCGAAAAAGGCAGGACTCGCGTTTCGCCGCCGGTCGGCCGGTCCAGGAGCACCCCGCCTTGGCATGCTAACTGATCGAGCAGTTCCGGGTGATGGGAAACCAGAATGACTTGCCCGCCAGTCTCATCCACGCGGTCAAGCAATTTCATCAGCCAAGGTTGGATTTCCGCGAGGGCGATGAAGTTGTCGGGCTCATCGATGAGTAGGGTCCGCTCCTTGTCAAGAGGGCAGTAGAGCAGCACATAGAGCGCGATCAAGCATCGTTGTCCTTCCGCCAAGTCGGTGAAGGGCAAGTCAACGCTCTTTCCGTCCGGACCGCGCAATCTGGTCTGGAGCACTCGCACGTCGAGCCCTGCCTCTCTTGCGTCGAGCGCTTCCAGACCTGGAAGCGCTTCGCGTAGGCTGGCTATCGCCTCAAAGATCGCGTCGCCACGTTCCAAGCGAAGATGGCGATACCAGTCGGCAAAGTTGCTCAGGTCTTTCGCCGGTTGGGGTGATTCGTGCTCCGATCGGGCGGACATTGCCCAGGGATTGATCTGCACCTCGGTCACTCCTCGAAGCCAGCGCCTGAACCAAACAAGCTTTGTGTTGTCCTTGCCGCTCGCTTCCGCGAGACCCGAACGGTACAGATTGGAGGGGTATTTGACGCTCGGTTCGGGCTGCTGTTGATCGTTGAATAATTCGATTTGACCTTCGCGGAAGCGATACAAAGGCTTGCCGTTGAAGTCCAGGGTTTCTTGATGAATGCGGGGGAGTTGCGAGAGATCGGTCCCGCCTGAGTATGAGTACACGCTAATGAAATTTCCGGATTGCGCTCTTGCGCCCCACTTCACAAGCAGAGTGTAGCGGTAGTCACCCCCATTCCCTTTAACATCAAGTTCGAACCGTTGCTCGGAGACATCTTGCCAGAGTGTGCGGGTTCTTTCCCCAAGGTACTCTTCACACGGTTTCCCGCGCGCCGCGAGGTCCCTGAGCATAGCGAGCACGTCGAACACGGTGGTCTTGCCTGTCCCGTTCCTTCCGATGATCAATTGTTTGGCGGTGGGCTTGAACTCGAAATTCACGAGGCAGCGATAATTGGTGGCGTATAGTCGGGCTAACATGTGGGCATTGTAGCGTAGTGAAAAGGCAATAGGGAATAGGGAACAGAGGACGCGCTAATCCCTACTCACTACTCCTGCCGGAAGCGCGCGCAAGGCTGCCAGTGCTGCGAGGTAGGCGACACTTCCCGCACCGCAGAGTTCGCAAAGATAAACAAAGTTCCGAAACCCGGAGGGAGGCGACGCAACCCAGAGGCGCATGGCCCACACCGCGAAGGCAGTCAGGACTGCCCCAAGAAGATTCTTGGAAGCAACCCGCACCTCTTCCCGGCCCAGGGCTCGACGAAGGTCGCCCAGATTTCTCTTGATAGACAGGGCGCAGACAAGGACCGAGGCCACCAATAAGCCCAAGGGTATGCCCTTCGCCCCCAACCGCAGAACCCCGACGTAAAACAGATCGAACCCCAGGTTAAGACTGTAAAGGAGGATCGAAAGACGCAGAAAGGCTCCGCCCTCTCCGCGTGCAAAAAGATAGAAAGTCAGCAAACGGATGAACGACAGCGGTAGGAGGCTGAGGCAGTAGCAGAAGAAAACTCGCGACATCAGGCCGGTGGCGACCGTCGTGAAGTTGCCACGCTCAAAAACCAGCCGGATGATATTGTGGGCGAGCAGGAGGCAGAAGACCACCATGGGCGAGGTGAAAAACAGGCTGATTTCCGAAATATCTTTGAAGGTCCTTCGCTCTTCGTCGTGAGCTTTGTTCATCGCAGCTCGCGAGAGCCGCGGCAGCGCGGCCGTGCCCACGCCGCCGCCCAGCAATTCCACCATGGTGTACAGAATCTTCGAGCCATAGGTCACGGCGGTGAGGGTTCCGGCGGGCAGAAACGAGGCGATCATCCTCTCCGCCAGCACCACAACCTGCCACGCTAGCGCGCCGCCGACCTGGGCGGTCCCGGCGCCGCGCAACCTGCGAAAAGCCTCTCCGCTCCCCGTGAGTGTCAGGGAGTACCGGACGGGAAAGGAAATCACAATCTGCGCGCCTAGCACCAGCACCTGGAGTAGATATCCTGCGATGTAGCCCAGCACGATGCTGAAGGGGCCGTAGCGGTTGAACTGCCATAAGATGACCGCGATGACCGCGACGTTGCGGACAAAGCCCGCCGACGACGAGAGAACGAAACTGTGTCGGCTCAAGAGGAACGAGCGAAAGGTCTCCGCAATGCCTGCCGGAACAATGATCACGAAGAGCCATCGGCTTAGCTGGGTGGCCAACTCGATTTCCGAGCGCGTGAAACCCGGGGCAATCCCGCGCATGAGCCAGGGCGCGCCCAGGGCGCCTGCGGCTGCAAACAATCCCAGCCCGAGGAACATCAGGTTCACCACATAACTGACGCCCCGCCCAAGGCCCTCTCGCGAATCAGAAGGATCCAGCGTCGAAAAGAAGGGTACCAGGGAAAATTGGCTGGTCGCGGAAAGCAGATTGGTAATGATATAAGG
>Ga0116126_1002396_pt1 | contig 10738 bp, 9 predicted proteins | sample June2015DPH_16_5_FD_89730 | JGI IMG/M metagenome (GOLD analysis project Ga0116126, IMG submission 89730) | Peatland microbial communities from SPRUCE experiment site at the Marcell Experimental Forest, Minnesota, USA - June2015DPH_16_40 | ecosystem: Environmental > Terrestrial > Soil > Wetlands >... | reverse complement strand
GGACCGATGAACGGGGTCCCGTCAGTTCTCTGACGCGGGATGGTCGACCAGACAGACGTCGCCGAAGGCAAACTAGCCGATCAGCAGGCCACGAGCGCCGGTATCCGACGACGGGTGCCGCAGCTTCGACATGGCCTGTGCCTCGATCTGGCGGATGCGCTCACGCGTCAGGTTGAAGCGCTCGCCGACTTGTTCCAGTGTCCTCGGCTCACCGCGGTCGAGGCCGAAACGTAGCCGGAGGATCTCTCCCTCGCGCGCAGTGAGCGGTGCGAGGAGCCGGGTGATCTCGTCGGGTAGCAACGACACGGCGGCCTGCTCGAACGGTGACACAGCACCGGGGTCCTTCACCACGTCGCCTAGCTCGGTGTCGCCGTCCTCAGCCAGCGGCTGGGACAACGACAGCGGGTCGGTTCGGTAGCCCATCACCTCGACCAGCTTCTCGCGCGGGAGATCAACCTCTGCACCGAGCTCCGCCAAGGTGGGCGAGCGACCGAGTTTCGATTGGAGGAGGACCTGGGCCTGTTGAAGGGCGGTTAGCATCTCGCCGGCATGCACCGGTAGGCGGATGGTGCGGCCGGTGTTGGCGATACCGCGGGAGATGGCCTGGCGGATCCACCACGTCGCGTAGGTGGAGAACTTGAAGCCCTTGTGCCAGTCGAACTTCTCCACGGCGTGAATGAGGTGTAGGGCACCAAAATCCCGATCAGGCCGCTGAACTGGCACTGCACATTCACGTCGGCTGTCATCCACCGTGCTCTTCTCTCTTCTCTACGTCGGGCTGTGCCGGGTCCTTGCCCTTGTCCGGTCTACCCGTCGGTCCGAGGGGGACAAGGACATTGAGATCATGGTGCTCCGGCACCAAGTACGCATCCTCGAACGTCAGCTCCACGCACGTGTGAGGTAACGCTGTGGGTGCCGAGAACCCCGTCCAGGCCTTCCATCTGGACCTTCTCCGAGGGCAAGTCTCAGTAAAGATGAACTAAGAGGCCGCGCGGATAGGCGCTGATCTGGGCGTTCACTGGAAATCCGCAGCGCTCCGTGCAGGTCGTCCGTAACTAGGTGGCGGACCAAGCGCCACCTATCCGCGCATCCTCTAAGGCGCGGCCGTTCAGTTCCTCTAAGCGCCCTTCATTTGCGTGTGCTCGACTGCAACTGTGCACAACGTCGGCAGGCTCATTCACGAGCATTAGCTCGTGGCGCGAGCTGATTGGATGGGGTTCTCGGCACCCACAGGCCGGATCTGGGAAAACTCCTACGTAGCGCCACGATCGGGTTTTCGGACACTACGGGAACACGACGAGACGGGCTCGAACCTGCGACAAGGCTGCGGTCATCCCCAACGACATGCATACGTTTCTCAATCTCGGAGTTCCACTAGAGGACGTATGGGTGTGGCTGCGGAATCCGCAAGATGTCGGATCGCTGACAGCAGCCCTCCTTACTCTGGTCGTCCGAAGCCGGCGATGGCGAGGGCAAGAAACAAGACGGCGAAGACGCACACGAACCCGATCTCCACTGCGAGAGGCAGCGTGTAGCCAAACAGGCTCACACCGGTCGAAAATCGCGCCGCGGCAACCGGCGGCATGTGCTGCACGGCGAAGACCACATGGCGAAGTGGGTCCACCGCATAGGTGAGGGGATTGATGCGGGTGATGACGGCCAGCCATGTCGGCAGGCCCTTCAGCGGAAAGAGCGCCCCAGAGAGGAAGAGCATCGGGAACAGCAGCAGCTGCATCACGACCTGGAACCCCTCCATCCTCTGGATGCGGCTGGCGATGAAGACTCCGAACGTCGTCATCGCCACTGCCATGAGCAGCTCGAGTCCGATCACCTCCACCACCAAGAGCACGGTGAGGTGCACGCCGATGAGCGGGGCGAGCACCAGCATGATCGTGCCCTGGACGGTGGCCACGCTCGCCCCGCCGAGGGTCTTGCCGATTACGAGCGCCCCCCGGCTGACCGGGGCGACGACCATCTCGCGCAGGAAGCCGAACTCGCGGTCCCACACGATCGAGATGGCGGAGAACATCGCCGTCATCACCACCGACATGGCCACGATGCCGGGGAACACGAACTTCTTGAAATCGAAGCCCCCCGTCGTGCCCACAAGTGTCGACATCCCGTAGCCGAGGACGAACAGGAACAAGATGGGCTGTATAAAACTCGAGAGGATCCGCGTGCGGGTGCGGACGAAGCGGATGAGCTCACGCTCCCACACCATGCCGATGGTTCGCAGCTCCGAGGCGAGGCTGTCGTGCTCGTCGACCAGCGCCGAGCGTGCGATGGGCAGGTCCATTACGGTCATCGTTCCTCCTAACGGCGCCGGGCAAAGGCCCGCATCCGCATGGGCATGGCGTGCTCGGCGTGGTCCTCTCGGATCTGGCGGCCCGTGAAGTGCAAGAACACGTCGTCGAGGGTCGGGCGGTGGACATGGACGTTGCTCACCGGCACGCCAGCGATCTCGATGAGCCGGGCGACCTGAGCCTCGCCGTTCTCGGCGAAGACGACGAGGGACTCGTCGCCCTCGTTCACCCGGAAACCGGCTTTGGAAAGGCGCGTTGCGGCCACGGCGTCGTCGGAAGTGGTCAGCTCGACCGTGTCGGCCCCCACCAGGCGTTTGAGCTCGTCGGGGGTGTCGAGGGCGACGATCGAGCCTTGGTCGATGATGGCGATGCGGTCGGCGTACTCGGCCTCGTCCATGTAGTGGGTGGTGAGAAAGATCGTCACCCCCTCCTCCCGGCGGAGCCGGAGGACGTCCTCCCACATGAGCGCCCGGGTCTGCGGGTCGAGGCCGATCGTCGGCTCGTCGAGGAACAGCACTGCAGGTGTGTGCAACATCCCCCGGGCGATCTCGAGACGCCGGGCCATGCCGCCCGAGAAGGTAGAGATCAGGTCCCCTCGCCGATTCTCGAGCGCCACCAGGCGCAGCACCCGGTCGATCCGCCCGGCGACCTCGGCGCGGGGGACGTGGTAGAGGACGGCGTGGAAGCGGAGGTTTTCCTCGGCGGTCAGCTGGTCGTCGAGGGTCTGCTCCTGGAAGACGAGTCCGATGTGGCGCCGCACCGCCTTCGGCTGGCGCTGCACGTCGAAGCCGTCCACCGACGCCCGCCCGCCCGTCGGCCGGGCGAGGGTGCACAGCATCTTGATCGTGGTGGTCTTGCCCGCCCCGTTGGGGCCGAGGAAGGCGAAGACCTCGCCGGGGGCGACGGAGAACGACACTTTCTTTACGGCCTCCACATCGCCGTAGCGCTTAGAGAGATCAGACACTTCGACCGCAGCAGGGCTTGTGCCGTCCGCGGGGCGTTCGCGGCGATTCACCTCGGCAGTTTCGAATCGGTTGATCTCGGGCAACGCGGCCATGGCGGCGCCTTCTCTCTGCGTGTGTTGGAGATCCTCCTCAACAGCATGCTCAGGGGCGACTTGTCCCAGCGCGCCCAGATGGTGTCGCGGTCGATCTCCGGCGCGTATCCCGCGATGGTTGCCTCGAGCAAGCGGAGCCCGAGCTCGGTCGCGCCCCCGAGATGGCCGAGCACCTGGGAGACGTCCCAGTCCCGGCACCCCGAGCGCCGGAGGGGGTCTTCGGGGTCCATGTTCCCGACCACTCGAGCGAGATTGCCGTGGACAGCCACGAGGTTGTCGATGAGCACGTCGGCCGAAGTCGTCTGAGTCCGGGTCACGGCCGAAGCTTACGATACGTAGCAGTATCGGAACAAGGCCGTTTCATGTCTTGATAGACTTTCGTCGATGATGATCACCGTGGCTCCCGCCAGGGGACGCAAACGAGACGCCACCCGGGACGAGGCGCTGCGTCAAGCTACCATCGAGCTCCTGGCTGAAATCGGCTACGACCGTCTGACCATTGACGCGGTTGCTGCTCGCGCCCGGGCTGGCAAGGCCACCGTGTACCGTCGGTGGGCGAGCAAGGCCGAGCTCGTGGTCGACGCCGTTACCCACCGCCACGCCGCGGTTACTATTCCCGACACCGGCTCGGTGCGCGGTGACTTCGAGGCCCTCGTCCGCGGGGGGGGCGATCACGAGGACCAGGCGTTCCGGACCCGGCTCTTCTCCGGTCTTGTGCCCGCGCTCTTGCAGTTCCCCGAACTGCGCGACGCGTTTCAGAAGGCGTCGGGCCCAGACTCGGACGTCTTGAATATCCTCTTGGAGCGAGGCGTTGAACGCGGCGAGATCGCGGTCCTGAAGAACCCTGAGCTCGTCGCCGCGCTGTTCCCGGCCCTCGCTCTCTACCGGTTGGTCATGTTCGGTGAGAACCCGAACGCGGAGTTCGCCAAGACAGTCCTCGACGATCTCATCATGCCGCTTGTGCTCAAATCACCGGTAGTGGGTCAGTCAGACCAGCACTGAAGGGCACCAAAATGTCGGTCAAGTCCGACATTTTGGTGCCCTTCAGTGCTGCCGCGGTGCGGGCGCTGCTGGTTGTAGTGGAACACATAGGCATGTAGGACACGCTCTGCGTGCTGGCGGCTGACGAGCAAGAGCCGATCAAGACATTCGCCCGGCACTCACACGGTGGAAACGCCACATGACCACCCACGGATAGGCCAGGAGAGAGCCCATTTTGCTGAGTGAACCGCCGAAGCCGCGCCCACCATGGTCCAATGCTCAGCAGTACACCGGGGTCATGTCGCCGTACCGGTCCCCAGCAGTCGCACCCGGAGGCAGTACCTCATCAATGCGCCGCAGTTCGTCCTCGCTCAGCACGATGCCATCAGCCGCTACGTTCTGCTCGAGGTAGCTCCGTCGTTTGGTGCCGGGGATGGGCACCACGTCGTCACCCTGGGCCAGCACCCAGGCCAGGGCCAGCTGCGACGCGGCCACACCTTTGGCGGCGGCGATCTCCTTCAGCCGCTCGACCAGCTGCAGGTTCTTCTGGAAGTTCTCACCCTCGAAGCGGGGGTTGTGCTGCCGGAAGTCGTCCTCGGCCAGGTCTTCGGGCTTTTGGATCGCTCCCGACAGGAAGCCGCGCCCGAGCGGCGAATAGGCGACGAAGCCGATGCCCAGCTGGCGGACGGTATCGAGTACGCCATTGGTCTCCGGGTCCCGGGTCCACAGCGACCACTCCGTTTGCAAGGCAGTGATCGGGTGCACTACGTGCGCCCGGCGAATCGTGTCGGGGGCCGCTTCGGACAGGCCCAGGTGACGCACCTTGCCCGCCGCCACGAGCTCGGCCATGGCACCCACCGTTTCCTCAATAGGGGTGGCGGGATCGACCCGGTGCTGGTAGTAGAGGTCGATGTGGTCGACGCCCAACCGCCTCAGCGAGGCATCGCAGGCCGAGCGGACGTACTCGGGGCGGCCGTTGACGCCGATGCGGGTGCCGTCGGGGGCGCGCTCGTTCCCGAACTTGGTGGCGAGGACCGCCTGCGAGCGGTGCCCGGTCAGGGCCCGCCCCACCAACTGCTCGTTGGTGAACGGCCCGTACATGTCCGCCGTATCGAGCAGTGTTACGCCCAGGTCGAGGGCGCGGTGGATGGTGGCGATCGACTCTTTGTCGTCCCCCGCGCCGTAGAACTCGCTCATCCCCATGCATCCGAGTCCCTGGGCCGAGACGACGAGGCCTTGTCCGAGTGTTCGTGTGTGCATGCTTCCGGTCTACCGTGCCGGCGGGGTGAGCCCATCCGCCGCTTGGCCAGCACCGGCTGCAACGTCCGTCGACAGCCGCCGGACGTCGGAGCAGCAAGGCCCGAGAGCAAGGAGGACGCCGGAGGCGCCGAGCACCCACAACGGGCGAGCGGCGGGCGAAGGCATGCGGCGACCTACTACCGTCAACAACAAGAGGCCGGTCAGGCCGCGTGACTATCGAACCAGGCGATTCACTCGGCAGTGTCATCCACGAGTACGAACTGGCTGCGTGAGGCCCACGGATGAGGTTCTCGGCACCCACACCCCGGTTATGTCGGCGGCCCAGTGTAAGTGTGGACTGTCGACAAAACCCTCATGACCTGGTGGGACGAACACCAGGCGAGAGTGACTTTCCACGCTATCGGTCCCGATTTCCCATACAGTTGCGGGTACAAATAAATGGGCTTTGAACGTCTGGACTCCGCTTCGGTCTCCCGGTCCACTCGAGGGCAAAGTCCTGGTCAATTAACCCAGATTGACATTATTGGCACCCTCACGGTCATCGGGTTCTCCAGTTCACGAGTCCGTCAAGGGCCTCGACTTCGTTGCCGTTGACGTACAGCGGGTTCACTTCCAGTGCGGTCAGATCGTCACCGAGAGCGAGTGCGAGGTCAGCGATCGCGGCGATCGCGTCGGTGACTCGATCGAGGTTGGCGGGCGGGCGTCCGCGGGCACCCTGCAGGATTACGGCGCCCCGCAGGCTCTCCAGACTCCGGCGAATGTCATCGCGGGCGGCCGGTAAGCGCAGCAGAGCGGTGTCGTCCAGGACCTCGACGAAAATGCCGCCGAGTCCGACGGCGAGTACGAGTCCCCAGTCAGGGTCGCGGGCAACACCGACGAGCAGCTCGATGCCGCCTGAGCGCATGGGGCTGACCAGGACACCGTCGACCTGAGGTGCGGGCTTGAGGCTGTTCGCGCAGGTGAACACCTTGTGGAACGCCGCTGCGACCTCCTCGGCACCGCTGACACCGAGGACTACGCCACCGATGTCGCTCTTGTGCTCGATCGTCGCAGAGACGATCTTGAGGGCGACTGGTCCCCCGAAATCCTCGGCGATGGCAACGGCTTCGGCGGCAGTTCCCGCTAGTATCGCCGGAGCGACTGGAACACCGGCACGCTGCAACAACTGGCGAACCTCGTACTCGGACATCGCCGTCCCGGGCTGCAAATCCGGTGCCAGTGACGCGGTCGTGGGATGGCGCTCATCTGCTCTGTCCTGCAGCTGACGGAGCCGCGTCGACCAGTGCGACAGCTTGGCCATGGCGTTGACTGCATCGCGGGTGCTGGGCAGGTAGACGAGATGCGCGGCGGCGACGGCCTCGGCGGTGCTTCCGGATAGGTCCCGGGAGACGATCGCGGTGAACGCGCCAGGCACAGGTGCCTCGGCTAGGGCCTGTCCGACGCCGGGCAGGAAATTGTCGGTGCCACCGATGATGGCAACGAATCCCACCTGTGGGTCGGTGGCCAGGATGGCGGTGACTTTGCCCAGCAGCGTGGGGTCCATGACCGCGGCCCCAGTGACATCGAGCGGGTTCTGAACATGCCCAAAGGCCGAGATCACCCCTCGTAACGCGTTTTCGGTAATCGGGTCAAGGCGCGGGATGGGCAGGCCGAGCTCCTGGGCGCGGTCGGCGATGATGTCGCATGCCCCGCCGGACGACGCCGCCACTGCGATGCCTGGCCGCGCCCACGGCCCGGTGTTGGCGGCCAGATGACCGGTGATCAGCAGCTCTTCCATGTGTTCGACGCGAATGACGCCTTCCTGGCGGAGCACGGCGTCGATCACGGCGTCGTTGCCGACCAACGCACCCGTGTGCGCAGCGGCGGTACGCGCGGAGAGTTCACTAATGCCGGCTTTCAGCATCACGATGGCCTTGCCGAGGCGAGCGGCCTTACGCGCCGCTTGGAGGAACAGCTCGGGTTTGCGGATTGTCTCAGCGAACATCGCCACCGCTGTGGTCTGCGGGTCGACTAGGACATAGTTTAAGATGTCCTCGGCGCTGACCATCGCCTCGTTGCCGGTGGTGACCACGTAACTGAACTTGATTCCGTGACTGGCGGCGAACAGGGTGAACATGCTGGCCAAGGCGCCGCTTTGAGAAATTAAGGCGAGCCTTCCTGGAGTGGGAGACAGGCCGGCCAACGCACATACCGCGATACCGGCACCGACGTTCGCGAAGCCAAGCTGGTTGGGACCGAGCAGGATCATGCCGTGCCGCCGGCACTGCTCGACCAGAGCGTGTTGTGCCGCGGCACCGGCGTCATCGACCTCGGCATATCCCGAGCTGACCACGACGACCGTACGGGCACCGGCCGCCGCGGCGTCATCGATCGCCTGAGGCACCAGTTTCTGCGGGACCATGACATACGCGCAGTCGAACCCACCGGGCACGTCGGCACAGGAGGCATAGGTCGTGGTGCCGTGCACCCGCGACTTGTTCGGATTGATCAGGTACGTGCGATCCACCGATCCGAACCGCTGCATCACGCCGAAGGCGAGCCACGAGAACATCGACTTGTCGCTGGCACCGATGAAAGCAACCGACTCGGGTGCGAAAAGTGTGTCGAGTTGCTCGTGGGCGAGGGGGCTGGTCATGTGGTGCTCCCGGTGACTGGCAGGGAGAGGCGGCGTAGGGTCGCTCCGGTCAGGGTGAAGTGCGGAGCATGACGACCTCGACTGCCAAACCGGTTTCGTGATCCTTTCTGAGACGAAATGGCTGGAAATTCCGCATGAATGCCAGGTAGAGGAACGACAGGGTCATGGCCCATCTTCGCTGTCACCGCTGGCTCATGGAAAGTCCCAGGTAGGCGGCATGGATCGGATACCTCGGCACCCACAGCCTCGGCCACTCTGCCGACGGAACTGTTCCAAGAAACCCACGACGAACAGGAGACGCCCATGACGAAGATCACCGGAGGCAAGTTGTTCGCTCGCGCGCTCCAGGCGGAGGGCATCGAGTTCCTCTTTGGCCTGCCATCGCCGGAGGCCGACGCTCTGCTCGTCGAGCTAGAGGCACACGGCATCCGCCAGGTCCCGATCCGGCATGAGGCTGCGGCCGTCCACATGGCCGAAGGGCTCTATAAGACCACCGGCAAGGTCGCCGCGGTGCTCGGCAATCCCGGCCCGGGGTCGGCGAACCTCCTGCCGGGCGTGGTCACCGCGCTGCACGAGGGCGTGCCGGTGCTCGTCATCACCTCGCAGCACCGGCTGGGCATCGTCTACCCCACCCCACCCTCAACGTTCCAGGGCCATGACCAGCTCGACCTCTTCCGCCCGGCGGTCAAGTGGGGTGGGCCGATCTTCGAGTGGAGCCGCATTCCCGAGGTGCTGCGCTTGGCCTTCCGCGAGATGTGGAACGGGCGGCCCGGGCCGGTGCACGTCGAGTTGCCCGCGCCGATCCTCTACGCCACCGGGGACGAGGAAACCGCACCGGTCATACCGCCGGCCGCCTACCGCGGCAGCGGTCCGCAGGCCTCCGACGCACGGCTGGCCGAAGCAGCCGAGCTGCTCGCTTCCGCAAAGCGACCGGTCGTCATCTCGGGCACCGGCGTCGACCGCGCGGGCGCGAACGATGCGCTGCTGAAAATCGTCGAGCTGCTCGGCTGCCCGGTCCTGACGACGATGGCGGGCCGTTCGACCGTGCCGTCTGATCACCCGAACTACGTCTTTGGATTCGGCCCCGCCGGGGATCAGGTGCGACGTGAGGCCGATGTTCTGCTCGTCGCCGGCTCGCGGGTGGGGAACCTCGACCTGCCCTACGACGGGCACTGGGGCGACCCCGCTGGGCAGAGCCTGATCCAGATCGACGTCGACCCCCGACACCTCGGCGTCACACGCCCGCTGACCCTCGCCATCCTCGCGGACGCCAAAAGCGCGTTGAAGGGGATCGCCACCCGGCTGCGCTCGATGGACCTTCCGGGTTACGAGGAGGACAACCTCGCGCGCTATCGCACGCTCGACGAGGAGTTTCGCATGGTGCTGGCGGCGCCGATCCTCGAGTGGCAGGGGCCGGGGATCCATCCCGCACACGCGATCGGGATCATCGGCGCGGTCTTCGGCCCCGAGTCCGTCTACACCGTCGACGGCGGCAACACCGCGCTCTGGGCGCACGCTCTCTTGCCCCCGACGCGGCCCCGCTCGTACCACTCGATCCTCGAGCTGGGCATGCTCGGCACCGGCATCCCTTCGGCCATCGGCGCCAAGCTCGGCGCGCCCGACCGCGAGGTCGTGTGCATTACCGGCGACGGCGCGGCGGGTTTCAACATCATGGAGATGCAGTCGGCCGCCCGAGAGGACGTGGCTATCACGACCGTCGTCTTCGCGGAGGGTGCATGGACGATGGAGGAGCCCAACGAGCTCGCCTTCTACGGCAAGACGTTCGGTACCGCGCAGGGCGAGATCCGCTGGGATCTCGTCGCCCAGGGACTCGGGTGCCACAGCGAGTACGTCGACCGTATCGAGGATCTCGAACCAGCATTGCGCCGCGCCCAGGAGCACGCTGGCCCCAGCCTCGTCTGCCTGCGGACCGACCATGACGCGAACCTCGCCGTCCCTGCTGACGTGATAGCGCGCTTCTTCGAGGTCTACGCCGGCCCAGTGGCGAATGGGCAGCTGGCCTAGCCGCGAGCAGATAGCGCGCTTCTTTGGCTTCTACCACCGATGCTGCACCGGTCTCCTGCCGGCAGCAAACTGAGACGTCGATCGTCCGCTCCCGCCTAACCGCCGTGGACGAGCTCCTCCACGAGTGCCTTCACGCGGCGATCGATCTCGTCCCGAATGAGGCGAACCTCCTCGAGGCTCTTGCCGGCCGGGTCCGGCAGCTCCCAGTCCAGGTACTGTTTGCCCGGGAACACCGGACAGCTGTCGCCGCACCCCATGGTCACCACGACATCAGCGGCTTCACCCATCTTGGTCGTGAGGCGCTTGGGCTCTGCGTCGCCGACGTCGAGGGGTTGCCATCTCGACAGCCGCCAATCGCAGTCTGGTGGCATCTCTTCTCCGACACGCACGTTCCCGTACCGAGGAGCACTGGCAGCTTAGACCCTGGTCCGAGTAGCGGGAGGGCTAGTCAGCGTCGGCCGAAGGTACCGGCCAGCG
>Ga0116126_1002395_pt1 | contig 10739 bp, 7 predicted proteins | sample June2015DPH_16_5_FD_89730 | JGI IMG/M metagenome (GOLD analysis project Ga0116126, IMG submission 89730) | Peatland microbial communities from SPRUCE experiment site at the Marcell Experimental Forest, Minnesota, USA - June2015DPH_16_40 | ecosystem: Environmental > Terrestrial > Soil > Wetlands >... | reverse complement strand
CCGTTTGACTGTCTGGCGGCATGGGCGCAAGGCCGCTGCGAAGCCGTGGTCAGCCCCGCGTTGCTGGCCGGGTATTACGAAACCATCGAGGAACTTCGGTTGGAATATCCCCGGCGCGAGCCGGTTGAATGGGTTGACGCCCTGACCGAATCTGCTGAACTGGTTTTTCCCACGGAACGCGCCACGGGTGCGATGCCTGATCCCGGCGACGAAATGGTTCTGGAATGTGCCTTGGCGGCGGAAGCGGATTACATCGTGAGCGGCGACAAGAGACATCTACTGCCTTTGCGAGAATTTCACGACATCCGGATAGTCTCCCCGTCGGATTTTCTGCGTCGGCTGGCTGCCGGTTGAGTACTGAGCAAGTTACGCTCAAGGTGCTGCGCTGGGAAGAACGGGACAAGCGGCTGGTCATCAAGGATGCTGAACTGATGGCTTAGAACATGGTGAAGGGGCGGGTGCGGCGGCGGAGCCGGCGCACCGCCCCTTAACCTTGTTTAATACTCTAATAACTGTCCTGAGAATGTTTTAGTGTCGGGAAAAATCTTCGCATCGCGCAGTCACCTGAAATTGTTGCTGAAAAAAGACGATTCACGGCACAGAATTATTCCTGTTAGCTGAAACAGTGTTGTTGGTTGTTTGCATCAATTTTTGATACAGTGTCCAATCAACTTGGCGAGGGATATGCGAGCGTTCCGAAATCCATGCGGTTCCTACAAAAGGTGGATATTTTTTTGCCAGTGAAACAAACTCTTCAGTTCCTTGCTGTATTGCATTTGTTGCTAACATCATTTTGCCCTGCGCCCAGTGTTCCCACCGACCATCGGCTATTGCGTAATGAGTATTTAGTTGTTGAGCCATTGGTATATTTTCAATTTCAATTGCACATCCTACTGCCAACGCCCGACTTTCATCTGCCGCTGGATCAATGGCGAGAACAGACAAAAAATTTGTGAGTGCATCCTTGTAATGCGTGGCCTTGAATGCCTCATATGCTTTTCCATATTGGTCATAGGGCCAGTTTGTATAGTTCGTGCTGTTTTGTGCCCACCAACTATCAAGCGGTTGCAAATCCCAGGGATATTGCCAGCGATTCTCTGCAATTCGGCTTTGTTAAAATCGCGCAAAGCTTCCTTGGCTTCAGTCAATTTTGAATCAACTCGCAACTCGAGAATTTCTCGCTCACTTTTTGATTCCGACGGCGAATTTTTATCAGCGTGGTGGTCTTGGCTCATACTTGGTGAAGAATCCGGGATTCAAACAATCCAAACAAAATTGGCACCTTGAAGCCTGGATTTCCCAATCGTTTGCTGAATACGCCTATTTTATGACTGTGTCGAGAAAATTTGATAAAACGCGGCCAACGGACTTGGTGGCCACGCCCTAGACATTCAACTTTCAAAGTTTAGAGCCTGCCAGACTCGCGGCCAGGTCGAACACAAACCAGTAACGCTGGCTCGCGCGAGATTTGTCCTGGTGGTGTCGGATTTGCAACCAGTTCTGCGAAGGGTGACGTGGCGCGATGCTGGTTGCAAATTTGACACGACCAGTCTTGCATGGGGTGAGTGTTCGCGTGGCAGGCATCCGGCTTGGCTTTCAATCCGCAAGCCGCGTGACAAATACGTGAACGCGAACGGGGAACCTGCCAGAAAAGGGTCCGGTTTGAAATCACCCTAATTTGACCTGCCGTGGACAATAAAGACGGATTGACGGGATTTTGAAATCGTGAGCAAATTGAAAATGCTGTGAAATGTTCAAAGACAATAAGCCAGCACAGCGCAACATCGCTGAGGAATCTGATTCAAATCTGGCTGCTGTGTGCGGTGCTGTTGCAAACGATCACCAGCGGGGCGCAACCCGTGACCAAGGTTGCCGGAGGATACTACCACAGCCTGTTTATTAAGGGCGACGGCAGTCTCTGGGGTATGGGTGCCAACGGCGCTGGCGAGTTGGGCGACGGCACTTCCAACTTTAGAACCAACCTTCCCGAGCAGATTGTGGTCAGCAACGTCACGGCGATTGCTGCAGGATTCGAACACAGTCTGTTTTTGAAAAGTGACGGCAGTTTGTGGGGCATGGGCTACAATAGTTCTGGCGAGTTGGGCGACGGCACTTACAACAGCACCAACCTTCCCGAGCAGATTGTGGCCAGCAACGTCACGGCAATTGCCGCAGAAGCGCACAGCCTGTTTCTCAAGAGCGATGGCAGTCTCTGGGCTATGGGCTGGAACGAGTATGGCCAGTTGGGCGACGGCACTTACAGCGACACTAACCGGCCCGAGATGATTCTGGCCAGCAATGTCACGGCGATTTCCGGATACTACCACAGCCTGTTTCTCAAGAGTGACGGCAGCCTGTGGGCTATGGGCTGGAACGAGTATGGCCAGTTGGGTGACGGCACTTACACCAATACTAACCGGCCCGAGATGATTGTAGCCAGCAATGTCACGGCGATTTCCGCAGGATGCTGCCACAACCTGTTTCTCAAGAGCGACGGTAGCCTGTGGGCCATGGGCTGGAACCAGTGTGGCCAGTTAGGCGATGGCTTTGGCGGAAGCAACACTAGTAACAAAACCAACAGCCCCGAGCAGATAGTGGCCAGCGGCGTTACAGCGATTGCCGCAGGAGGCTACCACAGTCTGTTTCTTAAGAGCGACGGTAGCCTGTGGGCCATGGGCAACAACGGGTATGGCCAGTTGGGCGACGGCACTTACAATAACACCAACCTTCCCGAGCAGATTGTGGCCGGTGGGGTCACGGCGATTGCCGCAGGATATTATCACAGCTTGTTTCTGAAGAGCGATGGCAGCTTGTGGGTCATGGGCTATGACAACTATGGCCAGTTGGGCAATGGCGCTTACGGGAATACCACCAACCGTCCCGAGCAGATTCTGGCCGCTTACAATCAAATCTCCGGCCGGCTTTTGAGCGGCGGCAGTGTGCGTTTGTCCTTTGTGGGCATCGCCAGAGCGAATTACGCGTTGGACCGTTCCTTCAGCTTGGCACCGCCCAACTGGATGACGCAGTTGACCAATCCCGCCGGTTCGGTCGGGGCGCTGGTATTCACCAACACGCCGGACCCAACCACGAACAATTTCTGGCGCATCCGCGCCGTGCAGTAAATGAAAGCGCGAACTTTTGCGCGGTGCCCGCCTGGCTGCTTTTACATAAGGTTACAACTTCCGAACGCGAAGCCCGGTTGGAGGATGGGGGATTGTCGGCCGGTTTGTGGCCGGCCCTTCAGTCAGGGAGGCGAATTTGTGGCCGGCCAGTTATTGGTTGCCGGAGTGACGGTGGGAGACGTATAGACCGGCATAGCATGGTCATCACCGCTCCAGGTGGGTTGGAAATCAGGCGGAGACTGGTTGAGGTTTGATGAAAACGGACCGCCAACGCAACCGGTGATCCCTGTGACGATGACTGCCGTTGACAGTCCCAGACCCAGCGCCAGAAACAAATGGACTGCTTTGATTTTGAGTGCGGTCATGTTGACTGAAGCTACGGTCTAGGCCGCCTTTTCGCTATGGGGTGTAACCCTACCACCGGTTATCGCAACAGACCGGAGTGTTCTTTCAACCAACGCTCGGCCATCCGGTAATCAGGACAAACGCGTTCCATTTCCCGCCAGAACCGTGGCGAGTGATTCATTTGCCTCAAATGCATCAGTTCGTGCAGGCAGATGTAATCACTGACGAAAGCGGGTGTCTGGATGAGCCGCCAGTTCAGGGAAATCGTGCCGCGCCGCGAACAGGAGCCCCAACGCGATTTCTGACTGCGCACCGTGATGCGGCGCACGGTCAATCTGTGCCGGGCGGCCAGCTCCAGCACGCGCGGTGGCAATTCCCGCGTTGCCAGTTGGCGAAGACGGCCTTCGATGGCGGGGCGCAAATTGGCGGCTGGACCCGTGACTCGGACTGACTCGCCGCCGAAACGAACGGTTTCAGCTTCCTCTATCGCATCGTTCTCGCTTGTCGCGCCGTAGCCGGACGAAGGCGGATCCTCGATTTCCTTGTCATCGCCGTTAGGCACGGCTTCAATGCGGACCGCGTCGCCGCGCAGAAGGATCTCCGTCCCAATCTTCCAGACCGCCGGTTTCCGGGGTTGTGCCTGGAGCCGCTGAAACTCGCGTTCCAGCCAGGCGGCATGGCGTTCGACAAACTGCCGGGCCACCGCCGGCGAGCCGCCGCGGGGAATCGTGACGCGGGCGGTGCCATCGGGACGCAACCGGAGCAGATAGCGGCGTGCCCGCGGATTGCGCACCATCAGGAGCGGCAGCTTTTGCGGCCCCACCGACAAGTGGACAACCGGTAAAGCCAGTTGCGTCCTGGGTCCGAAAATTCGTTCAAACAGCATGGCGTAGTAAACCGGGGATTGGGTGGCGGGTCAATTTCACAGCGACTGGTGGGGTTGGGCGCGCGTTTTTGTCAGGCTGGAAAAAATGCAACAGCGATTTTGGTTTCCCGTCCGACCGGGACCCGCAAATTGCGGCGGATTTTCAAAATTTTCCACGAATTTTCCGGACGGCATGCCGGGTGCTTGAGCACCGTCGGGCGTTAAAATTTTGTTTATTGCGTTGGGGTGGGGAACCTCGACAACGTTGAACCGAATGAAAGGAGGTGGGCCAACAGATTATCAAATTTTTTGAAGAGAGACAAACTCGCACTTGTCTGGAGGAGGAACACGGCGCACGCGCCTGGCCGGATTGGCCGGCAAAACCAGACCGTGAATGGAAGCGACAAAGGAGGTGGCAGTCGGTTGCAGCCGGACCCGGTCAGCGCGCGTGTGGTGCGTGTTACAAATTCCGCATTTCACTTCTTGGGAGCACTGACGTTCCGTCGGTGGGTGGAATTGTCGGTCGCCAGGCGACGAGCCGGCGGGGACGCCGGCGTTCCCAAGGGCACAAAGGCACGCCACACCTTCTCATCGTGACAGTTCGCGTGGTGTGGTTTAGGCTGCGTTCATGCAGCAAACGACGTTGACGCTCGGCCACTCGCCTGACCCCGACGACGCCTTCATGTTTTACGCGCTGGCGAAGGGCTTGATCCCGACGCACGGCTTCCGGTTCGAGCACATTTTGCAGGATATCCAGACGCTGAATGAACGCGCCACGCGCGGCGAACTCGACATCACCGCCGTCAGCATCCACGCCTACGCCCACGTGAGCGATAAATATGCGTTGCTGCCCGGCGGCGCGAGCATGGGCGATGGTTACGGCCCGATGCTGGTGGCGAAACAAAAGTTTTCCAGGGCGGAGATGGCGAAGAAAAAAATCGCCGTCCCCGGCACCATGACCAGCGCCTTCCTCGCGTTGCAACTCTGGCTGGGGGAAACATTGCCGCAGAAGTCTGGGAAAACATCCAACATCCAACATCCAACATCCAACATCGAATATGTTGTGGTTCCCTTCGATCAGATTTTCCAGGTGGTCCGCTCCGGCGCGGCGGACGTTGGCCTTATCATCCACGAAGGCCAGTTGACGTATCAAAACGAAGGCCTGGTGGTTTGCGAAGATTTGGGTGTCTGGTGGGGAAAGGAAAACAACGGCCTGCCGCTGCCGCTCGGCGGGAATGTCATCCACAAGAAATTCGATTTGGCGACGCGCCGGAAAATTTCCGACATTCTCACCGCGAGCATCCAATTCAGCCTGGATCATCGGGCCGAGGCGGTGCAACACGCGTTGCAATATGCGCGCGACATGGGCCGCGAGCTGGCCGACAAATTTGTCGGGATGTATGTGAACCACTGGACGCTCGATTATGGCGACAAGGGCAGGGAAGCGATTCGCCGTTTTCTTGGCCAGGCCTTCGAGCGCGGCCTGATTCCGCACCGGCAGGAATTGGAATTTGTGGTTTGATGGATTGAGCCAGATGATTTTGCCTGAACACCAAAACAACGCGAGCTTGGGATTCAAATTTGCCCGCGCGTTGTCCAATCCTGTCTGTCTTTGCCTGCTGCTGGTCGCGGTGACTTTGGCGGTTTACTGGCCGGTGGTGCGTTGCGATTTTCTGAACTACGACGATCCGAAGTATTTCACGTCCAATACGCATGTCCTGGGAGGTCTGACGCCGGTCAATGTCGCCTGGGCTTTCACCACCGGACAAGCCAGCAACTGGCATCCGCTGACGTGGCTGTCGTTGATGCTCGATGTGGATTTGTTTGGTCCAGGGCCGGTTGGGCCGCACGTCACCAACCTGTTGTTTCATCTGGCCAACACGGTGCTGGTTTTTCTGCTGTTGCGGTCCTTGACCCGGGCGACGTGGCGGAGTGCGTTCGTGGCAGCGCTGTTTGCCTTGCATCCGTTGCACGTGGAATCGGTGGCGTGGGTGGTGGAGCGCAAGGACGTTTTGAGCACATTTTTCGGGCTGCTGGCGCTCCGGGCGTATGCGGGCTACGCGCAACGTGTGACAAGTGACGAGTGGCAGGTGACACGAACGGAGCCCATCCTGTCACGGGTCACGTGTCACGGGTCACGTTTCTACTGGCTGGCGCTTTTGTTTTTCGTGCTGGGCCTGATGAGCAAGCCAATGTTGGTGACGCTGCCGTTTCTGATGCTGTTGCTGGATTGGTGGCCGCTGGGAAGAGTGTCGAGTGTCGAGTGCCGGGTGCCGGGGGCTCCGGCTCCGGCCTCGCAACTTTTAACCTTCAGCCGTTTGATTTCGGAAAAAATTCCGTTTTTTATCCTGAGCGCAATTTCGTGCGTTGTGACCTTCATCGCACAGCAAAAAAGCGGCGCGGTGATCTCCTTGGTGAAAATTTCACTGGCTCAACGGGTGGAAAACACCTTCGTTGCCTATGTCCGGTATCTGGCCAAGACCTTCTGGCCGGCCTCGCTGGCCAATCCGTATCCGTACCCGGAACATTGGGCGGTCGGGTTGGTTGTTCTTTCCGCGGTGCTGGTCGCCGGTCTGTCCGTTGCCACCCTGTGGCTGGGACGCAAACGGCCTTTTGTGCCCGTGGGCTGGTTCTGGTTCGTGGGGACATTGATTCCGGTGATTGGCTTGGTCCAGGTGGGAAACCAATCGCTGGCCGACCGGTACACTTATTTCCCGCTGATTGGGATTTTTATGGTTGTGGTCTGGGGCCTGGCCGGGATGTGCGCCAACCGGCGCTGGCCCGGCCCGGTCATCGGAGTCTTGGCGGTCATTGTGTTGTTGGCCTGCGGGCTGCGGACGCGGGACCAGATCAGTTACTGGCAGAACAGCGGGACGCTTTTCCGCCACACCCTGTCGGTGACGGAAAATAATTTCATCGCCTGCAACAACCTCGCCACCTGGTTGTCGAAAAACGGGCGGGTGACGGAAGCGATGGACTGGTTCCGCCAGTCGTTGCAAATCCGGCCCAACAATCCGGATGCGCTCTACAACCTGGGCAACGCCTTTGCCCGGCAGGGCAACTGGGATGAGGCCATCGGCAATTACCGTCGCGCCCTGCAAATGGCGCCGGACCAGGCCGACATGCTGAACAACCTGGGTTTTGCGCTGGCGACGAAGAAGCAGTTTGCCGATGCCATTGCGTGTTTCGAGGCGGCCTTGAAATTGAACCCGGATTCCGCCAGCACGCACAACAACCTTGCCGCCGTTCTGTTCAGCGAAAACCGTCTGGATGAAGCCGTTCAACATTACCGGGAGTCGTTGCGCATTACACCGGATGACCCGCGAATTTGCATCAACCTCGGCGACGCGCTGGTCCGGTTGGGGAAACCGGCCGAAGCCATCTCCTGCTATCAAACGGGGTTGCGATTCAAACCCGGCGATGCCCAAATCAAGGCGAAATTGCAGGCGCTGGGCGTGCCAATCTCAAACTAAAATTCGAATCGCGCCGTCACGGCCAAGCGCGGCGATCAAATTATAAACGTCCGGTCGCAGACAAAACGCCACGTCATCACGCAATTCGGGAATCGCCAGCAATCGCCGCGCATTTTCCGCCTCCGAAACAACTTCGAGCAGGTTGGACTTCGCCTTCCGCCAGGCGCTGAGGGCGGTTTCGACGGAATCTGAAAGGGTAGGGCGCGTCACTTCTGCTGTCGCTTGGCTATGGCGGGACAAGCCGTGCGCGCCGTGCGATTGCTGTTGAACCGGAACGCGCGCTTCATTCTGCGGCGGGCAGGGGACTGCCCGCCCTACCTTCAAATTTTGGGCGACAGGTTCATTTACCAATGTTTCGCCCAGCGCGCCCGCCGCCAGCACATCTTCGTCGGCCATGTTTTCACGCGTGCCCGCGCACACGAGCACGATTTGCGCTGGTTGAAGTTGGCGGATGAATTGTGCGGTGGCCGTGAGATTCAAAAACGAGGCGGCCAAAACCGTTTGCGCGCCCGCGCAGGCGCGCAGCGCGCGGGTGCCGTTCGTCGTCGTCGAAACAATGGTTTTGCCGCGGACCTTTTCCGGCGTGTATTCGCGCGGCGAGTTGCCGAGGTCAAAATCAATGCCGCCGGTTTGGTCGGCGCGGATTTTCACGCCATCGCGTTCGCCGCCGAGCAGGATGTCCGGCTGTTTTTGGCGGAGGGCCAGCGCCTCGGCGATTTCGGAGACGGGCACGATGGCTTTTGCGCCGTGGTGCAGCGCGGTCACAAACGTGCTCGTGGCGCGCAGCACGTCGAACACGACGCAGGTGGCGTTGCGCAAATCGCGTTTCGCGAGCGCGGGCAGTTCCGCCGGTGAAAGAATGGCATCAATTTTCATTTTATGTCGTGCGCAGGACGCGAAGGCGGTGAAGAAGTTTTTTCAGCCCAACGTCAGAGTCGAGCCACGCCGAGCTGACGATGTCAACCGCGTATGCGAAACTATAACGGCCAACCTGCGTTGACTCCAGTGAACGGTTAGGCCAGGTGGTCATAATCAAATCCCTCGCTCCCCGGCAAAACGTTGAAACTCCGACTCAATCTGCTGCTTCAACGCAGACGGCGAAAAGAAATAAATGTCGGGCGCGTCAATGTCATCCATGAAGATGTGGACCTTAAACCTGGCGTCCCTGCCAGCGTGTCGAATCTGAAACTCAAGTGTGCACTCTTGGTCGTGCGGTAACGTCGCCACAACCTGACAAACCTGCTCAATTTGAGCTGAGCCAAAACCAGACTCAATGAACGGCTGAATCCGCTCAAGGAAAGGTCGAACCATTTCAGAATCAAAATTGGTGGAAAACTCCTGTAGTTCTTCCTGCGGTGGATGGCGACGATATCGCACCACCAAGATGAGCAGCCCGATTAAGCCTATGCCGAACGCCCACCCGGCAGCCTCAGGCACACGCGACCGCTGCGCATTAGATCCTGTGAAGTAGATGCCTGCCAATAATATTTCCGAAGCAATAATTATCGCCACGATGAGTCCGAGCACTCGCCGCCGTTGAGCCTTTGTCGTGCTGCTTACGCCCGGCAACTTGCGGCGTCCGCTAAGCACCTCCCAATATATCCTGGCAAGTATCCTGGCAAGAGCACAGGCCATGCAAATCGGGTATACGAGAAAGGTGCCGGCAAATAATCCCACAATGCCACCGCCAACCGCTCCTCCGACTTCTGCCAACATGCCGTGCGACCTGCAGAGCACTGCACCTGCGACAGCTCCGCCAATGACTCCGAGAATTGCGCCCGCCTCGAATGGGGTCATGCGCTGAAAGGAGCCTGACGACGAAACTGGGCCAGAGTTGCTGGCGGCGTTTGCATGTTTGTGTTTCCAGGCAAAGTGCGACCAAATCAGCACCCATATACCGATGGCCAGCCGGATGCCGAATAAAATCAAACCGGCGCGCATGGCGAGCGCACTGTCGGGACGATGGGTGATCGTATGAAAACTCCAAGCAGCAAACCATCCGACGATGAGTGATAAAGTGAGCAGTGCAAGCTTGCGAAGCAACGACACCCGGCGCCAGCCGCCGTTGATAACCAGTACGGTGGTACAAGGGGCCGCAAACTCGTAAAGCGCTCCCCATTCAGGCGGAGTGACTCGCCCGGCGAGTCCCACGCCAACGGAGAATAGCAGTAAGAGGAAGTAGCGCATAAGCACGATGCCGCCCAACATTATTATTATGCCGCAGAGCATGCACGGCTTTGTGCCTGGCTGACTTTTTCATCTGCGGCCTTCATCGTGGCCTTATGAAAGCAGGCCTACGAATTTCTATCAAGAATTGTCAGCCCAACGAAAATCTCGAAACCCGGTCTCGTCCCGTCCGGCCGGTGACTTCCGGGGTCTGCCTTGGGTCCGGGCCGTCGTTTTTTTCGCAAGTTGGCAAGGAACAAGCTTATACCGGAATTGATGGACACAATGTTGTGTAAAATTCTTGTTGCAGTCCAGATTTTCGCGGCTGGCAACGTGGCTTACTTTGAAATCCGAAGGTTCCTTCAATTTTTACGTGCCAATTTCAATAAATCGAAATCATCCCAAGGCCATTAAGATTCACCCGTTCCCGGGGGCAGCAACGGCCAATGTCCCAAAATGAGATGGCTGGTCGCTGCCAGCCCAAACCCGGACCACCAGGCTGGGGCCGTTTGGATTTTCAGAGGCTGTGTCCGTTTCACTTATCTACACCCTTCACCGCGGGCTTGTAAAAGCTGACCGGCAAATTTCCATCAAGGAAAAGCTGTTTTAATTCCTTGATGTTTTCAATGGAGTTGGTGTTCACGTCCGCCCTCACGGCACGGGGCATAGACATCGTTGACACATGAGGGCATAGACATGGTTGACAGTTTTCATTTTGGTTCGAGGCTGCTCTACGGTTTGAATGCCGTGGAAAATCCTTTCTGCTGT
>Ga0116126_1002390_pt1 | contig 10746 bp, 4 predicted proteins | sample June2015DPH_16_5_FD_89730 | JGI IMG/M metagenome (GOLD analysis project Ga0116126, IMG submission 89730) | Peatland microbial communities from SPRUCE experiment site at the Marcell Experimental Forest, Minnesota, USA - June2015DPH_16_40 | ecosystem: Environmental > Terrestrial > Soil > Wetlands >... | reverse complement strand
TCCAGCTGCAGCAGCGATATGGCGGTCGGGCGCCGGCGTGCCAAGTCCCGTCTTGCCTTCAACAGAATCCAATTGGACCGTGTGGGGCGCTGTAACGACGCCCATGAGCACATATTCAAATCCTTGCGTAAAAGTCTTTTCTTCGGGAAACTTCTGGTGAATCCAGAAGTACTTTCCATCCTGGCCGCTCGTCGGTGGATCCATGGGAAAGTTGAAGGCCTTGTCCCACTCGGCGTCGGGCTTGGAGTACGTGACTTCATCGCTCATATAGGCAAGATGTGCCGTGTCGCGATGGCGGTAGAGACGCAGCCAAGCGGGTGCATCAATCCCCGTGAAGCTGCCGCGGATAGCGTAGACGTTGTTCATCATGCCCAATACATATTCAAGGCTCGCGTTCGCACTGTCTTTGCTCACCTGCAGCCTGACCGCCCCGTTCGCGCAACTCTGCTTGATTGCCGGCGCGGTGGCCTGGGCCAAAGGGTCGATTCCCACGATGATTTGCCCGACAGGTTTCATGCACGGAAATGGATATTCCTGCGGTTCGCGATAGCCGTCGTATACGCCGCCCTGCTTCAGCAAATAGCCGTAACTGTTCGGGCGCTGCGAGTCTTTCTGCCGACCCACATAATCTTTGTTTGCCGGTGAAAACACGCCATCAATGATCTCCTGCAAGACCGGAGCCTCGAGCGAGCGCAGGTTAAGCCGGCGATCCCATACGTTGTTCTTGTTCATGCTGATCGTGATGCGGTCCGGCGTTCCCCATATGGTCGTCCTCATCTTCAGGTTGTTAATCGCCATGGAGCCGCCGCGGCCGAAGCCGCCGGAATCGGGCAAAGGATTCTGCGGATTAAGGACACTTTCGAGAAAAACAGATTGTGCCGCTTCGCGTAGCGGCATCTCTCGCTGCCAGGGTAGAACTACCGGTTTCTCTTCGCCGGATGCGGCCAGTCCGTCGAAAACACTTGGTACTGCGAAAGCTGCACCGGCCGCAAGCGAAGTCTTGATAAACCTGCGCCTTTTCATTTTCATTGAAGCTGCTCTCCCTTCCTTGCGTTGCTTCACTGATTACGCGCACGGCCGAGCGCGATCGATGTACCTCACACTTTGAGGGCGAATTGGCATCCGCGCAGAATTCGTCAGGAAAGGCGCCGATGGATGCAGCATCGGCCCTCGCTAATCTGCGTCACGGAACAAGCCAAGTTGCACCGGTCCAAGTTTCTTGGGCGCGGTTGCAGCCGTTCCGCTGATCGCCTGGAACTTCTGATTCGCGGCCGGCATATCGCGTCGCTCGACGAGATAGTTCACGGCCGCCGAGGCTCGAAACGTGATTTCCTTGCCCGCTGCGGCATCAACGATCTTTGTTTTGCCTGCAAATACATCCACCGCCTCTCCAGGCCACGGATTACGGAGCTTGATCGGTTGAGCAATCCCGGATTCAATCACGACAGTTGCCGGGACGCCGTGTCTCACTTGCACGTCCACTTTGGTCTGGCCGCGTACGAAGACGCTTCCATCAAAGTCCCAGGCCGTCGGAACTGCAGGCGCTATCCGAATGAGCCCGTCGTAGTCCTGCACGAGCGCTTCCTGCAGTGCGTCTGCGGCCACGCCGCTCTGCTCCACATAGAACTCTATGCTGCGGTCGTCTGCCGGCGGAGCTACGGCAGTGCCCGCACCTCCGCCTCGTCGGCCGCACCCAGTAAACCCGTTGATGCACCGTGCAGAACTCTCCGTACTCTTCAGCAGTGCCGCGCCCACCTCGTCGCCCATGCCGAGCCGGGCAGCCTGGATGGGATCGAAACTCCACCCTCCGCCGCGTTGCGACAGGCGATGCTGATAGGTGCGCTTTGCTAGATAGAACAGCGGCGAAGTGTCGCCGATGATGTCATAAGGCCAGATTGGCTCAAGGCCGATGTTCTCTCCGTTATGATTCTGTGCGCCCGGCAGATAGGATTCAGCAATCATGTCCGCGCCCTCGGCATCGGCCGACGGCGGCAGCAGCGTAAATGGACTGCTCAGTTGCGTGCGCGGGAATGGAGGGATCTTCGCCAAAGCATCCTGCAGTTTCTTGACGAGGTCGGCATCTTTGCCCATCATCTTCGCAGCTTGAATCGTGACTGGATACAGCGCCATGGCTGCAGCGATATCCGTCGTCGGGTCGCGCACATCCCACTGCGTCTCGTGCGCATTCGAAGGGCTTGTGTGCAGCATTCCATCGGGTCCGATCTTCTGGTAGGCCACCAGGAACCGCGCAGATGCTGCGATGACCGGGTAATTATCAGTAAGGAATTTAAGGTCGTTCATGGCGAGGTATTGTTGCCAAATCCACAACGAAACTTCGGCCCCTGTCGAGAGAGTCCGCGCGTTGAAATAAGGCCGGAATGATGCGTCGCAATCCCGGGCAAGTTTTACAGCTTCGTTGTCGTTCGAATCCCAACTCGATTCGTATTCAATCCCCAACCCGTTAAAGCGCATCGTCTCCGAGATACATGCTCCCGGGAGCCCATTCATGTTTTCCCGCGTCCACTTCTCCATCGCCGGCAGGTTTTCGCGATAAAGATTGAAGTAGGGTTCGTTGAGTTCCGTCGCTCCTGCGCCAATGTTCGCGGCGACCTGCATACGAAGGTTCCAATGCCAGAAAGCCGATGAAGCCCAGTGATGAGAGTCGCGCCCGGAAGAAAGCATGTCGCCGACTCCCGCCTGAGAGCCGGGATATTCCGTTCCCTTTTCCGCCGCGGCGGCAAACAAATAGATGTTGCGGAGATTCTCGAGATACTCGCCGGATCCATCAGCGGCCGAAATCCGGATCATTGCCACGTGATTCCAGTAGTTGTGCCACCAGGATTTGTGAGCCGCCTCATTCCCCGCGGAAAGAGCGGGACGCGCAACGGCGAGCGCGTCTCGCTTGCCATCGTAATGTGGGCCCGCGACAACAATCTCATAGCGGCCGCTTTCCAACGGCTTGAACGAGACGGTAACCGTCAATGGATCCGTGACCGTTGCGGAGACATCGCGCCCTACCGCCGTAATCGCGGAGAGTGTGCCGAATGGGCGTCCGGACGCGCCGGGTTCAGTGTCATCGATCCAGCCCTGCGACAGCAGTCCCATCTGCCCCTTGGCTGCGGCCTTCGGCGTGCGCGGCGCCCAAAGCCGAAGCACGGCTGTCTGGGTCTCATTCGCCGGTGCGCCGGTCACTTCAATCACGAGCGTGTCCGTGTCAGGCTGCACGTACGCCGTCGCAGTCATTCGTCCGCCATGCTCTTCAAATTGGCCATCGTAAAGGTTCAGCCGGCCCGAGTAGTCCTTGGCTTGCGTGAGTGCAGCGAGCCCCGGGACAACAACCTCGCCCGGAGACAGACGGTCGGGCAGAGTGTCGGCCCGATTGAGTTGTGCGGTGAGACCATTCTCTGACCAGACGGCCACACCGAGCCGGCCATTGCCAAGCGGCATTGCCTGCATGGCACCGAGATTCGGCTTCTCCAGGATGATGGAAGACCGGCTCATCACTCCAGCCACATCAACCTGAAACTTGCCGTTGTGCCAGGCGGTTGTCGAGTCAAAGGTACTGGATTGAGGCCATAGAGTGGATGCAAAAAGAATCAGTGCGGAATATGCGATCCTGCTCATCATGCCGTTCATGCTTACCTCATGGTTGAAAGTCCCACTCACACGCCAGATTGGCTCCGCACCTGCAGCCGCGACCCATTTTGATCAAGAAGAGCGGGCGTTGCGCAGCTCGCCGAAGCCACTTATCGGGCCAGACGTATCTTATGCCAGCACTTGCCGGCTCTTGCCCTCCATACGAACCGCCCGCTGAACACGCGCATACAACTCCACCGGATACATACCTCCGGTGTTCCACAGAAAACACGGCACTTCCCCCGGCTGCGAACCTCCCTCGTCACCCCTGAAATGCCTCCGTAGTCCGTGAAACCAGCTTCGGGCGGGTGGACTACTTTTACCCCGCCACATCGCGCCGCTTACGCGGCGCAACGTGGCCTATTATTGCTCCGGCGAATATTCATTATTGCGTCATATCCATTTGGGACGGCGGAGCATCTTCCGGAGCGCTACCCCACTTGGTGTTTGGCGTGTCCCCCATCTCCAACACCAATGTGCCACCATTTGCAATTGCCGCGTGCGCAAACCACGCGCCTGTCAGTGGCTTGCCATTGAGCTGAGCCGACTGAATGTACTTGTTTCGACTCGAAACGTGGTTGGCAAGAATTGTGAATAGTTTCCCATTATCCAAGCGGATGATGCTTCTTGCGAAAATGGGACTTCCAATCTCATAGACCGGGCTGCCGGGGCAGACTGGGTAAAAGCCCAATGCGCTGAGAACGTACCACGACGAGGTTTCGCCGCCGTCGTCGTCGCCCGGAATACCCAGTGGACCGTCGTTGTACCAGATATCCATCAACTGACGCACTCGTCTCTGCGTCTTCCACGGCTGGCCGGAAAAGTCGTAGAGATAGGGAACGTGAAAGCTGGGTTCATTTCCCTGCGCATAAAGTCCCACGAGGCCCGTTGCATCGGGAAACTGATCTAGGAAATGAAACTTTGAAGTGCCGTATTGCTCTACAAATAGACGATCAAGCTTCCTGTTGAACGCCTCCCGGCTTCCAAATAGACGAATAAGTCCGGCAACATCGAACTGTACACTGAAGGTGTAAGTCCAGGAATCCATCTCAGTGAAATAGTCTCGTCCTCCTTGTCCACCGCCTAACTTTGGGTCGAAATGCGTGACCCACTTCCCATCGGCATCCTTCGGAGCCATGAAGCCTATTTCCGCGTTGAAGACGTTCCGATAGTTGTTCGCCAACTGGCCAAAGTGGCTTGCATCCTTTTGTTTTCCGAGCGCCCTGGCAAATTGCTCGACACACCAGTCGTCATAGCTGTTTTCAATCGTGACAGAGACTGCTTGCCTACGCTCAGGAGTCACCTCTGGGATGGTTTCGCTCTCGTCCCACTTCAGCGCTGGGAAGAAGCCTTTATCGAAGTACACACGATCCAGAGAGGTGAGGGGCGCGCGACTCCAGGGAATCATCGTAGCTTCCGTGGCGTTCTTTCGAATGGCCGAATATGCCTCATCAACATCAAAATCGCGGTAGCCTTTGGCATAGACATCAAGAATGAATTCCGCAGCGTGGTGGCCAATCATTACGGCCTGATCGCCGGCTGCAGACGGAAACGAAGGAAGCCAGCCGCTCTGTTCATACATGCGCAGGTAGGAGCGGACCAAGTCTTGCTGTTGCCGCGCGTTCAGCAGAAGTTGCAAAGGGTGAAGCGAACGATAGGTATCCCATAGTCCATCATCGACGTAGAAATCGTGACCCTGCGCTTCATGTACTGCATGATCGTAACCACTGAAGTATTTTCCATCCTCGGTTATATCGGTCATACGGCCCAGAGAACGGTAGAGAGCGGTGTAGAAAATAACCCGTTGCCGCTCATCCCCTCCCGTTACATCAATTGCAGAGAGCGCATGATTCCAAATAGCGCGTGTCTGCGATCTCACGGTGTCAAACGTCCAGTCCGGGATCTCCCGTTCCAGATTTCTGCGGGCTTGGTCCGTGCTGATGTAAGAAATGCCGACACGCACTTCAATCTGCTCACCTGCCGTCGTCGTAGTATCCGTGACAATGCCGATGTTATTCCCGGTCTGTTTTGTGGAGTGACAAAGAGCCTCCTTCCCCCAGGTCTGGAACGAATTAAGAGGACGAGAGAACACCGCGTAGAAGTACTCGTGAGTTTCCCCATCAGGATCTGAGAGTTTCCCCACCGGGCCATCAATCCTCTGGCTCCCCTCGACGGTATTCTCCCCAGTCACCTCGAACTCTGCTTTGTCTCCCATAGTTAGAATGAAATGAGCGTGGGCACTAGCAGGAAACGTGAAACGATAGTAGGCAGCCTCTTCACTTGCCGTGAATTCGGCCTTGATCTTCCACGTTTGCAGATCGGCCTCGTAGTAATACGGAGTCGCAATCTCAAAGTCGTGGTCAAAGTCCGATGCATTTACATCTGGGCTAGTTCCTGTCTCGCCTACTGAAGCCATCAATGTCGCAGGGCCGGCTGGAAATCCATAGATCTTGTCAGCGAGATACCGGTCGGTAATTCCGGGAGTTGTAACAGGTGCGAGACGAGCCATGCCAAAGGGACGCTGAACATACGGCACGGTCGCTGTGAGTAGTTGCCCGATGCCTCCGATGTTCGGAGAAACATAATCCACTGGCTCCTTCTGCGGATGTCCTTGGGCATATATGATACTGCCAAAAAAGGCCGACAAAATCAGAGTGATTGAAATCGTCTTCATTTTTTCTCTCTTCCGTGTTTCTCCGCTGCACATTATCAATTGAGAACTGCTTTTTGCTAGCGACTCGATTCCCTATCGCGGGTTGAGGACTAAATCTGCGGTTAAAGAGGCTTGTGAAGAACCACCGGCCCAGAGTGTGTAGCTGCCCGCTTCGACACTCCATTTCCCCTCCGCATCCCAGACTGCGAGCTGGCTCTGAGGAATATGAAAGACGACGTTCTTCGTTTCCTGTGGCTTGAGAGCTACTCGTGAGAATCCTTCGAGTGAGCGGTCCGGAGTTTCGACGCTGCCGAAATCTTGGCGCACATAAACCTGAGCAACTTCGACTCCTTCGCGATCACCAACATTCGTTACGTCTACCGTCGCCAGAATCTCTCCATCGCTTCCATGCGGCGGTGCCTGCACCGCGAGGTGGTCATAGCGAAATGACGTGTAGCTGAGACCGAAACCAAAGGGAAACAGCGGGAGCCCGTCACCATCCACATACTTGCGAATACGCGAGCGGTCAGAGTTATAGAAGTCGGGCAACTGCCCCACGCTGCGCGGAAATGAAATGGTGAGATGGCCGGAAGGGTTGTTGTCGCCAAAAAGGGTCTCAGCGATGGCCTTGCCTCCGAATTCACCTGGGTACCATGCTTCAAGGATTGCCGGCACATTCTCTTTGGCCCAGCCGATCGTTAACGGCCGGCCGTTCTCCAGCACCAGCACCACTGGTTTCCCAGTCGCAACCACGGCTTCCATCAATTGTTCCTGGTTGCCGGGCAGATCTAGGTCGGAACGGTCAAATCCCTCCCCAGAGATCCCCTGCCATTCTCCCAATCCCAGGATGATTACGTCCGCATTCTTCGCCGTAGCAATTGCCGCTGCGATGTCCTTGCCTGGGTCGAAGTCAACTGTCGCTCCGGGGACAAGTTGGCGGATGCCTTGCAATATGCTTATGTGTTCGCCATTTGATTCTCTTTCGTAGTCGCCATATCGTGCTACATCGGCATTAGGGCCGATCACGACTATCCGCTGAACCGATTTCGAAAGGGGCAACAGATGACCATCATTCTTCAGCAGCGTCACCGACTGGCGTGCCGCCTCCAGTGAGAGGTCGAGATGCGCCTGCGACCGGAATGTTTGGGCCCTCAAATTAGGATCGGTCGTCGAGTGATCAAATAGGCCTAAGGCAAACTTCACCCGGAGCACCGACTTGACCGCTCTGTCTAAGTCCGATTGCGGAAGTGAACCCTCACGGACGCATTCGATAAGAGCCCGCTGAAAGACCTCGTGGTCGAAATCGTAGAACTGCATATCGACCCCGGATTTGATGGCCAGGCATGCAGCCTCCTTCGGAGTGGAGGCAATGCCGTGCGCGGAGTATAGGCGCTTGATCGCGCCCAAGTCGGAGAGCACGAATCCCTTGAACCCCCATTCTTGACGAAGTATCTTCTTAAGCAAGAACGGGTCGGCCGTAATTGGAATTCCGTCTATTTCGTGATAAGCGGCCATCACCCCCATGGCCTTCCCGTCTCGAATTGCCGGCTCAAATGACCGGAGCATCACAGAGCGCAACTCACGCTCGCCCATATGTACTGGCGACGTGTTGGTACCTCCCTCTGGGGAACCATGCCCGGCAAAGTGTTTAGGCTCACTGACAACACTCTGCTCGCTATTCAGGCTTTTCCCTTGCGCTCCCCGCACAAAAGCTTCGCCCATTCGGCCCGTCAAGTAGGGGTCCTCGCCATAGTCTTCTTCAACGCGTCCCCAGCGCGGGTCTCTGGCGAGATCCAGGACAGGCGCAAGAATCATGTCCACACCGGTTGAGCGCGCTTCTGCCGCGATGGCTGCGCCAATTCTCTCGACGTTGTCCGAGTTCCAGGTAGACGCTAGATTGATCGGAGCCGGAAATACTGTTCCGGTATTGAAGCCGTGCAGGCCCTCTTCGATAAAAAGCACCGGAATCTCGAGGTGGTTATGTTTGATGACCCACTGCTGTATGGCATTAGCTTGTTCCGGAGTAGGATTCAGGTCGTGGATGGCGCCAACACCAAGATCGCCCCAGAGAGCCCGTGCCTTATCCGGTAGGAAATTGGCTTCGGCGTCTGCATGTGTCCCGTCGGTATGCTTGTCCACTAAAGCTGTTGCCCCGGAATAGAGATCGAGTTGCCGCACCTTCTCCTCCAGGGTCATCCGGCTCAGAAGATCTGCGACACGCCGTTCTATAGGTTGGTTTGGCTGCTTATACAAGGCATTCGAGCGTTCTGCCGGGGGCGCCACTTGCGCCCGTACTGGGTTCGGACGGGCCAATAACACCAGTCCGGCAATTAATGAGATTGCAAATGTCTGCGCAAAGCAGAACGAATACCGGGATTTCCAGTCCCCTTGCTGATCTGGCCTAGGTTCCTGAGTCAGGAAGGGCGTAAGGACACTGAATAATAATGGCCTCTCGTTTTGGTTTCTTGACTCTGAAGTGGGACCTTGCACGTGGATCGCGCCTTTATTGCGACTGCTGTGTCTCTTCACTTTTCTGCCCTAATTCCGGGATTCCTTCGCGCAACAACAACGGTAAGGGAATTTCGCGATAGCAGCAAGGTCGCCACGGTTTCCGACTTAACCATTTGATGCTGAAAACAAAAGACTTATGCGGACGTGCTCCAGCTAACGGTAGATACCTTCGAAAAGGCTGGGGAACCGTTCGAACTCGCACGATTTCCCAACGATGTTTCGCGACGGGGAGGGCCCAAAGGAAAATTGAATTGTGCCAGGATAATAGCAGTCACCTTTGTTTCTGCTTGACCTCTTTCTTCGGGCTCCTGAGAACGCGCTAATGCCGGCTCAAACTCTCCAAGTGATGCTCAATCAATGGATTACGAGGCAAACCCTTAAAATGATCTTCGCCTGGAAGATCGCACTCCAGATTCGTCCTGCAGTGGCAAGTCGTAGAATAGGGACAACTCGATAGACGGAATGCGAGAATCTTGAGCACACAGACGTTCAAAATGCAGTCGCCTTCGCCAAACGACGCCCGAATCGCAGAAATCGCCAAGATCGCAGAAACAAAAAGCGATCTTGTGGCCTTGCGGCAGCATGTGAAAGAAGTGATTGAAGGGGAAGTATTTAAGGGGAGCCACCGCAGCGTTCTATTCCTTCAATACATCGTCGATCAAGCGATCGCTGGTCACTGCGAATCACTCAAAGAGCGCGTAATTGGAATGGAGCTCTTTGGGAGATCCGCGTCCTATGACACGGGCGACGATGCGATTGTTCGAGTCACGGCCAGTGACGTGCGTAGGCGCTTGCTCGAGCACTACGGAAGATACGGAGCGACCTCCGAATTCCGGATCACACTGCCTTCAGGGTCATACATCCCAGAAATTACGCGCAAGCCAAATGGGGCTGCGACTGTGGACGACAGGATGGTGGATCACAAGACGACCCTAAGTCCAGACGATTCAGCAGCCATCGATCCTAAACTTGCGCCGCTTCCACGGGAGTCGGTTGACAACAATCCTAGCATTCATCAAGTAGCTACTGCCCCTTCGCGGAGCTTTTCGAAACAAATATGGTTCGCTGCGATTGCGGTTGTGATGCTGAATCTCGCACTGTGGGGCGTTCTCTGGACCCGTGTTACGCGCACAGTGGCGGCGCCGATCTCTGTGCTTCCATGGTCAGCGTTTTTCGGTTCCTCCCATGCCACGGAATTGATCACTAGCGATCCAGATATAACCGACATTCAGGAAATTTCCGGCGGCCAAGTCTCTGTCTCCGATTATGCCAATCATAATTACGTCCCGGTGCCCAACAAGCTCACGCCCGAACAAGACAATATCTTCAGGAATATTCTGCGAGGGGATATGTGCTCCCAGGTCGATGCACCGATTGTCGCTAAAGTTGCGGCACTCGCTCAGACCAATTCAAGAAGCATAGATGTCCGTGCGGCCCGAAGCATCCAATTGGTAGACTTGAAGTCCGATAATAACTTCATTTTTCTAGGAAGCCCCCGCAGCGATCCATGGTTTTCCTTTTTCAGCGACCAGTTGGATTTCCGGTTTGTATTCGACAAGAACTCCGGATCGGAATTTATCCGCAACTTCCGTCCTCGCCCAAATGAGCAACCGTCATATATTCCAACTGCTAACGGCTATGCTACCGGCGATTCGTATGCCATCATAGCTCTGGTTAAGAATCCCGACCAAAGCGGGCAGGTCCTCCTTCTTGCAGGAGCGAACTCAGAGGGTACTGCGGCTGCAGGAAAAGTTGCAACCGACCTAACTCGCTTATCTACCGAACTGCGTAATTGTGGCATCAACCCTTCTGGTCCGGTCCGGCATTTCGAGATGTTGTTGCACCTGAATACCATGGCTGGCACTCCAAGTAATATCGACCTGGTGGCGTGCCACATATTGCCGAGCGATTCTGCCCACTAACAACTCAAGCCCCCGACAACAACT
>Ga0116126_1002388_pt1 | contig 10758 bp, 7 predicted proteins | sample June2015DPH_16_5_FD_89730 | JGI IMG/M metagenome (GOLD analysis project Ga0116126, IMG submission 89730) | Peatland microbial communities from SPRUCE experiment site at the Marcell Experimental Forest, Minnesota, USA - June2015DPH_16_40 | ecosystem: Environmental > Terrestrial > Soil > Wetlands >... | reverse complement strand
GCAAGCGCAAGCCATCTGCATGCAGACCAAGGACTACGAGCGCGCCTATCTGGCGTTTGTGAACAAACAGCGGCCCACGTTCGCGGGAAACTGAACGCTCGCTGTCGGGCGTGCGAACCAACTACATCAGAGAGTATAACTCGTTCCCCTGTTCGAGCGGGCTCTTGAAAATGTGCTCGCCGCGGCCGGCGGCGCGCACCCGGGCACAAGCACATCTGCCGCATGACCGCCTATGGCACCGATAAGCGCGCCGGTCTGGCGATGGGCAGGAGCCTGTTCGCCTCTGGCGCCGCCTCGTGGACACCCATTGATCCGGCCATGTGCATGATTTTCGTCGCCGATCTGCTCCACGCTGCGGGCAACATTTGAGTTGGAAGCGACCGCGGTCGTACCGGCTAGTCGTACCTAGGAGCAATTGAGGGTGGAAAAATCCGCACCGGTGGTCGCCGAGCTGACGGCGCTCGGTTGCCCCGCGTCACTGACTGCACGGTGTTTCCTATAGACGTATCTCGCCGATATTGATGCTGGCGCCGAGCTTAGTCTCGATCACCCTCTTGGTTCCATCCTTGGCCGAGACCTCCACCAAATAGCGTCCCGAGTTCTCGTCGAGTCGATCAAACCTGAAGTCACCGTAGTTATCGCTCACCGTTTCAGCAACGATGTGGTTATCCTTCATAAGCCGTACCTTCGCACCATCAACGCAGTCCACACTGTCACCGGTATTGGCCGAGATAGTGCCGCCGATGAAGCATTTCGAGTAGCGCCATAGGTTGCGGTAGTAGACGCGCGGCCTAGCGTTAAGCTCAGGCTTCATCACTTCAAGCTCCTGCTCGCGCGCCATTTGTTGCATCTCGTCGTCATCAACCTTGATCGTCCGCATGGCGCCGGTTGGACAGGAGAGCTGCCCGCGGGTCTGGTTCCAGCCTTGATCGAGCAGATGGGCATCGAACGGCCAAGCTTGCGGAACCTTCAGTTCCTCGTTCCACCAGATGTGGCCATAGGGGCAGACATCGACGAGATCCTGGCGACCCTTCGCCTTGACTGGATCGATGAGCACGATGCCGTCGTCGCGTTTGCTCACCGCGCCACCGCCTTTCGCGACGCAGGGCGCGTTGTCGCAGTGGTTGCACATGGTCGGCACATAGGCGACATCGATCATCGGCGCCTGTCCGCGCTCCTTTTGCAAAATGTTGATCCACCTGTGACCGTGCCTTGGCATCGGCGCTGAATAGCCTGGCCAGTCGTTGGCGACGTACTCATCCATAATCGCCAGCGTGCACAGATTGCAGTTCGTGCACTCGGCGACGTCGATGACCATGTTCCATTTTTTCATCGCTTATCTCGCATCGCGCCGAACGATGGGGTTCACGTCAATCATCACTTCGCCGACACCGCCGCAGCCGCGCGTGCGCGCTTGGCCTGCGAGTCCATCTCCGCTTGGGCGAACGCGCCCGAGATGTATTCGGTCTTGCCGTCCCACAGCTCGATTTCGACCAGGGCCTGCGAACCTGCGAGCGAATGCGTCGACGTGGTCTGCGGGCGGTGCGGCGTCAACAGGTTAACCACGCCGCCGCGGTCCACCGACCGGCCGGGCTCGCCCATCGGTTCGTACAGCGCCGAAGATTCGAAGCTGTGGGCGACACCGCGCGACAGCCGCTGGGTGAGCACCGCCGCGCAGATCACAGCGCCACGGTCGTTGTAGACTTTGACCAGATCGTGCTGCTTAACGCCGCGAGCCGCGGCATCCTGCGAATTCATGCGCACAATCCAGTAGTACCAATCCTTCACCTTTACCCGGTGGTCCGGGATGTTGAGCAGAAAGCTGTCCTTGCCGTCGCCCTGGGTGTGGAAGCTGTACTTGCTGTGCGGCGTGAGCAGCTGCAGCGGATATTTCCGGAACAGCTCGCCCGACTGCGGGCCCTCCCACGACGGCACGTATTCGACGACCGGCGGCCGCTCGGGATCGCTCAAACGCTTGAGGCTATTGCACTCGAATTCGAGCTTGCCCGATTGGGTCTGGAGGCCTTTGAGGAACTCCACGGAGTAGTCCGAAGGCAGTGGGTGCGGCTCCGGAACGTCCTTCTTGCGGCCTTCCCAGAACCAGCGGAAGGAGACCGGCGCGCGCAGATGCTCCTTCTCCGACGGCACCACGAAGTAGCCGCGGCGAATGAACTTCTTCCACGACATCACCTTGGGCATGTCGGACGCATCGTATAGGCGCTTGACCCAGTCGATCTCGTTCACGCCTTCGGAGAAGTAGTTGGCGAGCCCGAGCCGCTTGCAAATCTCGTTGAAGATCCAGAAGTCTGATTTGGACTCCCCGAGCGGCTCGATGGCCGGCGCCTGGAAGATGATGACGCGATGGTTGAGCTGCTGCTGGCCGTGATGGCCGTAACCGCCGAGCCCGGCCCATTCGCTGATGTCCGCCCGCTCGAAATTGGTGCAGGCGGGTAGGATGATGTCGGCAAATTTGGTGTCGCCCTCGAACCAGATCGCCTGGCTGACGATGAACTCGAGATTCGGCGACTGGAACATCTTCACGTGACGGTTAGTGTTGTTCATGGTCGGGATCAGCGAACCGCCGTACTTGAACATCATCCGCACCGGCGCGTGACCAGCCGCCGGATAGCTGAACTTGGCGAACTGCGACTCGATCGATTTGCCGTTCCACGGGTAGCCGCCGTCGGCTTTCCCTTCGAGAATCGCCTCTGGTAGGAAGATTCGCGGAATCTTCTGCTGCGGCGTGTTCATCGTCGGCAGCTGCGGCATACGCTGAAAGAGCTCAACCGCCATGGCCGTCTTCTCAATATCGCCGGACATGCCCCCGTCGGCGTAGCCGGGGAAATAGAAGTTGAGGTCGACCGGGGCGCCCCATTGCAGATTGCCCATATTGATTCCGGGCTTGCCCAGCCCCTGCATCGCGATCAGGCACACCATGGTGCGCGCCCATTGGATGCCGGTCTGATTGCGGCAGGCGCCGCCGTGGCCGTTGCCCCAGCCGCCGCAGCCGAGATAGGTGCGTTTGGCCGCCCATTCGCGCGCCAGCGCGCGCACGTCCTTGGCTGGGACGCCGGTCTCCTTCTCCTGCCATTCGGGCGACTTGGGCACGCCGTCGCGCTCGCCCATGACATATGCCTTCCAGGCTTCGAAGCCGACCGTGTGCGTGGCTACGTATTCCTTGTCGTAGAGCCCTTCCTTGATCCAAACGTAAGCGATCGCCATGGCGAGTGCCGGCGAGGTCGTCGGCTTCGGGCAGATCCATTTGCCCGGTACAAATTGGGCCGACGAGTTGAAATAGGGATCGATGTGCACGACCTTGATGCCGAGCTTCTTCAGCCATTGCCGGCGCACCGTGCCTTCCTGCGCGCCATAGGAGCCGCTGGTGGTTTCCGGATCGGCGGCCCAGAACACGACCATCTCGCAATTTTGCAGCAGATCTTCGACGGTGCCGTAAGTTTCACACTGGCCGACGCGCAACGTGTAGCCCCAGTGGTGCGCGGCGCCCCAGTACCAGCCTTCCCAGCTGTCCGGATTATGGTGAACAGGCGTGTGGCCGACGGCATTGCTGAAGCGGTATAATGCGCTCAGGTAATACCCGATATGGCCCCAGGTATGATGCGAGCCGTGCGAAACGGTCATGGCGCCCATGCCATGATCGTGCTTCACGCGTTTGATCTCGCTCGCAACGATGTCGAGCGCCTCGTCCCAGCTAATCCGCACGTAGCCTGACTTGCCGCGGTTCTCCACGTTGCGCTTGCCCTTCGGATCGAAGTCGACGCGCTTCATCGGGTAGAGCAAGCGGTCGGGCGAATAAATGATCGACCGGCTGTTCTGCCCGTGCGGAGCGAGCGTCGTCTTGCGCGGCGGCGTGAGATTCATTCCGCGCGCATGAATCGTCCACGGCTGCGGATCGGTTTCGTCGAAGTCGATCGGCGTGGTACGGATAATCCTGCCGTCCTTGACGTAGACGAAAAGCGGGCCGCCGTTCGCCATATTGCAATAGCGCATGGTGCCGTCGGGCAGACGAGTGCCGAATTTCCAGCCGGCGGTCTGCATCGCCATTAAGGTTTGTGCCAGCCAATTGGTGAGGTCCTCCGGCCCGTCGATCGCGAGCGTGAAGTCCTTCTGCGCGTTGATCTGGTCGAGCCAATTGATCGGCGGCGTGAGCAGCGAGGCGCCGATCATGGCGTTTTTGAACGAAAGCGTGACGTCCGGCTTCGGGTGCATGCCCCGACCGGAGCCGATCTCGCCGTCGCGAAATGAAATCCAGCGTCCGATCCCCTCGTCGCGGGCCTTGATCTGCGCAACCAGGTTGCGCTGCTTGAGCCGTGCGGCAAAGGCCGGGTGCCTGCGTGCCGTGAACTTGAGCACTACGGGCAAGACCAAAAGGATGACAGAAAATTTCAACCGCGAAATCATCATGCCCGCGCTCGTGCGCTTCACCGCATCGTCTTCGGCTCGCGAGTATACGCGGGGCATGATCATAAACCGATGCAGATTGCCGGAAGGTTGATAGATTTTAGCGATCGCTGGGCGATGGGGCACTATCGCTGCGGCCGCCCGACGCTGCCCTTGGGAACAGCGATCCCGGCTGCCATGCGCTGGATTTCGGCAAGAAAGGCGAGGCAAACCGCGGACAATGCATGTTTGGCGCGCGAGATGACTGCGACCTGCCAAGGTTGCATCGGCGAGTCGAGTGGCAAAAGCGCAATCGAAGGCGACGTGCGACCGCCGAAAAAGATCTGAGAGGGTACGAGCGTGACGTAGTCGCCATTCTCTACAAGAGCGAGCGCGCAGGCGAAGGAGGTGCATTCGATTGTGCTCTTTGGCAGAGCGAGGCGGTTGGAGGCAAAGGTCTGCTCGAAGACGTCGAGGCCAGTATGACTGCCGCGGTACATGATCCAATCGAGATCGAGCAAGTCCGCGAGCTGAAGCTTGTGCGCGCCAGCCAAGGGATGGTCGGCGCGAACCGCGGGCACCAGGTGATCCTTGACCAGGTTCATGAAGCTCAGCGTCTCGTCGCGCGGCCGAGTAGGCACGAGACAAATCGCGAAATCGAGATCGCCGGTACGGATCGCGGGCAGAACGTCCGGGTAGACACCTTCCCAAATACGAAAGCTCACCCGTGGGCGCGCGCGCTGGAAGGCGACGACCGCGCGGGGTAGCAACCCCATAGCAACTGTCGGCGAGGCGCTCACTCGGATTTCGCCAACCTGAGCGCCATGGACTGTTTGCACATCGTTGCGCGCGTGACGCAGCTCCGCTTCTATGACCTTGGCGTGGGCCAGCAGGGCTTTGCCCGCCGCGGTCGGAGTGACCCCATGCGCGCCGCGATGTAACATTTCAGCGCCGAGTTCGTCCTCTAATTGCTGGATGCTTTTGCTGACCGAGGATTGCGATAGATTTAGGTTCCTGGCCGCCTGACGGACAGAGCTAGCCTCGACCGTCGCGATAAAATTCCGAAGCTGACTGAGCTTCATCCGGCCACCATGAAGACGGGGTGATGGTAAAAAGCTATCATGGAATTGGGATTCTGCATAACTGGGGCATCGCAAGCCGGATATACTTTCATGAGTTCGGCGCTGTTCCGGCGCCCTGGTGGCGAGGCACGTTTTATGACGCTCCAGCAAAATCTGGCGAAAGATGCCAGCGCCAACCAGCCCGTCATCATCCTTAAGAGTGTTTGCCGCTCTTGCCACGGCGGTTGCGGCACGTTGCTGCATGTGCGCGACGGTGTTCTCGTTAAAGTCGAGGGCGATCCTCAATCGCCGCTCAACCACGGCCGGCTGTGTCCGATCGGAACGGTCACCGTCGACCTCGTCAATCATCCGGATCGCCTGCAATATCCGCGACGTCGCGTCGGCCCGCGCGCTTCGGGCCAGTGGGCGCGCATCTCCTGGGACGAAGCGCTCGACGAGATCGCCGAACGCTTACTCGCGATCCGCAAGGAATTTGGGCCCGAAGCCATCGCTCTTGGCACCGGCACCGGCCGCCATCACATCCGCTGGGTGTCGCGGTTTGGTCATGCGCTCGGCACGCCGAACTGGTGCGAGCCGGGCTTCGCTCAATGCTTTCATCCACGGGTCAACACCTGCATTCTCACCTTTGGCGACTTTCCCGTCTCCGATTTCACCGGCGGAACGCCGCCCGCCTGTATGCTGTTCTGGGGCCACAATCCGCTCAATTCCGGCCCCGACGGCGAGACCCGCTTCAACGTGCGCGAGGCGCTCGATACCAACCCTAAAATCATCGTCGTCGATCCGCGCGAGACGGAGCTAGCGCGCCGCGCCGACGTGTGGCTGCAGCTGCGCCCGGGAACCGACGATGCGCTGGCGCTCGCCTTCCTCAACGTCATCATCGGCGAGCAACTTTATGACGCGCCGTTCGTCAAGCGGTGGACCCACGGCTTCGATGCGCTGCGCGAGCACGTGCGTGCATTCACGCCGGAATGGGCGGCACCGATCACCTGGGTCGCCGCCGAGAAAGTCCGGGCGGCGGCGCGCTTGTTCGCGCGCACCAAGCCGGCCATGCTGGAATGGGGCTGCGCGATCGAGCACACGCCTAAATGCATCCAGACCGTCCGCGCGCTCTCCATGTTGCCGGCGCTGACCGGCAACGTCGACGTACCCGGCGGCTGGGTGTTCGGTATGCACGGCATCGGCCGATTCCCGAGCCTGATCGAAAATCTCACCCCGGAAGCGAACGCCAAGCGGCTCGGCGCGGATCGTTTCAAGCTGCTCGGCGGCGAAGGTGCCGATCTGCCATCGGCCCACATTCCAACCCTGCTGCAGGCGATGCGCGAAGGCATTCCCTATCCGGTGAAGGCGTTTCTTGTCTTCGGCAACAACACGCTGACGACCTATGCCAATTCCGCGCTGGTCTACGAATCGCTGATGAAGCTCGACTTCATGGTCTGCGCAGACCTTTTCATGACGCCCACGGCGGAGCTCGCTGACATCGTCCTGCCGGCGGCGTCGTGGCCGGAGATCGATCAGATCGCCGGGCTGCCAACCGTGGCCGCCAACGTTGTGCTGGCAAATCAGCGAGCGGTGCGCATCGGCGAGTGCATGTCGGATGAAGAGATCTTCGTCGCGCTGGCGCGGCGGATGAAGCTTCCGGTCGGCACGGAGTCCGTTGAGGAGGTGCTGAATTCACAGCTCGCGCGGGGCGGCCTCGACATGACCTTTGCGGAGCTGAAGGAGCTGGGCTCGGTCACGGTCCCCTTCAAATATCGCAAATATGAGGACGGCGGGTTCAAGACGCCGACCGGAAAGATCGAGCTCTACTCGACGCGTTTCGAGGAGATGGGTTACGCACCGCTGCCCTTTTATGAAGAACCGCCGGAAAGTCCGATCAGCCGCCCGGAAGTTGCCGAAGATTATCCGCTGGTGCTCACCACCGGTGCTCGCATTCCGTACTTCTTTAACTCGGAGCACCGGCAGATCGAGAATCTGCGCAAGGCCCATCGCCATCCGACTGCCGAAATCCACCCGGAGACGGCGGCACGCTACGGCATCGCGAAGGGCGACTGGATGTGGATCGAGACGAAGCGCGGCCGTATCCGGCAGCGAGCGCGCCTGACCACCGGGATCGATCCGCGGGTGATCGCTGCGGAGCACGGCTGGTGGTTTCCCGAGCAACCCGCGCCCGAGTACGGCGTGTGGCGGTCGAATGTGAACCTGCTTACCGACAACCAGCCGCCCTATGATCCGGCCATGGGGACGTATCAGCTGCGGGCGTTGCTGTGCCGGGTAACCCGGGCGGAACCAGAGTAAATCGATGCCTGTCGCTTTGGAAATTATATCTGCTCGTAGCAAAATATCGAGCTTTCAAGCACCGCACCATTGATGACCTGTTAAACAAGTATCCGCCAAATCGTGAGGGTGTAGACGGTAGCAATGGAGCGAGCCCTCCGCCATTGCCGGCGGACCTCGCGCTCATTCATTCGGGGTAAACACCTCCCGACAAAAAGGTATTCAGGACGTTGCCCTTCGTGATCGGCAACAGCAGATACGAGGGGAGGTCCTCGTTGTGAAACACGGTGATCCGGCTGACCGCTGCCCGCGCGAGGCTTCCCGAGCCCGCCAATTCGAACGGGTTCTTCGGTTCATCATCGACACATCGAATCCTCACCGCGATGCGTGAGCCGGCCTTGAACAACCTACCGGTCGGAACCAACTTGATATCGAACTCGCAACTTTCGCCGGGTGTCAGCAACTGGGGACTGGTATGTTTGTGAATTGGCTCCCACGGCTTCGACTTTTCCAGATCGATCTCGTGGTGCGACCCTTTCAGCCAGCGCTTGGTCACAAAGCGCTCATTGCCATCGGCGTCGATTTCCAACAGCGAAATAATCCAGTGAATGTCGGTGTCGGTTGTTGATGCATAGAGTTTCAGCGCGATCGGGCCGCAGATTTCCGTGTTCTCGACGAGCCGCGGGGTTGCATATTGCAGCTTGCCGCGCATCCACGGGGAATCTTCGAATGAATCGCTCCCCTCATTGGTCCAGTGTTCGTGCTCGCTCAAAAGCCCTTCTTCGTGAAGATAGAAGGGAACCCACTTCGTTTCCGGCAACGGCCACTCTGTTGCTTCCTTCCACTCTCCCGTCCCCGTGATGAATATTTGGATCGGCGGCTCATCCATAATCCCGGTATCGACGCCTTTTACCCAATAATCGAACCAGCGGACGGCCTCGTGTTGAAGTTGGCCGACCGGCCGATCGAGATAGACATCGGGACCGATGATCATTTTCTTCGGAACGTTGAGATATTCCCAGCTGCGGAATGCCGCAGGCGTGTGAATTCCGAACATTCCCCAGCATCCGCCGATAAACGCCGGAATTTTAATCTTGCTGTAATCGACCGTGCGCTCTTTCCAGAAATCATCGTAAAGCGGATGCAGGGCGAGGTCGACGATGAATGGATTGACCCCTGCCTCGGGGTTTTTCAACACGGTGACAAGCTCGGGAACCGCGTCGATATCGTCGTCTTCCAGCAATCGAGCGATGGCTTCTCGATAGCCCTTTTCGCCCATGCGCTGTTTCGAGACGTTCGCGGGGCGGCATTTGCCGTAGGTGAGCGAGGTTGCGCTCCAGCCGATGGGCCATTTGTACGAAAACATCCCGCCGCGGTAGACAAAATCCCGGTAGAAGTCGGTAGATCCCCAGGGACAAAAAATGGTCTTCAGATGCGGCGGGTTGAGAGCTGCGACAAGCAATTGAATCCAGGCGAAATAAGAAACCCCGAACATGACGACATTGCCGTCGCACCAAGGCTGGGCCGCCAGCCATTCGATAGTCTCGTAAACGTCTTTGGTCTCTCGAGAGACCGGAAAAGTCCCACGTTCCTTCCGATTTCCCGGTCCCCCGCGCGTTGCAAACCACATGCGCATAGCCGCGCCGCGCAAAAAAGATCGGATCGCCGGACTCCAGCGATGCGTTCGTTCTTTCCTGGCCGGGATTACGCCACTGGGCCGTGGATAGAGCGGCAGGCTTGATCGGGCCCGTCTGACCTATCGAATGGTAGCAGTGAAAGCCGAGAATGACGGGGACTTTTGCTGCGCCGTTCGGCTTCCATATATCGGCGTTGAGCTTGGCGCCGTCGCTCATCGGGATCTGGATATCTTGCTCGGCAATGACGCCGTATTTCCGTTCGGAGGTTTTCCACCGACGGCTGAACATTGCCCCTTTGTACGCTTCGAATGCCATAGCCTTCCCCCCTGATCAAACGGTTTCCCCAATCTTATATTTTTCATATTTTGACCTTGCGCTCAGATCATTGTCAAGACAACATTGTCATGACATCGATTTTAAAGCTATCCCCGTCACGCAATTTGTGACCAACCCCCGGCGAGATTTTCATGACGCGGCCGCGCTCGAACGACCCTAGCCTTCACGTTCTCGAAGGCTTGATCACCTATCGACTGACGCGCATCGCCGACACGCTCGTGCGCGCGGCGAGCCAAGTCTATCGCGTGGAACATGAGGTAACGCTTACCGAATTGCGTCTCTTGGCGACCATCGGCAGACATCAGCCCCTGGCAGTCAACGAAGCTAGTCGCTTGACGGGCATCGATAAAGCGTGGGTCAGTCGCTCGTTGGCCGCATTGGTCAAACGCAAGCTGGTGGTCCGACAGCCGCATCCGTCCGACAGTCGAATTGTCCTTTTGTCGCTTACCCAGATGGGCAAGACCAAGGTGCAACGAATCGTTCCTCTGGCGGTAGCGCGGAACGAACGCCTTCTCGCAGCGCTAAGCGAGAGGAAGAGAACAACATTCAATGAGATCCTCGATCATCTGCAAGTTCAAGTCGAAGACCTCCTGGCACATCCAAAACGCACACATATGAAAAGATATCGGGAGCAACGGCAGACGCACATTTCTTAAGCAGCAGTTTACCTACCCAAGCCTGACATCGAGCCATGTGCAAAACCCTCGCCTGGATCCTCGCGACTCTGCACGGCGTTGGTACAACGTCTTTAAGATTGGCAGGGTCCCGCTGCCCTGGGAATGCTGCTTCGTTATTGACCCGCGCTACTTCCTAGGCGACATTTCGAAAATGGGCCGGTGAGAGCTGTCCCTTCCGAAAATTTGATCCATCTAGATTCGCAGCGTGAGGCAGAATCATCGCATCATCAAGTTCGATGCTAGCCATCCTGCACTTGCTCGTGATGTTCGTCGCCGACATCTTCAAGTCGCGACGCAGGCTTGAAGCCGAGAACCTGTTTCTCCGTCATCAGCTCAACATCGCATTGCGGCGAG
>Ga0116126_1002387_pt1 | contig 10760 bp, 8 predicted proteins | sample June2015DPH_16_5_FD_89730 | JGI IMG/M metagenome (GOLD analysis project Ga0116126, IMG submission 89730) | Peatland microbial communities from SPRUCE experiment site at the Marcell Experimental Forest, Minnesota, USA - June2015DPH_16_40 | ecosystem: Environmental > Terrestrial > Soil > Wetlands >... | reverse complement strand
CCCGGGCATGTAGTAGTCCAACAACACCAGCGCGATTCCCCGCCAATGGGCCTCATACGACTGCAGACCTTCGGCCGGGTCGGAGGCGGTCAGCACCACCCAGCCTTCGCGGATCAACAACCGACGGATGCTGTTCAAGACTTCCGTGTCGTCATCGATGGCAAGGATGACACCCTGCTCGACGCCGGCAAATCCGCCGGCGGTGGAAGGATTGGACCGAAGCCGGTCAGGGTCTGCATGAGAGATTCCTTCGTTGGCCATGATTGCCCACGCCTTTCTCACCGCACTGAGTGGTATCTAATGTCCGCAGCCATTACGGCATCCATTCGCGTGCCAGGGAGCGCCAGCCGCCCGCACATCAGGGATACCATAGCTCGAAACTGTATTGGACTCAAGCGAGCCCGGTTGTGATCCCGGGGGCTTGGAACCGACCAGGGAGTCGATGGTCTCGATCGGTTGCCGGGCGTTTATTGGCTTCACGATGTAACTGTCCACCCCCTCGCGGAAATCTGGCGTAACGAGTTGGGGCTTCGACCAATCCGACCAGCCTGCAAAGCCCGTATTGATGTTTATGAGGCACCAGATGGGCGATTTCTCGTAACGAGGATCCAAGCGCGCCGGTAACTCGTGACCGGGGCGTTACGCGGGCTGTCCGTCAAGCGCAGGGCCCGGTGGATCGTGGTGATTCAAGGCCTCGCGGATCCGCCGAAGCAGTTCCTTGCGTGTGGCCGGTTTTTGGATGAAACCGCGGACTCCGCCGTTGAGCAACCCGGGGGGGAGATAGTCATCAGAGGCGGTCATCAACAGCACACGCACCTGCGGGTTGATCCGTTTCAGGCGTTCCCAGACTTCGTCGCCGCGCAGCCCGGGCATGTAGTAGTCCAACAACACCAGCGCGATTCCCTGCCAATGGGCCTCATACGACTGCAGACCTTCGGCCGGGTCGGAGGCTGTCAGCACCACCCAGCCTTCGCGGATCAACAACCGGCGGATGCTGTTCAAGACTTCCGTGTCGTCATCGATGGCAAGGATGACACCCTGCTCGACGCCGGCAAATCCGCCGGTGGTGGAAGGATTGGACCGAAGCCGGTCAGGGTCTGCATGAGAGATTCCTTCGTTGGCCATGATTGCGTCCTAGTCTGGTTTCGCTTGCGGCGGCCTTTCGAACTTACGCCTATCGGGATGCCGACAAACCGGCACGTCTCCGAATTCCAAGGCATGCGGACATCGGCTGGGCGCTCCCACCAGACACTCGGACAAATCGAATAAGCGACCCAAGCGAAGCGTCCGACATCGTTTGGTGTCGGCCATGGGCTGACTTGCGCCTTGTCCTGGCGTGCGCATATCCAAATCGGCTCAGAGAAGCATTTGCCGTTCCTAGGGGCGACCGTGCCTAACTGCCTGGCTTCTCTTCGCTCGATGCACCGATGCAACATACGACTTTCGAGGCGGTTTACAACTGGCGGCGGGGACGATGGGATCGGCTCCTGACCGTCTAGGCATCGTATTGTCGCTCCGAGGCCAACGGTGGCCGTCAGCGATCGTCGTACAATCTGTGACCAGAAGTTGGGTGGACTGTTAAAGGGCACTGACGTTCTTCAGTGTTTGGTTCCGGCTGTAGCTCCACCGTTGGTGGAATGCTTATTCCTGTAATTTTTCTTCGTCCCGAATCTATTCGGTTTGTCCAAAGCACACATCGACAGGCCGCAGATTCCCCAGCATTTCACCGTAAGAGTGTAATTATGATTGACAAAAGACCGGAGATTGTGAAAAATTTCACTAAGTCACTACGACCGCGCCTCGTTCACAAGGAGCACCACGAGTGAAGCCCAAGAGTTCCTTAGGAGATGGCACTGCGACTGCTCGCCGCGTCCCCGCTATCTTCCCGATTCACGCAAGTCGCCCCCCGCTATTCCAACAGCCGAGTCTTCCTTCTTGAAAAGAGGCACTTCATGAATATCCAGCAACTCCAGAAACTCAGAGAGCGGGCACAACGACATCTCGCCTTGCGTGGAGCGAAGAAGAAGTACCGTGTTGTGTTCAGCATGGGTACCGCAGCCATTGCTGCCGGGGCGCGTAACGTCATGGCCACCGCACTCGATGAACTCGAGAAGCGTGGGATTGACCACGTCGAAGTTGCGGTCAGTGGCGAGATGGGGCTCTGCGTCGAGGAGCCAGTCGTCCGCGTCGAGGGCAAGCACGGCGAGAGGGTCACGTACGCGAAAGTCACTCCTGCCGCAGCCCGCCAAATCGTGGCGGAGCACTTGGAGAAAGACAAGGTTGTTGAGGGGCTCGCCGTCGGCAAGGTCAAAGGGCCGCAGGAAGACAAGTGACATAACCCCATGGCTCATCGACTGACCACATGCACTTTTTGCGGGGTTGGCTGCGGCCTTTACCTCGAAACGGACGGCAACCAGGTCGTGGGCGCGTACCCCAGCATGTCGCACCCCTCAAACCACGGGAGAATCTGCGTGCGCGGCTGGCACGTCCACGAAGTTGCGAGTTCCCCCGACCGTTTGAGAAGCCCGTTGCTTCGGAAGAACGGTCGGTTTCAAGAAGTATCGTGGGACGAGGCGCTTGGCTTCGTCGCCACACGCTTGAAGGAAGTCCGCGATCGACACGGACCGGATTCGCTGGCCTTCCTCAACTCGCCGCGCTGCTCGAACGAGGAAGCCTACCTTCTCCAGAAGTTGGCCCGGGCCATCATCGGCACCAACAACGTGGATCACGGGGCCGGCGTTTACTGCAACAACTCGATCAACGTCCTCCTCGACATGATCGGCGTGCCGGCCACCACCAACTCCATCGGTGAGTTGGCTCGAACGGAAGTCATTATTGTGGATGGTGTGGACCTGGCCAGCCAATTGCCGCCCGTTGGTGGAGCCGTCATCCGGGCACGGCTCAATGGAGCGAAGCTCGTGGTCATCGACACCCGCCGGAATCGCATCGCCGAGAACGCCGACCTCTTTCTCCAGATCAAACCGGGCACCGAGAGGTTGCTGCTCGGGGCGCTGGCAAAGGTGATTGTGGACCACGGCCTGATGAATCTGCCGTTTATCATGGCGCGCTGCCGCGGCTACGAGACGTTCCTGGCGAATGTGCGCGACTACGATTTGTTGGCCGTCGCGGAAACCTGCGGCGTGTCGGCAGCACTCATCGAAGCGGCTGCTCTCGCGTATGCGCGCGCCAGGTCGGCGGCCATTCTCTACTCGACGGGCATCGAATCCCGCGACGCGGAAACAGTCGAGGCCATCGTGAACCTCGCCTTGCTCGCCGGCCAGATCGGCAAGGAAAGCGCCGGCATTTTCGCGTTGACCGAGCACAACAACCTGCAGGGCGTCTGCGACATGGGCATGTTGCCCGACCGTTTACCCGGCTACCGGCCTGTGGCAAAGGACACCGCCCGCGCAGAGATCGAAGCAATTTGGAAAGCCAGACTGCCGGCGACGGACGGACGGACCGCGAGCTCGTTGTTCGCTGATGACGGTCACGCGAACGTACGAGCCTGCTGGCTTTGCCGCTACGATCCGGTCAGCACGGCGCTTCATGGGGATGCGGCCAACCTGCTCCAGCAGTGTGACCTCGTCGTGGTCCAGCATCTGTTTTGGACCGATACAGCCCGATACGCCCACGTGGTGTTGCCGACGACCGCTTTTGGCGAAGAGCGTGTCACGTTCACCAATACCGAGCGCCGCATCCAATTGGCGGAACAGGTCATCGAGCCGCTGCGCGGGACGATCCCGGCCTGGCAGCAACTGGTGCTGGTGGCCCAGGCATTGGGCGCGCAGTGGAAGTACGACTCGGCGGCCGATGTCATGGACGAGATCGCCACGGTGGTGCCGTTCTACAGCGGTGCACACTACGACAACCTGGCCCGCGAGTATGGTCGGCAGTGGCCGTGCACGAAAGATCGTCCGCTCGGCACGCGTTTTCTTTTCGCCGACGCCATGCCGGTCCGCGGCTTTAAGTTCGTCTCCATGGCCGGGCGCGCTCCGGCTGTCGCCGTGCAAACCGACTATCCATTCACGCTCGTCTTCGGTAACTCGCTCTATTACTGGCACCAGAGCGTGCTGATCCAGCACAGCGAGACCCTCAAGCGCGAGTATCGCATGCTGTTGCTCGATTATCCGGATGGCTTCGTGGAAATCAACAGCGACGACGCGAAACAGCTTGGTATCCGTGATGGCGAGAAGATTCTACTGCGTGCGGTCAGTGGTTCAGCAGTCGCCGCGGCGCGGGTCATTCCCGAAGCGCGAAGAGGCACGGTCTACGTCCCGTTTTTCGTTCGCCAAGTGCAACGGCAGATCCGCGGATCGGCCAATGATGGTGCCCCGTGGGTGCCGGTGCGCGTGGAAAAGGAGGCGGCTTGAAAGCGCGCATCCTCAACCGCGCGGACGCGCTCACGATCGTGGACCTGCTGCGCCAGCAGGGCTATGAAGTCATCGCGCCATTCTACGGACGCGGACGCGACACGTTTTTCGACACGGTGACTGACGAAAACCGCGACCAGATTCAGTTACATTTGCCCAATCCGTATTATCCGCCGAAGCGCTTCATTCTGCCGCACATCGAGCGCCTCTTGAAGATTCAGCGGAACAACGGCGACTTTCAGATTGAGCCAACGTACGAGCATCCCAGGCGCGCCATCTTCGGCATTCGGTCGTGCGATGTTGCCGGCATTTATCATCTCGACCGGTTCTACCTCGGCCGCGACTTTCGCGACATCTACTACGAGAAGCGTCGTCAGAATCTGTTCCTCGTGAACATCGTCTGCACCGATGCCGAGCGCGACATCGGCGATGAGTGTTTCTGTGTGTGCGCCGATACCGGCCCCGCGGCTCGTGACCACTTTGACCTGCAACTCATGGATTTCGGAGACGAGCTTATGGCGGTGGCCGGCACGCCCGCCGGCGAGGCCCTGTTCGCGAACCCGATTTTCAAGAAGGCCGCGCCACCGCATGTCGAAAGGCGTCGGGCGATCTTGAGCGAGGTTCGGAAGCGCTTCAAAACGACGACGAGTTGGTTCACCGCCACGGTGCGGTATGTCTCACAGGAGAAAGTCCTGGAAAAAACCTGGGAAGAGATCGGCAAACGCTGTCTCGAATGCGGCGGCTGCACGTACGTCTGCCCGGCGTGCACTTGTTTTACGGTCAGCGACCGTCCGGTCGGGCCGAACGAAATCGAACGCGTCCGCATCTGGGACTCGTGCGCGCTGAGCGGGTTCACGCGGATGGCGGGCGGTTTCAATCCGCGCCGGGCGGTGCACGACCGGCGGAATCGCCGGTTCTTTCGCAAACTGGCGCATTACTTCATCCAGCGTGAACTCTCGATGGCCTGCGTCGGTTGCGGACGGTGCGCGGCCGTCTGCCACGGCGACATCGGGATGCCGAGCGTCGTGGAGATGATCCGTCGGGCCACGTCGGAGGTTGAGAAGCATGAACCCGTCACCCACTGAGAACGTTTATCTGCCGAAGACGGCCATGCTGGAACGAGTGGTCACGGAGATCGCGGACGTGAAGACGTTTTATTGGCGATTCGACGATCCGGCGGAGCAAACGAACTTCCAACGTTTCCGGCCCGGTCAATTTGCCCAAGTGTCGCTGTTTGGCGTCGGCGAATTTCCGACCTCATTGCCGCCCAGCCCCACCGAGAACGAAACGTTCTTTACCGTCCGCCAGGTCGGTAGTTGCACGACCGCGCTCCATCAGCTCAAAGCGGGTGACAAGTTCGCCATCCGCGGCCCATACGGCAACGGTTTCCCGATGGAAGAGTACTACGGGAAGAACCTTGTGTTTGTTGCCGGCGGCATTGGGCTGATTCCGTTGCGGTCGTGCATTGTCTACGCGCTCAAGAATCGCGACAAGTATCAACGCATTCAGATTTTCCTCGGCGCGAAGACGCCCAGAGAATTGATGTACGTGGCCAAACTTCACGAGTGGGAACAGACGCCCGGCGTCGAGTGCCATTTGACCGTCGACCGCGCCGACAACGACTGGGCCGGCCACGTCGGTGTCGTCGGCAGTTTGTTCCAGAAGCCCGGGGTGCAGGTGCCGGTCGAGAACACCATGGCGTTTGTCTGCGGTCCGCCGATCATGTTCCGATTCGTGATCAAAGACCTGCTCGCGATGGGATTTCAGGAGCAGAACATTGTTTCGACGCTCGAACGCTACATGAAGTGCGGCGTCGGGAAATGTGGCCACTGCTGCATTGGGGTGGCCTACGTCTGCGTGGACGGCCCGGTGTTCACGTATCAGCAGATTAAGAAGCTCGGGGAGGACATCTGATGCGCGACCTGCGCCAACAGCTCCAGGAATGTCTCCACGGCCGCGTGTGTTTCATGGGGCTTGGGAATACAGATTACGGAGACGATGGCATCGGCGTGCGCTTGGCGGAGGAACTGATCCACGCGGGCGTACCGGATGTGGTGGTTGCCGGCAACACACCCGAGGCCTTCATCAGCCGTATCGCAGAGGAAGGTTTTGACCATCTTGTCTTTCTGGACGCGGTAGATTTTGGCGACGAGCCGGGCTCGGTCGTGTTCCTGAACGCCGACGAAATCGCGGCCCGGTTCCCGCAGATCTCAACTCACAAGATCTCGCTCGGCCTGTTGGCGAAACGGGTGGAAGCGAACGGAACGACGCGGACGTGGTTGCTGGGCGTCCAGCCGGCATCGCTCCGATGCGGAACGTCGATCGTGGCGCCGACGCTTGAAGTTCTCGGCGAATTGCTGGGCAACCTCTGGAGCACAGCCAGCACATGATGACTCCGGAACAAGCCGTCCTCGCTTCGATCCTCATCTGCATGGCTGGGGCCGTGCTGACGCTGCTGGTGTCGCGGAACAAAACCGTGGCAGGCTGGCTTTGCTTTGTGGTCACGGCGAGTACCGCCGTTCTGATTCTGTCGGCGGTTGTCAAGGTGCTCAGGACCGGCCCGTCACCACACCCGGCCGCGTTTTGGGCGATGCCCGAGATTGGTTTTGCGTTGCGTATTTATGTGGATGGGTTGACGGCGACATTCCTGTTGCTGGCCGCCGTCATTGCCGTGCCCGCGGCGCTTTATTCCATCGCCTACATGCAACATTACCGGGACTACGGCGTGGCGCGGTATTACCCGTACTTCCTGTTGTTCCTCGCCGCGATGTACGGATTGCTGAGCACGACGGACATGATGTGGTTCTTCTTCATCTTCTGGCAGATGATGACGCTGCCCGGCTACGCGCTCATCCGATTCGAAAACAAGAAGCCGGGGAACGTCCGCGCCGCCAACAAGTTCCTGATCATGATGCAAATCGCCTGCGCAACGACGATGATCGGCGCGGAGTTGCTCGCGGTCACCGGTGCCGCCGCTCAAGGCAGCGCCAGCCTGAAGTACGATTTCGACACCGTGAGCACAAATCTGCCGTTGCTATTGAGCACCCAGCCCGGCACAACAACCCTGGCGTTCGCCCTGTTCCTCGTGGGTTTTGGCATCAAGATGGGCATGTGGCCGTTTGGACAAGTTTGGTTGCCGGACGCGCATCCGGCCGCGCCATCGCCGGTGAGCGCGATGTTGTCCGGCGTGATGATCAAAACGGGTGTGTATGGCTTGATGCGCTACTTCCTCTGGCTCGTGCCGGCCAGCGCGCGGGCCGACTATCCGCTGGCGAGCTGGGGTCTGGTCGTCTCCGTGCTCGGCACGATCACGTTGTTTACCGGCACGATGCAGGCCCTCAAGCAAGAACAGTCGAAGCGCCTGCTCGCCTTCCACAGCATCGGTCAGATCGGCTACATCCTGCTCGGAACCGGCGCGTGCATGGCGTTGCTGCCGGCCACCGGGCCAAACATGGCCGCGCTCGCGACGATCGGTCTGTTCGGCGCGCTGTTCCATGTGCTCAATCACGGCTTGTTCAAGGGGTTGCTGTTTCTCAATGCCGGCTCGATGCTGCACGCGACCGGCACGCAGGACCTGAACAAGATGGGCGGGCTGATGAAGTTCATGCCGCTGACGGCGATCACGGCACTGGTGGCGTCGTTCTCGATTTCCGGCGTGCCGCTCTTCAACGGCTTCGTGAGCAAGTGGAGCATTTACGTGGCTACCGTCCAGGGCAGCAGCGCGGCGCGGTATCTGCCCGTCTGCGCCGTCATCGCCATCCTGACCAGCGCCCTGACACTGGCCTCGTTCATCAAGTTCTTTGGCGTCAGTTTTCTCTCGCGCACGAGCGCTTTCGTGACCGAACGAGCCACGAGGAACGGCCGGCTTGAAGTCGGTTGGATGATGCAACTCCCGCAGGTCATCCTAGCGTTGCTGTGTGTGCTGCTTGGCGTGGCCCCGGCCATTGCGTTCCGCTTGATGCAGCACGCGATGGACGCCAGCCGACAGGGGTTTGGTGGGGTACTGGCCACCGCAGCCCCGATGATCAGTGGACCGCTGACGGGGCTTGAGGAACGGAATTTAGGGGCCGTGTTTGCGCCCCTCGCGCTCGCGGCGGTGTTGGGCCTGATGTTTCTCCTCGCTTGCGGGATTTCGAAACTTGGCCGGGCGCGGCGCCGGGTGGCGGCGCCGTGGCTCTGCGGCTACGCGCGTGAGGCGGATTGCCATCGCTACGTCGCGCACAATTTCTACGGCGAAATCAAACGTTACTTCCGCTGGCTCGGCGGCGCGCCGCGCCCCCAGCCCGGTAAGCAGGGACACTGAGATGATTGCGTGCGACAGACTGGAACAGTTGCGAGCGAAATTTGGCTCGGCCATCCAGCGGGCGGATCTGCCGGGCGACAACCGGCTGTTTGTGTTTGTCGAGCCAACCGCGGTGAAGGAGATTTGCCGGTACATCTTCCGCGATCTCGATGCGCGCTATGTGATCAGTATCGGCGCGGATGACCGACCGTTTTCCGGCCGGTTCGTCGTCGCCCACGATTTTGCGTTCGACAAAGACCATGTGCTTTGCAGCGTCCTCACCTACGTGGCGGCGGACAATCCGCAAATCGACAGCATCACGGAGGTCGTGCCTGCGGCCAACTGGGCGGAACGCGAAATGCGGGATTTGGTCGGGATCGAGCCGGTGGGGCACCGCTACCTCAAGCGGCTGGTGTTGCCGGATGGCTGGCCGGAAGGCGTGCACCCGTTGCGCAAGGACATCTCATGGGATCACGTGCCGAAGGACTTTGATGACGAACGCGAGTTCAAGTTCGACGAACCGCCGGAAGGTTGCACGGTTGTCCCGTTCGGCCCATTCCATCCCACGCTCGACGAGCCGTCGCATTTCCGGTTGTACGTCGAAGGCGAGATGGTGCGCGGGTGCGAGTACCGCGGGTTCATGGCGCATCGGGGCATCGAGAAAATGGCGGAGTCCGTCCTGGGCTACAATGATATCCCCATGCTGGCGGAGCGCATCTGCGGCATTTGCGGCTGCGTGCACAGTGTGGCGTACGTACAGGCAGTCGAGTCGGCCGTGGCGCTCCAGCCGCCGCCGCGCGCGGAATACGTCCGCACGATCATGTTGGAGCTCGAACGGTTGCACAGTCATCTGTTATGGGTCGGGTTGGCGTGCCATATCGTCGGTTTCGACACCTTGTTCATGCAGAGCTTCCGGATCCGCGAGCCGGTGATGTGGATTGCCGAGAAGATCACCGGCAATCGCAAGACCTACGCACTCTGCGTCGTTGGCGGGGTGCGCTGGGACATTACACCGCCATTGAAAGTCGAACTACGCCAGGTGCTCGACAAGCTCGAAGCCGAGTGGCGCACCGTTGTGGACGCCGTACGCGGGGACAAGAACATTCAGAAACGCACGATCGGCGTCGGTGTGGCGGATAAGAATCTGGTCAAGAACGCCGGCCTTGTCGGTCCGGTCGCGCGTTCCGCCGGCGTCGACATCGACTGCCGCCGCGATCATCCGTACGCGGCGTATGACCACGTGGATTTCGACGTCATTACCGCGGACGGCTGCGATGTGTGGTCGCGTCTGTTGGTGCGGATGTCGGAAGTGTTCGAGTCGATCAAAATCATCCGGCAATGTCTGGAGAGAATGGAGGACGGGCCGCTTCAGTTGGCGATCAAGGACGAGCTGCCGGTCGGGAGGTTGGGGCTTTCCTCGGTGGAAGCGCCGCGCGGGGAGAGCCATCACTTTGTGATTACCGGTGAGAACAATCGTCCGCGCCGCTGGCGCGTGCGCGCGCCGACGTATCAGAATCTTCAGGCAGTGCCGGCCATGATCAAAGACCAACAGATCGCCGACATGACGATTTCGCTGGGCAGCATTGACCCGTGTTTTTCCTGTACCGACCGGCTGGAGACAATTGATCTGCGCTCCGGCACGGTCAAGGTCTGGTCGCAGAGAGAGTTGTTGAACCTGACGCGCGCACCGAAGGCATCGCCATGAGCCACAGCGTGATTTCAGCAATTCTGGGCGGGGTGATGAATGTTGTTCTCGTCCTCGCGGCGGCCCCGTTCTGCCAGGGGGTACTCCGCAAGGTCACGGCGCGGATTCAATCACGGCAAGGCCCCCCGATCTGGCAGCCGTATTTTGATCTGCTCAAACTGTTGGGCAAGGAGGACATTGAATCCGGCGAGTCGCCCGTGATGCAGCGGTTCACGGCGTATCTCTCGTTGGCGGCGGTGTTGACCGTAGCGTGTTTTGTGCCGATGGGCTTTGGCGCTCCGATGAACGGCGCGGGCGACGTGTACCTGCTCATTTATCTCCTGACGCTGTGCGGTGTCTGCACGCTGCTCGCGGGGCTGGCGGCGGGTTCCACTTACTCCCTGGTCGGCATCAGCCGCGAAAT
>Ga0116126_1002379_pt1 | contig 10786 bp, 8 predicted proteins | sample June2015DPH_16_5_FD_89730 | JGI IMG/M metagenome (GOLD analysis project Ga0116126, IMG submission 89730) | Peatland microbial communities from SPRUCE experiment site at the Marcell Experimental Forest, Minnesota, USA - June2015DPH_16_40 | ecosystem: Environmental > Terrestrial > Soil > Wetlands >... | reverse complement strand
GCGCAAGGCATGTGCTTCGAGTTCGGTGTGATTCATGGTCTGAGGGCGTGGTGCCCGGGCCAGCCGCGCGCTTCCCGCATTGGCCCGTAGTGTCGCCCGTCAGAAGTTGATAGTCCCGGAGGACGCGACGATAAATCTCGATCAGTGTCGCGTATTTCGATTCCGTTCGGCCGCGTAAGTCGTATTCGGCCTCCTTTGCTGACTCCGCATCGTCGCGACCCGACACAGGTTACGTCTAACGAAAAGGTCTTGCTGCCACGAGGGTAATCGTGAATGGTGGCCAGCGCAATGCGTTCGACAGCTGCGGATCGAGCAGCGGTGGCAGAAGGCGCAAGGGCAGAATCATTCCCCATCCGACAAGACGGTGAATTCTCCCGCTTGTCCTCATAAGGGCCGTTGTTTTTTGGCTGACAAACCCGCTGCAGAATCCGATTTCAGTTACGGTCATTCCGGCCAAAGCGCACAAGTGTCTCAGGTCGTCGGCAGCATAGCCCCTTCTTACGTGTCCCCCGTCCTCACAAACTGAGAGCACGTTGTCGCTCGAAGTCATTGCACGGAAATTAAAATTCGGACTCGTAAGAAGGAGGATGCCACCCGGTTTTAGACAACGGGCCATGTCACATATAAGTTTCCCGTCGTCGATAATGTGCTCAATGACCTCACAGCAGACTACTATGTCGAACTCCTCCACGAATTCATGACGGCGATCGAGAGTTCGAACATCTTGCATCTCGAAGTCGGCCAGAACGGCTTGGCACATGGATGCCCGCCGCCGAGCTACGATCATCGCCGGTTCATCCCAACTCAGCCCCAAGGCTTTGTATCCTTTATGTGCAGCCCCTATCGTGAAAGCGCCGCCGCCACATCCAACGTCGAGCAATCGTCGCGAGCCAGCGGGGATCGGAGGCAAATGTCTTGCTAGCCAAATCCAGCGGTCCAGTAGGAGCGTATCTCCGTGTATAAGTGTGGCGGGAAAACCGAACATGCGAACGAGAGCATCCTTCACGCTAGGCGCGTTGCGCTTGTCTTGTCGCCGAGTGATCACAGCGATCCCCATATTTTTCTACCTACGGTATCAGGGCTAAGTCCTGACACTAAGCGCTCAGCATGTAACGAACGGACTTGAATCGAACGCTTCAGAAAAGGTACGCCAACGGTCCGGGTCGAGCGGCGTCACTTTGTCTTCATGAAAAGGAGGTAAAGTGCCTCGCCGTTGAAGCGTCGCGTCAAGCACTTGCCCGGTGTTCGTCAATCGCACGTTGGTAGATTTCCATTAGCGTGGCGTAGTTCGGCTCGACAGTGTATTTGGTTTCGTACTCGGCGCGCGCTGCCCGGCCCATCTCGGCCATTTCTTCGACATGAGTCCAGGCCCACTGGACCTTTGTCGCAAGATCGCCAGCGTCGCCCGGGGTAAAGTGGAGTCCCGTCTGCCCGTCCGCCACGATCTCCTGCATCGCGCCCAGGCGCGAGCAAATGACCGGCACGCCGCAGGCAAAGGCTTCTATTATCGTTAGGGGAAAGTTCTCATACCATTCGCTCGAGAAGACTAAATACCGTGCCCCTTTCAGTGCTGCTATTACTTCTTGGCGCGGCAACTGCCCAAGGAAGTGAACCTCAGAGCGTCCAATTTGGTTTGCGTACGCCTCCAGGAACCTACGCTCAGGACCGTCGCCGGCGATGTGAAGCGGGATGCGCACTTGGAGATTTTGCCAAGCAGTCAGTATGGTGGTCAGGCCCTTCTCAGGGGAGAGTCGCCCTATGAAAAGCGCATAGTCGCCGTTGTGCGCTCGGCGTCCAGGGTCTCGAAAGACAAAGTTCGGCTTTACGGCGATCTTCTCCGCAGGCAGGCCCGCCTTGATGAACTTCAGCCTACAAAATTCGCTGAGTGCGATAAAGCGCTGCACCCCTTTGGTCCAAGTTCCCAGCCAGCGGTGCACGGCAAGCATCAGGGCGACTGCCGATGTTTCGACACGGGATTGGCGGTAGCAACCTGCCAATACGCCCCGCCAGGGGCTGCGTCCAAGGCACGCTTCGCACACGCGTCTTCCCCTTTGAAGTGTTGCGCCTGGGCAAAGCAACCGAAAGTTGTGAAGGGTCTGCACCACCGGCACCTGGGCCGCCCGGCAGGCGGAATAGACCGAGGGTGAAATCATCAGAAAGGTGTTGTGGACATGCACGAGGTCGGGCTGTTTCGAGCGGAGCAGGTCGGCGACTTCCCCGCGCGTCTGTCGCGCCCACACCATGCGGGGAAACAGTGCTAGCCGGTCCAAAGCTGAGTAATCTGCGACTTCCCGGTTGCTCCGACAATATGTCATTACCTGATGGCCGAAGCCTTCCAGGAGTGCCCGTTCCTGGTTGAAGACGACATCCTCTCCCCCGGGTTGCTGGTACGTGTTGTGGACGAGAAGTATTCGCATGTTAGGGCGAAGACGTCAGTGTTGTCGTGTTGCCAACTTCACCAACCTACGATTGAGACCGGCAAGCGCGCTGAGGAACCAACTCGCCATCCGGACACCTCTCAATTAGTGAGTCGAAGAGCGCGTCCATTTGCCTGGCTTTATCTGAGATACGGTAGCGTTCTGCTCCTCCTGGGCCCACCGCATGTAAACGGTCGAAGGTAGCACTGTCAGTCAGGACAAGTTTCATGGCCTCCGCCAAGGCGTGGGGGTTTTCCGGAGGAACGAGTAGTCCGAACTTGCCGTCTCCCAGTATCTCCCGAGGCCCGCTTGGACAATCTACAGAGACCGTCGGCGTCCCAAGTGCCAGCGCCTCCACGAGAACGATCGCAAATCCCTCCCAGTGCGACGAAAGCACAAGCGCCCTCGAGGCCCGGATGACTGGCAGCGGGTTATCTAAGTAGCCCAGAAAATGAACAGAGTCCGTCACTCCAAGCCTGGTGGCCATGGTCCTTAGATGAGCCTCTAGCTGTCCGTCTCCGACAAGCAGGAGATTGTGATCCACTTTCTGCCGCATGACTTCAGCATGCGCGAGTAGCAGAAGTTCATGGTTCTTCGGATTAGATAGGAGACCCACCTTAACCAACGCCGGTTTTTCAAACAGGTGGCGTGCACGTTTGGGAACAGGTTCCTGACCTCGGCACCGGACGCGTTCTATATCGATCCCATTAGTGATAGCGCGGACATTGGTTAGCCGAAATGAGCGACGAAGGTCTAGGGCTAAATCCTCGGAGACGGCCACAACCGACCCAAGCTTCGGGTAGATCAATCGTACCATCGGGCGATGAGCCCAGGCGGGCCTCCGGCCAGGGCGTAGAACCTCACTCAGATTAGTGTGCACCCAACCCACGACAGGTTTTCGCGCCACCGTAGCCGCTGCGGCCGCCAAATATGTCGGGGTCAGTTCAGCCCACCCAACGACCAAGTCATGTCTTCGAGCCTCCGTCAACATACGTGGAAATACGCGCAGCCATCCCGTTTGCCCCTCTGGCTTTCCCGCGACGATGAGCCGCACGGCCGACGGAAGTTCGGACTTAAGTCGCACATCGTCGCTTAGCGATAGAAACGTGAGCTGGTATTCGGCGGGATCCAGGAAGCGGGTATAATCGACCAACAACCTCATCGAACCATACAAGTGAGGTATTACAAATAGGACTTTATGCATCAGAGGAAGTGCTCCAGTGTGTCTGGGCGTAAAGGCTGGGCGGAAAAGTTTTTGCCACTGAACGGCTCCATTTTGAAGTCGGCATAGAATCGACGCCAGGCAGTGAGGAAGTTCGCCGCATCATATGCCCGAGAACTCCGCTCAGCCTCTACTCGAAATTGGTGCCGCTGTGCTGAGGATAGGGCGACCAAACGGACCAGCGCCCCCTCGACCGCCTCCGGGCAGAAACCGTTAATGAGAATTCCATTGACGCCATCCCTAAGGAACTCCTTTACTCCGTTGACACTAGTCGCAAGCAAAGGGAGACCAGCCGCGAGGCTCTGAATCGCTGCAAGTGGAAACACCTCGTAGCTGGAGGGCAGAACTGCGGCGTCTGCGGCCCACAGATACGGCCGGACATCTTCTGCAAAGCCTACAAACTTGACCATGGCACCTAAGCCGGATTTGGACGCGCGAGATTGCCAAGCGCGAACGACTTGTGGCTCGCCACCCACGACGAGCAGCTTCAGTGGGCTTCCCCGAAGGCGCCCGAAGGCGATTAGAAGGTGCTGCAGACCCTTTCGTTCAAAATGCCCAAGTGCAACGAATGCAACAACCATGTCGGTCCTGGCGAAGCCGAGACTGTGTCGGAGACCTTCCCGGTCAAAGGAGGGGGGGGGTACCATGGCCGACACGTCAATCGGGTTACCCACGATTCGCACTTTGTCGGGGGGGACGTGGTATTCGCGCCTCAGTTCTTGCGCTATTCCCTCCGAAGGCGCTATCACCTTCTTCACTCGCCTGTAAATCCAAGCTTCGACGGCAGCGTGCAACCAGTGATCGAGGAAACGCAAGCATCTGCGAATGCCAGTTGGACGGGTTTGCTTCCAATGCTGTTTCAGATACGCTTTGTGGCAAAAATGCGAGTACGAAACATCGCCGAACGTCAGGTTACTCTCAACTATCTGTACGAGGTCGAACCGCACCTTGTGGCGAAGACGATAGGCGAAATACAAAATCGGGGCGAGCACGTGATAGAGGACGAAGAGCAGGGCCAGCGGACTGGCGGGTGCAGGGACTCGCACCCAACGGATTCGGTCGGGACACGGATTATTGAACTCGACGGAAAACACCGTAAAGTCGTGTTCTGCGCACAAATCACGGAGCATCCGAAGATGGCAACTTCCCACCGGGTTTGTCGAAATTACCTTGTAATCGAAAACGGCAATTCTAAGACGCCGGGACATCGTCAATTAGTTCCGTACAGGGTTTTTCAAACCTTGTTCGAACGAAAGTCGGAGGGCCGGAATGCCGGTGGCGGGCAACGTCTGCGCACACTGCTATCAAACCGAGTTGGCGGGCCTGCAAAGAGATCATTAGGTTCTATGATAGGTGGTGCGCAACCTGCTTGGATCGCGCGCCGCTTCTGTAGCCCGATTCGGAGCGTCCGGAAGGCGAGCGAGGTAGCGGCCGAGGTGTAGAGCACCCAACAGATGTTGTTGGGCATCGCTAACGAACTTTCGGCTAGATTCAAACAGAACATTACGGCCAGAAGGTAAAAGGGTATCGAACTGGCCCAATTTGATCGGGCATAGCGAGCCAAGTTCATAGCGCGCCAGCACAAACGCACGAATCCCCCAACGACCAATGCGAACCCGATCAGGCCCGTTCCGAGGAGTACGTCGAAGTAGCCGTTGTGAGCGCTCGTAGGCTGCCATCGGAGGGCGTCCCAGATCGAAGCCGAGCGCGAAGTAGCGCCCCCGATCCAATACGCCCCGTAGCCATAGCCCAGCCAAGGACGTGCAAGCACGTCCCGCCACAGGAGACTCCAGAGAGCTGTCCTGCCGGTGAAAGTGAGGTCGCGATCGCTGAATCGCAAAAGGCCGCCAAACTGGGAGATAAGACCCGGCCATGCGACAGCGCCGATCACGAGTACAACTGCGACCACCGGTGCAGCGGCATTCAGCCCTGGAGCAACCCTGAGAGCCTGGCCCACAAGGATAGCCGCCACGGCGGAAAAGAGGGCCGTCCTAGACCCGCTTAGGAGTAGGAGGGCCAGGCAAAGCGCCAATCCCAACTTGTACGCAAGCCTGTTTCGGCGTCGCCAAAGAAGGAAAAAGGCCACCACGCCGAAGCACATAACCTGTCCGAGCCCATTCTTATGACCGTAGACGCCACGCCACTCGGTGAGATACGAGCCTGTGGTGAGACCGATATCAGGCACAACCAAGACGCAAAGTACGCTAAGACAAGCTCCGATGCCCACCACTAAAGCCAACATGCGAAGTTGGTCCTCCCAGTCGAAATTCAACGCAAGGTATACCCCGAAAGCGGTCGTGCCAAGCAGGGCACTACCACGGCGGAGCGTCACATCGGGGGCGGCAGACCACAGCGCTGACAGAACTACGATGGCCAGTGCGGCTACGAGCAGCTTGTCGGCCGCTAGGAACCGCAACACCTGTTCCCATCTCAAGAGCAGCAGCGAAGCTGTGATGATATAGATGCACACAAGTACGCCCTGCAGCACCGGGTTTCGATTGGCAGGGTCAAGAATACCTGGGTCGTTTGGCTGGAGAGCTGAGAATATCGCCCCCGTCATCGCCAACAGAGACAGAACCGCAAACGCAGTGTTCAGCCTCCCGGGCCGTCGAGAGAAGTTACATTTCGGCCGTGGTGTGATCGTATGAAAACGCAATTTTCACTCGTGAGCGAGTTTTCGGTAGCACCGGAGCATCATGTAGGTTGTTGCGAGGGAGGAGATGAGAGATCCCGCCACTGCACCTGACACGCCGCACGTTGCGGCGAGGGCGATTCCGGCGATGACGGATACCGAGGTACCCACAATGCAAGACTTGAAAACTTGGTCGGGGCGTTCAAGTGCCTGCAACCCCGTCCCGAGAATGCCCGCTGTGCTCGTCGCGAACGGAAGAAGCGAGAGCAAGATGAAAGGCATCGCGTCATGCTGTTTGTATTTTCCACCGTAGAGGAACTGAAGAAGCTCGAGACGGTAGATCAGGAGGAACCCCATCTGAATTGCCGACCCGAAAAGAAAAACGGCAAGAGCAACCCACATGTGCTGAAACGTGCTTCGTGTCCCGAAGGATTGCCGAACGCGCGAGAGATGCGGAAGGAGCATCGCCGAGAGGGCAGTGATGCAGTTTGAAGCAGGAGTTATTAAGTTCGTTAGCGCTCTGAGGGTACCGGATTCAGCCAAACCAACAAATGCAGGCAAGACCAACAAATAGACGCTTCCATTCAACCAGACCGCACCCGCCGTCGCCAGCGACCACCGCCCGTAACCCCAGTGGTCTTCAGCCACACGCCGAAGATGCGTTGAATCCCTGCCCAAAGCGGGTCGGAGTCGCAACGCCAACATTAGGGTCGCAACGAAGCTCGCAGTGGCCATGGCCAGAAATGCCCGGGCGACTGTTAGCCGTCCGCTCCCGTGGAGCTCGAAGACACTCGCGACCAAAATCGCAACGTAGGCGGTGCCTGCGCTGGCGGCCCAACCCGGACTGAGACGGGCATAAAACGCTCTGCGTAGGAGCCAAAGCAGGAGTATGAAGGGGCCTGCAACCGCAAGAGCGAACAGGGCTCGGCCGACCGCGAAAGAGTAAAACCGGCCCACGAGCAAAGCGATCGCCGCGATCAAAGCGCTACCTGGCAGCGTCACTGCGAAATGCCCGCGCACGAGTGCGCCTAAATACTCGGAAAACCGCTCCCGGTATTTGGCCGGACCAAAGATCAGCATTGGTTCTGTAAGGACTGCTGTATGGAGGACACCCACGAGCATGAAGACGGCGAAAGCCACCGCGAAGGCACCGTACTCGACCGGCGCGAGCCATCGGGCCAGCAACACGTTGACCAGAAAATTTGACCCAGCAAACAAGCCCTGGTCGAGAACTGCAAGCGAGCCCTTCCTCACCCAAGGAAGCAAAGCCTTCAATGAGGCCCGAAGTGACCGACGTCGCGGAATGATCTCGAGTTCTACTGTTGCCAACCGAGTGACCCTTTACACAGCCCCGCACCTTGTCACGAGGGGAGTAGTCACAGCCAAAATCTTCACACCTAGCCCGAGCGGTGCATCGAAAACGGACAGGTACTGCGGCCCTTCGCCTACCACAACTAACCAACTTCTCAGTCGTATGCTGAACACTTCCCGCAACCGGAGAACCTGCAACTCTGCACCGGCGATAAGCGCGAACGTGTGATCCTAAGCGGAATACCGATCCCGGGCGCAAGGCACGGTGGTCGGCTGGCTCTTTCTTTCCACCGTGTCCGTACTCTTCACGCCTAGGTAGAAAAACCGCCTCGCAAGCGTGGCTTCCCTGGAGAAGAAAGCATCCGCGAGCCTCGCAAGAAAACTGCGCTTCGACACCGGGGGCCTCGCGCCTATCACTGTGACCTTCTCGAACCCGTGGTGGGCCATGAGCTCGATGAAGCCCCGCGTGGTAATACTGTGGATATGCCCAGTCAAAACCTGGTTGTCATGATACCAAGGGTGGAGCCCGACGACGATCTCGCGGGAGACCTCGACGTCTCTCGGCTGATACCCTTCGAGCAGCATCAGCCTGTTATGCCAGCTCGCCAGGTTGGGAAGAGAAATGAGGGCATATCCGCCAACCTTGACGATCCGGAAAATTTCCCGCAGAGCATCGTCGAAAAACGGGAGGTAATCGAGCATGCCGAAGGAAATCACCAAGTCAAAGTAGCGGTTTTCGAACGGCAGCGCCCCTCTTCCGATATCCAGTTGGTGCGTCAGTACCCCTTTATCAGCCGCTTCGCGCAACGCAAGTCCGTCGATATCAATCCCATGAATTTCGTCGATGCCCAGTGTATTCCCCACAGAAAATGTAAGTCCGCCGAAGCCGCACCCGATGTCGAGCAGCCGCGAGAACTTGCGGTTGCGAATCGGCTCCAAAGCGCGCGCGAGGTCGTCCATCATCAATGAGGTCGCACTGCGGCTGCGGTCATTTTCGGTTATCCACTCCACTGTATAGGCTGCTTCCATTCGTCTTCTCCTTGAATACGGTGCTATGGGGAAATCGACTCCCAGCCTACACGGCCCCCGCTCCCCTGACTACGGTGGGAATAGTCTTCGCCAGAATCTTCACATCGAGCCCTAGCGACCACTGGTCGATGTACTGCAGGTCGAGCTGCATCCACTTTTCAAACGGGCAGGAGCTGCGACCGCTCACCTGCCACAGGCAGGTAATGCCTGGACGCACGGAGAAGCGGCGGCGCTGCCAATCCTGGTTGAAGCCGTTGTAGTCGCGCACGGGTAGCGGCCGCGGGCCCACCAGACTCATATCCCCCTTCAGCACGTTCAGGAGCTGGGGCAACTCGTCGATGCTGGTCTTGCGCAGGAACCTACCCACGGGTGTGATGCGCGGGTCGTTGCGGATCTTGAAGACGGCACCCGTGGCTTCGTTGCGGGGCTCGAGCTCGCGCTGGCGGCGCTCGGCATCCGCCACCATGCTGCGGAACTTGAAGATGCGGAAGGTGCGCTTGTTCATTCCCACGCGATCCTGAATGAAGAAGACCGGGCCGGGCGAGGTCAGCTTGATGGCCACGACCGCCAGCGCGCAGATGGGCGCCACGCACACCAACACCAGCGCCGACAGCACGATGTCAAACGCGCGCTTCAGCAGCAGTTGCCAGGTGTCGGGCAGGCCATTGGAGAGCGTCAGGACGGCGTCGCCCTCGAATTCCGAGGCCTGCGAGCGGGCCAGGCGCATGTTGAAGAAATCAGCGAGCAGGCGCACGACAATGCCCTGCTCCTCGCAGGCGCGGGCAATGCGGCGGGCCTGGGCGTAAGCGGACTCGAGCGGCAAGGCGATGACCACCTCATCTACCACCTGCGCGCGCAGGTAGGCGGGAAATCCCGCGAGGTTCGCAACCAGCCGGTGGCCGTTGGGGGCGAACTCACCCCGGCCCACCCAGGCGTCGTCCACAAAACCCGCCAGCCTGTAGCCGAGTTCGGGATGGGCCTCAATGCGCCGGGCAAACCCCACGGCGCGCGGGTTGGTGCCCACAACGAGCATCTGGCGCAGGTTGCGGCCCTGCCGCCGCACGCGCCGCAGCACATACCGGCCCAACAGTCGGCTGGACATGGCGCCGGCCGTGCTCACCGCCCAGAAACACCCGATGAACACGGGTGTGACCATCCGAATGCGCAGCGCCACAGCGCCCAGAAACAGCATGCCCGCCGCCACCGTGGTGGCCTTCAACGCGTCCAGCACCTCCCGCGCACGCGCCGAAAGCCGCCGGGTCTCGTAGAGCCCGAACGCGGTGAAGATCAGGCGCCAGGCAATCAGAAACCCGCCAAATAACGCAAAGTTCGCCAGCTTTACCCGCATGGAAAGAAACTGCTGAAGGCTGATCTCCGGGATCTGGTACGCCACCACCGCCGTGGCTAGCGCAAACGCCACAATCATTCCCAGCGTATCAAACAGCTTGGCAGCTTCCAGAAGGAGGAGACGGCGTAATGGCAACATGGAAGGTGGACAGAAACTACAATTTTCGGTCGATACTGATCGTCAACAGCCGACATACAAGGTGTGAAAAAAGGAATTCTCGGTCTGTAGCGGCGGTTTTTCGCAGCTTCATCTTGAATCCAGGAATTTGCCATGGCGGCGGGGGTGCGCCACCACAATCTCAAATCTGAAGTTCTTATATGGCGGGGTAAACCCGCCGCCAGACGTCTTAGTACTGCTGATATGAACGATAGTACCGATAGTCGTAGCCACGGCCGTAGCCGTAACCGTAGCGCGCCTGGCTCACCTTGCGCGGATCCCAATCGTTCAGCACGGTGCCCAGGATGCGGGAGCCATCTGCCGTGAGGCGCTCAACCACTGCCTTGGCGGCATCCCGGCTGGTCTTTTTGGCGCGCACGACCAGCACGACGGCGTCCGCTTTTTTCCCCAACAGACGCGCATCCGCCATGTTCATCATCGGGGGGCAGTCAATGATGACCGTGTGGAACTCTTCTCGAACGAGGCCCAGGAACTCCTGCACGCGCGGGGAGTAAAGCAGCGCCGTCACGTTGGGCGGAGTGGGCCCCGTGGGCAGCAGGAACAAGCGCGGACAAGCCGTTTCGACGTAGGCGCTGGCGCGGCCCTCGGGCAGTTCGGCCCCCATCAGCACGCTGCTGAGTCCCCAGTCGTTCGGGACCTGGTACAATTCG
>Ga0116126_1002376_pt1 | contig 10795 bp, 12 predicted proteins | sample June2015DPH_16_5_FD_89730 | JGI IMG/M metagenome (GOLD analysis project Ga0116126, IMG submission 89730) | Peatland microbial communities from SPRUCE experiment site at the Marcell Experimental Forest, Minnesota, USA - June2015DPH_16_40 | ecosystem: Environmental > Terrestrial > Soil > Wetlands... | reverse complement strand
TATCGCCGCCGGCCATGGCGACCGCCATGGCGTAGGTGCCGGTCTCGATGCGGTCGGGCAGCACGGCGTGGCGCGCGCCAGTGAGCTTGGCGACGCCGTCGATGACGATGCGCTGGGTGCCGGCGCCGGAAATGCGCGCGCCCATCTTGTTGAGGCAATCGGCGACATCGACAATCTCCGGCTCGCGCGCGGCATTCTCGATCACGGTCGTGCCTTGCGCCAGCGAAGCCGCCATCATCGCGGTGTGGGTACCGCCGACGGTGACCTTGGGAAAGACGATCTCGGCGCCGCGCAGGCCGTGCGGCGCCTGCGCCACCACGTAGCCGCCGTCGATCTCGATCTTGGCGCCGAGCCGTTCGATGGCCATGATCAACAGATCGACCGGCCGCGTGCCGATGGCGCAGCCGCCGGGCATCGACACCCGCGCCTGGCCCATCCGCGCCACCAGCGGCGCGATCACCCAGAAACTCGCCCGCATCTTCGACACCAGCTCGTAGGGCGCGGTGGTATCGACGATATGGGCGGCGGAAATTTGCAGCGTCTGGCCGTGATCGGCGGTCTCGCCGGGGCGCTTGCCGCTGACCATGACGTCGACGCCGTGATTGCCGAGAATGCGCTGCAACAAGACGACGTCAGCCAGTCTCGGCACGTTGTCGAGAACGAGCGTCTGATCGGTCAGGAGGCTGGCGATCATCAGCGGCAGCGTGGCGTTCTTTGCCCCCGAGATCGGGATCGTGCCGGTGAGCGGCCGGCCGCCGACGATGCGAATGCGATCCATGATGATTCCCGCGCCCGGTCCCGTAATGGCCGCTAATCGCTGCCCCGATTGCGGCGAAAGTCGGGAGCGCTCGGCTCCGGCCGGCTATTTCCGGCCGGCTTTGCCGCGTCCTCGGGCCGGTTGCCGGCGCGGCTGCGGGCTTGCGCCTTGCGGCGCTTCAGGTTTTCCCGCAACGCCGCGGCAAGCCGCGCGCTGCGCGCCGCCTGCTGCTCGGCCTTGCCGCGGGAGACCATCGCCGCTCCTACGGCAGAGGCACGATGTGCGGCGCGAACAGTCCGAGTGCCAGAACGGCAAGTCCGGCGACACCGAGCACGCCGCCGAACCAGGCGAGCGCGATCATCTCGGTGATCACCGCCGCCGAGGCGAGCACGATGCCGATCTGAAATGCGGCCGAAGCCAGTTCGTAGTGATGATATTTCGCCATGGCGTGGTCGCGATCCTCCTCCTGGGCCTTGGCGCGAACCGCGAGTTCTTTACGGCCTTCCCCTGTTTTCGGGTCGGACTCGTAGCGCGCGGCGGTCGCGCGCCAAACCTCGACCTGTTTGTCGATGGCGGCTTTGGCGGCAGGATCGGTCAGGCTTGCTCCAAGCAGGGTCGTCTCCTCGGCGGCCGCGTTGACGACCGTTCTGCGGATATCCTTGGCCTGAAAAAACGCCCAGGTGTCGGTCGATTTGACGTTGGCGTCGATGGCTTCGGTTTGCGCGCTCTTGCCCAGCGTCTCCGAGAACGACAGAAACAGCGCGAGCACCGCGATCAAGAGCGCGATCCTCCTGTTCGAGTGCGACGCCTCTTCGGCGTGCTCGGCATGTTCCAGCTGTTCGTGTGCTTCCGGCATGGTTCTTCGCCCCCTCTATGCGTCATTCCGGAATGACGCATAGCATGAAGTTGCATCAAGCGCGCGGATGGGCGCTGCGGTAGGCCTCGATCAACCGCTCGGCGTCGACTTCGGTGTAGATCTGCGTCGTTGAAAGCGAGGCGTGGCCAAGGAGTTCCTGAATCGAGCGCAGATCGCCGCCGCGGGCCAAGAGATGCGTAGCGAAAGAGTGCCGCAGCGCGTGCGGCGTCGCGGTTTCGGCAAGCCCGAGCGCACCGCGCAGCCGCGCCATCGAAAGCTGCACCACGCGGGCCGACAGCGGTCCGCCTTTGGCGCCGACGAACAGCGGGCCGTCCTGAGGCAGATCGTAGGGACAGAGCGCGACGTAATCGGCGATGAGTTTGGCGACCTGCGGCAGCACCGGCACCATGCGCTCCTTGCGGCCTTTGCCGGTCACGGTGACGGTATCGCGGGAGCCGAAGTCGGCGCGCTTCAATCCGAGCGCTTCGGAAATGCGCAAGCCGCCGCCGTAGAGCAAGGCGAGCACGGCGGCATCGCGCGCGGCAAGCCAGGGTTCGCGCTCGTCGCCGGCGGCAAGGCCGGGGTCGGTCACGCCCTTGGCGGCGGCGACGCTCAGCGGCCGCGGCAGCGTCTTGCCGATTTTCGGCGCCCGCACCGCGGCGAGCGCGCCGACCTTGCCCTTGCCGTTGCGTTCGAGAAAACGGGCAAAGCCGCGCACGCCGGCGAGCGTCCGCATCAGCGAGCGGCTGCCGATCCCCTTGGCGCGGCGCGCGGCGAGGAACGCGCGCACGTCGGCCGGCGCCAGCGCCGCCAGCTCCTTGAGCGAGGGCGCGCCGCCCAAATGCCCGGCTAAAAAGCCGAGGAATTGCAGCACATCGCGCCGGTAGGCCTCGACCGTCTTCGGTGACATGCGGCGTTCGTCGCCGAGGTGGCGCAGCCAGCCTTCGATCTCGGCCGCGACTTTGCGGGCTATAGGTTCCATTTAGCGCGTCCAGCCGCTTCCCCCCCGTTTGCACGGGGGGAGGATGAAATAGGCGATCGTCCCCACATCTACGTCGCCGGTCTTTATCCTTCCTAAACCGCCCAGAATCGGCCGAGAATCCTAGCATGGCCAGACGCGTCGTCGATGTCCTCGTCCCGGTCGCGCTCGACCGCGCCTATTCGTACCGGGTGCCGGACGCGCTCGCGCTCGCGCCCGGCGACATCGTCTCCGTGCCGCTCGGCGCCCGCGAGGCGACCGCCGTGGTCTGGACGGAGAACCCGAAGCCCAATCCGCGGCTCGACAACCGGCTCAAGGACGTCGAGGAGAAGCTCGACGTACCGCCGCTCCGGCCCGAGCTGCGCGCCTTCGTCGACTGGGTCGCGAACTACACGCTGGCGTCGCGCGGCATGGTTTTGCGCATGTGTCTGCGCATGGGCGAGCACCTCGGCGCTGAACGCGAGCGCGTCGGCGTGCGCCTTGCCGGCGCCGCGCCGCAACGCATGACGGCGGCGCGCGGCCGCGTGCTCCAACTCCTCGCCGACGGCATGGTGCGCGCGAAAGGGGAAGCGGCGCGCGAGGCCGGCGTCTCCGCCGGCGTCATCGACGGCCTGATCGACGAAGGCACGCTGGAGACGGTTGTGCTGCCGCCGGAACCGGTCGCGGAAAAACCCGATCCCGATTTTGCGCCGCCGGATTTCACGCACGATCAGAGCGCCGCCGCCGCCGCGCTGAAGGCGACCGTTGCCCAGGGCGGCTATGCGGTGACGCTCATCGACGGCGTCACCGGCTCCGGCAAGACCGAGGTCTATTTCGAGGCGGTGGCGGAGACGATCCGCCGCGGCCGGCAGAGCCTGATCCTGATGCCGGAGATCGCGCTCACGGCGCAATTCCTCGACCGCTTCGCCGCCCGCTTCGGCGTGCGCCCGGCGGAATGGCATTCGGAATTGTCGCCACGGAAACGCGCGCGCACCTGGCGGGCGGTCGCCGACGGCGACGTGTCGGTCGTGGTCGGCGCCCGCTCGGCCTTGTTCCTGCCCTATGCCGATCTCGGGCTTGTTGTTGTCGATGAAGAGCACGACCCCGCCTACAAGCAGGAGGACGGCGTGCGCTACCACGCCCGCGACATGGCGGTGGTGCGCGGCCATATCGCGCAGATCCCCGTAGTGCTGTCCTCGGCGACGCCGTCGCTGGAAACCGAAGTCAACGCCCGGCGCGGCCGCTATAAGCGGCTCACACTGCCCGAGCGCTTCGGCGGCCAGCGCATGCCGGCAGTCGAGGCGATCGATTTGCGCCATGAGCGGCCGCCGCCCGGCCGCTTCATCGCGCCGTCGCTCGCCGGCGCGGTGAAAACCGCGCTGGAGCGCGGCGAGCAGGCGCTGTTTTTCCTCAACCGCCGCGGCTACGCGCCGCTGACGCTGTGCCGCGCCTGCGGCTTCCGCTTCTCCTGCCCGAACTGCGACGCTTGGCTGGTCGATCACCGCTTCCGCAAGCAGCTGGTCTGCCACCATTGCGGCTTCGCCATGCCGCATCCGGAGCAATGCCCGAAATGCCAGGCGGTGAATTCCTTCGTCGCCGTCGGGCCCGGCGTCGAACGCCTGGAAGAGGAGGTGCGCGAATTGTTTCCGCAGGCGCGCGTGCTGGTGCTCTCCAGCGATCTCGTCGCCACCATGGATAGGCTGCGCGCCGAATTGGACGACGTCGCGGCGGGCCGCTTCGACATCGTCATCGGCACCCAGCTCGTCGCCAAGGGCCATCACTTCCCGATGCTCAACCTCGTCGGCGTCGTCGACGCCGATCTCGGCCTCAACAACGGCGATCCGCGCGCCGCCGAGCGCACGTTCCAGCTCCTGCATCAGGTGTTCGGCCGCGCCGGCCGCGGCGAAGGCGTCGGCCGCGGCCTGTTGCAGACGCATCAGCCCGAGCATCCGGTGATGCGCGCGCTGATCGCGCAGGACCGCGAGGCGTTCTACTCCGCCGAGATCCAAGCGCGTGAAAACGCGCATTATCCGCCGTTCGGGCGGCTGGCGAGCCTCGTCGTCTCCGGCCCCGACAAGCACGACACGGCTTCTTATGCGCGGGCGCTGGCACGCGCGGCGCCCACAGTTGACACGACAATGCACGACGAGGTGCGCGTGCTCGGCCCCGCCGAGGCGCCGCTCGCTCTGGTGCGCGGCCGCCATCGCCTGCGCTTATTGGTCAAATCCCCGCGCGGCTTCGACCTCTCGGCCTATTTGCGCGACTGGCTCGCCGCCGCGCCGAGGGCGAAAGGCTCGATCAAGCTCGACATCGATATCGATCCGCAGAGCTTTTTGTGACTATCCTGTCGGCGGCCTTGAAGCGGAACCCGCACAGGAGGTGAGACGATGACTCTTCGGTTTTTTGCCTTGTCCGCACTCCTGTTCGCGCAGATCGGCGTTATGCCGGCCGGCGCCCAGGCCGTGTCGCAGAGCAACGAGACCATCGCGCTGTCAGTCGGCGCGTCCGAGACGATCGCGCTCAGGGAAAATCCGTCGACTGGATATCAGTGGCAACTCGACACGACGCAAAGCTCCAATCTCGCGATCGTTCGTGTGATCGATGCCGGCTATCAGGCGGTCCAGGGTGGCCAGATGGGCGCGGCCGGCTCGCATTGGTGGCAGATAGAGGCGCGGGCCCCGGGCACGGCACGAATCGTGTTCGCGTATTCACGGTCGTGGGAGCACGAGGCGCCGGCAAAGAGCCATACCGTCGAAGTCAACGTAACGGGTGGTCAATAGGCGTTCCCGTCCGCGGGGCTTCGACCTCTCGGCCTATCTGCGCGACTGGCTCGCCGCCGCGCCCAAGGCCAAGGGCTCGATCAAGCTCGACATCGAGATCGGCCCGCAGAGTTTTTTCTAGACTCACCTCTCCCCACCGGGGAGAAGTGGAGGTTGGGCGCCCGCTCCATTCGAGGCTCGCGGCGTGCCGCCGCGCCCCGGAATGACGGGAAAATGGATGTCGATCCGCGGAGTTTTTTGTAAAGGGCGTAGCTCGTCTCCAGGACAGTGCCGGACGTTGCCGCATCAGGGAACGTATTTCCAGTAAGTGCGAACAGCCGGAGGCTCGGGCGCACCGCGGATTTGGATCAGCCGCGGTGGCGGCAAGCCGGTTTTCAGCATCGCTGAGATGTCCTCCAGAACGTCGCGCGATGAAGCAAAGACGTTGTGATTCAGCCCGAAAATATCGTTGCCGATCGCCGTCACATCGATAGTGTCGATATTCGGCAAAATAATCGGCCCGCCGGCCGGAACATCACCGGCCCTGGGTTTGCCGCCGGCCAGCGTCCGCGACAGCGTCATTGCTCGGTCGGCGGACGAGGCGTAGAGCGTCATGCCGCCGACGATCGCTTTCGCTGAGGGCGCCAGCACCTTGAATTGATCGCCATCGACGTCGGGTGCCGCCATGACCAGCCGCGCGATTTGAACAGGATTTGCCGTCTGCGCGTAGTTCGAGAGAGCGTCGAGCACAACAAGATTGCCCATGCTGTGCGCCAACACGTTGATCTCCTCAATGCCGTAATCGTTTTTCAATTTCTTGAGCAGCGCGATGAAAGCGTCGCGGGCGAGGTAAGCGCTACCTTGGTCGTATAAGTAGTCCACTGCCTCGCCGCGCGATGCCCAAGTGAAAAGCACCGACACCCCGGAGTATTGCAGGTCCCAAACGATCTGGGCGTTGCGATACAGCGCGTCCTCGAATGAGGTGTTGAAGCCGTGGACAAATACTAGCGCGGAACGTGCATTCTTGGCTTTGATGACTTGGGCGAAAACGTCCTCCGACAGTGGCACGACGCGTTTGACGATGAAATGAAGATGCTCATCGGGCGTCGTTGACCAAGTCAGCCCGAACAGCTTCCAGCTCGACGGCAGTTCAATCTGCCCGATCTTGTGATCATCGGGGATGCGCACCGATGCCGCGCCAAAGGTCAGCGGCGCGCGTTCGCCATTGAACGAGACGTTTTGCCCCGGCGATCCGGTGATTTGTTGCCGGGTCGACGCAAACAGAAATTCAACCACCCGCGGATCGATGGCTGGGATGGGTGCCGAGAGAGAGATTGCTGGTCCGCCAGGGGCCGGCGGCGGCATAGATGTAATCGTGGAATGCCACGGAGCCGTTGCGTGGTCAGTCTTCGCAGATTCCCCCCAATCGAACGTCGGTGGCGCGTACGTCCGAGCCCCGGCATTCGCACGGTTATGTATGACGGGGGTGGACTCATATTCTCTAAAGAGATCGTTGTTCAAATAGCCGGCATTGCGCTCAAGCGTTGCGCTAGCCCTTTCCACGACCGGCTTCTCGACACGCACAATCGTAAATGCGTAGATCGCGATTTCGCCGTTGTCCAATACGCCCAGCTTCCATTCCGATATTCCGTTTTCGTGGACAACAACGCCGCCGACATTGAGGAGGCCCTGTGCGGCAACGGCCACGCTCAACTTGACGTCGCGGGCTAGTCCCAAAGCAGCCAGCGACGGACCGGCCGGCATCGGCGCTGGAGAAGGGGTGTGTCCATCGGTCGGCGACTGGTCGGCACTCTGCAGCTTCGCAATCAGCGAAAGCAAGGACTGTCTGACGGAATTGACGGTTGCGGTTTGAGCGCTCCCCGCGCAGGGGAAAAGCACCCAGCAGAACAACAAGGCTGCATGAAAAAGCGATTTCAGGCGCATCATGCCAATCCCGCTTAGGTTTAAATTATAACCGTTTCCCGCCGGCCGGTGAAGCATAATCCTGCAAACATTCTACCGTGCACGCGGCCCGTATAGGGGTGAATTGAATAAAGCGCCGCGTGTGCTTCCGCTCAGCACATGCTGCCTACTTGTCGATGCTGGCCTTGATGCAGGCTTCGATTTTTGCCGCCGCCCGGTTCGCCGGAAGCGTTGCAGCGAGCGTAGCCCGGATGAGCGAAGTGATATCCGGGATCAGCCTCTCCGCTCACTAGGGCTCGCCAGCTTGGCCGAAATCCCCGACCGAGCGCTTAGCACGAGTGGAGTGAAGCGAAACCCATTGCTCTTTTCGATCTCCGACCCGATGATGGGTTTCGAGGCCATTTGGAAACAGAAAGTGGGGGAGAAACATGCTGATGAAATCGTCCATTCTTGCCGCAATACTCTTGTCGCTCGCGCTCGGGACGGGAACGGCCTGGGCGGAGGATGCCGCCGCGCCGTCCAAGATGAGCGCCGAGAAGAAAGCCATTTCGAAGTCCTGCTCCGATCAGGCGAATGCCAAGGGGCTGCACGGCAAAGAGCGCAAGCACTTCAGGTCCGAGTGCAAGCGCCACGGCGGCAAGGCCGAGTAGTAGCCTGTAGGGCGGTTGGCGAAAAACGATCCGCGTCGGCTTCGGTTCGCCTCCTCCTCCTTCGTCATTGCCGGGCTTGACCCGGCAATCCATGCTGACGTTCGGCCGTGGTGTAGGAGCGGTGAGGCCTTGCCGTGCCGCGCTTCAGCATGGATACGCGGGTCAAGCCCGCGTATGACGAATTGAAATGTCCGGCATGAGGAGCTTTTGGATCTACATCCTCGCCAGCCGTCCGCGTGGCACGCTCTACGTCGGTATGACGAATGACCTCGTTCGCCGCGTGCATCAGCACCGCACCCGGCGGTGACGACGGAGATCGTCGATCAACCCGGCTTTCGCTACTTTTGTTTTGCCGGCGCCTTCCGCCTTCCCCCGCCCGCCGCCGTCGCTCGGTTTCATCGTGGCGTGCGTATGACAAGATTTTCTTTTTTATTGCAATGCAGCACAACATTTTCCGCATTGCACAATGACCCGGCAACCGCCATATCTAGGCGTCCTGAACGCGGGGGCACAACCGGGAAGGACTTGATATTATGAGGAAATCTCTACCGATCGCGCTTGTAGTGGGGGCCTTCACGATTGCCGGCGCTGCGTTCGCGCTGGCGCCAGCCATCCATAACCAGGTCGCGGGCCACACGGTCGCCGGTGCCCTCGCGCAGAGCGCACTGCTTGACGGCAAAAGCGCAGGTCAGGATCGCCACGCGCCGGCACCGCTGCTGTTCCACGCTTGCCAACAACAAGACCCGACCACAATCCCTACAAGCCACGGGACGGTTTGTTTTCCGCTGCCTTACTGAGGCGACGAGAAGCCAGTCAGTGGGCCGGCCCTGGGAGGCCGGACCCATTGGCTTAAAACCCCTGCTTCACCTTTCTCGACTTCGGCTTCGGTTTAGCGCGCCGGCGCGGCTTAAATTTCTTGCGCTCGGCGATGGCGCGCGCGCGGGCGGCCCAGACCGCAAGCTCGTCGGGGTCGTCGTAAAGCCGCTCGGGCAGCCGCCAATAGGACAACGACGCGCGGCCGACGCGGCCTTTGCTTTTGGCGCGGGTATAGACGAACGGTTTTGAGCCTTCGCGCGCGAAATCCGGGATGCTGGTCTCGTCCACTTTGAGGAAGATGGCGCCGTCGAAGACGAGGGCGAACATCAGGCCGTCGCACCAGATGCCGGCGCCGCCGAACATGCGCTTCACCGTTACCGGACCGAATGGCGCGAACAGCTCGCGGATGAATTCGGGGTCCAAGGGGCGGCCCTACATGCTCGTCCTGGATGCTTGGACCGATTTACGCAGCAGGGCGTACAGCGTCCCGCCGGTTGCCGCGCCGATGATGTAGACAACGACGGCCAAAATCGCGAGCGGCGCACGGATGCTGAAACCGAGGAAAGCCATGGTGACCACCTCGAGGTTCTGTACGACGAAAATCGCGATGACAGCTACGAACACGACGATGACAGTCAGGTAAAGCCAGCGCATGGCGGCCTCGTCTTTGGTGCGGACTAATGAGCTCGCGTTAAACGCTGCGCGGATCGCAGCGGCATGTCGTCGGCTTCCACAATCATCTTGCCGATCGGCCAGAGCGCCAGCCCGGCGAGCTTCAGGTGCGCCCAGGCGAACGGAATGCCGATGATCGTCACCGCGAGCAGAATGGCGGTGATGAGGTGGCCGAGTGCCAGCCACCAGCCGGCGAGGATGAGCCAGATCAGATTGCCAAGAACGCCGAGCGGCCCGGTGCCGATGTCCTCCTCGCCGAGATAGTCGCGGCGCGAGACCGCCTTGCGGCCGAACGGCAGCAGCGTGTAGGAGGCGATGTTGAACGCCGCCCGCGCCCAGGGCAGGCCAATGATGGTGATCGCCATGATCGCGGCGGCGATCAGCCAGCCGACGGCCATCCAGAGGCCGCCGAAGACGATCCAGAGGAGATTGAGGAGCAGAGACAGGGGCGACATGAGCGCGCTCCGATCGCTCGCCATGCCGTGCCGGCGGCGACGCGTCATGGTGAGCTAATCACCCCGGCGGCCGTCCGCCAGTCCGGCACGCGCGGGTCATGCGGGCGCGGGTATGTCACGCATTTTTAGCGTCACATTTATATTGACATGCGTCCCCGTTTCGGATACATCCTTGCGAATCTCGCTCAATCGAGGGACGCCTTTCCGGAAGGCATGCCTGAAGGGTGGAGCGGGAGCGGTCCCCGCGGGCGGGTTATGCACCCCGCACCCGGGCGGCTCTGGGGCACCACTTGGCCGGCAAAAGGACCGGTCTGCGGGGAGCCCGCTGGACTGGACAAGCGTGAGGCAGGCAAAACCCCTGCTTCTGCCCCGTCCCAGGAAACGTGGTTCTGGAGCTGAGTCCGCCGGCTACGGCCGGTGTGGCGAGTGCCGCGGTAGAGCGCCGGAAGGCGAGCGGGCTTCCGATAAAGCCCGCTTCCGCGCCCGTGCACAGGTAAGTGGCGACACTTCCTGTGTGGCGCGGACAGTGGACGGCATGCGCCTTTCGGCGCTCCGCCTCCCTCTTTATGAGCCGGGGGCGAACCTAAAAGAGCGTTGTTGTTGTGGTGGTTCTCAAAACTCGAACGCTGATGGCGCCGCGAGAACGGATTTTTATTTCGTCATTGCGAGGAGCGGAGCGACGAAGCAATCCAGGCTTCCCTTGCGGAACTGGATCGCTCGCAATGACGAAGGCGCGTGAAAGCATCGCGAGAATGATTTATGCTGATTTTTCCGTCACCCCGCCCGGGGGAGAGAATCATGACCAAGCTTTATCTGGCCGGTCCGTTGTTTTCGCTCGCCGAGCAGCGGTTCAACGTCGATCTCGCGCGCTTCCTCAAGAAAAAGGGTTTTAAGGTTTGGCTGCCGCAAGCGCATGAACCGCGCGATAAGACGGCGAAAGCGATCTTCG
>Ga0116126_1002375_pt1 | contig 10798 bp, 7 predicted proteins | sample June2015DPH_16_5_FD_89730 | JGI IMG/M metagenome (GOLD analysis project Ga0116126, IMG submission 89730) | Peatland microbial communities from SPRUCE experiment site at the Marcell Experimental Forest, Minnesota, USA - June2015DPH_16_40 | ecosystem: Environmental > Terrestrial > Soil > Wetlands >... | reverse complement strand
GTTTGAGCTGGCGGATCACGGCACTCTGTTTCTCGACGAGATCGGCGACATTACTATGGATTTGCAGCCAAAGCTTCTGCGTGCCCTGCAGGAGCAGGAGTTCGAACGCCTCGGAAGTACCAAGACCATCCACGTTGATGTTCGTTTGATTGCGGCCACGCATCGCGATTTGGAGGGCATGATCCGCAATAATCAGTTTCGCGAGGACCTTTTCTACAGGCTGCGGGTGTTTCCCATTGAAATTCCGCCGCTGCGCGAACGACGTGAAGACATTCAACTCCTGGTCCACTTTTTTGTGTCGCGCCTCTCGCGCCGTATGCAAAAGCGCATCCGGTCTGTCCCGAGACCCGCGATGGAGGCTCTGGTGAATGCCGATTGGCCAGGAAATATCCGCGAGCTAGAGAACTTCATTGAGCGCTGCGTGATACTCACGCAAGGCGACGAATTGAATGTGCCACGAGCAGAGCTGAACCGATCCGCTGGCCGCACTGTTATTGCGGCAGCGTCGACCTTCGAGCAAGCAGAGCGGCAGGCGATAATAGACGCTTTGAAAGCTGCGTCTGGAAGGATAGCCGGCAAAGGTGGAGCGGCAGAGCGCCTCGGACTTAAGAGAACTACCCTGCAGAATAAAATGCGTCGGCTAAGTATCACTCGCGCTGATTATTCGGCCTGACAGCATGCGGTCGCCCGCCAGCATAAGGGCAAGTCAAACGGGCTAGTGTAGCCATCGGGCTTGTCTCTAAACACTTATACCCCAAAGACTTAGAGACTCGGCTGCAGTTCGGCAAGCAAGATGCCTTTTCCCCCGTGGGCCACGCGCTAAGTGGGCCAAAAAGGGGACTTAAAGAATGAAGACGTTGATCGTACCTGCAATTATTCTGATTCTTTTTGGAATATCATCCTCGGCTCAGGAAGTCAGAAATGAGGTGACAGTTCAAGGTTCCGGTTTCTTCAAAAAGCAGACCACCGCCGACGGGATCACCAACGAGCCAACGAACTCTGGCGGCGTGATGGCCGGATACCGATTTAACCTCAAGAACTGGCTCGCGGTCGAAGGGGATTACGACTATTTCAGGAATAGTGAGAAGTTCTTGTCGAGCAGCGGCACCACATTCATACCGATGAATGTTCACGCCGCGACTGGTACTGCTATCGTGAAGCTTCCTTCCTTCAAGATGCCTGCCGTCAAGATCGTGTCTCCATTCGTGCTCGCTGGAGGCGGAGCCATGTTCTTCGATCCACGTGGGGATTCTGTAAATAAGGAACAGACCCGAGGTGCCTTCGTTTATGGCGGTGGATTCGATGTGCCGATGGCCAAACATATCGCCGTGCGCGCACAGTATCGCGGATTCGTCTACAAGATACCCGATTTCGAGATGACCAGCCTCAAGGTCGACAAATACACTCATTCCGCCGTGCCTTCCGTCGGCCTGGTATTTACGTTTTAGACAGTCCGGCTTCCTCCCTTCTTTCAGCTCTTCAAGGCGGCTGCTTCAGCCGCCTTGATTCTTAGCCCGCGCCAAAGGCTGCCCCCATGCTGGCACTGCCCGTTATTCAGGGCGGCATACGCTCGAAAGACCGTTAAGTTTCAATAGGTTGCGCTGAGAACCACTGGCAAGACAGCTGCAAGACGACTATAGCCAGCGATTTGAGGCTGCTAACGAATGTAAGGGGGCCCATCATGCTACGTGTACAAACGCAAAAATTAGACGGTGCTTTGATTTGCCGGCTCGAAGGCCGATTCACCGGCAAGGGAGCTGAGGAAGTCCGCACGCTCGTCACGCGCTGCGATAGCAAACTGGAATTAGTTGTCGATCTTACGGACGTGATGTTTATCGACGCCATCGGGGAAGAGGTGCTTTTGTTTGTCAAGAGGCTCGGAGCTCAGTTCGTTGCCGAGACTTCGTATTCCCGGGACGTTTGCGAACGGCTTCAGCTCCCGTTGATTGGCAAGCGTAAGTCGAACATGCAAGTGCCGGGTAATTCGGACGGAAACGGGCATCGTCCTCGCCGCCGATGATCAAGCCCACCTAACAAGCCATTGATCACCGTGGTCTGCATCCAAGTGAGATCTCTGCCCACGGGTATTGCCATGTCCTCCTGAAAACAATGCCACTGCCCATATATGGTCACGGTTTACTCCGCCCGCATCATCGGCAAAGCTATTTGTTCTCTAGGCTCAACCACTTGCGTAGCGTATGGGTTTGGCATCAGCCTTGCCTAATTCCAAACGTGATTGCAAAGCCACAGAGGAATCCATTCATGACGGGTGCAGCGAGCAGGAATCTTCCGGAGCCTCCGGCCCGTGAATACATCGGCAGAGTATTCAGCCAACATCGCGAAGAGCTGGAGTGGCTGGCCAATTTCCTCACAGGCGACGAAGAAATAGGGGCTGCGTGTCTTGTCGACGCTTGCGCCCTGGCCGAGTCGGAAAGTCCCGGTTTTCAAGAATGGCTCCTGAAGTGCGCCTGTCTGGCTACGATCCGCTCCGCAGTGCAAATCCAGCAACGACGGATCGTTCAACTATCATTCGCATACAAACAACGCCCCTGCATTCACGGAGGACATACGGCTTTGTCCTCTGATTGGCGTGAGATTCTGGTGGAGGAATCAAGCGTTGTGATCGCAAGACTCGATGTCCTCTGTCGCTCTGCGCTGGTGATCTGCGGCCTTGAGAAGCGCTCAGCCTATGAAGCTGCGGTTCTGCTTGGTATCGATCCGGCTGGTGTGGAAGGCGCATATTGCGCCGCGATTAAGTCTCTAGAGGTTATCAGCTGCGAGCAGTTCCAGCGGCAGAATGACTCTGCAGCTTTGTACAACTGATAGTGGCCCACAATCGCAATTGGGCATGGTTGTGGGCCAGGTCCGCATTAAGGTTTGGGCATTTCGGAGTCAACCAGCTCCACTGCCCGTGATGCCCGCGAACGCTTTCATTCTTGCCACCAAGGCAATGCCGACGAGGTTGAATGGGAGCGCTCGCGGGCATTCTGTTTTCCTCATCTCCTCAACCTTTTAGAAAGCTGTTCAATGTGCAGCCCTAACCATGGCGGGCTCGATTGGTTTCGACATTGGCTCCGATTTCTCCCATGATCCTCATCGCCCAGTGCCCGCATGAGGGCAGCGCCTATCGACCAGATATGGGCATTCTTCAGCATTCTTGGACGCCCGCACTTCTGATTCAAGAACTTGCAAGGAAGTCCGGGTTGGCACGCAACCTGCAATCTTGGTGCACACGAGCGACAACACGATTCGCTCAAGTTCAAAGTGCCGTCAGGCCTCAGCCAAAGTTCCAGGTAGAAGAATGATGAAATCGAACCATCTCGCACTGCTTCTGACAATTCTTGTCTTTGCGTCACCGATCGGGTCGCTTGCTCAACAAGCTACGCAGGACGTCCCGCTTCTTACGCTTGACGACGCAGTCTCCATTGCACTCACGAACAATCGGCTCGTGAAGAACTCGGCGTTGGAAGCTCAAAAATACGACTTCCAGGTGAGCACGATTCGCAGCCGGCGGCTGCCACACTTTCAATTTTCCGCACTCGGTGGCGAATTGCTGCAGCCGTTTGATTTCACGTTTGCGAAAGGAGTCTTCGGGACGTATCCAGGGGTTGGGCCCATTCCTTCAACTGAAGCCAAGGTTCACACGCCAGCAAAGTTAACCGCCTTCTTAACCGGCGGCATGGATGTGCCCCTGTCGCAGCAGTACAAAATCGGGCTGGGAATTCGCGCCACAGAACTTGGGCGCGATATCGCTAAAGAAGACGTTCGCGCTGAGCGCCAGAGGGTCGCGGCCGAAGTGCGTATCGCATATTTTGAGCTTGTTGCCACCCAGGCTGCTGTGGATGCAGCACGGGAAGGAGTACGAACGCTGGAAGAGACACAGCGAGTTACGCTGCGCTACATCGCAGAGGAGACCGTCCTCAAGGGCGATGCGCTAGAGGTCGATGCGCGGTTAACCAAAACGCAGTATGAGTTGTCAGTTGCCGAGAACGGACTTGCCACACAGCACGAACACCTGAATCAACTCTTGGCACGGGATCTTGAAACTCCCTTTCGGGTTGATTTCACTCCTGAGGAGGACACGACAGCTCTGAGTCTGGAGGAGGCGCGCCGGCAGGCGTCACAGAATCGGCCTGAGATCCGCCAGGCTCACCTCAAGGAAAAACAAGCCGACTACGACCGCCGCCTCGCCAAAGCCGAGTACATACCGGACTTCGGTATCGCAGTTAGCTATATGGGGATTCAGAATGTGCAAGTCCTTCCGACGAACGTCGGTGTGGCCGGCTTTGCGTTGACTTGGGAGCCATTTGATTGGGGACGCCGCCACAATCGCGTACGCGAAAAATCTAACACCCTGGCTCAGGCGCACAACGGCGCGCAGGAGGCCAAATCGCAGATCGGCGTTGAAGTCGGCTCGAAGTACCGCAAGTGGAAAGAGGCTGCGTTGTTGCTGAAGGCCACTCGCACCGGTCACGAAGCCGCGGCCGAAGAGTTCCGCGTCACCAGCAACAAATACAAAGAACAAGCAGCACTTATAAGAGATCTATTGCAAGCTCAGGCTCGAAGTTCGGAAACATCATTTCAGTATCAGCAGGCGCTTTCTTCTTATTGGAGTTCCCTTGCAGATTTGCGCCGCGCGATGGGAGAGGAATAAACGTGAGAACGACAATCGCAACACTTGCATTAGCGCTGGTCATGGCCGGCTGTGGCTCGAATAAGCCACTCAATCAGCCGCCACAGGGGGTCCAGGCGCAAGCCATTGAGAAGGAAGCGGGCTTCAGCACCGACGGCTTGCGTTTCTCGGCGGTAGTGACGCCCGATTCGGAAGTTCCCCTGGCATTCAGAATTCCCGGGTACGTCATTTCGCTCAAACAGGCGCGCGGCCAGGATGGCAGGATGCGCGATGTTGCGGAAGGGGATCGGGTTAGCCGGGGAGCCGTACTCGTTCGCATCCGATCTTCTGAATACGAGGACAAGGTACACCAGGCGTCCTCGCAAGCAGCGGCCGCGGAAGCTGTTTTTCAGAAAGCCAAGCTCGACTTTGATCGCGCTACGCATCTGTATGACACTCAGAGCATTACGAAGCCCGACTTCGATTCCGCTCGCGCGCAACATGACGCCAGCGAGGAGCAACTGAAGTCCGCTCGGGCCCTGACGAGCGAGGCGGAAATCGCTCTGCGCGACACCTCTCTGATTGCGCCCTTTGACGGCGACATCGTGAAGAAAGCCGTCGAGCTCGGCGCGTTCGTCGGACCTGGCGTTCCCGCATTCGCGCTCGCCAAAACCGACACCGTCAAGATTGTCGTTGGAGTGCCCGATACGGTTGTCCGTTCCGTAAGGCTAGGCCAGCCCGTTGATGTTGCCATCGACGCGTTCCCCACACGCACATTTCATGCGCGAATCAGCCGCATGTCATCCGCAGCGGACACGATTACGCGTAATTTCGAGGTCGAAGTCGCGATACCGAATCACGATCACTTACTGAAGGTCGGGATGATCGGCTCCTTGCAATTCGCGAATGCCGACGGCGCAAGTCGAGCGTCGGCGTTGCTGGTGCCACTTTCCGCAGTCGTGCAAGCGAAAGACGGGAAATATGGCGTGTTCGTCGTCTCAAACTCGAGTGCCGGAGAAGTCGCTCGCCTTCACAGCGTAGACATCGGCGCGGTCAATGGCAGTGAAATCACCGTAGTCAGCGGGCTGCAAACCGGAGAACGCATCATCACCACCGGCGCCAATCTGCTTAAAGATGGTCAGCGTGTAGAGGTCCTGCAATGAAAGCTGAGAACCCCAATAGCAGTCGTAACGTCGCACGATTCTTTGTCAACAACCGGCAGATTGCCTGGGTCGCATTGTTCGCAACTCTGGCCTGGGGCGTGTTCGGGTACATGAACATGCCCAAGCGGAAGGACCCTGACATCCCCGTGCGCATCGCGCTGGCAATCACCCCTTGGCCAGGTATCTCGGCAGACAAGGTCGAGCAGTTGGTCACGCGAAAGGTTGAGCAAGCCGTCACTGGGAACAGCAAGGTGGACCGTGTGGAGTCCACCACCCAGGACAACATTTCGGTTGTGCAAGTCAGGCTGTTGGACAATATCAAGAACACGCAGCAGGAATTCCAGGATATTGGACAACGACTGAACCAGATCACTGACCTTCCTGACGGTGCGGGACCTATCACGTGGATTAGCGATTTTGGAGACACGGCCGCGCTGATGCTGACTGTCGCCAGTCCGACGGTCCCGGACCTTGAAATCGCGTTGCGCGCCCGCGGTGTGCGGGATGCGATTGAGAAGGAGCGCCTAGGAGATACGAGCAAACGTGTCACCGTTCTCTATTGTTACCCGGCATCCGTGTCACCTGCGTTATTTGAGCGGCCGTTTGTGATCCTTGCTGCACAGGCAGAACGGGATAGGTTCGCGCATGATGTTCGTTCGTTGTCCGTGGGAAGTTGTTCCGGAATCGACTTTGCGACGGCGAAGTCGGATGACGAAATTCGCGCGTATGGACAGCAGTTCATTGAGAAGAAGCTCCAGGAGTACGACTTTCATCCCGACGCGTGGGGTCCGATTATCATTCGCGATCCTCAATCCACGAAAGAACGAATCGCAGAAGTGGCCAATAACCGGTATTCGTATCGGCAACTTGATGATTTCACCGATCTGATCCAACGCACTCTGCAACGTGTGCCCGAGGTAGCGAAAGTCCAGCGCGTGGGCGTTCTGCCCGAAGAGATCTATCTGGAGTACTCGGACGCGCGGCTGGCAGCATTGAAATTGCAGCCCACGAAGATCAAAGACATCCTGAACGCGCGGAATGTGACGGCTCCAGGTGGAATTGTCGAAACCCAATCGCGAAATGTCCTGGTTGACGCGACCGCGGAGTTCAAAAGCACGAAGGATATTGGCAACGTGCTCCTGGCATCGTCGTCGACTGGAGCACCGCTTTACTTGCGCGATCTTGTCGACATATCGCGTGCATATCAGACGCCCACTCGGTACCTGAACTACATGGTCTCTCGCGAGTCGAACGGGACTTGGCATCGGAACCGTGCCATCACCCTGGCGGTGCAAATGCGATCAGGAGAACAGATCTTCAAATTCGGAGCGGCGGTCGACAAGGCTCTAGCCAACGTGCGCCCGCAACTGCCTGCCGACCTTATTGTGGCTCGCACGTCGGACCAGCCGCGGCAAGTAAAGGAACTTGTCAGTCTGTTGATGGGTAGTCTTTATGAGGCCATTGTTCTCGTCGTGATCGTCGCGCTGATCGGTTTCTGGGACTGGCGTGCGGCTATGCTGATGGCCGCCTCCATCCCCCTGACGCTGGCGATGTCCTTCGGTATCGTTCACGTTCTTGGTATTGACATTCAACAAGTTTCGATCGCGACACTGATCATCGCGCTCGGCTTGTTGGTAGATATGCCTGTTGTGGCAGGGGATGCGATCAAGCGTGAGTTGGGCTCCGGCTCCCCGCGCGAGCTCGCATCCTGGATTGGACCGACCAAACTGGCGAAAGCGATTGTATTCGCCACCATCACGAACATCGTCGCGTACCTCCCGTTCTTGATGCTGACCGGCGATACAGGTTTTTTCCTCTACAGCCTGCCAGTTGTGATGACGTGCACGCTGATCGCCTCCGTCATTGTTTCGTTCACCTTTATGCCGTTGATCGCGTACTACATGATCAAACCGCCCAAGCATCTGGAACCGCCCATGTCCGAGCGACGACAGCACGGCTTTCCGGCGCTCTACTATCGGGTAGGTGACTTCGCGCTCAGACATCGTTGGGGTACGTTCGGAGCCTCGCTGATCGTTCTGGTGTTGGGCGGAGTGTTTTTCTCGATGCTGAAGCCGCAGTTCTTCCCCAAGGACCTCTCCTACCTGTCGTACGTGGATGTCTGGCTTCCGCCCGATGCCCCGCTGGGTGCGACGAACACGGTCACAGAACGGGCAGAAACTGTCATTCGGCAAGAGGCGGAACGATTTGGAAACGAACATCATCACAAAGATGTTCTGAAATCGCTGACCACATTTATCGGCGGCGGCGGCCCTAGATTCTGGTTCTCGGTCGACCCCGAGCGACAACAGCTCAACTATGCACAGATCCTGGTCGAGGTTTCCGACAAGCACTTCACCAACGAATTCGTTGGCCCGCTGCAGACGGCGCTGAGCCGCGAAGTCCCGGGTGCCCGGGTCGATGTGCGGCAGCTCGAGACCGGCAAGCCGGTCGGCATTCCCGTCTCTATTCGAATTTCAGGTCCCGAGATGGAAGGTCTGCACCGGCTCTCTGGCGATCTCCAGGCAATCTTTCGCGCCCAGCCAAATGCGACTCGGGTACGAGACGACTGGGGCGAACCTGCCATGAATGTCCGGCTGAAGGTTGACCCGGATCGCGCCAACCTTTCCGGCATCACGAATCTGGATATAGCCCTCTCATCCGCCGCGGCCGAGAGTGGATTACCTGTGTCAACCTACAGGGAAGCTGACAAACAAATCCCCATTGCCGTTCGTTTGCGAATGGAGGACCGCGCCGGACTGTCTGACGTTCAAAATGCGTACGTATACTCCTTGACCAGCAATCAGCGCGTACCTTTGAGGCAGGTATCAAACGTCACCACGGAAATTGCGGTATCGAAGATAAAGCGCCGCAATCAATTCCGGACGGTTACGGTATCCGCGTTCCCGATTCCGGGCGTGTTGCCTTCTCAAGTGCTCACGCCCCTGCTGCCGAAAATCAAGGAGTTCCAGAAGAACCTGCCTCCCGGCTATTTCCTCGAGATCGGAGGCGAATACGACGAACAGCAGAAAGGTTTTAAGGAACTCAGCGTGGTCATGGCGATTTCCGTAGTGCTGATCTACATTGCATTGGTTGTGCAATTCCGAAGTGCGGTCAAGCCTTTTCTCGTGTTCGCTGCCATCCCCTACGGGATGACAGGAGCCCTCGCGGGCCTCGTGATCATGGGCCAACCCTTTGGATTTATGGGGTTCCTGGGAGTCGCAAGCCTGGTGGGCGTGATCGTCAGTCACGTCATCGTTCTCTTCGACTTCATCGAAGAAGCGCACGAGAGAGGGGAGCCTTTGCGAGAAGCTCTGCTCGATGCCGGCATAGTGCGATTGCGCCCCGTGATGATCACGGTCGGCGCGACTGTGCTTGGGCTCATACCCTTGGCCATTCACGGGGGACCCCTCTGGGAACCTCTCTGCTACGCCCAAATCGGTGGTCTTAGTATCGCGACGTTTGTGACGCTGCTGCTTGTCCCGGTGATCTATTCCATCTTTGTGTTGGACTTGAAGCTGATTAAGTGGGAGTCTCCTACAGCAGCCGAGCTCACGCCAGCAACTGAACTAACAACCGCAGATTTTCATTACTCCCATTAGCCATGGGAATTGATTTTTCATAGGAGCGCATCATGATTACTTGCAGCAGCACCGCCAGTCTATTCTCAGAGCTGAAAACCAGAATTGAAACTCGCCAAGCACGGATAGGCGTGATAGGCCTGGGTTATGTGGGCCTGCCACTTGCTTTGCTCTACACGGAAGCGAAATTTCGAGTAACGGGTTTTGACATCGACCAGCATAAGGTCGCAACTCTCACCGCCGGTGGATCCTACATCTGTCGAATTCCACCTACTGAGATCCAGGCGGCGGGCTCACAAGGTTTCTGTGCGACCTCAGACTTTTCGCGCCTGACCGGAATGGATGCCATCATCATCTGTGTGCCCACTCCTCTGGACGAATATCGAGAGCCTGATCTCAGTTTCATTACCAATACCTCCCGCGCCATAGCGCCCCATTTGCGTGCCGGTCAATTGGTGGTCCTCGAGAGCACGAGCTATCCCGGCACCACGGAGGAAGTGCTTGTTCCAATCCTGGAGGAAGGCAATGGCTGCGGTTTGAAGGCCGCCCGCGACGCAACGGCTAACGGAGAGGATGAGTTTTTTGTCGCCTTTTCTCCGGAACGAGAGGACCCAGGCAATGACAGCATCGCGCGTCGTGACATCCCGAAAGTCGTAGGAGGCCTGAATTCCCAAGCCTCAGAACTGGCCGCGACGCTGTACGGAACAATCTTCAACCGAGTCGTCCCGGTGTCCTCACCAGCCGTCGCCGAGATGACTAAGCTGCTGGAAAATATTTACCGCTGCGTGAACATCGCCCTGGTCAATGAATTGAAGCTATTGTCATTGCGCATGGGCTTGGATATTTGGGAAGTCATCGAGGCCGCCTCCACCAAGCCATTCGGCTTTCAACCCTTCTATCCCGGTCCCGGCCTGGGCGGACACTGCATTCCCGTCGATCCGTATTATCTGTCATGGAAGGCGAAGGCTTGGGATTTCCAGACACGCTTCATCGAACTGGCTGGAGAGATCAACAGTGCTATGCCCTATCACGTGGTCTCTTCCGTCAGCAGAGCTCTCAATCAACAAGGGAAGGCTCTGAAACGCTCCAAAGTGCTGGTGCTCGGCGTGGCTTACAAGAAAGACATCGATGACCTGCGCGAGTCTCCTGCCCTGACCATTATTGAGCTGCTGCAGAAGGATGGTGCTGAAGTCAGCTACAACGATCCCTATTTTCCCTTTATCGGGAAAGGGCGCAAATACGATCTTCAGATGAAATGCGTGCCCGTAGAGAACGTCGACAAATACGATTGTGTGCTGATCGTCACAGATCATTCGGATTACGATTACGCCTGGATCGCGCAGCACGCATCCTTGGTGGTGGATACGCGCAACGCGACGAGAGGCATTCAGGGCGATAACATTGTGCGCTGTTAAAGGATCGCTTCCGAAGAGAACGAGGCGGCG
>Ga0116126_1002373_pt1 | contig 10804 bp, 11 predicted proteins | sample June2015DPH_16_5_FD_89730 | JGI IMG/M metagenome (GOLD analysis project Ga0116126, IMG submission 89730) | Peatland microbial communities from SPRUCE experiment site at the Marcell Experimental Forest, Minnesota, USA - June2015DPH_16_40 | ecosystem: Environmental > Terrestrial > Soil > Wetlands... | reverse complement strand
TAGGAATCCCATAGTCGCACAGCTCATAGCCACGCCATGGCCACAGGCTGTCGCGTAGCAGGGATGACACGCTTGGCACCGGTTCTCGCTTGCCAACTACCTGCCGGCCGGATCACCTCTTAGCGCCCCAGGCGGTGGGATAGCACCGGGACCAGTGGCGAGGCATTGCGCCCGGAGGGAGGGGTCGGCCGCCTTGGGAGGCTAGGCGGTTCGAGGAACGCCGGGCGCGCCGTGAGATCGATCATGTCGAGCAAGTTCGAGGCATTTGCGTCGCGCTTGGTGAGCGCGGGCAGATTCCACTTCGTCTCGACCAGCTTCAGGATCGATGTGTGGTCCGAGGTGACATGTGAGACGTAGTTCGGCTTCGAGTAGGGGCTCACAACACCCATCGGGACCCTGAAGCCGTAACGGTCATAACCCCCCGGCTGCTCCGGTGGAACCCTGATGTCGGGCCTCACATCGTCGGGTACCACGGCCGACGGGGGTGGAACGTGGTCGAAGTAGCCCCCGTGCTCGTCGTACGTCCAGATGAACAAAGTCCTGGGCCAGGACGGTGAATCCAACAGGGCGTTCACGACTTCGGCCAGAAAGACCTCGCCGTACTAAATGTCCTGTGGGTTCTCCTCGGATTCGGTCCCGAAGTCGGGGTCCACGAGGCAGAAGCCCGGAAGCGAACCGTCGCGCGCGTCAGCGAAGAACTGCTCGATGCCGACGACGTTCGTGTTGAGCGAGGGGCCCTCGAGAAGACGTACGTAGATGCCGAGGGTCGGAAGAGAAGCGTGGTAGTTCCGCCAGGAGACCCCATGCCGTGAGAGCACCTGGAAGATCACGCCGTTTGGGGGCAATGCCATCGGGAGAGTGTCGTTGACGAGTCTCAAGCCGGTTCCCGAGATCAGAAAGCGCCTGTTCGGAAACGTCGCTGCCATAACCGAACAGAAGTTGCGATCGTTGATGGGGAACATCTTCGCCAACGCGTAGGTGAAGGGCAGATCGGTCGCGTCGAAGTAACCCATGGAGACCGGACCGCTCGCACTCATGGCAAACCCCTGGCAGGTCCCCCTGTCGTAGGAAAGGGGTCGAGTCCCGAGCAGTGGTGTACGAGGTCGTGAGTTGCAACAGCCCTCGCATCAACCCGAGCTGACGACCAACGGTCGATCAACTCGCTCTGCTGCTCATTCTACGTGACGGCGATGGGCGTGCTCCTTTTGTCGGCGTGCACCGTCAGCCGCCGGCGGCCTCGATCGCCGGCCTCGGGTCCGCTTCGCAAGGTTCGTCTCGGCGCGGCGCCTTGAGCGACTCGACGCTCATATAGCGCTTGGTTATGGCCCACTCGTCGGACTGTTCGGCCAAGATGGCGCCGACGAGGCGGATGACGGCCTGGCGGTTGGGGAAGATGCCGACCACGTCTGTGCGCCGGCGGATCTCCTTGTTGAGCCGTTCCTGGGGATTGTTGGAGCGGATCTTCGGCCAGTGCTCGGTCGGGAAAGCAGTGAACGCCAAGATGTCGTCGGCGGCATCGAGCAGGTAGACCGCCACGTCGTTGAACCCCGCCTGGGTGAGCTTGTCTGTGACGTCGCCGAGCTGGCTCCATGTGGCGTCGCGGTCGGGCTGCTCGAAGATCGAGCGCACCAAGGTGGCGATCATCGGCCAGCTGGCCTTGGGGACCCGTGAGGCGAGGTTGGCCATGAAGTGCGTTCGACAGCGTTGCCAGGAGGCCTCGGCGAGCACAGCGGCGATGGCGGTCTTGATGCCACCGTGCGCGTCGGAGATGACGAGCTCCACGCCGCTTAGCCCCCGGGCGACCAGGCTGCGCAAGAAGGCCGTCCACGCCGCGGTGTCCTCGGTGGTGACGATGTCGAACCCGACGACCGTGCGCCGGCCTTCGGCATTCGAGACCGTGGCGATGACCACAGCGACGTTCACCACCCGGCCGCCCTCGCGCACGCGCTGGGTGAGCGCGTCGATCCACAGGTAGCGATAGGGGCCCTGGTCGAGCGGGCGTTTGCGGAACTCGGCCACCACGGCATCGAGCTCGGCCGCGAGGCGCGAAACCTCGGACTTCGAGATCCCCTCGATCCCCAAGGCCTTCACCAGGTCGTCGACCCGCCTGGTGGAGACGCCCGCCACGTAGGCCTGGCAGATCACCGCCACGAGCGCCTGCTCGGCGCGCCGTCGGGGCTGAAGCAAGAACTCCGGCGAGTACACGCCCTGGCGCAGCTTCGGCACCGCCAACTTCTCGATCGTGCCGACCCGGGTGTCCCAGGGCCGTAGCCGGTAGCCGTTTCTGAAGTTCTCCCGCTCGTCTGTTCGCTCGCCGTAGCCGGCGTTGCACTGCGTCGAGGCCTGGGCGCTCATGAGCGCTTCGGCGAAGGCCTGGAGCATCGCCCGGGCCAGGTCCGTGTCGCCGTCGGCGCCCTCGAGGTACTTGCCAAGCCACGCGCCCGCGTCGATAGTGGTGGGGACAGTCATCGCGATCCTCCTCAAGTAGTTGTCTGGAACTGCTTCTTGAGGTTGACGCGGTGACCGTCGCGTCTGGGGGATGGTCCCTCAGCTCACCTGCTCATACACCACTGGCTGGGACTCAACTTTCCGCCATCGGAAGATGCGCACCGCATTTGTTCAGGAGATCAAAGCGTCGGCTTTGGCAATGTCCTTGTGAAATAGGTTGCCGATGTAGAGTCGCTCACCGAGCACTTCACATCGGAACCACACACCTGTAGCGGGTCCGATTCTGGTATTGCGAGGTAGTTCGCGGATGACTTCCTTGACCAGATCGCCCGAGAACCTTCCAGATCGGCAGACGAGGATGCATCGGTCGGTTACCACAACGACACGAAAGCCCCTGAACCAGACGAGCAGACCGAACCACGGGCTCGTCGTCATCGCCGAGAACACTGCCTGGATCACCTCACCCGGCTGGAGAACGTGGGCCGCATTGGAGCGAAGCTTGTCGCGAATCGCCATGACTCCCCCCACTCATTTGGCCAACAGGATTACAGTAACTTCAGATTAAACTGATTGGTGTTCTCGTTCCTCGCTCGCCGTCCCCGGTGTCCCCGGTCTTTGGCCCGTCCTTCCGTCCGTCCTCCCTGCCCCACGTAGAGCTGCGGGTCGAGTCTCCGGGTCTGCTGACGGACGAAACTCTGGCTGCGGCTACGGTCCAGGCTTGTCAGGTCCGGCATCAAATAGGTCGCTCTCGCGTACTCGTCGGCACCAGGATCTTCTCGAAGCACCGGCTCTGCTTCGAGTCGGCGTACTCACCGAAGCATGGAATCGCTACGAAGCCGAAGCGTTCGCACAGCCGGATCGCCTCGTCTTGGCGGTTACCGGTCTCAAGCACGAGCCTCGTTACTCCCGCCGCGATGGCCCAAGCCTCAAGATCCACCAGGATGTGGCCCCCGATGCCGCGCTCTCGGGCCGATGGAACAACGAACATGCGCTTGATCTCAGCGGTCGTTGACGAGATGCGCCGAACGGTGCCGCACCCCACGGCAACACCGTCTTCGCGCGCGATCAAGAAAGTGCCGCGCTTGTCGGTGAGTTCGTCGGCCGCGACGTCGAGAAAGTTGTTCTCTGGGGGGTAAAGCCCGGTGAGGTAGTCGTCCAGCGCCAGGATAAGCCGCCGCGACTCCGGAGAACCGAACGGCTCAGCTGAGATCGTGACGGACATGAGGCCAGAATGACCCATCGTGACCGCTCAACACAATGGTCACGAACCCGAAGAGGTTACCCCCGAACATCGCCGGGCCACGGCTATGGGGTATTCCCGAACGCTGCCGGTTATGGGCGACAGATCCGGCACCCTGTTATTAGGGTTCAAGTCGCCAATGGCTGCAGAGCCAATGGCTGCTGGTACGAGATCGTGCAGGTTGGTTCTCCGACACGCACGTTCCCGTACCGAGGAGCACTGGCAGCTTAGACCCTGGTCCGAGTAGCGGGAGGGCTAGTCAGCGTCGGCCGAAGGTACCGGCCAGCGCGCGCAGCTCGTCGCGAAAGTCGGGGTGGGCGATTTCGGCGAGGGCACAAGCTCGCTCCCTCACGGTCATGCCCGCCACCTGCGCCGCCCCGTACTCGGTCACCACCACGCTCGTGTGGTGCCTCGGTGTGGACACGACCGACCCCTCAGGCAGGTAACCCACGATGCTCGACCGCAGCTCTCCTCCGATCGTCACGGTCGAGCGCAGGCAAACCAGGGCATGGGCATCCATGTTGAGGTCCGCCGCGGCGAGGAAGTCCTCGTGGCCGCCGACGCCTGAGAACTGCTCGCCGTCAATACAGTCCGCGACGACCTGTCCGTACAGGTCGATGGCGAGCGCGCCGTTCACCGAGACAAGCTTGCGATTGCGAGCGATGATCGACGGATCGTTCACGACGTCGACGGGGAGGAAGGCGACTTCGGGGTTATCGTCCAGCCAGCGGTACAACTCGGCCGATCCGAGTGCGAACGTGGTCACGGACACCCCATCGAAGAGCCCCTTGGCGTTGGTGACCTTGCCGGCCTGATGCAGACGCATCAGGCCGTTCGTGAACATCTCGCTGTGGATGCCGTAGTCCCCTCCGGGACCCTTTGCTAGGCGCGTCGCCACGATCGAGGGCACGCCGCCTATGCCTGTCTGCAGAGTCGCCCCGTCGGTGACGAACATGAGCGCGTTGGTTGCGATCGCCGCGTCGGTTTCGTCGGGAACCGGTTCCTCGAGCGTGAAGGGCTCGCCGTCCGCCTCGATCAGCACGTCGACGATGTCGAGCGGCAACGTGTTGTCGTAGAGGGGCGGCAAACTCCGGGTACGCGGGAGGTGCGGGTTCACCTCGACGAACAACTGCCGCTCGGGATCGCGCCCGGCGCGCAGCAACTCGTCGCGTGTCGCACTGAAGTGCAAGGAGAGGTTCAGGTTTCCCGCGGCGTCAGGAGGAGCTGTCTGAACGGCCATGATCCTCGGCGGGAAACGGCGGAGGATGAGGGCGAACTGCCGGAACCCGCCTGGCACGAGTTCGATGTTGTGCCCCTCGGCTAGCAGAATGCGCTCTGCCGGGCCGAAGAACGCGCTGCGGTAGGAGACGCCAGGCTTGGTGAACACCTTGTAGTAGTCGAGGAGCAATGCGCCGCCGAGGATCAGGTTCTCCCAGTCGTCGCGTTCGCCGAGCGCGGAGAGGAAGGCGGGAGGGATCGCCGGGCCGAGGCCAAAACCGATGCTGTCGACAGTCCAGACGAGGTGGGCAGCTTCTTGGGGTGTGCAACGGCGCGACATCATGATGGGCATCAGTTTCGCGCACCGCTGATCGAGATGAAGCTGAAGAGGCGGTACTCGATCCTGTCCCTGTGGGTGCCGAGAACCCCGTCCAAGCTCTTCACCTGGAGTTTCTCCAAAGTCAAGCCGACGGCGAAGATGGGTTGTGGCGCCGTCCTTCTTATATGTCGCCTTCGTTCGCATGCTCCAGCTACTCCGGCTCAGCCGGAGCGAACGGGAAGAACTGGCCATCGAAGTCGTCATGCTCCGTCACGAGGTGGCGGTCCTCCGGCGCCAGGTGGCGCGCTCGGCACTTCGGCCTGCCGACCGAGCACTGCTCGCCGGGTTCAGCCGGCTCCTTTCGCGGGTTCGCCAGGGAAGTTTCTTCGTTCAGCCCGAGACACTCCTCCGCTGGCATCGAGATCGACACCCGCCGGGTCCACATGACGGGAATCACGGCACGTCCAGCAGGAAGGTGGGCGACCCAACAAGCCCGCAACCTGACGATGGGCGGGGAGCTTGCCAGTCGTCGCTTTCTCATCCGTGACCGGGACACCAAGTTCACCGGCGTCTTCGACGAGGTCTTCCGCGCAGAAGGAATACGGATCATCCGAACGCCCGTCCGAGCCCCGCGGGCCAATGCCTTTGCCGAGCGATTCATCGGTACTGTCTGCCGGGAGTGCCTCGACCGGATGCTGCTCTTTCACCGGCGCCAGCTCGAGGTCGTGCCCAGTGAGTCCATCGACCACTACAACGCACATCGCCCCCACCGCGGCATCGGTCTCTCCGTACCAGTCACCACCCACTCCTCGGGCATCTTTGCTCTCCCCGCTCGCGTGGAATGCCGAGACATCCTTGGGGGTCTGATCCACGAGTATCACCAAGCGGCCGCGTAATCCACTCGGCTCTTGGCATCCAACTTGGGCATCGCCATGGCCGGTCATGCGGCATGGGCTTGGCGCGAACAACGACCAGACATGGTTGCTTTGCCGCCCTCTGAGGCTACGGCCCCGGTCGTTCCCTCGAGCAGCGGTCAGCCGGCCCGACACGGAACTCGCCCTCAAGCGGAGTCGACCGACATTTTGGTGCCCTTCACCAACGGTTCTGCGGTCGCGCCCAGGCCGGCGCTAGCGTCCATCGACGATGGGAGCGTATGCCGACGCCTTCCGACGCAGCATCGACGACCCGGCTGGGTTCTGGGGGGAGGCCGCCGCGGCCATCTCGTGGTCCCGGGCACCGGCCACGATCCTCGATGACACCCGGCCGCCGTTCACCCGCTGGTTCCCAGACGGCGAGCTCAACACCTGTTTCAACGCGCTGGACCGCCACGTGGAAGGGGGCCGGGCCGAACAGGTGGCGCTCGTCTACGACAGCCCGGTCACCGGCTCGTCGAGGGCGCGCACCTACCGTGAGCTGCTCGACGAGGTGGCGCGATTCGCCGGCGTGCTGCGCGACCTGGGTGTCGGGCGCGGCGACCGTGTCATCGTCTACATGCCCATGGTCCCCGAGGCGGTGGTGGCCATGTTGGCCTGTGCCCGCATTGGGGCCGTGCATTCCGTGGTCTTCGGCGGGTTCGCCCCCCACGAGCTGGCCGTGCGGATCGACGATGCCCGGCCCACCGTGGTGGTGTCCGCCTCGTGCGGCATTGAGGTCAACCGGGTCATCGAGTACAAGCCACTACTGGACCGGGCCATCGAGTTGGCCAGCCACACGCCGGCGGCGTGCGTTGTCCTCCGGCGCCCCGAGGCCGAGCCGTCCATGGGTGAGCGCGACATCGACTGGGGCGAGGCCATGGCCCGTGCCGAGCCGGTCGACTGCACGGCGGTGCCGTCCACCGATCCGCTCTACATCCTCTACACGTCGGGAACGACCGGCCGACCCAAGGGCGTGGTGCGCGACAACGGCGGCCACGCGGTGGCGATGGCCTGGAGCATGGCCAACGTCTACGACACTCATCCCGGCGACGTCTTCTGGGCGGCGTCGGACATCGGCTGGGCGGTGGGCCACTCCTACACCGTCTACGGGCCGCTCATCGCCGGGTGCACCTCGGTGCTCTACGAGGGCAAGCCGGTGGGCACCCCCGACGCCGGGGCGTTCTGGCGGGTGGTAGCTGATCACAGGGTGCAGGTCCTGTTCACCGCGCCGACGGCGTTTCGGGCCATCAAGAAGGAGGACCCCGAGGCCGCGCTGCTCGCCGACTACGACGTCTCGAGCCTGCGATACCTGTTCCTGGCAGGTGAGCGCCTCGACCCCGAGACCTACGGCTGGGCCAACGACCACCTGCGCATCCCGGTGATCGACCACTGGTGGCAGACCGAGACCGGCTGGCCCATCGTGGCCAACCCCATGGGGCTCGAGGCCCACCCGGTGAAGGCCGGCTCACCCACCCTCCCGCTGCCGGGATACGACGTGCGCGTTCTCGACGGCAATGGCGCCGAGGTGCCCCGCGGCACCGAGGGGGCGATCGTCATCCACCTGCCCCTGCCGCCGGGCACGCTGCCGACGTTGTGGAACGACGATGAGCGCTTCGTCGAGAGCTACTTGCGCCGGTACCCGGGCTACTACCACACGGGCGACGGCGGACACATCGACGACGAGGGCTACGTGTACGTCATGGGCCGCACCGACGACGTCATCAATGTGGCCGGCCACCGCCTGTCCACTGGTGCCATGGAGGAGGTCATCGCCGGCCACCCGGACGTGGCCGAGTGCGCGGTGATCGGCGTGGCCGACGACATGAAGGGCCAGGTGCCCCGCGGCTTCGCCGTGTTGAAGGCCGGTGTCGAGCGCGACCACGACGACGTCGCCGCCGAGCTGGTCCAGCGGGTGCGTGACGAGATCGGGGCAGTGGCGGCCCTGCGCCAGGTCGACATCGTCCCCGCGCTGCCCAAGACTCGCTCTGGAAAGATCCTGCGGGCCACGATGCGCGGCATCGCCGACGGGCGCGACGAGCCAGTGCCCTCCACCATCGACGACGCCGGGGTGCTCGACACGCTGCGCCCGATCCTGCGCCCCGGCGAAGGAGCCGGCGAGAACATGTGAATACGACCGAAGAAGCGCTGTCGGCTCGATCTGGATGCCGCTCTTGGTCTAGCGACCATGCCCCGTGCGGCACCCGCACGGACTCGGCGGTGATGCGGAACTGGACGCCTGCGCAGACGTGGCGTTATAGCCTGAGGCATTACCCGATCGAGTAGCCGAGGCGACGAACATCGGCGTCTGCTCCCACCTTCGCTGCCGATCTTGTTCAGCAGGCGACGGGGGAACACTGGTCAGGGGTGTTACCGCTGACCGGGCTCTTGTTGAGCGTCACGGTCCCGGCGTAGATGTAGATGCTGCCGCCTTCGCTGGAGGCAGTGTTGCCGCTGACCGGGCTGTTGTTGAGCGTCACCGTGCCGCCGTCGTTCACGATGCCGCCCTGTCCGTTGTTGTAGACCGGGCTGTTGTTGAGCGTCACCGTCCCGCCGTTGCTGATGCCGCCGCCGGTCTCAAGTCGCGGTGAGCAGGCCAGACACCAAATACAGCTGGAGACCACTCGTCTGCAGGTATCGCACTCGGCGGACGTCTTGGTACCCTTCAGCTAAGGTCAAGGCTCGCGGGCACGTCGTGTACGGCACCAGCCGGGTGAAAGAAGAAGAACAACAAGATGTACGACTTTCTTCTAACCAGCCAGCAGCTCGAGCTCAAGGAAGAGGTGCGCGATCTCGTACGCTGGGTCCCTCGCGAGATGATCGTGAAGATGGACAGGGACGAGATCCGTTTCCCGCGCGAGTTTCTCCGCGAGGCCGGAAGACGCAATCTCCTCGGGATTCGCTATCCCAAGGTGTGGGGCGGCCGGGAGCTCGACTGGGTGTCGAGCTGCATGGCCATCGAGGAGATCGGGACCCTCGGCTACATCTTTGCTTGTACCTTCGGAGTGGGAGCCGAGCTGGTCTGCGACGCCATCATCCAGCACGGCACCGACGCCCAGAAAAAGAGGTACGTGCAGCCGCTGCTACGCGGCGAGCTCTTCGCTGCTGAGGCCCTTACCGAGCCTCGAGGCGGCTCGGACTTCTTCGGCGCCACGACGACGGCGGATGACAAGGGCGACCACTTCGTCCTCAATGGTCAGAAGCGCTTCATCGTCGGTGCCGAGGGTGCAGACTTCTTCCTCGTCTACGCGCGCAGCAACACCGACGCGAAACCGCACGAGGGGATCACCTCCTTCATTGTCGACCGGGGCCCCGGCGTGACCGTGGAGTACCTCTATGGCCTGATGGGTTCCCGAGGCGGTGGTACCGGCCGCGTCAGGTTCAGAGACGTCGAGGTCCCGAAGGAGAACGTCGTCGGCCGGGTGAACGGCGGCGTGGGCGTGTTCAATACCATGATGGTCCCCGAGCGTCTCGGGACCGCGGCCATGACAATCGGGCCTGCCGTGGCGGCGCTCGAGGTCGCCGGCGGTTACACGACTCGCCGCAAGGCCTTCGGGCAGCGCATCAACCGTTTCGAGGGCGTGAGCTTCCAGGTCGCAGAGGCGTCCATGCTCCTCGACGCCTCCAGGTCCCTCGTTTACACGACCGCCAGAGCTGTCGACGCGGGCGAGAACTCTGCGACGACCCGGCGTTACATCAGCGAGACCAAGAAGTTCGTCACCGAGTCGTGTGAGAAGGTGGTCCACAACGCCATGCAGGTCATGGGCGGCATCGGCTACACCGACGTTTACCCGGTGGAGCGTCACTACCGCGACCTTCGTCTCGCGCCCATCTGGACGGGCACCAACGAGGTGATGAGCATGATTATCGCCCACGAGTGGTACAGAGAGTACGCCGAGCAGGTAGCCCGGCGCCGGGCCGCGAGGACCCGCCAACGCGATCTTGAGGCAGACGCGGTGAACGCCGAGGCCACCGAAGAGAAGGTCTACGAATAGCACTCTCGGTAGGGATCCCCCCCGAGGCGGGGCGATGCGTGTTGTTCGGGTGTGGTCCGCGAAGAGTGGTTCGGGCAGAGCCGAGCGGGACAGTTCGCGTTCAGACGCCACGCCGTCAAGGCGCTCCGAGCCAAAGGGGCCGTACTCCCGGGTCTCGTGTCTACTTCAGAATGCCTGGCGAAGCAGTCCGAGCACATCCGCTGGATCGCTTACCGGGCGTGCGTTGAACAGTGTGGCGGTGTCGGCGAGCGCGTGCATCGCGTCGGCCTCCAGCGCGTCCTCGGGAACGCCGAGTTCGCGCAGGGTCATCGGGTGCTTGATTTCCCGCATCAGGGCCTCGACCGCGTCGGCGGCAGCCAGCGCCGCGTCATGATCGGTCATGTCAGCGGTGTCGACTCCTAGCGCTTGTCCCGCCATGGCGAGCTTGTCGGCGGCGTGGTCGGCGTTGAAGCGCATCACCTTGGGCAGCACGATCCCGCATACGGTGCCGTGGTGGGCGTGGTGCAGCGTCCCGATGGTGTGCGCCATGGAGTGCGCGAGGCCGACCTGCGCCGTCGAGAAGGCCCAGCCCGCCATGCACGCCGCCACCGACACCTGAATGCGCGCATGCTCGTCTTCACCGTTGGCCACGGCCCGCGGCAGGAATTCCTTCATGAGGCGGAGCGCGTGCAGG
>Ga0116126_1002372_pt1 | contig 10809 bp, 10 predicted proteins | sample June2015DPH_16_5_FD_89730 | JGI IMG/M metagenome (GOLD analysis project Ga0116126, IMG submission 89730) | Peatland microbial communities from SPRUCE experiment site at the Marcell Experimental Forest, Minnesota, USA - June2015DPH_16_40 | ecosystem: Environmental > Terrestrial > Soil > Wetlands... | reverse complement strand
TATGCCGCCTGCTTGGAAAAATACAATGTCTTTCGTGTCCGGTATGGATGGCCGCCATCCGAGACGTTCGTAAAACTTTCGGCTGCGGTCAAGGTCTGACACGCCCAGAGTAATTATGCTGACACGCTGCTCCATTGTTGTTCTTCGGTTTGTAAGCGAAATCGTCTTGATGGTAGTGCAATGAAGGATTTCAGTCAAACTGACCCTCTGCCAAACTCCGCTCTGGCTCGAAAAGCCCCCCGATTCAAACAGGGATACAACATCAAACCCATTATTGGTGTTCAGCTTGGCGTTTCAGCACCGCTCATTTTCCGCGCAATGGCGACTGCAATTCCAAAGGGCTACGAACCTCTGCCGCCCGGAGCATAAAACTAAAAATGTCCTAAATCACTCTGGTAAATGCCTTGGCTGGTTGCTGATTTACTCTCAACCAAAACTCCACAAATGGGCGTCGAAAAGATTCATTCGATCCGTCTCGATTCGTGAACCCGGACGGATCAAAGGCGTTCGACTTTCCACTTTGCCAGTATTCTGGCGTTCATTGAACAGTGCGAACTGGAGGCGAAATCCGACCCGAATGACACCGGCAAATAACCCTGAACAAGGGTGGATTTGTTGCCACTGGATGTTGCCACTAGCCCATAAAAGTCACAAAACCATTGAAAATAAAGGTGGCGGAGAGAGGGGGATTCGAACCCCCGATACGGTTTAACCCGTATAACGGTTTAGCAAACCGTCGCCTTCAGCCACTCGGCCATCTCTCCACCTAAAATCAATCCCGTTCGCCGGAACCAGTCTGGCAATTGCCATTGGCGAGTCAAGATCGGAGCCAAATAATATCCCTAATCCTAGGAAATGTCAGGTTTTGAGCAAGGAATGTTATTGCAGCAGGGGCCGGCTGTGGATATGATGGGCAACCAAATTTGAGAAACCAAGTGACGGCGGACGGATTGAAGAAGTTGAAACGAAAGACGTGATATGGAAACCAAGCGACTCATCGAGAAGGATCCCCAACTGCAAAAGGAGGATTTGATCGTCATTACCGGCGCCGGCGGCTTTATCGGCGGCAACCTGGCCCGCTATTTCAAGAAAAAGGGGTTTACCCGCATCCGGGCCGTGGACAAGAAACCGCTTTACGAATGGTATCTCAAGGTGCCGGGGGTCGAATCGCTTTGCCTCGATGTCAGCCACGAAGAGAACTGCAAACGCGTCTGCGAAGGCGGCGTCGAGGTTTATCAACTGGCCGCCGACATGGGCGGCATGGGCTTCATCGAGCGGTTCCGCGTGGAATGTCTGCGCAGCATTCTCATCAATACGCACATGATCGAGGCCGCCTATCGCGCCGGCGTCCGCAACTACTTTTATTCCTCGTCCGCGTGCGCCTACAATGTCCTGCTGCAGCAGGACCCGAAAGTCCGCGCGTTGAAGGAATCCGACGCCTACCCGGCCATGGCCGAGCGGGGTTACGGCTGGGAGAAACTCATTTCGGAAATGTTCTGCCAGGAATACTGGGCCGAGCGCGGCATGAAAACGCACATCGCCCGCTTTCACAATGTCTATGGGCCGAATGGCACCTGGGACGGCGGCCGCGAGAAGGCCCCCGCCGCGCTCTGTCGCAAGGTCATCGAGGCCATTGACAAGAAGGACATGAACATCACCATCTGGGGCGACGGCACGCCGACGCGCAGTTTCATGTACATTGACGACTGCGTGAAGGGCATTGACATGATCATGCATTGCGATGAGCTGATTGCCACGCCGATCAACCTCGGTTCCAGCGAGCTTGTTTCCGTCAACGAACTGCTCTCGAAAATCGAAAAGATTGCAGGCGTGAAACTCAAACGGCATTACGACCCGGATGCGCCCCGTGGCGTGGCCGGCCGCAACAGCGACAACACCTTCATCCAGAAAATGCTCAAGTGGGAGCCAAAAACACCGTTGGACGAAGGCTTGGCCGTCACCTACAAGTGGATCCAGGAGCAATACCACAACCGGAAGAAGGGCAAACGCGTGGTGGAATGAAAAAACCGCCGTTGGTCACCGAAGTCATCGGTACCATCCCCAATCGCCTGCAACTCGCGGGTGGGTGGATTGATCAGCCGTTCGTCTCCCGGCTCAATCCCCGGCCGCCCGGTTCCATGGTCGTGGTGGCGCTGGAGCCGACCTTTCGCGTGATGGACCGTTCCGGCTGCGCCAGCGGCACGCGTGCCGTGGCCACGAAGTTGTGGAAAGGCCGCTTGCCGAACCGCCCGCCGGAGGTATTGGTCCGCGAACTTTACGAAGCCGAGAACAAAGGCAAAGCCAAACCGAGCGGGTCGCAGGACATGATCGGGCTTATCTATCCCGGCATCAACCGCCTGGACTACGATTTCGCGGCCAATGGCGGCGTGTTCCCGTCGCACATCGAGACGCTGAACCGCGCCCGACCGGCGCGCTGGCTCGAAAAGGTGCTGCATCTGCTGCCGGTTGAGCCGCGGCCGGAAGGCTACAATCCGCTGGGTGTAAAACATCTCAACCCGGAATGGATCGCGCGTCTTGGCCAGACCGGCATGGATTGCTTTGATGCCATCCGCTGGATGGATATTGAGGCTTTGGGCGCGTCCATGAATGATTGCATGGTGTGCTGGGAAAAAATTCTGCCTCACATTATCCGGCACCCGACGTTGAAAGTGGATCTCAAGGCAATTCTTCGCGTGTACCAGCAGCGTTATTCCGGAGCGATGTTCTCCGGTTGCGGTGGCGGTTATCTTTTGGTCGTGTCAAGGAAACCGGTGCCGGGAACATCTCAGGTCACCATCCGAATTGCACCATAATGATTACCCCCGCAAGCCAGATTGTTATCACCGGCGTCTTCGATGATTTCCTTTCGATTCACCTGCGGTTCCTTGAAGAGGCCGCCCGGTTAGGTGAAGTGACGGTGTTGCTCTGGCCGGACGAGGCCGTGCAGAAATTTACCGGCAAGGCGCCGAAGTTTTCCGAAACGGAAAGGTTTTATTTCCTCAATGCCGTCCGCTATGTCAGCCGGGTCATACCCGTCACCGATGTGGTGAATAATCTTAACGAGCTTCCGGAAGTGAGTGGTTACCGCCCGAAGGTGTGGGCTGATGTTGAGTGCCACTACAACGAGAAACGGAAGGCGTTCTGCCAGTGGCATGACCTGGAGTATCGCGTTTTCAGCAACGAACGACTGAAGGGCTTTCCCGACCCGACGCCGCATGCGGCCGGTCCAGGCCCGGCTCCGGCAGAAGTTCGAAAAAAAGTCGTCGTCACCGGTTCCTATGATTGGTTTCACTCCGGCCACGTGCGGTTCTTTGAGGAGGTCAGCGCGTATGGCGATCTTTACGTCGTCGTCGGCCACGATGCGAACATCCGGTTGCTCAAGGGACCGGGCCATCCGCTCCTGCCGCAGGGAGAGCGCCGTTACGTTGTCGGCTCAATCAAGCACGTCAAGCAGGCGCTGATTTCCAGTGGCGACGGCTGGATGGATGCCGATCCGGAAATCCAGCGTTTGAAGCCGGACATTTATGTGGTGAACGAGGACGGCGACAAGGGCGGCAAGCGCGAATACTGTAAAAAAAATGGCATTCAATATCTGGTGCTCAAGCGCACACCCGCGCCCGGTCTGCCCAAACGCTCCAGCACCGACCTGAGAGGGTTCTAGCGTTGCTGGTCCCGGGATCATTCGTTCAAGGGCGCAATTTGGCCCCGCCACCGTTCGGGCGCATACGGACACTGCCACCGATCTGTAGCAGCCTCCTGGCCTGCCGTAGCCAGCGGCATCCCTTGCCGCCCGGGCCACAAAACCGAACCCACGTCATGACCTCGCTCCCACATCAGACCCCCCGGCTGGAAGCCGGGCGCTACAGCAGCCAGGGATGGCTGCCGCTACGGGGGCAGTGTCCCGAATGCGCCCCCACCGTTCGGAGTTCCGCCTTTAGGCGGGCAGCGGGCGAAAGTCCCGCCGGGGAGGAGCCGCCTGAAGGCGGAACTCCAAACCGAAGCCTGCCCCCCGCACGCTTGGTGGCAGTGCCAGGCTGCGGCCTTTTTTAACTGCAGTTGATTTCAGGCTTGTGTTTTTGGGGTTCGGACGAAAAACTATTCATCCATTATGGAATTACATGACGCACCGGCGACTTATCTTTTTAAACTGTGGCCTTGGTTTGAAGCCAACCGGATTCGGATTATTTGGGGCGGCGGCGTTATCCTTGTTGCCGCCGGGCTGATTTCGTTTTATTCCTGGCAGCGGGATCAAAAGGAGATCACGGCGGGCAAGGCGCTGACGCAAATGATGAGTTCCATTCCGCACAACGCCACCCCCAGCCAGGAGGCCGACCTTTATTTGAAAATCAACGCGGATTATCGTGGCACGTCCGCCGGGCAACGGGCCTTGTTGCAAGGCGCTGCGATGTTGTTTGCGGCGGGACGACATGCAGACGCGCAAGCGCAGTTCCAAAAGTTTCTCGATGCCTACCCGGGCAGTTTCTTTGCCGCCCAGGCTGCGCTTGGCGTGGCGACCAGTCTGGATGCCCAGGGCAAAACGGCTTTGGCCGCCGGCGGTTACCAGCGGATCATCAACAGTTCTTCCGACGCGGTAGCGGTGGACTCCGCAAGATTCGCCCTGGCGCAAATTAACGAACGTCAGGGCAAACTTACTGAAGCGATAAATCTTTACGGAGCCATCGTGCATTACAACCCCAACGGCTCGCTGGGTTCGGAAGCCGGGTTGCGCTTGATGGAATTGAAAATGAAGGTGCAATCCACTTCGCCTTCAACCGTCCCGGCGGATCCGTTCAAGCCAAACCACTGAGCCATGAAACTCACCCTCATCGGCACGGGTTACGTCGGTCTGGTCACCGGCACTTGCTTCGCCGAAGTCGGCCATCAGGTCGTGTGCGTGGACAACGACGCGGCCAAGGTCAAACTGCTCCAATCCGGCGGCATTCCGATTTATGAGCCGGGACTCGAAGAACTTGTGAAGAAAAACGTGGCTGCCGGACGGCTTACGTTCACCAACAGCACCGCTGAAGGCGTCCAAAAATCCGACGTGATTTTCATCGCCGTGCCAACGCCGCCACAACCAGACGGTTCGGTGGATCTGAGCTTCATCGAAAAAGTCGCACGCGACATCGCCGCCGCCATGACGACTTATAAAATCGTCGTGGACAAAAGCACCGTGCCGGTCAGGACCGGCGAAAAGGTCACCGAAACCATCAAACGCTATTGCCCGGCAAAAGTGGACTTCGACGTGGTGAGCAATCCCGAGTTCCTGCGCGAAGGTTTCGCCGTCGGCGATTTGATGAAGCCCGACCGCGTTGTCATCGGCGTCCGCTCCCAGAGGCCGGTCGCCGCGATGAAGGAAATTTACACGCCATTCAATGCGCCCATCATCGTTACCGACATCAATTCCGCCGAACTCATCAAGCACGCCGCCAATTCCTTTCTGGCGCTGAAAATTTCCTACATCAACGCCATCGCCGCCATTTGCGAAGCGACGGGCGCGAACGTGCAGGAGGTGGCCCAAGGCATCGGTCTGGACGAGCGCATCGGTCGCCGGTTTTTGAACGCCGGCATCGGCTTCGGCGGCAGTTGTTTCCCGAAGGATTTGAGCGCGTTCATCAAAATCGCCGAGCAAATGGGCTACGATTTCCGGTTGCTCAAGGAAGTCCAGCGCATCAATGCCGATCAGATGAACCGGTTCGTCAAAAAAATCACCGACACGCTCTGGGTATTAAAGGACAAAAAAATCGGCGTGCTCGGCCTCGCCTTCAAGCAAAACACCGACGACGTGCGCTCGTCGCCGGCGATTGACCTTTGCCAGCGCTTGCAAAAAGAAGGCGCAAAGTTGCGGGTGCATGACCCAAAGGCGATGGACAAGGCCAAAGCCGCGCTCGCGGACGCGACCTACGTGGATGACATGAATGCTGTCGCCGAAGGCTGTGACGCGATTGTCATCGCGACGGAATGGGACGAGTTCAAAAAGCTCGATCTCGAACGCGCCCGCAAGTCGCTCTCGCATCCCATCATGTTCGATGGCCGCAACCTTTTCGACCGCGTGGAAATGGAACGGCTGGGCTGGATTTACAAAAGCGTCGGGCGGTGAAACGGCAGTCGAAAGTCGAGGGACGAAAGTCGAACGCCGTCGCGTCTGGCGCTCGACCCTTGATACCCGGCTCTCGACACGTCACGGAAGTTTCTGCCGCCTTGATTTTCCGCGGCGGCAAACTGCTCATTAGCCGGCGCCACTCCAATGCGCATCTCGGCGGGCTGTGGGAATTTCCCGGTGGCAAGCGCGAACCGGACGAAACCTTCGAGCAATGCCTGGTGCGTGAAATCCGCGAGGAACTCGGCGTGGAAATCTCCGTCGGCAAACTTTTTGAATCCGTCACTCACGCTTATCCGGAGAAAACCGTTCACCTGAAATTTTTCGTCTGCCGGTTGGAACGCGGGGAACCGCAGAGGCTCGGCTGCGCGGCGTTCAAGTGGATCAGCGTGTCGGAATTGGACACTTGCCAGTTTCCAGCGGCGGACACGCGGTTGCTCCAAAAGCTGCAAAACTCGCCGGAATTGTGGGCGTAAATTTGCCACCCGATTGGTTCTTGGATGTTTTCAGCAACCCGGAATGACTAACGACGAAAACCGAATGACGAAGGAATGTTGCAATGACAAATGTCCAAAAACGCTGCATTTGGGAAGACGGTTGGCCGATTTTATGGAGCGCTCCATCGGGTCATTCGGGCTTGGTCATTCCTTCGTCATTCGTCATTAGGACTTGGTCATTGGTTCCACCGACGAACGCTAAAAATTACAAAGGCACGGAGATGTTCCCATTTGCCCCACACCTTTGCGGCAGATCCCCGGCGCTTCACACCTTGCCGCAAGTCTCTTCGATTATCTGGCTGAAGTTGTTTTCGCCAATGTTGACGATACCCATTTCGCGTTTGGCGTTTTCCGGCGAGTCGCTGGCATGCGCGGCGTTGACCATGATGGTCGAGCCAAATTCGCGGCGGATGGAGCCAGGCGGCGCCTTGGACGGATCGGTCGGTCCCAGCACATCGCGGATTTTGGCGACCGCATTCACGCCTTCATAGACCAGGGCGATGCACTTTTCCGTGCCGGGCTTGTTCCAGTCCTCGCGCGGCAATTCAGACGACGCATGGCCGGACATGAAACGGATGATATTCTCGAATTGATTGTCGCCGAAGGTCGCGCCGAGGGTTTCTCCAAGCTGTTTTTCCTCGGTGGCGGGAATTTTGAAGCCGAATTCCTTTTCCAGCGCGGCTTTGGCCCTGGCCCCGACCAAGTCCTTGAGCTTGGTGCGAAGAACTTCGCGGACAGGACCGTAAAATTCCATCGCCTGGGCCACACTCATGCGATGCACCTTGGCGCCCACAATGAACAACCCGGCGCGGGAGAAAAAGTCGATGACATTGCCGGGGCGACCGGTGGCAAAACGGAAATTGTCCGGTTTGATGAGCACGAGCGTGCGCTGGCTGGTTTCGCCGGATTGGTAAACAATGACATTTTCCAGGACGCCGCCTTCTTTGTCGGAAAAGCGCGCCCACAATTTGAGTTTCGCATCAACCTCTTCCGGGTTGGGCGCGGCGAGCACCGCCGGTTCAAAGTAGCGAATCTGCCCGTTATCATCCGTGATCAGGTCGCCGTACGTGTCACGAATGGTTTCCCCCACGCGACGTTCCGGACTGAGATTGCCGACGACGGAACGAACCTTTCGCACGGCGTCATTGCCGCGGAACAGAAGCATCATGATCCGCCGCCGCCGCCCCGTCTTGGGGTCGGGTGAGAAATTTTGGATGACGTATTGGCAAAGCAGTTCCTGGATTCGCCGATCCTGCGGGTCCTGGGCGGAGACAATGTTATCGGCATATTGCCTGATCAGCTCGGCGCCGGGTGCGAACATGCGCATGGCTGCCAGATCCAAACCCGTCCGCGAAATCAACCGGCTTAAAATTCCGCCGGTGCGCGACTTGTAAAGCGAATAGGGCGTGATGATGACATAAGCGAGTTGTTGCGGCATAATCAGTTCGTGGTCGGCGGATTGGCCGGCGTCGCACTGGTGGCGGCTTTGCCGCCCAAAATCTTGAACATCACCGTGCCGCAGGTCGGGCATTTGCCCTTGATCGCCTTGCGCCCATTTTTCATCGTCTCTTCAACGCCGTTGGCGATTTCCTTCTTGGCTTTGCATTTAACGCAATATCCTTCGGCCATAAAAATTTTTACCGTCCGCGCTTCATGCCCGAACGGTCTAATAGCTTACCGGTGGCTGTCTGGCCGCGTCAACTGGTAAAAGGCACCAGCTTAACCAGTTTAAAACCAATGGGTTATTACTCTTGCGAGCCTCAAACCAACGGCTGTTGCCGAAGCGCGGTTTTAAGAATTTTGCCCGTTGCGTTTCGGGGCAAAGCGGGCATGAAAACGATGCGTTTGGGCACTTTGTAGTCGGCCAGTTTGCCACGCACGAATTGCAGGAGGGCCTTTTCTTCGAGAGTTTGTCCTTCCGCCGCCGTGACAAACGCCACCGGCTGCTCGCCTTTGCGCGGGTCGGGCACGCCGATGACCGCCGCTTCCTTCACGCCGGGAAACTGGTAAATCACTTCCTCAATCTCGCGCGGATAAACGTTGATGCCGTTCACCAGCAGCATGTCCTTCTTGCGGTCGGTGATGTAATAATAACCCTCCGCGTCGCGATACCCCACATCGCCGGTGTAAAGCCAGCCGTCGCGCAAAACCTTTGCCGTTTCTTCCGGCTGATTCCAATAGCCGCGCATCACGTTCCCGCCGCAGATGCAGATTTCGCCGATTGCGCCGACGGGCAATTCCTGGCCGGCCTCGTCGTGGATGCTCAACTCCACGTTCGGGATGGGTTTGCCGATCGAGCCGGGTTTGTTGATGCCGTAGATGGGATTCACCGTGGCCACCGGACTGCTCTCGGTGGGGCCATAGCCTTCGCGCAGCGGAAACGGAAATTTCCGCGTGAACTCGTTGAACACCTCCACCGGCAACGGCGCGCCGCCGCTGACGCACAGCCGCAGCGGCAGCCGGCCGAACTCCGGCACGGCCAGCACCGCGCGGTAAAATGACGGCACCGCCGGCAGAATCGTGCCGCGATGGCGCGCGATCTCCTCCAGCACCGACTTGAACGGGTGCAGCGTTTTCAACAGCAAAATCCCACAGCCGCAAAGCACCGGTAGCAGCGTGCCCACCGTGAACATGAAACTGTGAAACTGAGGCAGCGCCACCACGACGCGGTCGTCCTCCCGCACCTTGAGCGCCACCACGCAGCTCGCCACATTGTGGAGAAAATTACCGTGCGTGAGCATCGCACCCTTCGGATGGCCGGTCGTGCCGGAGGTGTAGAGCAGGGCCGCGAGGTCTGATTCGGCGAGTGAATCGTGAACCGTGAACCGTGAATCGGTCGCGCCGATCGCACCGAATTGTTCAATGCGTAAAATTTCGAGCGATGGCCGCGCGGCTTTCAAAGTGTCAGAGTGTGCCGCCAGTTCCGCGTCGGTGATGAGCACGTTCGCGCCGGAATCGTTCACGATGTAACTCACCTCGGCAGGCTTAAAGAAGTTGTTGATGGGCACGACCACGCCGCCGGCCGACAAAATGCCGAACACCGACGAAACAAACTCCGGACAATTTTTCACCCACAGCGCCACGCGGTCGCCGGGTTTGACTCCGAATTTACCGGTCAACTCCGCTGCCACGGCGCGCGACTGCGCGGACAGCGTGGCATAGCTGAATTCGCTTTCGCCCCAATACAGGGCGATTTTATCCGGCCGTTTTTCCACCGAGGCGGCAAACGCAGTGGCCAAGTTCATGGTGCCAGACATTACGAAAAATGTTCACCGTTTCGCAAGGGATGAAACCGGATGGTGTGGTGTCGGCGCTGCGCGCCCAATACGCCTCCGCCGTGCGCAACGACAAACGGCGGAAATGGAATGGTTTTTACGTCCACCCTCATCCTGACCTTCTCCCCCGGGGAGAAGGAATAGCTGCAGTCCGGTTCTGGTTTTACGGATGATTGTCCGGTCAATGCCGTCGCAGGTTTTTGGAGAAACAGCGGATGATTCCCCCTCTCCTGGAGGAGAGGGCCGGGGTGAGGACGGTCGTTCAACCTGACTTTTTCCTGTAGCTTTCATCGGGCGCGTTTGATGTCGGCCATGACGCGAATTTAGAAAATGGAGATGCGTTGGAAAAGTTTGTTTTACGTTCGTGTTTTACGTTCGCCCTCATCCTGACCTTCTCCCCCGGGGAGAAGGAATAGCTGCAGTCCGGTTCTGGTTTTACGGAGGATTGTCCGATCAATGCCGTCGCAGGTTTTTGGAGAAACAGCGGATGATTCCCCCTCTCCTGGAGGAGAGGGCCGGGGTGAGGACGGTCGTTCAACCTAACTTTTTCCTGTAGCTTTCATCGGGCGCGTGTATTCCGGCAAAGGATGCGGCGCGCGTGTCTGCAACTCATTGAAAATCGTGTCACGAATGCTTTGGGCATTGCGGCGCAGATGGGAATTCCAAAATCGCAGCGTTTTGATGCCGCGCGATTGCAGAAACTTTTCGCGCTCAGCGTCGTGTCTCCGCTGGTCGGGAAAACCGTGCTGGCTGCCGTCCAACTCAACATTCAGTTCCGCCTCATCACAAAAGAAATCCAGATAGTAAATACCGATGGAGGGTGTTTCCAAATTCGGAGCAAGTGATTCTTGTGGAGGTGAATGCTTCAAAAAAACGTGGGGATTTGTTTTTGGAAGACTTGTGCGGTTTTTTCGTGTAGGCAGTTGGCCTATGAAGC
>Ga0116126_1002370_pt1 | contig 10815 bp, 9 predicted proteins | sample June2015DPH_16_5_FD_89730 | JGI IMG/M metagenome (GOLD analysis project Ga0116126, IMG submission 89730) | Peatland microbial communities from SPRUCE experiment site at the Marcell Experimental Forest, Minnesota, USA - June2015DPH_16_40 | ecosystem: Environmental > Terrestrial > Soil > Wetlands >... | reverse complement strand
GTTGCAGGTGAACGAACCGCAATTGCAGCGCCAGCGCGGCGGTGGGTATCCGCCCGACGATGGCAGCGGTTCCGGAAGCAGCCAGCGCCGCGGAGGCACGCATCTGTATGACGCCGTGAAGCTAGCGGCCGACGAGCTGATGATGAAGCAGAAGGGACGGAAGGCGCTGGTCCTGCTGACCGATGGTGTCGATCGGGGCAGCAAGTACACGCTCTTCGAAGCGATCTCCGCCGCGCAGCACGCCGACACGCTGGTGTACTCGATTCTTTTCGCCGGTTCCAATCCGTACACCAATAATGGCTACGGCCCCGGCACGGGACGGCGCCGCGGAGGCATGGGCTATCCGGGCGGCGGAGGCGGCTACCCCGGAGGCGGCTATCCCGGGGGTGGCGGAGGTTATCCCCGCGGCGATGAGAATCGCGGGGACGGTAAGAAGGTGCTGGAGCAGATGGCGCGCGAGACCGGCGGGAGGTTCATCGAGGTGTCGCACCACCTGCCGATCGACAAGGTATTCGCCGAGCTCCAAGAGGAGCTACGCAGCCAGTACAGCATCGGCTACACCTCCGACCAGACCGGCGAAAGCGCGGCTTACCGGCACATTCACCTGACCGCGAAGAAGAAGGACCTGGTCGTGCAAGCCAGGGAAGGCTATTACGTTTCCTGAGCGGACGGCGAGCCGGAGCCGAATCGCCAGCGGCCGCGATCAGCTCGCCGCGGGTAGCTTGTAAAGTCTTGTATCGAAAGCCCGCATGGCTGCCTGACGGCGCGCACCGCCCCATAAGTTTTTTCTATCTGGCGCATTCAATTCTTCTTGTGGCCCCGAGCCGCGCCATCCTCTACTGTGTGATGTTCCCGCCCTGTTCGCGGGAGCGAAACTCCACGTCGAGGAGACCAAGTTGTCGAATCGTGTGTTTGCAGTACTGCTCTTTCTCTCTTCCTCTGCCCTGGCGCAAGCGCCACCGGTGGATCGTGCCGAACTGCGGGCCTTGCAGGCCGCGGTGACGGCCTCCCAGTCGGCCGGCGACAACGCCTGGATGCTGGTCAGCTCCGCGCTCGTGCTGATGATGACGGGTCCCGGGCTGGCTCTGTTCTACTGCGGATTGGTGCGCAAGAGAAACGTGCTCGGCACCATGATGCAGAGCTTCGCCATGATGGCGGTGATCACGCTCATCTGGGGGGTCTGCGGGTACAGCCTGGTGTTCGCCAAGGGGAACCCGGTCATCGGGGGCCTGGACTACCTGTTCCTGCGCGGCGTGGGCGCCGAACCGAACCCGCTCTACGCTCCCACCATTCCCCACCAGACGTTCATGATCTATCAGCTCATGTTCGCCGTCATCACGCCGGCGTTGATCACCGGTGCGTTTGCCGAGCGCGTGCACTTCAAGGCCATGGTCATGTTCTCGGTGCTGTGGGCGTTCTTCGTCTACTTCCCGGTGGCGCATATGGTGTGGGGCACGGGCGGCTTTCTCAACGACTACCTGGGCGGCCAGTACCGGGTGTTCGATTTCGCCGGTGGCACGGTGGTGCACATCACCAGCGGATTTTCGGCGCTGGTCACGGCGCTGTACATCGGCAAGCGGTCGGGCTATCCGCATGAGAAGTTCGTGCCGCATAACCTGGTGCTGGCCTTTGTCGGCGCGTGCCTGCTGTGGGTGGGTTGGTTCGGCTTCAACGCCGGCAGCGCGCTGGCAGCGTCGGCGCTGGCCACCAGCGCCTTCGTAGCTACGCACTTCGCCGCCGCGGCGGGAGCCGTCGGATGGATGGCGGCCGAGCGCGTGCGCAAAGGACAGGCCAGCGCGCTGGGCGCTATCTCCGGCGCGGTCGCCGGACTCGCCACGGTCACCCAGGGCGCCGGCTTCGTGCAACCGTTCAGTGCCGTGGCTATCGGTCTGATCGCGGGCGCGCTCTGCTACTTCATGGTCACCACGGTGAAGGAGAAGTTCCGCTATGACGATTCGCTGGACGTCTTCGGCGTTCACGGCGTCGGCGGTTTCGCTGGCTGCCTGCTCACCGGCGTATTCGCCACGCGCGCGGTCAACTCGGCGATCAAGGTGGGAGGGTGGATCGACGGCAACCCGGCGCAGGTGCTCGATCAACTCCTCGGCGCCGGAATCGGCATCGCCCTTGGCGTGGTGGGAACGCTGGTTGCGCTGAAGATCACCGGACTGGTGACGCCGGTGCGCATGAATGAAGGCGAGGAAGCCACCGGCATGGACCTGTCGCTGCACGGTGAAGAAGGCTACAACTTCGAGGGCTAGTTCAATGGTCAAAATTGAAGCGTTTATCCAACCCTCGAAACTGGAAAGCGCCCGCGAAGTGCTCCAGGGCATCGGCATCGACGGCCTCACCGTCAGCGAAGTGCGCGGCCACGGCCGCCAGAAGGGCCATCGGGAAGTCTACCGCGGCCGCGAGTACGACGTGGATTTCATTCACAAGATCAAGCTCGAAACGGTGGTGCCTTCCGCCCGCAAGGACGAAGTGATCGGCGCTCTCGTCGAGGCCGTGCGCACGGGCGCCATCGGAGACGGCAAGATCTTTGTCACCGAGGTGGTCGATGTCATCCGAATCCGCGACGATGCCCATGGTGAATCGGCCCTATAGAATCTTTTGAGGGCGGTGGGACATGCCGGCCGCGAGCATTTTCTCGCGGCTTCCCTATAATGGTTTTATGTGTGGAATCGTCGGTTATGTCGGGCATCGCAAGGCGGTGCCGATCATCCTGGAGGGACTGAAGCGGCTGGAATACCGCGGCTATGATTCGGCGGGGCTAGCGGTATATGGCGAGGATCACAACCTGGCCGTGCGCCGCGCCAAGGGCAAACTGCGGAACCTGGAAGATGTCATCCGGTTGAGCCCGGTGGATGGCTCGTTCGGCATCGGCCACACGCGGTGGGCGACGCATGGCCGCCCCACCGAGGAAAACGCCCACCCGCACAGCGATTGCAAGGGCGACCTGGTGGTGGTGCACAACGGCATCGTCGAAAACTACCTGACGCTCAAGCACCAACTGGAAGCCGAAGGCCACGTGTTCCGCACCGAGACCGACACCGAGATTATCGCCCACCTGATCGAGAAGCACTTCAGCGGCAACCTCGAAGAAGCGGTTCGCGCGGCGGTGGCGGAGCTCGCCGGGGTATTCGCGCTGGCCGTGATTTCGCGCGCCGATCCGGAGAAAATCGTGGCCGCGCGCAACGGCCCGCCGGTGGTCATCGGCATCGGCGACAACGAATACTTCGTCGCCTCCGACGTGCCCGCCATCCTCAGCCACACGCGCGATATGTTTTTCCTAGCCGATGGCGACATGGCGGTCCTCACGCCGGCCGGCGTGCGCTTGAGCGATTTCCAGGGCCGGCCCGTCAACCGCCAGGTCACCCACGTGCTGTGGGACCCCATCATGGCCGAAAAAGGCGGCTACAAGCATTTCATGCTCAAGGAAATCTTTGAGCAGCCGCGCGCGGTGCGCGACACCATGCTGGGCCGCGTGGGGCAGGAGACCGGGCGCATTTTCCTGGACGAGATGGACATTCGACCGGCCGAGTTCGCCCGCTTCCGCCAGGTGAAGATCATCGCTTGCGGCACGAGCTGGCACGCCGGACTGGCCGGCAAGTTCATGATCGAGAAACTGGCGCGCATTCCGGTCGAGGTCGACTATGGGAGCGAATTCCGCTATCGCGATCCGATCGTCACCGACGACACGCTGACCGTGGTGATCTCGCAATCCGGCGAAACCGCCGACACGCTGGCCGCGCAGCGCGAGGCCAAATCGCGGGGATCGAAAACACTGGCCATCTGCAACGTGGTGGGCTCGATGATCACGCGCGAAGCCGCCGGCACCATCTACACCCACGCGGGGCCGGAGATCGGCGTGGCCTCCACCAAGGCTTTCACTTGCCAGTTGAGCGCGCTGTTCATCCTGGCGATGTACCTGGGGCAATCCAACGGGCGGCTGGATGAAAGCAGCTCGCGCTGCCTGATGCAGGAGGCGCTGCGGATTCCCGGCAAGCTGGAGACGGTGCTGGCGCAAGACGCGGTCTACGAAGCCCTCGGACGGGAGCTGCACCGCGCCACCGACTTCCTTTTCCTCGGCCGCGGCGAGCACTTTCCGATCGCACTCGAAGGCGCGCTGAAACTGAAGGAAATCTCCTACATTCACGCCGAAGGCTACCCGGCCGGCGAAATGAAGCACGGTCCCAACGCATTGATCGACGAGAAACTGCCGGTGGTGGTGCTGGCCACGCGCGATGCTTCGAGCGAAGAGAGCCGCCTGCTCTATGAGAAGACGGTCTCCAATATTCAGGAAGTCAAAGCGCGCGAGGGAATCGTGGTGGCCCTGGTGACGCAGGGCGACGAGCAGGTGCCCAAGATGGCGGACCACATCATCGAGATTCCGCCGTCGCTCTCGCTGTTGAGCCCGATTCTGGAAATCGTGCCGCTGCAATTGCTGGCGTATCATATCGCCGTGCGGCGCGGTTGCGACGTGGATCAGCCGCGCAACCTGGCCAAGAGCGTGACGGTCGAATAGCGTGCCGCTGGCGCAGTTCCTGCACCAGATCGAGGTGCCGACGCGCGGCAAGGGGCTGTATGAGATCACCGGCGCGCTTGGGGATTGGCTGGCGGGACTCGGCGTAAGCGACGGCCTGCTCACCATATTCGTGCAGCACACCTCGGCGTCGCTCACCATCCAGGAGAACGCCGACCCGGACGTGGTCCACGATCTCAACCAGTTCTTCAACCGGCTGGTCAAGGAGGACAACCGGCTGTACCGTCACACCGTGGAAGGGCCGGACGACATGCCCGCCCACATCCGCGCGGCGCTCACGCTCGCGCAGCTTTCCGTGCCGGTGGAACGCGGCCGCATGGCGCTCGGCGCCTGGCAAGGCATCTATCTGTTCGAGCATCGCGCCGCGCCGCACCGCCGGCGCATCAAGCTGCACTGTATCGGCGGAGATTGACACGCGGTTCGGCACTTGCGGCCGCGCTACGTGTACAATAGTCGGCTGGAGGGCATAATGAGCGCAAAGGCAACCGTTCGAAAGGCCGGCAACGTGGCGATCGTGGATCTGGCCGGCAGGATCGTTTTGGGGGATGGCTCCGGAGTGGTGCGCGAGACGATCAAGGACCTGGTGGGCTCGGGCCAGAAGAACATCCTGCTCAACCTGAAAGACGTGACATATCTCGATAGCGCCGGCCTCGGCGAAATCGTCGGATCGTATGCCACGGTGACCAATCTGGGCGGCGACGTCAGGCTGTTGCACGCGCAGGGCAAGGTCAAGGAACTGCTCACCATCACCAAGCTCTATACCGTTTTCATTGCCTACGACGATGAAGCCGCTGCGCTGAAGGCCATGGCGGGCGGCGCCGCAAAGGCCTGAGGAGACGCGCGCCGGCGATCTCGTCGCGCAATTCGATTTCGCGGCGCGAGTTGGCATGCGCACCAGGGCTTCAGCCGCGACGGGTCACGGGTAGTTTGAATGGGGCAGGTGACAATATAAGAGTGTTAACAAGGTCTCTAACACGGTTTTGCTCGAAATAGGATTGATTTAGGCGAGGATGGGTGTTAAGATTTGGTTACTCTGTCATCCTCCGAGACAGAATGTAGTAGACCTAAGCCCCGCGCCTTCCCCGGCACGGGGCTTTTTTGTTGACATGCTGAGCGTGTTCGACTTAGCCTATGCGCCGTCTCAGGCTACAGTTGACTCGCGGCTAGGCGCGACACCCACCTTTGCGACCTTCGACCCCCGCTTGTGCGGTTATTGTCGAACAATCGTCTCGAAAAACCCTACTTATGTCGATCTCGAGCACCCGTCGTGCTAAATCGTGGCGTTTCTGTGCGTCCCTTTGAACAGAGAGCCTGTTAGGATGAATACGTTAATGGCCGCACCGCCGGAATCCGTCAGCTTCTCGGTAGACGATTTGGAACGCGTATTCCGCGAGAGCCATGCGGCGGTGTTTCGCGCGGCTTACCGGGTGACCGGCAATGCCAGCGACGCCGAAGACGCGCTGCAAACGGTTTTCCTGCGGTTGCTCAAACGCGATGCCGCGGCCGACGCGGTGGAGAACATGCCGAGCTTCCTGCGGCGCGCGGCGGTGAATGCGGCGCTGGACATCGTGCGATCGCGGCAGGGCATTCGGAACATTCCGTTGGATGAATTGGAGCCCGTGCTGGCGGAGCCGGCGCATCGCCGGCCGGACCGCTTGCAGGCTTCGACCGAAATCCGCGATTGGCTGCGCGGCGCGCTGGCGCGGCTGAATCCACGCATCGCGCAGATGTTCGCGTTACGGTTTTTCGAAGGAAAAGACAATCCCGAAATTGCGCGGTTGTTCAACACCACGCCGGGCAGCGTCGCGGTCACTATTTCCAGGACCCGCGACCGGCTGGAAAAGGAATACCGCGTTTACCAGGGAGGCGAAGCATGACACCGGAAAACAGCTTCCAGGACCCGGCTCTGGAACAAGCATTGTCGGAAATTCGCGACGAGGCGGTCGATCCGGCGGTGGTTGAGGCTGCCGCGGACCGCGTGTGGGCGCGGCTGGCGGAAGCCGCAGGCCAATTGAGTGCCGAACCCATTCGCGGCTGCGCCGGCTTTCAAGCGTTGCTCGCCGATTACCGCGCGGGGCGCCTGGCGCCAGGGCGGGCCATGCTGGTGGAAGATCACCTGCATTCGTGCGTCGCCTGCCGGCACATCTACGAAGGAAAAGTGGTAACTATGCCGGCCCCGCGTCCGGCGCGGCGTGCCGGGCGTAGCTTTTATGCCGTTCGTTGGGCGGCCGCGGCAGTGGTCATTTTGGCCGCGGCGGGTGCCGTCTGGACCGTGATTGAGCACTCGGGCGCCTCCGGCGGGCGGGCCAGAGTGGAAGCGGTCAGCGGCGTGCTATATCAGGTGGCGGCCGATGGCACGCTCCATCCGCTCGCTGCCGGACAGAATCTGCCGGAGGGCGTCGAGATTCGCACGGCCAAGGATTCCGACGCACTGCTGCGCCTCGCCGACGGATCGCAAGTCGAGTTGCGCGAGCGGTCGAGCCTCTTCACCACCGCTTCCGCCAATGACCTTACCATTCGGCTGGGCCGCGGCAGCGTGATGGTGGAAGCCGCCAAACGCCGCAAAGGCCACTTGTTTGTGGATACCGGCGATTGCCGCGTGGCGGTCACCGGGACCATCTTCGGCGTCAGCGCCGGCGTGAAGGGCTCGCGCGTTTCCGTGGTGCAGGGCGAAGTGCACGTGGCGCAAGGGAGCGGCGAAAAAGTGCTGCACCGCGGCGATCAAACCGTCACCGGCGCGGGGATGGATCCCGAACCGGTGAGGGACGACATCGCGTGGAGCGTCAATCGCGATCGTTATTACGCGCTGCTGGCCGACTTGCGCGCCAGCCTGGAGCGGATTCATCTGCCGGATCTTCGCTACCAGAGCAACCTGTTGAACCGGCTGCCCGCGTCCACGGTGCTGTACGTCAGCATCCCCAATCTGGGCGATTATCTGAGCCAGGCGCAGGCAGTGCTCAACGCCAAAATCGCCGAGAGTCCCGAGTTGGCGCCGTTCTGGAACGAGCGCGGAGGCAAGACGCAGCCGGTGATCGACACGTTGCGCGCCGCCACCAGCTACCTGGGTGGCGAGATCGCGGTGGTGGCCGTGGCTGCGGCGGATGGCGAACCGCGGGCTCCCGTATTTGTATCGGAATTGAAACGCGAAGGGTTCCCCGAGTTTCTCAAGCAGCGGGGGCTGCCCTTGACGGTGGAGGTGCGCAACGGGCTGGTGGCGTTCGGGCCTGACCGCGCGGCGGTCGAGAACCTGGCCCAGGTTTTCGACGCGCCAGCCGGCGGATTCGAAGGCACGCCGTTCCACGCGCGCATCGCGCAGCTCTATCGCGAAGGCGCCGGTTTGTTTGTGTGCGCCGATCTCTCGCGCATGGCGCGGGACAAACACCCCGCCGGCATGAGCTATTTCGTGGCCCAGGAAAAAGAAGTCAACCAGCAGATGGAAATGCGCGCCACGCTGGGCTTCGATCCCGCCCACACCGGCATCTCGGCGTGGCTGGCGGACCCGGCGCCGATGGGTTCGCTCGATTACGTTTCGCCGGAAGCCGGAACCGTGGCGGCGTTCGTGGTGCGCGACCCAGCGACGGTCGGCGATCTGGTTGCCGGCGTGGTGAATGCGAGCCCAGTGGGACTCGATGCGCAGGGCGACTTGCGCACAGACCTCGCCGCCAGCCTGGGCGGCGAGTTTGCCTTGTCGCTCGATGGCCCGCTGATGCCCGTTCCTTCCTGGAAGCTGGTGGCGGAGGTGTACGATCCGCCGCGCTTGCAGTCGGTTTTCACGCGCCTGGTGGCTTACGCCAACCGGCAGGCCGCCAAGTCCGGCGGCCACGCCATCCACATGGCGCAGGAGACCGTGGACGGCCGAACGTATTACACTATCGACTCGCCCGCGCTGGGACCACTGGCGGCGGCGCACTACACCTTCGCCGACGGTTACATGATCGCCGCGCCGAGCCGCGCGCTGGTCAAGCGCGCGCTCGAGCTGAAAGCGAATGGGACCTCCATCACCCGCTCCGAAAAATTCATGGCGTTGACGCCGCGCGACCACTACGCTAATTTTTCCGCCGTGCTGTATCAGAACCTGGGCACGTCGCTGGCGCCGCTGGCCGGAATGTTGAGCGGCATGGCCGGCGCGCATCATCCCGGGCAGCCCAATCCGGCCGACCGCCTGGCGAATCTCAAGCCCACTCTGATCGCCGCTTACGGCGCGCCGGACCGCATCACGGTGGCCAGCAATGGCGATGTGATGGGAGCGCGCCTGGAGTCTCTTCTCACCGGCGACCCCGCCGGCTGGGCGGGGGCCTCAATCCCGTTGGGACAACTCTTCGGAACAGGCGGGCGCAAGCCGGCGTATAGAGAGAAGTGATGGCTCAAGAGACGGCGCCCGTCATCGAGCTCGACGGCCTGGAAGTGCGCTTCGGCGATCGCGTGATCCTGAAGGGGCTCAAGGCGTCGCTCACCGGCCGCTCCATCGGCTTGCTGGGGCCGAACGGCGCCGGCAAATCCACCCTGCTGAACGCGCTGCTCGGCTTTCACCGGCCGTCGGCGGGGACCGCCCGCATACTCGGGCGCGACATCCGCCGCGAGCCGCGCGCGGTGCGCAGCCTGATCGGCTACATGCCGGAAAACGATTCGTTCATCGCCGCCATGAGCGGCGTGCGCTTCGTGCGCCTGATGGCGGAACTGGCCGGCCTGCCCAAAGCCGAGGCTCTCGAGCGCGCGCACGAGGCCTTCTTTTACACGGGCCTGGGTGAAGTCCGCTATCGCGCTCTGGGCACGTACTCGCTCGGCATGAAGCAGGCGGCCAAGCTGGCGCAGGCCATCGCGCACGGTCCCAAGCTGCTGTTCCTCGACGAGCCGACCAACGGCCTCGATCCGCCGGCCCGCCTGCGCATGATTCAATTGATCCAGGAGATTCGAGACCGCGGCGATCTGCACCTGATCGTCTCTTCCCACCTGCTGCGCGACGTGGAGGAATGTTGCGACGAGGTTTTGATTCTGAAGGACGGCGCCATCGCCGCGTTTTGCAACCTGGAAGAAGAGCGGCGCTCCAACCTGCGTTTTCTGGAGATGGAGACGCGCGGCGAATTGAACGGGAATTTCGTCGAAGCCATCCGCGGCCTCGGCTGCGAAACCGCTCCCGGCGCGCAGGGGCGCCTCAAAGTGGTGCTACCGGAAGGGCTGGAAGTGCGCCGCCTGTACGAAATCGCGGCCGCGCAGAACATCCAGATCCGCCGCCTCAATCGCCGGCGCGATTCGCTCGAAGACATTTTCCTGAAAGCCATGGAGGGCGCCGATGGCCGTCTATAAGAAGACCTACCGGCCGTACGAGGGCGCGCTGACGGCCCGCTGGGCGCGCCTGCTGGTGATTCCGCGCTTCGCTTTCGAAGATCTCCACCGGCGGAAGTTCCTTTCCATCTTTTTCGTCTGCAGCTTCCTCTATCCGCTGATCTGCGCCATCATCATCTGGGTCCAACACAATTCGAGCGCGCTAAGCCTGATTAATGCGCAGGGCGCGCAGCGCCTGATTACCATCAACGTGGTCTTCTTCCTTTCGCTGCTGGGCTGGCAGAGCATGATGGGTTTGTTTTTGGCCGCGTTCGTGGGGCCCGGCCAGGTATCGCCCGACCTGGCCAACAATGCCCTTTCGCTTTACCTGGCGCGGCCGTTCTCTCGCGCGGAATACGTGCTCGGCAAAATGTCGGTGCTGGTGATTCTGCTTTCGCTGATGACCTGGGTGCCGGGCCTGCTGCTGTTCGGCCTGGAAAGCTACCTGGAAGGCTGGAGCTGGGCGGTGGATCACGCGCGCATCGCCAGCGGCCTCTTCTTCGGCGCGTGGGTGTGGATTCTGTTATTGGCGCTGCTGGCGCTGGCGCTTTCCGCCTGGGTCAAGTGGCGGGCGGCCGCCGGCGCGCTCATGTTCGGCCTGTTCTTCGTGCTTTCGGCATTCGGCGCGGTGATCAACGGCGTGGAGCGCACCAACTGGGGCTACCTGTTCAACATCAGCTACCTGGTCGGCTCGATTTGGGTGTGGTTGTTCGAAGGCAACCACCCCACCACCAACGGCGCGGTTTTCTTCCGCGCCCCGCGCGGCGAAACGCTGCCGCTATGGACGAGCTGGGTGGGGCTGACCGTGCTGGCGCTGATCTGCCTGTATATGCTGGCGCGGAAAATCCGCGGTGCGGAGGTGGTGCGGTGAGCGACACCCATATCACCTTCGCCGGCGTTTCGCGCTTTTACGGCGAAGTGCTGGGCATCAACAACGTCAACCTGACCATTCC
>Ga0116126_1002364_pt1 | contig 10834 bp, 9 predicted proteins | sample June2015DPH_16_5_FD_89730 | JGI IMG/M metagenome (GOLD analysis project Ga0116126, IMG submission 89730) | Peatland microbial communities from SPRUCE experiment site at the Marcell Experimental Forest, Minnesota, USA - June2015DPH_16_40 | ecosystem: Environmental > Terrestrial > Soil > Wetlands >... | reverse complement strand
GTAAATGCCACCGTTGGGCGCGGGCGCAAATCCAGTTACCTGGTTAGCGCTGGCTTTCAGCAGATCGGCAAACTCGCCGTTGCCTTCAATGGCGTAGATCTTGCCCTTGTTGCCGGTGCCGGCAATGAGCCGTCCGTTGTGATCGAAAGTAAGGTCATACACCAGGTCTTCGCGAGATTGCCAGATGCGTTTGGGAGAACCGTCAGGGGCTATACGGTAGATCTCGGAGCCAGCCGCGCTGAGCCCCGGCACTGGTATTGGTATCGGTGCGGCGGGCGTGCCGGGCGCGGCGGGCGCGGGGGCGCCCGGCGGCCTGGCGCCAGGTGGCGCGGGGGCAAGCATCGTGACAGCACCGGTTACCGGGGCCGTCACACCCGGGGCTGCACCCGGCGGCGGGGCGGCACGGCGCTTTTCGCCCGCGCCGGCGGCGTAGATGTTGCCCTGTGAATCGAGCGCCAGAGCGGTGATTTCCTTCTTGGGAGCTCCGAACAACACGAAGCCCTGCCCGGCGCCTGTGATGCGGTAGACCAGCCCGCTGCCGTCGGATCCGGCGATGAGGTTGCCGTCGCGGTCGAGCGCAATCGAGCGGATGTGAGCCTCATCGCTCTTGAAAAAGGCGGAACTTGTGCCGTCCTTCTCCACGCGAAAGATTTCGCCGTGATCGCCGGTGGCTACGTACAGGCGTCCTTGGCTATCGATGGCCAGAGCCCAGATGTATTTTGTCTTCGGGTCGAAGTAAACGCTGGAGACGTAATTTGGGTTCACCTGCTCGCTGTGATTTGGCTGCTTTTCGGCCAGTGCGGGTGCGGCGGAGGGTTCCGTTCCCGCAGCGCCAGCGGGGCTGCGATCGATGCGGTAGACGCGTCCATCGGGCGACGTGGCCGCATAGATCGCGCCCCCGCGATCCACCACCAGCGCCTGCACTTGCAGTTCGGTGGCGGCAAAGATGACGCTGACCTCGCCTTTGGGAGTTATGCGGTAGACCCGTGCGGGGGAACCGGCGGCGGCGTAGAGGTTTCCTTCCGCATCACTGGCCACCGACCAGAGGTAGGTTGAGGAAGTGGTACCTATCTGGCGAAAGGCAGGTGCCAGCTCCAGTGCGCCATCGCTGCGGATGGAGACGCCCTTGCTGGTGCCCTTTTCAAATTCCTCAAGCTTCGACTGCTCCCAGCTACGAGTGCTCTGAGCGGCGACGGATGCCGTCAACGACGCTAAAACAAGCGCAAATCGGACGATTTTATTCATGTGTATATGAGATGGTAAACCACTGAACGCAGTCTTGCTGGCTCCGAGGACAGACGGCAGGCCGGCATCAGCACCTTACAGACGAAGAACAGCTTTCGTCAATGGCAGCCCGCGGATTGCCGATTGAAGTATCCCTCGGGGAACGACGAGGGGCCCGGCATCCTCAATATCACCGCCGTTCTCCAAGACACACCCCACGCGAATCCGGTCTAGCGCATTATCGGACGTTGACGGTGATGATTTGCTGGCCGGAAACAACGTAATCAAGAGGCGTCGAAGCCTCCCTGACCGAAGATTCGGCCGAGACAACCATGTCCTGCGTGCCGCGCATGCCTTCCATCACGTTCATCACCGAAAGTGGCAGGGCGGGCATCACCTTGTCTTGCACCGTTGCCTGCGGGTTTGCCTCCAGCAGCGAAACATACAGCCGATGGTTGGCGTGGCGGTTGTTCAACATGGCGATCGTTGAAGAAAGATCGCAGCGCGCGGACACCGTGCTCTGGCGTTGCATGCGGTCCAGCGTATCGCCGTCGCTAACCAGTATGCGGAGCGTGCCACGCGGGGCGGAGGTTGGAATCCGGATTGGTATCTGCCGCACGATGCGGTCGCCGCGATAGGGAAGAAGCGCGGTTTCCACGACGATTTCGTCGCCGGGACGCGCTTCGGTAATGTCGGTGCGCGCCGCTTCCAGCCGCGCAAAGCGGCGTTCCGGGATCACGTTGACGTTCAACTCCACGGCGGTGATTTCGGGCCGCTGGTAGGGGTTTTCGTAGATGCGGGAAAAGCGCTCGCCCAGCGCCATGGCGATGGAAGCCGCTGTCGGCTGCCCACCGTCGGAGGGTGCGAACATATCGTCGAGCGTCAGCTTGGAATGGCCCGAGACGACGATGCTTCCGGCGACCCGGAAGGTCGTGTTTTCGCCATATTCATTGGTGCCCTGGACGGCGTTATAAACCGCGGCCATCATGGCAACCGGAGTCATGCGGCCGTTGTTGAGCACTTCAAAGTGATAACTGCGGGGACGCGCCGCGCCACTGATCGTCAGCGTTACCGGAATCATGTGCGCATCTTTGCCGAAGCGACCCATGATTCCGTTGTGGCGATCCTGCACGAAGGCGCCGATGGTCTCGGTCGCCGTGGCAATCTTGAATGAGTTGGCCGGTGAAGCCAGCGTCGCCAGCACCTGCGACTTGGTCATCGGCATCTCGATCGAGCCACTGCCCATCAACGGATGTCCGCAGGCCAGCAAGCGGTTGGCGTCGACGTAAGTGACGGTACAGGTGGCGGAAATGTCCATATCGCCGCGCACGAGAACTGCCGCTACGGAAGAGCCGGCGGCAATGGGAGTAGGATCTTTGATGCTTGCGTCGACCGATCCGGCGCCCATGACGGGCACAATGCCGGCCGCCGCAAATTCCGACGAGAAGCGCTGAATCGTCTCCTGGTTGAAGCCGTTGAAAACCAGGGGCGTGTCGATCGGTTGCAGATACTGGGCTACCGACGCTATTGGCGGAGTTTCGCCTGGACCGCCCGTGCGCGTGGGAACAATGGCGGGAGACTTGGCAGTGGCGGCGTCCTGAGCCAGCGTCGTATCCAACTCGTTGATTTCCAGCATCGAAGCGATAGGAGTAATGCCGGCGATCGGTTCCTTGGAGAACTGGCCTATGCGGAATGCGAGCGCGCCAACGAGTTTGCCGTCGATGTAAACCGGGCTGCCGCTCATTCCGGCAACGATACCGGTATATTCGGGTTTTTCTCCGTGGAGACGAACCAAAATGACGTCGCCCTTTGGCCCGGTCATGTTGCGTAGGATTCCAAGCACCTCAACCTGCATCGGTTCGGGCTTATTGCCTTCAAACACCGTGTAAGCGGTGCCACGCATCCCTGCCTTTATGTCTTTCAGGGCCATGATCGGCACAGATAGCTTTGGTTCAATGGCAATGGCGGGAATCGCCAGAGTTAGGGCCAGGAAGCAAACCACGACAGTCGTGAGCAGACGGTGCAAACTTATCCCAAGGAATGCAGCATCGATATTTGCCCGGTATCGCGATCTGCTGGCGAATTCCGGACGGGCGACGAAGCGGTGACGCATTCTGTCTCCTGCGGCAGCTCACGCAACGCGAAGGGCCTTGCGCGATAACACTGAAACTGCGCTGCTTATGTAGAAAGGGTGCCAAAAACTGGATTTATACTAGCAGGGAGTCTGGCCCGAGAGGCAGGGTATGAGCCTTAGATTACTTACTAAAACACTTAGTCCATCTCAATTGGGAATAGTACTTGCGCTGGTATTGTCGAGTTCGCCACTAACGTGGGCACAACAGCAGTCAGCGCCCGGCAAATCTCCGGCCCAGACGGAACAACAGGCACCGCCGGAGGCTGGCGGTCCGCAGGGAGAGGTGGGCCCCTACGCCATTCCGAAAAGGACCGAAGCGCCGCCTCCGCCACCTCCGCCGGCTCCCAAGCAGCCCGAGGACATGCCGAGCTATTCGCTCAGCGTGAACGTGCCCATTGCGACCGTGGACGCGATAGTGCTTTCCAAGGATGGCCAGTTCATTCCCGGTCTGAAGCAGGAGAATTTCCGCGTGTTGGAAGACGGCGTTCCGCAGCCAATCACGAGTTTCGGCCAAACGCAGGCGCCAATTACCGCCGTTCTGCTCATCGAGTTCGCCAACAGCAACTACACGATGGCGTTTCTAGCCGACGCTCTGCGCGCGGCCTACGCATTCGCTGACGGCCTCAAGAAAGACGACTGGGTCGCGGTGATCGAGTACGACATGAAGCCGAATATCCTGCTTGATTTCACGCAGGACAAGGCAGCGGTCTTCGGCGCGCTGAATAAGCTACGCGTTCCCGGCTTCAGCGAGCGCAACCTCTTTGACGCGCTCTACGACACCCTGGACCGCATCGACCGCATTAAGGGCCGCAAGGAAGTTATCGTGATTGCCAGCGGAATGGATACCTTCAGCAAGATCACTTACGACCGGATACAAAAGAAAATTAAGGAGACGCCCAACGTCACGATCTTTACGGTGAGCACGGGCCGCGCCTTCAACGAGTGGCTCGATGCGCGTTACGGCACGTCGGCACGCGGACAAATACGCTCGCTCGACTATCTTCAGGCCGACAATCAGATGAGGACGTTCGCCCAGATGACTGGCGGGCGCTGGTACAACCCGCGCTTTCAGGCCGAGTTCCCGGAGGCGTTTCGCGACATTTCGAACTCGGTGCGCAACCAGTACACGATTTCCTTCAAGCCTACGAACCAGAAGTTGGACGGCAGTTACCGCAAACTGAAGGTGCAACTGGTGGAGCCCGGAACCGACAAGCCGCTCACCATTCGCGACCGCAAGAACAAGGAACTGAAGTACAGCATTATCTCGCGAGATGGCTACACCGCCCGCAGGCCGGTGGAATAGCAGGCACCGCTAATGCGGTGCTAGGGTTGGTGCATCCCAAGAACGATTATTCCAGTGTGTCACCCTGAGGCGCGTCCGTTAGGACGCGATCGGGGTCCCCTGCGAGGCTCGGCTCGCTGGGGTGAGGGACGTAAGGGTCCATGTATTTGTTTTTTCCGGCCTTCGGATGACGCTCGGTGAAATGCACAGATCGTCACGTCGGTTCGCAAAAGCGGCGAACTTCCTCACGATGACACCCGCAGCGAAAGATAGGGTATCCCTGGTACCGCTCAAATGCTTCAGTGCAGATGAAAGCACTGGTCAAGCAGAAACATCACGGCGACGCCGACGAACACGAGCAACGCCATGCGGACTCCCGGTTCGCGGTTCACCTCGGGCAGAATATCGCTGGCGGCAACATATATGGTTACTCCGGCCGAGATGGGCAGGCCAATGTTCACCGCCGCCTGGGTGATGGCCATGGTGAAGACGCCCGCCAGGGTGGCAACTCCAAGCACCATCGACGCGCCCCAGGAACTCATGCGGCTGCGTCCACTGGCCAGCATCACCGAAGTGATGGTGAAGCCTTCCGGAATCTTGTGCAGAAAAACCGCGATGAAGATGATCCATCCGAGCCGTGGCGAAACCAGAAACCCCGAGGCGATGGCGATTCCGTCAAAGAAAGTGTGGATGATGAGGCCCAGCAGTACGGAGAGGCTTCGGTGACTCGTCGCGAACTCGTTTTCGTGAGTCTCTTCCCCAAAATGAAAGTGCGGAGTAACCGCGTGCTCGAAGAAATGGATGAGCAGATACCCGAACAGCACCAGGAAGGCGCCGGCTCTGCCGCGCAACTCGATACTGGTGGGAACCATCTCCACCATCGCCGTGGCAAGCATGAACCCCGCGCCGACCGCCATGAAATACTTCAGGTAACGAGGCTCCCAGCTTTTGGAAACCAGTATGGCCCCGCCAAAAACATTGGCGAGCGCGGCGGTCAGGCCAAGCACAATGCTGAGAACGATTGGCGTCATTGGGTCTAGCCCGAATGCCTTATGTGCAGAATATCTCCGTCCTGCACGATGTAGTCCTTGCCTTCCAGCCGCAGTTTGCCGGCGGCACGCGCGGCGGCTTCCGAACCCAGTTCGAGCAGGGTGTCCCAGCGAATGGTCTCGGCGCGGATGAAATGATGTTCCAGATCGGTGTGGATGGCTCCCGCGGCGTTGACGGCGCGCGTGTTCTTCTCGATCGTCCAGGCGCGGCATTCGTCTTCGCCCACGGTGAAGAACGAAATCAGCCCGAGCAAGGCATAGCTGGTGCGGATCAGGCGGGTGAGGCCGCTCTCCTTCAGTCCGTAGCTGGAAAGAAACTCGGCCGCTTCCTCGTCGCTCATCTCCGTCAATTCGGCCTCCACGTTGCCGCAGATGGCGGTAGCGCCGGTATTGGGACGTGAGGCCGCCTCGCGCAGATTGTATTTCTCGACGGCCGCCTCCAGGTCGTTACCCAGTTGCGGGCTCTCGCCGATGTTCAGCACGTACAACATCGGCTTTTCGCTCAGGAACATGAAGCCGCGGACAATTTTTTTCTCGTCCTTCGTCATTTCCATTTCGCGCAATGGGCGCTCGGTTTCCAGGTGCGCCTTGGCGCGGAGAAGCACCTCGTTTTCTTTTTCCAGTTCGGAAGTTTTCTTTTTCTTCAGGTCCTTTTGCATGCGCTCCAGGCGCGTCTCCACCTGCTCCAGATCGCTGACGATCAGGTCGAGATCGACGCTCTTGAGGTCGCGCAGCGGATCGATTTCGCCGCTGTGCGGAATCGAGGGATCTTCAAAGGCACGCAACACGTGCGCCAGCGCGTCCACCACTCGCAGGTTGGAAAGAAAGGCGGTCTCTTTCAGCGCTTCCTGCCCAATCGCGGCCACGTCGACATACTCCACCTGCGCGTGAATGAGCTTTCGCGGGTTACACAATTTGGCAAGGCGGTCGAGCCGGTCATCGGGAACGGTTGCGACTCCGATGTGCGCCTCGCGCGGGTTGCCGTGGCTGCGGCTGGAGATGTCCGCCTTGGTCAACATCTTGAACAGTGAAGTTTTGCCCACCTGGGGAAGGCCGATGATTCCAGTCTTCATGATGATTGCGCCATGACTTTCTCGCCTGCCGGAAAATGCACAACTGCCGTACGCTGCTGCATGCCTCGCGTTTTGGCTTGGTTCGGTACGACCAAGCGACGGACAACGACCCGACGGACAACCTCGACGATGCTACACGGGAACGGACTCTATGATAAACGCCGCGTGGTAAGAAACAGAACTGCTAATCCCAGGATCAGGATGGTCCCCTCGGCTCGCGTCGACCAAACGTGCAGACGATTGAACTCCAGGCGGCGCGGATCGTCCTGCGCGACGCTGTCAATCACGCCCATGTCGGCGCGCAGCCGGTTCATCTTGCCGGAGATGCCAAACTGCGCAATCAATACAAGCGCAATCATCAGCAAGACCAGCAGATGACGGAGCGCAACTGGCTGAAACGAGCCACCCAGACGCGAAAGCACCAGGCTGAAAATGAGATAAGCAATACCGCTAAACAAGCCAATCCAGTGCAGCCGCGCCAGCGAGCGGCTCACCACCATGCCGGCCAGATTGCGCGTGGGCAGCACTGAGAAAACAGTCGGCGCCAGCACAAAAGCGAAAAACATGATGCCGCCGAGCCAGATCGCGAGCGAGAGCATCATCAGAAAGCGCAAGAGCGACATACTTCAGCATACCGAATCCTGATCCCAGCGCGCTAGAAGCTGAGCACTTTGTCGGCTTCTTCCGTCCAGGCGGTAAGCTCGTCCAGGGTGCTGCGCTTTACGCCTTCCAGCAGCATCTCATCGCCAAGCCCGCGTGCTTCCAGGCAGGTACGGCAGGCGCCGATGTTCACTTCCCGCTGGGCTAGCTGTTTCAGCATTTCCTGCACGTTGTAAAAGGCATTGAGCGCTGCTGGTTGACCGAGTCCGGTCAGAACTCCGTCACCGAGCAGGAAAACCATTACTTTGTTGGCCGCCGGCTTCGACAGGTTAAGAGCCAGTCGGAGGCCGTTATAAGTGCGCTGCGTGCCGTAAGGCGAGTCGTTGAAGATGAACAGGTAGACCATTTGCTCGTGAACTCCGTCGCAAAATGCCGTGTTTTACAGGTCTCACGGAAGCGTTGAGAGGCGGACGATGGTCCGTCTAGGTATGCCTCGATCCACTTGCCGCCGTAGCCAGCCCCAGGCCGATGTATACCGTTCCGGAAACATACCGCTGGTGGCGCAGGAAAGTCCGATTGCGTTGCAGCCAGCCGGCGGCGGATCCCGCCGTTAACGCCCACAGGCTGTCACTGATGAAGCCCATAACGATGAAGATCATTCCCAAGGCGAGGAACTGAAGGGTCACGGGTCCCCGTGTGGGATTGACGAACTGGGGCAGGAAAGCAAAGAAGAAGATCGCAGTCTTCGGGTTGAGAACTTGGACCACAATACCTTGCGTGTAGATGTGACGTAATGATGCCGGCTGGACGTGTTTCACGCAGCCAGCGGCGACGGGGTGCTCACGAAGTTTCATGATCCCCAAATAAATGAGGTATGCGGCGCCTGCATATTTCACGACTGAGTATGCCATCGCCGATGAGACTAGCAAGGCCGAGAGTCCTAACGTCGCAGCCAGGACGTGCACCAATCCCCCAGTAGCAATCCCGGAGCACGAGGCCAATCCCGCCTTGCGTCCCTGATCGACGCTGCGCGCTACGATGTAAAGCACCGCTGGTCCCGGAATGACCAGCAAAACGATTGCAGCCGTCATGAAAAGAAGCAGATCGCGAGGAGGTGGCAAAAGGTTCATAGGCCGATATAGAGACTACCATAACGCCGGCTGCCACTCTCACGCGGGCGACAGTTCTTGAGGGCAGCTTGATGGCGCGGGCGTTCGAACGGGAGGCCGGTATCTGCCGAGGCGATTTTTGTGCTAGACATCACGACATGGAGTGCGTTTCCATTGGTATAAGTCCAACGCGGGCGGCAACTGATCGTCGCGGGCAACGTGATTATAAGGACGGATCGCTATGAAGATGGAATTGGTTTTTCAGGGCTTCCCCGGGAAATTGAGCAGAGGATACATGGGCTGGAGCTCGGTGGTGTACATCGAAACCCAGGGAACAAAGATCGTCTTCGATACCGGAGGACCCGGCAAGCGCAGCGATCTTCGCGCACGCCTACAGGAATGCGGAGCTAAGGCCGAGGATATCGACATCCTGGTCTTCAGCCACTTCCACGATGATCACGTCTATAACTTCGACTACTTCCCGAAAGCCAAAATCCTTTTGCACGCCAAAGAGTCGGAATGGGTCAAGACCGATCCCGATTCTTTTCCTATCCCAAAATTCCTCTATCCGGCGGTGGTGAATACCGGCCGGCTGCAGTTGATCGAGGGAGAAGTTGAGATTGCGCCTGGCGTGCAGACAATTTTTACTCCCGGCCACACGCCCGGATGCATGTCTCTGGTTTTGCGTGACAAGGATATGCCGACGACCGTGCTGGCCGGCGATGCGGTCAAGAATATCAGTGAACTGGCGACCGGCAAGGTCGCCATGAGCTGGAACAACGATTGCAGCGCGCAGTCCATCGCCAAGATCCGCAAGATTGCGGAAGTCGTCGTTGCCGGTCACGACCGCATGTTGCAGGTGTTTCCCGATAAAATCTCGGCAATCGGCTCGATTCATGAGACGATCATCATTCCGCCGGGAGTGGCGGACGGGGAGAAGCCGAGGTATTTGGAATTGGTGATTGAGCCGACTTCGCTCCCGATCAGCTAAGATTAAGGACGATCGAGTTCCCGGTGTTTATTTGGCCTTAGATGGTGTGCTTGATTCCGTGGGTGTAGCTGACGGACCGCCGCATAGCGTCGTGACCATATAATTCTTGTTTCGGGACGTGGCATGCCGCGTCCCTCAATTGTCCACCAGAGAGGAAAACATATGCCAACCGTAGAAGTAAGCATGTTTGAAGGCCGTACCGTGGATCAGAAACGGGCGATGGCAAAAGCCGTGACCGGTGCGATTTGCACCACGCTATCGGTGCCTGAGGAAGCAGTCACAATCATCATCAGAGAAATGGCGAAGGTCAACTACGCCAAAGCAGGCAAGCTGAAGTGCGACGAGGCCGCCGCCGCTAAACCCGCGAGCAAATGAAGTTTTGGTGAATCAAACAGACCGGTCACATATATAATGTGACCGTATCTGTTTGTGCGACAAAAGACCGCGATCCGCAAGCGGATGGCGCCGTCTCTGATTCCAGTGTGCTGGCTGTGCCTCGTCACCCCAGCGAGCGGTGCTCGCCGGGGACCCCGGGCGCACCAGTCCTGCATAACAACGACGGTACTCGAGTCACATCAGAACGCATCCTAACAAGTAAAGCAAAGGAACAAAGATGGAATTAAAAGGCATTTATCCCGCAATGGTAACGCCGCTTACCCCCGACGAGCAGGTGGATAAGGCCGGCATGCGTAATGTCGTCCGCTATTGCCTGGGAGCAGGCGTGCATGGCGTTGTCGTGATGGGCAGCACAGGCGAGTTTCCGGCAATGACCGATGCCATGCGTCAGGACGCGATCGAAACAGTGCTGGATGAGGTGAAGGGCAAGGTCCCGGTGCTGATTGGTTGCGGTGACACTGGAACCAAGAAGACGCTCGCGCAGGTGCGAGTCGCTTCCCAGACCAAGGCGGATGCCGTTCTGGTTGCGGTGCCTTATTATTTCCCGCTGGATCAGGGCGCTGTTTACCGGCATTTCCAGATCATTGCCGACGCATCCACCAAGCCGGTTGTGGTTTATAACTTCCCGCAGATGACGAAGATTCCTATTGCGCCCGACACCCTGGGGAAATTGGCGGCGCATCCGAACATCATCGGCGTCAAGGACAGCTCGGGCGATTTCGTGAACATGCAGCGCTTTGTGGAAGCGACCCCTGCCAAGTTTTCCGTCATGTCCGGCAACCCGGCGATTGGATTTGCGGCCTTCCAGATAGGCGCAAAGGGCGGCATCTATGCCGGCGGCAGCCTGGTTCCCAAGCTGTGCGTCGATGTCTATGAAGCCTGGCTGCGTGGCGACTTGAATACGGCCATTGTGTTGCAGAAGAAGGCATCCCTGATCCCGTTGATCGCTCAGTTCGGCGGCAACGCTCCCGTGATC
>Ga0116126_1002363_pt1 | contig 10836 bp, 8 predicted proteins | sample June2015DPH_16_5_FD_89730 | JGI IMG/M metagenome (GOLD analysis project Ga0116126, IMG submission 89730) | Peatland microbial communities from SPRUCE experiment site at the Marcell Experimental Forest, Minnesota, USA - June2015DPH_16_40 | ecosystem: Environmental > Terrestrial > Soil > Wetlands >... | reverse complement strand
CTGCGGCAGCAGGATCGAAAAAGATCATGAGATCGATGTCACTGGAGAAATTCAGCTCGCAGCCGCCCATTTTGCCCATCGCGAGCACGACGTAGCCTGAGCCCAGTTCGGGATTTTGCGGATCGGATGGAATGAGCTTGCCGCGGGCGGCGGCGTCAGCGAGCAGATGGCGGACGGCCGCGCGCAGCGCGGTCTCGGCGAGATCGGTAAGCGCCGCGGTGACGCGCGCGACCGGCCATACGCCGCCGATATCGACGAGCGCGATGACGAGCGCAGCTTCCGCCTTCATGCCCCGGAGAATGCGCATCAGCGCAGCCGACCTCCGCGTCGCCGCCGCTGCTTCGCGGGTCGTCGCGAACAGCGCGGCAATCTCCTCTTCCGGACCGCGGCCGAGCAGGCGGAGGAAGCGCGCCGGGTCGGCGCGAACAAGATCAAAGAGATACGGCGCGGCATCGGCGATACCTCCGAGCAGGCTTGCAAGCGACGGGTGCTCTTTGACGAGCAGGCCGAGCGCCTTACCGGCTGCCGTCCGCGCGATGCTCGACAGCCATTCGGCAGCGCGCGCGCGACCTTGCGCCGAGACACGTGGCAACGCGCCATCGATGCGCCGGACCAATGCTGCTTCGTCGAGCTTTAGCTTCGGCCGCTTGCCGGGCGCGGGCCGCCGCATCACGCCCCCGCCGGTCCGGCGCGCGGCAAAGCGATGACGCTCTTCAAGCCGGGATGATTGTCCTCCAGTCTCAACTCGCCGCCATGCAGGCGCGCGACCGCGGATGCGAGGCTTAAGCCCAATCCCGAGCCCGGCTGTGACCGGCTCTGCTCGAGCCGTACGAAGCGCTCGACGACGCGGCCGCGATCGGCATCGGGAATGCCGGGGCCGCGATCGGCTACGCTGAGCGTGATACGTTCACTGTCCGCGACGGCTCCGACGACGATTTCGGCCGGTGCGCCGTTGTTCTTGCTGGCCTCCGGCCCGGCATGTTTGATCGCGTTGTCGATAAGGTTGGCGAGCGCCTGGCTCACCAGCTCGCGATTGCCGCGCACCGGCGCCGCCAGCGGCGCTTCGACCCTCAGCGCAAGACCCTTTTCATCGGCCAGCGGCTCGTACAATTCGCCGACATCGCGCGCAATCTCAGCGGCGTCGAATTCGATCATGTTGTCGCGCGCGTGCCCCGATTCAGCGCGCGCGATCATCAACAACGCGTCGAAAGTACGAATCAATTCATCGGACTCGGCGATAGTGGATTCCAGCGCGGCGCGGTAGTCGCCGTCGCCCTTGGCGCCGCGCAGCGCCTGCTCACAGCGGTTGCGCAGCCGCGTGAGCGGCGTCTTCAAATCATGGGCGATATTGTCGGAGACTTCCTTGAGGCCACGCATCAGCGCCTCGATGCGCTCAAGCATGGCATTGACGTTGTCGGCTAGGCGATCGAGCTCGTCGCCGGTGCCGGCGATCGGCAGCCGGCCCGAAAGGTCGCCGGCCATGATGGTGTGCGCGGTATCGGTCATCGCATCGATCCGCTTGAGCACGCGGCGGCTCACGAAGAATCCGCCGGCGAGCCCGAGCACCACGACCAAGGCGAACGACCAGCGTCCGGCATTGGCGATGATGCCATAGATACGCTCGCGCTCCTCGAGATCGCGTCCGACCAAGAGGCGAAAGCCGCCCGGCAGTTCCACGACCTCTACCAGCGCGCGATGCTCGACTTCTTCGGTTGCCTCGATGCGGCGATAGGAGGTTTCGAGCCAGCCCGGATGATCGAGGACGCCCGGCTGCAGCGAGCCGACATTACCGGCAAGCGCCTCGCCGTTTGGCGTCGTCACCAGATAGAGGCTCGACCCCGGCCGCCGCGAGCGGAGATCGATGACGAGAACCAATCCGCGGATGCCCGCTTCGGTGTATTGCTCGCGCAAGCGGCCGATCTCGGCCGTCACCGTGCGGGTGATCTGTTCGTTGATAAGCCGGCGCGTGTTGAGCGCGAAATAGCCCAACAGCGACGCCGCGAACAGGACGAAAATCAGCAGATAGACGAGCGTCAGCTGAAACGCCGTCGTGCGCAGAAGTTTTCCCAGTGCCGACACGGCTCAGATTCTTTCACGCTGCAAGCGTAGCTCGTGTTCGGAGAAATCGTCTTCCCAAAACTCGAGCGCTGCACGTTGGTCGCCGCCCCGATTGGCTGCCTCGGCCCGCCGCAATTCGACACGGCGAATTTTGCCAGAGATCGTCTTCGGCAAATCGGCGAATTCGAGCCGCCTGACGCGCTTGAAGGGAGCAAGCGCTACACGGCAATGCCGAAAAATCGATAGTGCCGTATCGCGATCCGGCGCATGGCCCGGCGCCAGCGCGAGGAAGGCCTTGGGCACAGCGAGCCGCATCGGATCGGGCGATGGTACGACGGCAGCCTCGGCCACGGCCGGATGCTCGATCAATACACTCTCAAGCTCGAACGGGCTGATCCGGTAGTCGGACGATTTGAACACATCGTCGGCCCGGCCGACATAGGTCAAGTATCCGTCGTCATCGATGGCGGCGACGTCGCCGGTCCGGTAGGCGGCACCTTCAATCGGGACCACTCCGCCGTCGACGCCTTGATAGCCCTGCATGAGTCCGGTCGGCCGCGAGCTGAGCGTTAGACAAATCTCGCCTTCCTTCTGTGCGGCGCCGTTTTGATCGAGGAGCGCCACGCGATAGCCTGGCAGCGGCCGGCCCATCGAGCCTGGCTTGAGCCTTTGTCCCGGCGTGTTGCCGGCGAGCGCCGTCGTCTCGGTCTGGCCGTAACCGTCGCGGATGGTCAGACCCCAAGCGGCCTTCACCCGTTCGATGACTTCGGGATTAAGCGGCTCGCCAGCGCTGATGAGCTCCTTCAGCCGCACCGACCAGACGGCGAGATCCTCCTGGATCAGCATGCGCCAGACGGTCGGCGGCGCGCAAAACGTCGTCACGCCGCAGCGCGCGATCGTGTCGAGAAGTCCGCGCGCGTTGAAGCGCGGTTGATTGGCGATGAAGATTGTCGCGCCAGCATTCCACGGCGCGAAGAAACAGCTCCAGGCGTGTTTGGCCCAGCCTGGCGATGAGATATTGAGATGCACGTCGCCCGGGCGTAATCCGAGCCAATACATCGTCGAAAGATGGCCGACCGGATAGCTCTGATGGCTGTGCAGAACGAGCTTGGGCGTCGCGGTAGTACCTGAGGTGAAGTAAAGAAGCATCGGATCGTCGGCGCGCGTTTCGCCGTCCGGTCCGAAGTGCGCCGACGCCTGATAGCCTTGTTCGTACGACACCCAGCCCGGCACCTCGTTACCGACAACGATGCGCGTATAGTCGCCGGGCAAGTCGGCGAATTTCGCAGCAACATCGGCGGCAACGACGACATGGCGCACGCGGCCGCGCGTGAAGCGGTCGGCAAGATCGTTACGCGCGAGCAGCATCGTCGCCGGGACGATGACAGCGCCGAGCTTCATTGCCGCCAGCATGCATTCCCAAAGCGGTACGACGTTGCCGAGCATGAGAAGAATGCGGTCGCCGCGGCGTACGCCGAGTCGGCGGAACGCATTGGCGACGCGGTTCGAGCGCTCGCTCAATTGCGCGAAGGAAAGCTTGGTCTCGCCCGCACCATCATCAACGAGCCACAGCGCCTGCCGCTCGTTGCCGCGCGCCATGACGTCGAAATAATCCAGCGCCCAATTGAAGCGGTCGAGCTTCGGCCATTGGAAATCGCGGTACGCGGTGTCGTAGTCTTCGCGATGGCGGATCAGGAAATCACGCGCCGCGAGAAAAGGTGCCGCGTTGCTCGAGGTCATTGTGATCTCCAGGCCCAGGATGAAACATGGTTTTCCTGTTGACAAGAAGTGAGGCGCCCTCTCCTCTTTGCCTGATCCTTTGCCAGAGTAGCTCCCCGGACGCCAATGAAAAACAAGCAAGGTTGAACGACGGATGACGGGACCACTCGCGGGGCTTCGCATTGTCGAGTTTGCCGGTATCGGCCCCGGACCGATGGCGGCGATGCTGTTCGCCGACCTTGGCGCGAGCGTTATCCGATTGGATCGGGTGTCGCCGAGCGATCTCGGCATCGGCCTTCCCACCCGCTTCGAGTTGCTGTCGCGATCGCGTCCGTCCGTGGCCGTCAATCTGAAACACGCCGACGGAATTGCGCTCGCCGCCGACCTCGTCGCCAAGGCCGACGCGCTGATCGAAGGATTTCGGCCGGGCACAATGGAACGGCTCGGCCTCGGTCCGGACGCGATGCTCACGCGCAATCCGCGTCTGGTTTACGGCCGCATGACCGGATGGGGGCAATCGGGGCCGTTAGCCCAAGCGGCCGGCCATGACCTCAATTATCTCGCCTTGACCGGAGCGCTTCATGCCATTGGACGCGCCGGGTCAAAACCCACGCCACCACTAAACCTCGCGGCGGATTTCGGGGGCGGCGCACTCTATCTCGCTTTCGGTATGGCCTGCGCGATGATCGAAGCCCAGCGATCCGGCAAAGGGCAGGTCGTCGACGCGGCGATGACCGAAGGCGCCGCCTCCCTGATGACGATCTTTTACGCCCTACATGCGGCCGGGCGGCATAGTCTCGAGCGCGGCACGAATCTGCTCGATTCCGGATCTGCGATCTACGAAACTTACGAATGCGCGGACGGTCGTTTCGTGTCGATCGCGCCGATCGAACTAAAATTCCGCAAAGAACTGTTCAAACTCATCGGTCTTCCTTACACCACCGATGACGGGGCAGAGCTGCGCGGCAAGCTGGAAACGCTTTTCAAGACGCGGACCCGAGACGATTGGTGCGCACTTTTGGAGGGAACGGACGCGTGCTTTGCACCGGTTCTCTCCATGGCCGAGGCGCCATATCATCCGCACAACGTCGCCCGCGGCACTTTCGTCGAGATCGACGGCGTCGTGCAGCCAGGACCCGCGCCGCGCTTCTCAAGAACACCCTCGCCCCGCCCGACACCGCCGCAGCGGCTCGGAAAAGACTCCCGCGCCACCCTCGCCGCGTGGGGCATTCCGGACGATCGGATCGAGACGCTGTTCGAGCGCGGCATTCTCGGCGAGTCCGAGGTGGAGCGCGTGTAAGCTACGACCTACTTCGCGTCGTCGCGGATCATGTAGCCGGCGCCGCGAACGGTATGCAGAAGCGGTTGCGCAAAGCCTTTGTCGATCTTGGAACGCAGGCGCGAAATGTGCACGTCGATCACGTTGGTCTGCGGGTCGAAGTGGTAATCCCAGACATTCTCCAGCAGCATCGTCCGCGTAACGACCTGCCCGGCATGGCGCATCAAATATTCGAGCAAGCGGAATTCGCGCGGCTGTAATTGCAACTCCTGCCCGGCGCGGCTCACCTGATGAGAAAGCCGGTTGAGTTCAAGATCTGCGACGCGATAAACGGTCTCCTCACCGCGGCTGCCGCGCCTGCGGGCGAGCGCCTCGATGCGGGCCAGCAACTCCGAGAACGAGTAGGGTTTGGCGAGATAATCGTCGCCACCGCTGCGCAAACCTTTGACCCGGTCGTCGACCTGACCAAGCGCGGAGAGAATGAGCACCGGCGTCTCAACGGACTTGCTGCGTAGCGTACCGATGACCGAAAGCCCGTCGAGCTTCGGCAGCATGCGATCGACAATCAGCACGTCGTATTGACCGTCGAGCGCGAGCGCGAGGCCCTCCTCGCCGTCGGTCGCGCGATCGGCGATGTAGCCGACCTCGCGGAACGCCTTCACCAGATAGTCGGCGGCGTCGCGGTCGTCCTCGATAATCAGAAGGCGCATAGTCGATCGCTTCGCTGGGAAAGCAATTGGCGAACCGGGCTGGGTGGCCTCGCGGCCCATGATATCGTTTTGCACGGTTCCTCCGGCAACAAATTGCAGAAAAAGAAAGGGGGCGGCGGATGTTGCTCGCCACCCCCTCGACCGACTCCACCCCCGGAGGGGGCGACGGATGCCGGGAGGCAGAGTTGGTATCGGTGGGGACGGGCCTTACGGCCCGTCCCCAGGGTACGCCCGCCAGCGGGGGCGACGGATGCCAGCGGATCGCCCCATTACTCTTCAGGCGTTGCCGAGCGGCAGAGCGACGAAGCGTGTGCCCTCACCCGACTTCACCCGAAACAGCAGAGCGTGCTTGCCGTCCTTGCGGGCATCCGCCAGTTGCTTGCGAACGTCCGCCGGGTTGGAAACCGACTTGCCGCCGACGTCGAGGATGACGTCGCCGACCTGAAAGCCATGATCGGCGGCGACCCCGTTGGGGTCGACCGCGGTAACGACCACGCCGTCACCCTCGCTGCCAGAAGTCTTGTTGCTGGGCGCGAGCGTGAGCCCGAGCTTCGGCATGTCGTTATCGGGTGCCGCGTGCTGGCTTTCCTGATTCGACGCCGCCTTCTCGTTCGGCAGCGTGCCGAGCGTCAGCGTCACGGTCTTTTCCTGACCCTGATGGACCAAACTCAGCTTGACCGATGTCCCGGGGGCCATGGTGCCGATCCGGCGGGCAAGCTCGCGTGCATCGGTGATGGCGGTGCCGTCGACTGACGTGATGACGTCACCGCTTTCGATTCCGGCCTTCGCAGCGGGGCTGTTGGGTTGCGGCTCGGACACGAGCGCACCGGCGGCTTTCTTCAAGCCAAGGCCGTCGGCGATGTCCGGAGTCACCGGCTGAATCTGCACACCGATCCATCCGCGGGTGACGCTGCCCTTTTCACGCAATTGCGTGATGACGTTCTTCACCGTATCGGAAGGGATGTCGAAAGCGATGCCGACCGAACCGCCGGAGGGCGAGAAGATTGCCGTATTGACGCCGATCACGTTACCGTCGACGTCGAAGCTCGGTCCGCCGGAATTGCCCTTGTTGACCGGCGCATCGATCTGGATGAAGTCGTCATAAGGACCGGCGCCGATGTCGCGGCCGCGAGCGGAAACGATGCCTGCGGTCACGGTACCACCGAGGCCGAACGGATTACCGACCGCGAGCACCCAATCGCCGACGCGCGGCGCATTGTCGGCAAGCTTCACGTAGGGGAAGTCCTTGCCCTCAACCTTGATCAGGGCAAGGTCGGTGCGCGGGTCGGTGCCAATGACCTTGGCATCGTAAATCTTGCCGTCGTCTGCCGTGACTTGCACGGTCTGGGCGTTCTGTACGACGTGATTGTTGGTCACGGCGTAGCCGTCGGCGGTAATGAAGAAACCGGAACCCTGGCCGGTGATGACCTGGTGGCCGCCACCTTCACCGCCGTTGGGCGCGCCGAAGCGGCGAAAGAAACGCTCCATCGGCGAGCCAGGCGGAAACGGACTCTCATCGTTACTGAGGGAAGAACTGGCCGGCCGGTCGATCTTGACGCGGACCGAGATCACCGCCGGTTTGACCTTGGCGACGATGTCGGCGAAGCCGACCGGATGTTGGGCGAGCTTCTGCGCTTCCTGCGATAGATTCTGCGCATGTGCCGGGGCTGCAAAGAAAGTGGCGTTCGGCGTCAGGCTGGGCGCGACGAAAAATGCCGCTGCGCCGAGGCCGGCGATCGTTGTCGCCAGAAGCCCAAATCGCCGCACCGTTAAAACGCGGCGTGAGGGTGTTTGATTACCGTTCATTACAGTCTCCAAGTCGGTTGTCCGTCTCGCAACGGAGGGGTGCCCCCGGGGCCCGTATTTGCAGACGAATGTGGGGTAACCCGCCTTACCGCGCTCTGTCGGGCGGATTAAAAGTTTGTAATGTTGGAAGAGGCGGAACTCTCGTCGTTGCGAAAAGCAACGACGCAATCCAGACCAGTGAATCATAAAGCTGGATTGCTTCGCTTCGCTCGCAATGACGGAGCGTCAGCTTTCTTCGCGCAGAAGCTCGGAGAGCCGGGCTTCTTCGGCGGCTGTCAGATTCGCGGCTTCCGCCGCCGGGGGCGCGCTCCGGCGCCGCTTGACGACAGCGACGATGGCGACGATGCCGATGAGCAGGGCAGCAGGCGGCAGGCCCCACAAGACCGCCGTGTGCCACGCAAGCGGCGGTCTCAGCAGCACAAATTCGCCGTAGCGGGCGACGAGAAAATTGAGCACTTGCGCGTCGCTGTCGCCGGCCTTCAGCCGCTCGCGCACGAGCACGCGCAAATCGTGCGCCAACGGCGCCTCGGAATCGTCGATCGACTGATTCTGGCAAACCATGCAGCGCAATTCCTTTGACAGGGTACGCGCGCGCGCTTCGAGCGTCGGATCCGCCAGCATCTCGCTCGACTCGACAGCCCGGAGCGGCAATGAAGCGAGCAGCAGCAAAATGAGCCCCGCAAAGACGGACATCGGAGGTATGCGCGCACGTAAAACTTTCACGCCATTTACTCCGCCGGTTGCAGCGCCGCTTGAGCTTTCGCAGGCCGCGGCGCGCCGACGCGAAGCCGCCGATCGGAAAGCGACAAAGCGCCGCCGACAAACATGATCACCGCGCCGAGCCAGATCAGAAGCACCTGCGGCTTGAAATAGAGACGTACCGGAACAGTGCCATCAGGGTTGGGGTCGCCGAGCGAAAGGTAAAGCTGGCTCACGCCGCGCCGCATCAACGCCGCCTCGGTGGTTGCCATTTTGCGGGCCGGGAATGTACGCCGGCTCGGCTCCATGACGCCGAGCAGGTCGCCATTCGTGCGGCGCACGGTAAAACGCCCCACGACGTCCCGATAATTCGGACCGGGCCGGTTGAACAAGCCATCGAAGCTGAGCCGGTAGTGAGCGATATCGACGGTATCGCCGGGTTTTAGTGCAGCGATGCGCTCCGAGCCCCAGGCGGTCACGGCGACAATGCCCAAAAGCGTGACGCCGATGCCAAAATGCGCAAATGCCGTGCCCCAGGCCGACCGGGGCAACCCAGCGGCGCGGCGCAGCGCCGCGCCAAGCGGCACACGCAGGATCAGCGTGCGCTCGCCAATGTCGGTGATCGCGCCGGCCATGACGAAGATCGCGAGCCCGACGCCAAATGGAGCCAGCACCGGACCACCATGCTGCAGGGCGAACTCGGCGGCGATCGCAACCGCCGCGACGAATGCCGCGGCAAGCAGGCGCTGGGCGGCGCCGAGAAGGTCGCCGCGCTTCCAGCCGAGCAACGGCCCGAACGGCATGGTCAGCAACAGCGGCACGAACAGCGGACCGAACGTTGCGTTAAAGAATGGCGGCCCCACGGAAATCTTGTCGCCAGTCAGGGCTTCAAGCGCAAGCGGATACAGGGTGCCGACGAAGACGGTCGCGCACGCGCAGGTGAGAAACAGATTGTTGAGAACAAGAGCGCCTTCGCGCGAGATCGGTGCGAACAGGCCGCCCTGTTTGAGGAGCGGCGCTCGCCATGCATAAAGCGCCAGCGCGCCGCCGATAAACGCAACCAGTATAGCGAGAATGAAAATGCCGCGCCGCGGATCGGTGGCAAAGGCATGGACCGACGTGAGTACGCCCGATCGCACCAGGAACGTCCCGATTAGCGACAGCGAGAAAGCGAGGATGGCGAGCAGGATGGTCCAGACTTTGAGCGCGCCGCGTTTTTCCATCACCACGGCGGAATGCAGGAGCGCCGTGCCGGCGAGCCACGGCATCAGCGAGGCATTTTCGACCGGATCCCAAAACCAGTAGCCGCCCCAGCCGAGTTCGTAATAGGCCCAGTAGGAACCTCCGGCGATACCAAGCGTCAAACACATCCAGGCGCCGAGCACCCACGGCCGCACCCAGCGCGCCCACGCGGCGTCGATGCGGCCTTCGAGCAGTGCGGCGATCGCGAACGAAAATGAGATCGAAAACCCGACATAGCCGAGATAGAGCAGCGGCGGGTGGAAGGCGAGACCGGGGTCCTGCAGGATCGGATTGAGATCGCGGCCCTCGAACGGTGCGTCGGCAATGCGCGCGAACGGATTCGAGGTGGTGAGAATGAAAAGCTGGAAGGCGGCGGCGATCCAGGCCTGTACCGCGAGCGCGTTGGCTTTGAGCTTCACCGGCAAGTTGGTGCCGAAGGCCGCGACCAGCGCGCCGAACAAGGCGAGGATGAAGACCCACAACATCATGGAGCCCTCGTGGTTGCCCCAGAGACTGGTGAGCCGATACATCAGCGGCATCGCCGAATTCGAATTCTCGTAGACGTTGAGCACCGAGAAGTCGGAGGTGGCGTAACAGACGGCGAGCGCGCCAAAGGAAAGCGCGACGAACGCGAATTGCGCGAGCGCCGTCGGCACCGCAATGCTCATCAGCGCCGGATCGTCGCTGCGCGTGCCGACGATCGGCATCGAGCCCTGGATCAGGGCTAGTCCCAGCGCCAGCATCAATGCGTAATGGCCGAGCTCGGCGATCATTTGCCTCCTCCCCCGACCGGCATGGCCGCGCGCTGCGCGTAATCGTCTTTCCAATGCCCCGACTTCTTCAGGGCGTCGGCGACCTCCTTCGGCATGTAGGTTTCGTCGTGCTTGGCCAGGATAGTATCGGCGGCGAATACACCGGAGCCATCCAGCGCACCCTCGGCGACGACGCCCTGTCCCTCGCGGAACAGATCGGGCAGCACACCCTGATACACGACCGCTATCTCGCGGTTTCCGTCGGTAACGTCGAAGCGGATTTTCAGATCGTTGCTGTGCACGAGGCTTCCGGTCTTCACCAATCCGCCGAGCCGGATTCGGGTGCCGGGTGCGATGTGTCTCTCCGCCACGTCACTCGGCGAATTGAAGAACACGATGGAATCGCGGAACGCATTGAGCATGAGCGCTACGGCGACGGCGAGCACGGCGAGCCCACCGCCGATCAGGACGAGTCGCCGGCGCTTGCGGGTCATGGCTGCACTTTCCCTGGCATGATCTTCCGTCAGCCCTCGAGCCCGAGGCCTTTGACCAGATCGTCGATGCGCTTGAT
>Ga0116126_1002362_pt1 | contig 10836 bp, 7 predicted proteins | sample June2015DPH_16_5_FD_89730 | JGI IMG/M metagenome (GOLD analysis project Ga0116126, IMG submission 89730) | Peatland microbial communities from SPRUCE experiment site at the Marcell Experimental Forest, Minnesota, USA - June2015DPH_16_40 | ecosystem: Environmental > Terrestrial > Soil > Wetlands >... | reverse complement strand
AGACGCTCGCGGACTTTCAGCTGACTCAGGCTGCGCTCGCCGACATGGCGACCGAGATCGATGGCGCGGCGCTCCTCACCTATCGGGCCGCATGGCTGCGCGACGTCGAAGGTGTGCCGACGACGAGAGAGACCGCAATGGCCAAGATGACCGCGACGGAGGGCGCGCAGCGCGTGATCGATCGGGCGGTGCAGATGTTCGGCGGTCTCGGCGTGGGCGTCGGCTCGGTTGTCGAGCGTCTCTATCGGGAAATCCGGCCATTGCGCATTTACGAGGGAGCGACCGAAGTGCAGAAGCTCATCATCGGCCGCGACTTGCTCAAGCCTCGAAACTGACCGCGGACATCCGCGCGACGAAAAGGTGCTTAAACGCCTGCGAGGCTTTTGGCCAGCATGAAACCCGAACCGGCGCCGGTACCTGCGCCCGGCCAGGTCGAGGCGCCGACCATGTAAAGACGATCAATCGGGGTGCGATAGCGAGACCAGCCAAAGGCCGGGCGGAACAGAAAGTTCTGATCGAGGTGGTGACTGCCGCCGAGGCTGTCGCCGCCGACCAAGTTGGGATTATCGCGTTCGAGATCGGCGGGTGAGAGAACCGAGCGGGCGAGAATGTTCGCGGCGAAGCCCGGTGCGTAGCGCTCGATGATGCCGATGACGCGGTCGGCGAAAGCTTCTTTCACGGCATCCCAATCGGTGCCGGTGATACGGCCGGCGGCATCGCCGCGGATGCGCGAGGGCAGGACCCGCACCTGGACCCAAAGTACGTGTTGTCCTGATGGAGCGCGGGAGGGATCGATCGCGGTCGGCTGCCCGACCACCAGTGCGGGCTCGACTGGCAGCAGACCGTCGAGCGCTTCGGTGTAGGTCTTGGCCATCGCGGCAAATGAAGGCGCAAGATGCACGTAAGCGAACCGCCGGAGCTCGGCGCCGGCGCTCCAGGCCGGCAGATCGCTGAGCGCGAGATGGATCATCATCGCGGCGGGTCCGGGCCGTAGCCTGGCGAGCCGTTGGGCCGCCGCCGGAGGATTCGGAATCAAATCTCCGAACAACACCCGGGGATGAAGATTGGCGATCACTGCGCGAGTCGCGTCGATGCGCTCGCCGCTCGCCAGCACGAGGCCCTTGGCCGCGCCGCTTTCGATCGCAATATTGTGCACCGGCGCACCAAGCCGCACCTCGCCGCCCGCCGCTTCGATGGCGCGAACCATTGCGGTTACGATCGAGTCGGCGCCGCCGTGCCCCAACGCCATGCCAAAACTCTGGTTCGCCATCGATTCCAGATACGGAAACAGCGCGCCGCCGGCGCAATCGGGCGAGAAATCAAGATGCATGCCCCAGACCGCCATCATGGCCTTGAGCTTTGGGTTGTCGAAATTCTCGTCGAGCCATTCCCGCGGCGACGCGACGAGGAGACGCGCCGTTTCGGCCACCCATGCAGTGCCGCGCGCCCGCCACGCTGCAAAGATCGCGCGCAAAGCCGGCCACGACGGCATGGGCGAACCGAGCAGCGCGAAGATGTGCGGCGCGTCCCGGCCGAAGGTTGTGACCATCGCGCGCCAGCGCTCGGCGTCCTCCGGGCTTAGCGCGGCAATCCGTGTCGCGGTCGCATCGAGATTTTTTTCAACCCCGAGCCAGCTACCGTCCGGAAACGCCGTCGCGAAACAATGCTCCGCGCCGACGAGCGCGAGGCCTTGCGCCAGGAGCCGGTCCTTGTGGGCTGCGAAAAACGGCGAGCCGGCGAACAGGCTCAGATTCATGGCATAGAGGTCGTGGCGAAAGCCCGGCCGCGTGATCTCGCGGGTCTTGACCGCGCCGCCGGCAATTTCGGCGCGCTCGACGACGGCGACCTTCCAGCCCTTGGCGGCAAGATGCAGAGCGGCCGCCAGCCCGTTGACGCCCGCGCCGACCACGACCGCATCGTAGGGCATTCGCTCGCTCCTGCGTTAGGCTATACCAAGCCGTATGAGGGTTCAGCGGGTCGCTTGCCAGCGCAGATATTTCATATCTAAAATGATTGCGCTAGGCTTCCGGCCGGGCTGAACCCGCATCATTCAGAACCCCTTATCGCGCGCGACGGAGAGACCGCATGACCAGTACCCAAGTTCTCAGCGACTTTGCATCGGCGCTCGCTTCGGGCGCCGTCGAGGTGGTGGACCTCACCGCGCCGCTCGGTCCGGAGACGCCGTTGATCAAGCTGCCGCCCGAGATTGGCAAGAACACGCCGCCGATCGAGATTCATCCCATTTCGCACTACGACAAGGATGGGCCGTTCTGGGCGTGGAATTGGCTCAAAATCGGCGAGCATTCCGGCACGCATTTCGACGCGCCGAACCACTGGATCAGCGGCAAGGATTACAAGGACGGCGGTACCGACACTATCCCGGTCAAGAATTTCGTCGCGCCGGTCTGCGTCATCGACTGCTCAGCGGAAACCGCGAAAAGCAGCGATTTTCTGCTGACCGTCGACGGCGTCAAAGCCTGGGAGAAGATACACGGCGATATTCCGGCCGGCTCCTGGGTGCTGATGCGCACCGACTGGTACAAGCGCAACGACAGCGAGTCGAAATTCCTCAATGCCGATGCCAAGGGACCGCATTCACCCGGCCCGACCGCCGAGACCATCCATTATCTAATCTCGAAGGGCGTGATTGGCTGGGGCTCCGAGACCGTGGGCACGGACGCTGGCTCGGCGGGCGGCATGGATCCGCCGTTTCCGGCGCATACCTTCATGCACAAGGCCAACCGCTACGGCCTGGCCAGCCTGTGTCATCTCGACAAGCTGCCGCCGAAGGGCGCGATCCTGATCGCGGCACCGCTGAAGATCGTTCACGGCACCGGCAGTCCGCTGCGCGTGCTCGCGCTTGTGCCGAAGAAGTAGGGCGGGCAGACGCCGATGGCGGCCGCCGACTACGTCATCGTCGGAAGCGGAATCAATGCGCTCGCAGCGGCGGCCTTGCTGGGCCGTAAAGGCCATAAGGTCTTGTTGCTCGAGCGCAGCGATCGCATCGGCGGCTGTATTCGCACCGAGGAGATCACCGCGCCGGGCTTCGTCCACGACGTGATGGCGACGACCTTCGTGTTGTTCATCACGTCGCCGGCCTATGCCGAGCTTGGCCCTGAGCTGGAAAAGCGCGGCCTTGGCTTCGCGCACACGCCGACGCCGACGGCGGTGCTGCTGCCCGACGGGCGGCACGCAATTTTCTCGATGGACCGCAAGACGAACATCGCCGCCTTCGAGCAACTCGCGACCGGCGACGGCGCACGCTTCGCCGCCGACGTCGATCGCGTCGGGGCTGACGCGCCGTTCCTGTTCGCGCTCCTCGGCGGCTCGCTCTGGTCGCGGGCGATGCTCAAGATCGTGGCGCGCGAAGCTTGGCGGCGCGGCGTTCGCGGCCTGGCCACCTTCTTCGGCGAAGCGCTAGGTACCGCGCGCGGCTGGCTCGAAACCCGCTATCAATCCGAACTCGTGCGCGCGTTGTTCGCGCCCTGGGTGCTGCATACCGGCCTTGGTCCCGAGAGCGCCTATTCGGGCCAGATGGCGAAGGTGATCGCGTTTGCGCTCGAAGTCGCTGGCGCGCCGATCGTGAAGGGCGGCGCGCGCAACGCGCTCAGCGCGTTCGAGCGCTTGATCCGCGACCAGGCCGGCGAAATCATTCTTGGCGCCGATGTCGAGCGGGTCCTCGTCGATGGAAGCGGCAGCGCGCGCGGCGTGCGGCTCGCCGGCGGCCGCGAGATTGAAGCGGCCAAGGGTGTTATCTGTTCGGTGACGCCCAATCAGCTCTACGGACGATTGCTCGCGGACGTCGCGCTGCCTACCGGCGTCACCGAGTCCGTCGCGCATTATCGCTACGGCAAGGGCAACATGCAGATCCACTACGCGCTCAAGGCGCCGCTGAAGTGGAAAGCCCCGGCGCTGAGCACGGTCGCGCTCACGCATCTCACGCCGGGACTCGATGGCGTATCCAAGGCCGCCAACGAAGCGGAGCGCGGTATGCTGCCCGCCGTGCCGACCATCTGCGTCGGCCAGCCGGCGGCGCTCGATCCGTCACGTTGCCCGGAAGGCAAGTCGATCCTGTGGTTGCAGCTCCCGGAGGCGCCGCGTTTCATCAAAGGCGATGCAGCTGGCGAGATCGCGGCACCGGCGGATGGTCGCTGGACCGAAGCGATACGGGAGAAATATGCCGATCGGATCGAGGCGATCCTCGCTTCGCACATCGAAGGCTTCCGCGACAACGTCATTGCGAGGAAGGCCTACTCACCTGCGGACCTTGAAGCCCTCAACGTCAATCTGGTCGGCGGCGATCCCTACGGGGGCTTCTGCGGCATCGACCAATTCTTCGTGTGGCGGCCCTTCCACAGCTCGGTCAATCACCGCACCCCAATTGCGCGGCTCCACCACATCGGCGCCTCGACGCATCCGGGACCGGGACTCGGCGGCGGCTCGGGATTTCTGGTGGCGAAGGCCTTAGGCTGAGCACCTTCGGGCGCAGCGACTGAAACCGGCGGCCATTTGGGATGTCGGCCAAGATGACGATAGCGACACTCGACCAGAAAACCAGCCTGTCGATCTTCGAACGCATGCTCATGATTCGGCACTTCGAGGAGGCCGTCATTCGCCTCTACAACGAAGGGCACTTTGTCAGCCACTACCATATTTACATCGGTCAGGAGGCGACCGGCGGCGGCGTGCTCGAAGCACTGAGTGACGGGGATCTGATCTGCACGACGCATCGCAATCACGGCCACATCATCGGCCGCGGCTGCGATCCCGGATGTACGATGGCTGAGATTCTTGGGCGCTCGACCGGGTTCAACGGTGGCCGTAGCGGCACCCTGCATATTTCCGACACCACGCGCGGCTTTCTCTCCACGTCGGCCATCGTCGGCGGCTGCGCCGGGCTCGCGACCGGGGCGGCTTACGGCATCAAGGTGAAGCGCGAACCGCACGTAGCTGTGGGATTCTTTGGTGACGGTTCGCTCGAAGAAGGTCTCGTCCTTGAGTCGTTCAACCTCGCTGCACTGTGGAAGCTCCCCGTCGTCTATGTCTGCGAGAATAATTCGGCCGGCGCCATGGGACCGCAACAGGGCGGCTACCCGACCGCCATCACCGCGGTCGAGAGTTTCACCCGGCTCCCGGCGGCCTACGGCATTCACACGATCAAGGTCGACGGTGCCGATATGGCGGCCGTCTATTCCGCTGCTTGCGAAGCGGTGCAACGATGCCGTGCCGGGATTGGCCCCGTGTTCATCGAAGCGTTCACGCTGAGGTGGCCCGGCAGCGGCCCGTTGTGGCCGGAATTGGCGACGACATTCGAACTCGATCAAGCCTGGGACTCCGCTTTGATTGCCGGACCTCATGCAGATTGGATCCGTGGTCACGACCCGCTGTTGCGCGCGGCGCGCGATATTGTCGCGCACGAATTTGCCAGCCCCGAGCAATTGAACGCGCGCGATCGAGCCGCGCGCGAGCGCGTTGCCGCGGCGGTGTTGTTCGCGATCGAAAGTCCCATGCCGGCGCCGGAAACGGCCTTCACCGGCGTCTTCGCTTGAGGAAACGCCACGTGAGACAAACGAGTTACGCGGCCGCCATGGTCGAGGCGCTCCGCACCAGCCTCGCTACCGATCCTCACGTAAGCCTGATCGGAAGCTATGTGCTCGGCCTCGGGCCGCAACGCGTGCTGATGGATGCGATCCGCGCCGAGTTTCCAGATCGCTTGTACGATCCGCCGACATCGGAGGCTGCATTGGTGAGCCTCGGCGCTGGCGCTGCGATGGCAGGAGCGCGGCCGTTCGTCGACCTCGGCACCGGGAGTTTCAGCTATGTCGGCTGGTCGCCGCTCGTCAACGAGGCTGCGGTCGCGCGTTATATGTCGAACGGGCAACTGCGCGTGCCGGTGGTTTATCACATGCTGCACGGCCTGCGCGGCGGCGGGGCCGCGCAACACAGCCATAGTCCGCAGGCGATGTTGTGGAACGCGGCCGGGCTTGAGATCGTGCTGCCGTCGAGCCCCTACGACGTGAAAGGTCTGCTGCGCAGCGCCATCAAAAGCGACAATCCGACCGTGTTCATCAATCACGCGCGGTTGATGGATATCGAAGGCGACGTGCCCGAGGAGGATTATGCGATCCCATTCGGGCGCGCTGACATCAAACGGCCGGGTCGCGACGTGACGATCGTCGCTACCTCCTTTGTCGTCCACGCGGCATTGTCGGCCGCGAAGCAACTTGCGGATGAGGGGATTGAAGCGGAAGTCGTCGATCCCCGTACCCTGGTTCCGTTCGACCACGCCACCTTGCTCGATTCCGTGCGACGGACCGGACGCTTGGTCGTCGTTGACGAGACCAACCTGAGCTGCGGCGTCGCTGCGGAAGTCGCCGCGATCGTCGCCGAGGAGGGATTCGCGTTTCTGCGGGCGCCGATCGTGCGCGTCACGCGGCCGGACGTACCGACGCCGTTCTCAAAGCCGCTTGAGGATGCGATCACGCCAACGGCCGACAAGGTCGCGGCCGCGGTACGGCGAGTGTTTGGGCAAGGATGATGCTTCGCTTCCCGTCGTGCGATAGCGCTACCCCGCGAAGCCTCCACCGTCCAGAAACTCCCGTTCGGCCGGCGTCGTTTCTCGACCCAATGCGCGATTTCGATGCGGAAATCGCCCGAATTTCACGACGATGTCGCGATGGATTGCCGCATATCGCGATCTTTCCGGATCACCGAACGCCTCGTGCAATCGCAAGGAGCGATCCTGATCGGCGCGCAACTCAGAATGCATGAAAGGCAGATAAAAAAACGGCCGCATCGTCTTGTCGGTTTTTTGGTCGAAGCCCCGGGCAAGGGCTCGGTTTGCCACGGCGCGAGCCAGCGGATCGGTCGCGAACGCGCGGGCGCTATTGCGGAACATGTTCCGGGGGAATTGGTCGAGCAGTATCAAGAGCGCGAGCGCTCCCTCCGCGGTCTCTTCGAAAGCCGTGAGATCGCCCCGCGCCGCTGCCTCATGGATTGTCAGAAACCTCGACCTAATGGTCTGGTCGAAATCTTCGTCGACCTCGAACCATCTGTCGGGCCCGGCTTGGCGCCAGAAAGATACGATTTCGGCTGATGTGCCGTTGCCCATTTGCGCCTTCTCGTTGCTAAAGATATCGGCAACGCCATCAACGCGGCTTTTTGATCGCTCCACACCATATGAATCCTTAAGGGTAAACCAAATCTGACCAGCTAAGAACCTGCGTAACCGTCCGCTAATCATTCGTGCCAATTTTTAGAGCGCTACATCGAAATTAAATTGAGCTCCGATAAACAATTTGAGGTTCCTTACCCCGGCGTTGATGCGGTGACGTGATGAAAAGCCCTCTGATCGCCCTTGTAGCCGCGATTGCCGTCGTCGCTACGATACTGGCTACATTAAGTACGGCGGATGCGCACTGCATCAGGAACTGCCGACATGACCCGTGGCCGCACAATCGGTGGGGTTACGTCGGCTTGATGCGGGGTAGCTGGGGCCTCGGCGGAATCGCGGATGCGCCTTGGGTCGGCGGCTCGATCATCGGCGTCACCTCCTACGGCCCTGCACCTTATGGCTTATATCCTTTCAGTCCCCATCAATAGCATCCTCTGCTGTTGGTGCGCCTCGGACTTATCTTGTCTGCGGTCCGAAAACGGTCGGCGGCCGAAATTGCTCAGCGCCCTTCAACTTGCGCTCCGATCTGCAGAAGGCCCTACAACGTCGCGATGGTCTTCAGCGCCCCGTCCAGCGCAATGCCATTCTCGTCCAAAAGCGCCGCGTCACGCAGGCGGCGCATCCAGTCGGCGCCGTCGGCGCGAGGCGCGAGCAGCGGCACGGCGCTGATCACACGGTCGAACTTGGATTCGCCGCGGGCGTGCGTGTCGGAATAACCCTTGACCAGACGCCGCGCGTTGACGATCTCGATGGCTAGGTCGTAATTCTCCGCGACACGCGCGCCGGCAACCGAGAGCCATTTTTCGAGATGCGCCATCTCGCGCTTGTGGCGCAGCGTCGTGCGGCGGATCGGCTTAAACGCCGCCAGCACATAAAGCATCAGAAACCAGTGAATCGTTCCCGAGCGCACGCGGCGGCCCTTGCGGAAAGCCCAGCCGAACAAAGTCGGATTGGCCTCAAACCAGCGGCCGAGCGGCGCGGGCATCGTGCCGGCCACTTCCTCAAGCCGCGGGTGCATGTATTCCGTAGTGTAGACGATCTGCCCATCACCTACGCTGTTCTCGCGCTTGACGCGCTCGAAGCGGTTGCTTCGGGTCTTAAGATCGGCGACGCGGATCACGTCGTCATAGGCCATCGCCACGGCGACGTATTTGGCGGCCGCGGCGGTGAGCGCGTAGGCTTTCGCCGCGCCACCATACGTCCGGTCAAGCTCGTAAATCTTTGCAACGCGATCCAAATACTCGCCCGCATAGGCCGGATCCTGGAAATCGGTGAGATGCTTGACGCCGGCGAACAGGATGTTGTGCAGTGGCGCCGGAAATTCGCGGATGCGCGCCAGAAGCTTGTCGAGGTCGGGGCGGCCGGCGGAAGCCGGCAACGGTGCGAAGCGCTTGGTGGGACGGGTGAGGGTAGGGGCCGGCGCTGCCGGCTTCGTGGCCTGCTCATAGGCGGCACGGAAGGCGTTGAGGCTCGGTTCGATGCCTCTGCCGCCGGCTTTGATGATGGCTTCGAAGGTCTCGCGGCCGAATGGCAAAGCGCCGGATGCGGCAAGCGTCCCGAACAGGCAGGCGGAGATGTGGCTGTTGTTCTTGTTCGCCAGCGCCTCCATGTCGAAAGCGATGGTGCGCTTCGCCGCCACGCCCGCCGCGTCGACCACCACAGCCGGATCGGCGGTGGCGTCGCCGGGCTTTTCCTTCTCGGCGACCGCGTACATGCGGTGGGTCGAGGCAATCAGGGTGGTGCGATCTGGCGTCACGAGGCCGCGCAGGATGGAACGGCCAGCCTCCATCAGTTCGGATGCAAGCACCACGTCGACTTCGCCTTGGGCTGGCATCAGCGACAGGATTGGTGCGCGGCCGCCCTTCGGCGGCAGCATCTCGACGTAATAGATGGTCGCGCCGGTGCGCTGGGCGACGCCAGGAACCGAGGTCGACTGGGCGTGCCAGCCCTGCGACTCGGCCAGCTCCACGATCCAGTCGGAGAGCACGCCGCCACCCTGACCGCCCATGGCCATCACGGCGACGCAGATCGGCCGCTCTGTCGTGTAACGCGTCGGCGTCGGCGTCCTCGAAAGGTCGTTCATGATGCCGTGGTTCCGCGTCAGTCCGCAAAGACGACGCGGTGCGCTTCGCGCCGGCGTTGCAGGAAGCCGATCACCGACCGCCGCAGCCCGGAGAAGAAGCGATCGAGCCAGGTCGGGTTGTGGATGATGTCGGCGCGATAGAACGACGGGCAGAGCACGGCAGCTTCCGACACCTCGCCGCAATTGCCGCAACCGACGCAGTTATTGTCGATGGCCGCGACCGGATCGTCCTTGAGCGGATCGTCGGTGTGTTTGACCGAGAGCGACGGACAGCCAGAGAGCCTGATGCAGGCGTGGTCGCCGGTGCATACGTCCTCGTCGACGCCGAAGCGTTCGCGCACCCGGCGTTCTCCGTCACGCACCGACTTCTGGAACAGAGGCTTCTCCCGGCGCTGCTTGTTGAGCATGCATTCCGAGGAGGCGACGATCACTTTCGGGCCGCCCTCTTTCGAGGTCAGCGCCTCGCGCAACGTGTCGCGCATCCGCGTGACATCGTAGGTGCGGTCGAGGTGCCGCACCCATTTGACGCCGACGCCCTTTACGGCATCGACGATGGTGTTGTTGGTGGAACGCGCCTGATTGGGCGCGCGGGAGGACATAATGTCCTGACCGCCGGTCGCCGCGGAATAGAAGTTGTCGACGACCATGATGACGCCGTCGTGCTTGTTATACACGGCGTTGGCGACGCTGGTCGAAAGGCCGTTATGCCAAAAGCCCCCGTCGCCGATCATCGAAATCGGCCGCTTGTCGGCCTTGACGTTGAAGGCGGACGACGATGCGGGACCAAGCCCGTAGCCCATCGTGGTGGCGCCGATATTGAACGGCGGGAGGCTCGCGAACAGATGGCAGCCGATGTCGCCCGCGATTTGATGCGGGCCAAGTTCCTGCTGGATGAGCTTCATTGCTGCGAAGATCGGCCGCTCGGGGCACCCGACGCAGAAGCCGGGCGGCCGCGGCGGCACCGTCTTGCCGAGCGCCTTGATTTTCGGGTCGGCGAGCACGGCGGAGGCATCCGGATGCGGCGGCGCGTTGCCGAGGATCGTGTTCGCGTGCAGTTCGAGAAATGCCTTGATGCCCTTGGTAACGACCGCGGGGGTGTACTCGCCCGCCATCGGCAGCATGTCCTTGCCGCAAATCCTGGTCTGGATGTTGCGGCGGCGAAGAATCGTGTTCAGGGCCTGCTCGATGAATTCGGGCTGGCCTTCCTCGACCATGAGGATCGCCTTCTTGTTGACCGCGAAGGCGGCAACTTCATCGTCGATCAGCGGGTAGGTGACATTGAGGACGTAGATCGGCACCGCAGTCTCGCCGTAGACGTCGGCGAGACCTAACTGTTGTAGTGCGCGCATGACGGAATTGTAGAAACCGCCCTGCACGACGATGCCGACGTCGGCGGCTTCAGGACCGAAGAATTCGTTGAGCTTGCGCTCCTTGATGAACTTGACGGCGGCCGGCCAGCGCTGCTCGACCTTCTCGCGCTCGTGGAGATAGGAGGCGGGCGGCAGCACGACGCGTTCGGTATCGCGGCGCGGATGCTCCAGCGCCTCGCGCAACGAGAAACTCGGCCGCTTGTTGTCTT